>JAESGL010000027.1_pt1 | contig 322569 bp, 267 predicted proteins | sample 9269711 | NCBI WGS metagenome assembly JAESGL01 (sample SAMN14515918, study PRJNA621676) | algae metagenome | isolation source: Kastovskya adunca ATA6-11-RM4 and co-occurring heterotrophs from soil and... | place: Chile: Atacama Desert | collected 2011-06-27
GACCATTGTTTCAGGTATTGGTTTTTCCACATTTTCTGACCTGATTTTTTCGGCGTTACACTAAACCTATTTTCCCTCCTCCACTTTTGCCCTTCTCTCTTTTGTAAAAAACCTACACCTGTGAGGCGGGGGAGCGGGGGAGCGGGGGAGCAGGGGTGCAGGGGAGCGGGGGTGCAGGGGTGCAGGGGAGCAGGGGAGCAGGGGAGCAGGGGTGCAGGGGAGAGTAAGAGAACCAATAACCGAATTCACCCTTCATACTTCACCCTTCATACTTCATACTTCCTCCCCCACTCAGCACTCAGGACTCAGGACTCCGTCTTCACACCTTCGCTTCCAGGGATTTGAGATACTCGGTATTGACGCCCGACTCGCGAATTAGGGCAATTTTCCCAGTCCGAGCAATTTCCCGCAGTCCAAACTTGTTCAATAGCTGGACAATTGCCACCAGTTTGCCGGGATCGCCCACTACTTCTAATGTGAGGGTATCTTCACCGATATCTACAACTCGTGCCCGAAACACTTGCGCGAGTTCGATAATTTCAGGACGGGTTGAACTGCTGGCATTAACCTTAATCAGCATCAACTCCCGCTCTACACAAGGCGTAGTAGTGATGTCTTGGACTTTTAGCACATTGACGAGCTTATAGAGTTGCTTGGTAAGTTGTTCAATGGTGCACTCATCTCCAGGAACCACCATCGTAATTCGAGAGATCCCGACTGTTTCAGCCGGGCCAACTGCAAGACTTTCAATGTTGAAACCGCGACGGGCAAACAAGCCAGCAATCCGGGTTAAGACCCCGGCTTCATCTTCGACAAGAACGGAAAGAGTATGCTTCATTACTGAAAATAGAGGCGCTACGCAGGCGTCACACAACCCACAAGTAACACACTCTTTTTAGAGGATGTCTTGGGGGTCGTTAACCCATTCAATCGTTGTTTAATCTTTAATCTTACCCCCCTCTAGCCTGAATCCGAAAACTCTTAAGTTTTCACTCAAATTCTTCCTCCAAAACACTCTACTGCTCTGCCACAAGAGTTAGTGGCTAAACACCAAATCCTTTGCTCGGTAGATATGTTCATTACCCAGTTTCTCCATAATGTTAGGGGAAAACCCAATTTAAACGGAGAAAATCACTATGGGTTGGTTACAAAGACTGTTCAAGATGAATAAGCCCAACAAAGCTCAGGTTAATCCCCAGCCTGCTCCTCAAGCCGCAGCTCCTCAATCAACGGCGGCTACTGGCGGTGGTGCTCAAGCTCAATCAGTTCCCCCAGAGCGCATGGGCTTAAATGGCGAGTACGACCAAAGCGGTTTGGCAAAGCGAGTTGCCCTCGCCTTCGATGAAGACTCAGAGCTGGATGATGTTGAGACGCTCTACGTTGCTCAAACTGGCGGCACAGTCGTTTTAAAGGGAAAGGTTCCTAATCAACAAATGCTTAACAAGATGGTAAGTGTTGCTAAAGGAGTTTCTGGGGCAACTAGTGTTGAAACGAACCAGGTAACTATCGGTTAAACGTTTTTTCTACGGGTGAGACTGTTGACAATCTCATCCCCAAGAGAATTCTTATACACCTCCACCCCTCCCCAATTACAAGGGTTAAGGTGTATACACACTGACCAGATGGCTTCGCATCATTGAGATCTCCCTAACCCCCTTGAAGAAGCAGGGACTGGAGTCACAGAGTCCCCCGTCGTGATGACTTCCTGACTCCCAGGAACCGGACATGTCCCAGTATCCTTTTAAGGGGGATGTCAGGGGGATCAAATAACGTTGTGCATCCTGGTAAGAGATGTGTGAACACCGTAGGGCAATCAATGATTAAGTTGCAGTGGAAAATCGGGTAATTTCAGAAGTCACTGGATGATGACAATTTGCCGCCAGCCAGTCTAAAAGAATTCGATTAACGGTTTCTGGACATTCATCGTGGGGACAATGACCCGCATTATCGAGTTCTACTAACTCCAGATGAGCATTGAGCGCGGTAAACTGCTGAGCCAGATTTGCCGGAACCATCCGGTCTTGTCGTCCCCAAATGAGCAGCATAGGGATATCTAATGTTGGCAGTATTTTCTTAAGGGAAGGGCTAAATTGAGCACTGGTCATTGCCTGAAACAAGGCGCAGAAGGTAACTGCTGCCCCTCGATCCTGAGCCGGTTCAGCTAAGATCTCCACTAACTCATCGGTAATCGATGTCGGATTGGCGTAGGCGATCGCTGCCCAACGGCGTACAAAAGCAGGGCGACGAACGATCTTGAACAGAGTTGTGATCAACAGGGGGGAGGCGATCGCTTTTTCTAGGGTTGTCACCACAGGTAACAGCCAAGAGGGAATTGCCTCTTCTCTGGCTCCAAAATCGGGCAAACTCATCATTGCCACGCCTTTAACCATCTCAGGATGGGCATCAGCAATAGCAAGACAAACCAAAGAGCCAATGGAGTTACCCACCAGTACAACGGGCTGTTGGATAAAGGTTTGCCAAAACTCGTAAACCTGCTGCACCCAGAGATTGATGTTGTAGTCCACTCGTGCCTTACGAGATGCGCCAAATCCCAGCATATCGAGGGCATAAACGGTATGATGTTCTCCTAGCACCTCAAGGTTTTGACGCCAGTGACCAATGGAGGCTCCAAACCCGTGTAGTAAAATCACCGGGGTTGACCCTTGTACAGCCGTTTGAGCATTACGAAAATAGGTGTAACGCGTCTGCCAACCTCGCCAAACCCAATCGCGTTGTCTGCCAACTCGCTGCTGCCACGGCACTAGAGTCGTCACGAAGAGCCTCAACTTAAAAAACGTTTACAAAGTCTGGTACTTATTCTAATAATTTCTTCGGGATTTAACTTCCCCCATCATGCCCTAAGATGCAGTTATTTAAAGCTTTAAACGGGTGTAACCCTGACTCAGTCGTCCGACAACCGCCAATAGACTCCTAAAAAATTACTCTTCCCCTAGGGCGGTAATAACTACCCACCTCAACGATTTAGAAAGTTACATTAACAACGTAGACAGAAATTTGATCAGACTCAGTAAAATGGCAAGTAAAATCAATTTTGTTGCTTGCCAACTTACTCTAACTAAACTATCCACATTAAGCAGACGCCTGTGACTGACAAAAGACGCCAACGCGATCTACCCCAAATCAACGAAAGAATTCGCTATCCCAAGATTCGTGCTATCGATACTGACGGCTCCCAACTCGGGATCATGTCACCGGAAGATGCTCTACGCATCGCCGAGACAAAAGAGCTGGATCTCGTCTTGGTGAGTGACAAGGCCGATCCGCCTGTTTGCCGGATTATGAACTATGGCAAGTATAAATTTGAACAGGAGAAGAAAGCTAGAGAAGACCGGAAAAAGCAGCATACCGCTGATGTCAAAGAAGTGAAGATGCGCTACAAAATTGAAGAGCACGACTACCAAGTGCGCGTCAGTCAAGCCGAGCGATTTATCAAATCGGGAGATAAGGTGAAAGCCACAGTTACCTTCCGAGGTAGAGAAATTCAGCACAGCGACTTGGCGGAGGATTTGCTCAAGCGGATGGCTACCGACTTAGAAGGGATCGCAGAAGTGCAGCAATATCCCAAACGAGAAGGTCGCAACATGATGATGCTGCTATCTCCGAAAAAATAAACATAAGCTTTGTCATTAGTCAAGAGTCCTTTGTCACCCGTTAAAGAATCGTTTGTCATTGGCATATCGGACAATTGACAAGGGACAACTGACAACTGACAAACATTCGTCATGAAACTGCAAACTCGCGCTCGTGTTAAGGGTGACTGGGTCAGAAAACTCCAGCAATGGGTAAATCTTCGCCCAGAAGAAGGCGAACGAACGTTACTAATGTTCGCTTTCTATACCACCACTTCCATCGGGCTGCTGTGGTTGGAGTATGGTGCGATCGCACTGTTTTTAGAACAGTATGGGACTAAGTGGCTGCCAGCCATTTATATTGCTAGCGCCTTCATGGGATCAGGGCTAGGAGTCTTGTACTCCTGGCTTGAGAGAACTCTGCCCATGCGGAGCGTTTTGCTGATTATTGCGCTGCTGGCCACCCTGCCAATCCTGGTCTTTCGGATTGGACTTGAGGTACCTTACTTTGAAGGCGTCGTTGCTCTAGCAACAGTATTTCTGTTGCGGTTGTGGATGGATGCGGTAGAAATCCTCAACGACCTCAACAGCCAAGTTTCTGCCAATCAACTCTTCAACATTCGGGAAATTAAACGCACCTATCCCCTCATCTCTAGCGGGGTTTTAGTTGCCGATGTCATTTCCGGCTTTTCCTTGCCGTTGTTGTTGTTCCTCGTCGGGCTTAACAACGTCATTGTCGTTGCCTCCTTAATGATGCTGCTGGGTGCTGGGGTGCTGTTTTATCTCACTCAGCGCTACCAACAAGCCTTTCCCGACTCCCCCGTGCGAGATTGGGAGGATATGCAGCCAGATTTCGCCTCGAAACGTGCGACGGGGCCGCTACGACGCTACATCGCCCCGTTATTTGGCTTCTTTATCTTGGCAGAAGCACTGTATTTACTGATTGAATTTCAATATCTCGGTCAGTTAGAGCAGTATTTGGAAACCGCAGAAATTGCCAGCTTTCTCGGCTTATTTAGCGGCTTTGTCGGACTGTTTGAACTAGCAACACAGTGGTTTATCTCCAGCCGGGTAATTGACCGCTTCGGTGTATTTGTCGCGGCGATGGTATTGCCCGCCTGCTTGTCCTTCTTAGGCGTCCTCACCCTGGCTGGAGGGCTGGGCTTTTTCTTCATTGGTCTGGTTTTACTGAAGTTTCTCGACGAACTGCTGCGCTATACCCTGATTGCAGGCATTGAGCCTGTCTTGTTTCAGCCCCTGCCGGAATCTATTCGCAACTCCACTCAAGGGTTAGTGCAGGGTATTGCTGAACCCCTGACGACTGGTACAACAGGGGCAAGCCTCCTAGCAATTATCTGGCTCATCCATGAGGCTTTCCCCAATCAGCCAGAGCAAGTTTTAGTGCAGTGGCAGGGGAGAATTTTTGTCTTTCTGATTGTTATCTGTTCTGTTAGCTGGCTGATCTGTGGTTGGTTATTGCGCTCTAGTTATGTAAACTTGCTGGTTCAGAGTGCAGAACAAGGACGCTTAGGTTTTTCTGATGTCGATTTGGGTGCTTTTAAGCGAGCAATTGCCGAAGCGTTAGAGCAACAGGGAACCGAGGCAGACAAACGCTCTTGTATTCAGCTTTTGTCCCAAATGAACCCCACTAGGGTTGGGGACTGCCTTGCGCCGTTACTGCTCCAGTTATCTCCGGCATTGCAGCGTCAGAGTCTAGAAGCAATGCTAGAACACCCCAACTCGGTTCATCTCGATGAGGTGCAGGCACTAATTGAGCGCAAACCTCCCCCGGAAGTTCTTGCCCTAGCGCTGCGATATCTCTGGCTGACTCAAAAAGAACCGGATATTCGCACCATTAAGCCTTACTTACATTCTGGGGTTGACCCGATTGTGCGGGGAACTGCCGCTGCTCTGATTTTGCGACACGGGACACCGAACGAAAAGGCAGAAGCAACGAATACCCTGCGGCGAATGCTTACCCACAAAAGGGAACGCGAACGGGTGATGGGGACACGGGCGTTGGGGGAGGCAGATTATTTGCAGGCACTGCGGCTTTATGTGCCGAACCTTTTGCAGGATGAGTCTTTGCGGGTGCGGTGTGCCTTGCTAGAGGTGATTGCTTCGACACGTTTAGAGGAATACTATCCTGCGCTGGTGCGGGGGCTGTATTTCAAATCAACCCGCGAGGCGGCGAGAAATGCCTTGGTGCGGTTAGGGGATGAGGCGTTGCCATTGCTGCGGGAGCTGTCAGAAGATGCGCGTCAACCTGACTTGGTGAGGCTGCAAGCCTGGGGAGGATTAGCTCAGGTTCACACCCCGGCAGCGTTGAATGAGCTGGTACAGCAATTGATCACTAGTTGGGGAACAGCCCGCCGCAACATCCTGCGAATTTTGCTGAAGATCCCGGAAGATATTGGCATTGAGGGTGTGCTGGATCGTTTAGGTCGCAGTGGTGTGGAGATGTTGATTGAACAGGAGATGCTGTTTTTAGGTCAAGTTTTGGCGGCAATCGTGGACTTGACGCCAGAACAGGTGCCGGGTTCAGAGGCGGACTTGCTGCGACGCGCCTTGCAGGATTTGCAAGCGGATATCATGGAGCGTTGCTTTTTGCTGATGAAGTTTCTCTACAAACCTGGGGCGATTCAAGCGGCGGCGTTCAATTTAGAGTCAGAGTCTCGCTCTAGTATCGCGTTGGGGTTGGAAATATTGGATAATACTCTAGATATTCCTCGAAAGCGGGCATTATTAGGGGTACTAGACCGCCGTCCTCCCGCAGAACGCTTAGAACATCTCGCTGATATGGTGCCGTATCAAGCGATGACGCCCAGCGATCGCTTGCGACGATTGTTAGATTTTCGCCATTTTCTTTCAGATTGGTCGTTGGCGTGCTGTTTCCATGTCGCTAGGTCGCTACGGTGGGGTCTGAGTCCTGAATCAACCCTAGTATGCTTGCGCCATCCCACTGGCTTTGTACGCGAAGCTGTGCTGGCTTACCTAAAAGTCGCTAGCCCCCGTACTTGTAGCGAACTCTTACCGGAGTTAAAAGACGACCCCGATCGATTGGTTGCCGCGCAAGTGAAAGAAATAATGGGAGAGTTGGGTTATCCTACACCCAATCCGACCTAAAACAAGGATGAAGGGTGAAATTAATCAGGGGTACTACTCATGAAGCGTCAACAACTGACTAAGGACTAATAATTTAATGACTAGTGATTTTTAAAAGATGTTAACCAGCGTTGAACGCCTATTATTTGTCAGGGGCGTCCCGATTTTTCAAGAACTGCGGGATGATTTTTTAGTGCGGCTAGCTTCTGTGATGGATGAGCTATCTTTTCCCGCCAATCACACCATTTTTACAGAAGGACAAGAGGGGCGAGCGCTTTACATTATTGTTTCTGGGGTGGTGCGCGTTCACATTGGCGATCGCGACTTGGCACATTTTTCAGTTGGCAAGTGCTTTGGTGAAATGTCGTTGTTTGATTCTGAACCCCGTTCGGCGTCAATCACCACCATCGAAAAATGCGAATGTCTGATGCTCAATCAGTTGCAACTCTACGACGCCATTGACGAAACCCCCGGAATTGCCGTCAATATTATTCGCCTCCTGTCTCGTCGCATTCGAGAACTCAATGTTCAGGTGAATACGTCTGGGGGGAAGGTACTGGATTTGGGTAAGGCAGGATAAGCTGGGAGCAGGAGAGGAATCTGGCAACTGAAGAGCGAGATCCCCGCCTTCTCTAAGAAATCGGGGATCTAAACTAGCGACAACCGTTCAACAAGACTTCAAAAAGCGACGAATTAACCTTTGCTGGTGAAGAATACGTCCTTCAAGTTCGTTAGCAATACCAGCGGTATAAGCACCACTAGCGTACCCCTTTTGTACCCCTTCTGTAATTGCTATATCTTCTCGCATAAAAGCTTCAAAATCTCTTTCTAACTCCATTGCCAGAGGGCTAAATCCAGGGATACCGTAAATTTCTAGATTGACTTGACAAGTCTCGACAGTCACCGGATCGATGCGAATCCAAGCTAATACTCCATTCGGTAAAGCTACTAAATGCAGGTTAGGAAAAATACCATAAGTGAAGAATCCTAAGCGGGCGCGATCGCGAAGATGGTCTAAAACGGGATTATGCGATCGCCACTCCTTCGTCGTCGGTGTATAAAGCAAGTTCACATACTCATCAAAGGAATGCTCGTAGTAGCGCACCGAACCTTGAAGAGGATTGAGGGTATGAGGATGAACTACAGGGACATGATAATCACAAAGGGTATTATCGTGATAATTTTTCCAGTTACAAGCTACTGAATAATGTTTTTTGACCAGTAGTTGAGTGGATTCAGTACGATGCTCTTTAAGGCTGCCAGGAATTTCCCCTAAATACTCCAACAAAGGAGTTGTTTTTTCACTAAAGCAAACAAAAATAAATCCTAACCATTCTTCACACTGAATCGTTTTTAAAGGAAAATCTTTGTAGCAAAAATGAGCAGGAAAGCGATTTTTTGCAGGTGTTCCCTTTAACTCCCCGTCTAAGTTATAAACCCAAGCGTGATAAGGACAGACTAACTGCTCGAGAGAATGAATTCCCGGTTGAGTAACTAACAAAGAAGCACGATGGGGACAGACATTGTGAAAAGCCTTAAGAGTGCTATTGCTATCTCGAACTATGAGGATACTACACCCAGCAACTTTTGTTACCCAAACCATTTCTGGTGTTGATAAGTTGGCTGCATCTCCTACATAAAGCCAAGTCCGCCGAAAAATCCCTTGAATTTCTTGAGGAAGTAGCTCTGGATCGGTATAATACTTAGCATCTAAAAAGGTTGATTCTAAATCGGTTGTTTGTAAATAATTTTGAAGATATTGTTTCATCTTTGGCATTAACGAAGCGTTTGCACAACCTGTCTTTTTAGCTCAATAAATTCAGGGGTTAACTTAATATCAATATCTCTTTGGAGAGGTAAATTAACCGCCACTTCATCTTTCATCCTTCCTGGATGATTTCCTAAGACATAAATGCGTTGAGACAGAAAAACTGCTTCCTCAATATCGTGAGTAACCATCAAAACTGTAATCTTCGTTTTTTCCCATAAATCTAACAAAAATTCCTGCAACTGTTCCTTTGTTTGAGCATCCAACGCTCCAAACGGTTCATCCATTAATAACACTTCCGGTTCAGTTGCCAAAGCACGCGCAATAGCAACCCGTTGTTTCATTCCTCCTGAGAGTTGTTTCGGGTAAGCATGGGCAAACTTGGACAAGCCAATCATTTCCAAGTAATAAGCAATGTGCTGCTTCCGTTCAGACGAAGGCATTTTCTGAAGTTGTAGTCCAAAACCAATATTTTGAGCAACCGTGAGCCAGGGGTAAAGGGTATAACTTTGGAAAACCATGCCTCGGTCAGAACCAGGCCCGTAAATCACTTCACCATCGACTAATACTTCCCCTGCTGTCGGTTTACTCAGTCCAGCAATGATATTCAGCAGAGTTGACTTCCCACATCCCGAAGCCCCGACGAGACAAACAAACTCGTTCGGAAAAAGATGCAAATTAATCTGCTCCAGCACGCTTAGAGATTTGCGCTTTTGCTGAAACACTTTTGATAAATTACGGACAACTAACTTGGGTTCTCCGAGCGAACTCTGTCGTTGTTGGTCTAGAAGGGACTGGGGAGTCAACATAAGACAATCTCAGGTAGGTTGTGCTAGACATTCTGTAGCAGTCAGAAAGTCATTGAGGGTAATTCGGGACTGACTTTGCAAATACGCCATTGCTTTAAGTGCTGCCTCATGCGCCTCCCAGTCTGCACCAATGCAACAGTCTTCAATTACATGAAAACGGTAATCATGCTGATGAGCATCAACGGCAGTGTAATGAACGCAAACATTCGTCAGCGCACCAATAATAATCAAAGTTTCAACCTTCAATCCCTTCAACAAAATCTCTAAGTCAGTGGCATAAAAACAACTGTAACGGCGTTTAGTAATGGTAAATTCTCCATCCAAGGGAGCTAAGGAAGAATGAAAATTTGTTCCTGACCAAGTTTCTAAACAATGAACAGGTTCTGTGCCATCTAACTCTCGCCCAAAGTCCACCATCTCTTTCCGATGCACTTCTTTAGTATGGATAATTGGGAGCTTAATACGTCGTGCTACAGCTAAAACTTGTTGAGCTTTGGGGAGAGCTTCTGCTGCACCCACAACCTTGATTGCTCCTCCTGTAAAAATATCAGCTTGTAAATCAACGATCAGCAATGCTGTACGGTCTAAACTTTTTAATTTCATAGAGCAGCCTTAGAGTAAATATTACGTTAAATCCACTAATTTGGCATTCTGGTGAGAGGTAAAATCTGCTGAAATTATTGCTACTTACCTTTAAACGGAACGTTCCACCCAGGGCAAGGTAATACGAGCAATTAACTTGAATAAGTAATCGATAAAAAGACCAATTAAACCAATTACAACGATACAGAAAAGTACCTTGTCAGTTTGAAGAAATCGCTGAGAGTAGATAATTTTAAAACCCAAACCATTTTGTGCTGCGATTAACTCTGAAATTACTAAAAAATTCCAAGCTCCTGCAACATTGACCCGAAGAGTATCTAAAATTCCAGGAAGCGTTGCGGGTAAAATAACTCGAAAGAGCAAATCAAGGCGGTTTGCCCCCAGAGTATAGGCAACATTGAGCATTTCGTTAGGAATGAACTTTACTGTATCAGCAATCATGATGGCGTTGTAGAAGACAATTCCCAAAAAGACAATTAAAATTTTGGCAGATTCTCCTAACCCCGCCCATAGCACAATTAGGGGCATAAAAGCGGCGACGGGCATATAACGAACAATGCCGACAAAAGAGCCAAATAAGCTCTCCATACTGTAAAACGTTCCCATCGCGATACCAATGGGAATACCTACTAGGGCTGCTAATAAAAAGCCTGCTAGGACTCGACTGGAACTTGCTAAAATATCCACCAGCAAGTCTTCCTCAAAGAGCATTTTTACTCCGGCTTGGAAAACGGCTGTGGGAGTAGGGAGAAAGCGATGGTCTACAAATCCCCCGTAGCTCAAGATTGCCCAAATCCCTAAAGGGAAAAGTATTGCAATTAGGGTGAGAAGTAAACTAAGCCACTTTGGAAATCCTTGTCGAATACTCCAAAATACAGAAGGTTGTAGGTAACGCTTACGCCTAGAAGTTGATTGAATCATTGTTACAGATGCAATAGTACTGGTGTAGCAGAGTATTTAAGAATTCATCAGGTTAAGTGGGACTGAAATGCCTGTTTATTGTGTTTTAACTACAGCTTCAACAAACCGAGGCTCTAACAAGTTTTTTAATTGAGGTACTTCCTCAACTTGCCCTTGTTTGGAGAGGAATGTTGCTAGCCTATTTAAAGGATTCAGCAAATAGAGACCGCTCTGAGAATTCCCCAGCATTTCTAGATTGGTTTTCGCATCAGGAAGTTGAATCCCTTCTAAGTCAGCAGCGAGAGCTTCTGGTGTCACCTCAAACTTCTTTGCAGCAATGGCTAACCCTTCCTCTGGATGTTCTTCTAAAAAGGTAATTCCTTTAAATATTCCTCGTACAAAGGCTTCAACTGCTTGGGGATTTTCTTCAATAAATTGTGTATCAAAAGCATAAACATCCGCTACTGCGGTGGGCATTTTTGATGAGTCGTAAATAATTCGCCCATCGGTTTGAGCCTTATCCGCCTGATTCATATACGGTGAGTAAGTTACGGCAATATCCACATTTCCCGCTTGATAAGCAGCAGCAGCAGCAGCAGGGGGAGCGTTAACAAATTTGACATCAGCATCAGATAGTCCAGCTTCTTCTAGTACTTGCAGTAAGAAGAAATGACTGACTGTTCCCTGCTCAACTGCAATCTTTTTGCCTTTAAAATCTTTAACACTGTTAATCTTAGTTCGAGCTAGAATTCCATCCCCACCTACGGAGATACTTTCGACTAAGACAATGCGATAGTCTTTCCCTTTTGCTGCTAAAGACACAGCTTCTGAGGTGACGGGAGCCGCCGCATTAAGTTGTCCGGCTAAAAAGGCAGCATTATAATCAGCACTTGAGGAAAATCCTTTAAAATCTACCGTTAAATCTTCTTCGGCGAAGAAACCTTTTTCTTGGGCAATAAAAAATGGAGTTAGACCGATCCAAAGTGTACCGCCCAGGGTAAAAGACATTGACTCAGAACTTCCTGGGGAAGTAGTTTTATTTTGCTTGGTACAAGCATGAAGTAATGCGCCTCCGGCTACACCACCTATTAACTGGAGCGTTCGTCTTCGTGAATATTTTCCAGAAATCATAAGTCAAAACTTCATTGTAAGTTTTGTTAATAAGCCTTGGCAAACCAGAGCAAATGAACTACTGATTTAGTCAATTTATGTGGAGTTTATCTGCGTTTTCTGTGCGTTTAGCTACGATTCTTATAGATAAACAAAACTAATTTAAGAAGGCAACAGTATAGCAAAAAAAATCTATGAAAAGTAATAAGCCCGTTTGCAACCATTGGTTTGCCACCCGCAAAATCAACGATAGACTGTACTGTATTAATGAGATTCACTATTGGGAATGGAATCGCGCCAATCTTTGGCTAGTGAAAGGACAAACCCAAGACCTCTTGATTGATACTGGGTTAGGGGTTGCAAGTTTACGTCAGCACATCGCTTCTTTAGTCGATAAACCGCTACTGGCGATCGCGTCTCACGTTCATTTTGACCATGCTGGCGGACTTTATGAATTTGAGCGTACTGCTATTCATGCCGCAGAAGCCGAGGCGTTAGGTTGTGCTGATGCAGTGGCAACTTTGTGTGACCCCTCCCTGGGGTGGATTTTAGATGAGCATTTTACCCAGCTACCTTATCCTGAGTTTACTGTCATGCAGTATAGCTTTCGAGGAGTGGAACCTAGCCAGATTTTACACGACGGTGATGTGATTGATTTAGGCGATCGCGCTTTGGAAGTCCTTCATTTGCCTGGTCATTCTCCAGGAGCGATCGCGCTGTACGATCCGATACACCAAGAACTATTTTCGGGAGATGTGGTTTATGACGGAGAACTACTAGACCAGTTACCTGGAAGCGATCCTTCTGCTTATTTAGCAACTTACGAACGCTTACAGAAGGTTCCAGTTGAAGTAGTTTTCCCAGGTCACTATCGTAGTTTTGGACAACAACGTTTACAAGAACTCATTGCGGATTATTTAGAAGCGAAGCGAAAACCCGGTTGTCCTGCTGATATAGTTTCCTGATGAGAATAGGCGGCAGTAAGCTATCGAGTTAAACAATTTTAAATTCTCCCCCCGTTTAGATCCCCCCCTCACCCCCCTTAAAAAAGGGGGAGCCAGATGTTGCTTCGCTTTGATTTAACGGGGCTGGAGGGGATCTAAATCTGACGGAGCAGTTTGAAAACACTCCCCAAGGGCAACATTCAGTATTTTCCGAATCTGCGCCGTTTGCTCCTGTATCTACCTTTTATAGAATTTGATTACCTGGGAGCTGGTGAGATAACAGATCCGCTAACTCTGTCTGTAGATGCGATCGCGCTCTGTATAGCAGCGAAGGCGACGCAACCTTAGCGTTTGCAAAGATTTCACTCTAGACAATATTCTCCCTACTGATACCCAAAGTTAAGACCATGAAAGCGGAAGAGGTGCTGAGACGATATGCAGCAGGGGAAAGGGATTTTCGCCGTGTAAATCTTCGCGGTCAATCGTTCAAAGGGAAAGACCTGTCGGGAGCAGACTTTATTAAGGCGGATATTCGAGGGGCAAATTTTACGAATGCTTACCTCAAAGATGCCAAGTTTTGTGGGGCAAAAGCTGGACTACAGCGGCGATGGCAAACGGGTTTAACCGTATTGGCTTTACTGGTGTCGGCACTTTCAGGAATACTCAGCTGGTTCCCCTCACTTTTGGTATCACTCATATTCAATAGCGACTCTGACTCTATTGTCGCTGGTTGGGTTGCTCTCGGTCTAATCATTGTCTTCTGGATTGTTGTTATCCGCAAAGGTCTTAACACTGCCGTTGGAGCTGGAGCTGGAGCTTTCGCTGTCGCTGGAGCTGTCGCTGGAGCTGGAGCTTTCGCTGTCGCTGGAGCTGGAGCTTTCGCTGTCGCTGGAGCTGTCGCTGGAGCTGGAGCTTTCGCTGTCGCTGGAGCTGGAGCTGGAGCTGGAGCTGTCGCTGGAGCTGGAGCTGGAGCTGGAGCTGGAGCTGGAGCTGGAGCTTACATTGGCTGGCGAGGCTTGGCGGGAGATGAAAAGCACGTCTGGGTTCGCCCGATCGCGATTTCCTTTGCTGCCACAGGAGGCACCAGCTTCCGCAATGCAAATTTAACCGAGGCTGACTTCTCTCAAGCCACCCTTAAGAGTACAGATTTCAGAGGAGCTAACCTCACCCGGACTTGCTGGCGCAACACTCAAAAACTTGACCGCATTCGCCCTGGTACAACTTACCTGCAAGACGCAAAAGTGCGGCAGTTGTTGATTAGACAGGAACAAGACCAAAACCAAAACTTTGACCGCCAAAACCTGCGCGGAGTCAACTTATAAGGTGCAAACCTAGCCGATGCCAGCTTTATCGGCGCTGATTTAAGCGAAGCGAACTTGCAAGACGCGGACTTATCGAGAGCAAAACTAGTACAAACCCAATTAGATGAAGCTGATTTAACAGGTGCAACCCTCACCGGAGCCACGATTGAAGATTGGGGCATCACCAGTAGTACTAAGTTGCAGGGGGTTAGATGCAGATGTGTTTTCATGCGCTTACCGACAAAGGATGACCCCAACCCCCGCCGCAAACCGGATAACTGGGAAGAGGAGTTTGAGGACGGGGATTTTGCTGACTTTATCAAGCCGATTATCGATACTCTCGACCTCTACCACAACCAAAGCGTTGACCCTCGTGCCATTGCAATTTCCTTCAAGCAATTAGCGGAAAACAATCCAGATGCCGAACTAGAGATTGTGGCGATGGAGAAGCGAGGTAAGGATAAGTTTTTACTGCGTGCGACAACGGCTCCAAAAGCCGACCTTTCTCAGCTCAGTGCCGAGTATTTCACAACTTACAATGAGATAAAAGCCCTAACTGAGGCAGAAGTAAAAGCACTTATAGCTGAGAAAGATAATCGAATTTCGAGCTTAGAAAACATGATAGAAACAGCGCTACAGCGTCCAAGTTTTTATACAAATACACAAGTTGAACAGGTAGGTATTATGACAAACAATCCTGGTGGCATTTCTCAATCTAATACAGGTTCAATGAGTGGTGGACAGCAAGCCGCTATCGGTAACAACAATCAGCAAACAATGTCCATGCAAGCGGCTGCATCAGAAGGCAAACAGCTTTCTCAACAAGACGTATTGCAACTATTGGCAGAACTCGAACAGAGGATTAAGGAGTCAGAAATTCCTGCTGACACGAAAGAAGAAGCCACCACTTACCTAAGTGCGGCGAAAAAAGCACTTGATAAAGAGGAACCGAATAAAGAACGGGCAAAAATTAACCTAGAAGGCGTAGCAGAAGAACTGGAAAAAGCCAGCAAGGTAGCAGAAGCAGGCACTACTCTATTTATAAAAGCAAAGCCAATTCTTGTTAAAGTCGCAGGTTGGTTAGGTGCCGTTGCTGCGGGTTCTTTCTTAGGTACTCTCTAGTCATAGAGACTGAGGCGCGAACCACCGTCCTCTGATTCCCATCCTCAACAGTCCCAGCCTGACGTTGACAGGTGTTGATTGAGTTGGGGTTAGAGGAACGCCCCGATGCAGTTGTTAATCCTGGGAACGTCTGCCGCACTTGGCGATCGCTAAGTCACTCCTGAACCTTCTCACCTCCCTTCACTGCAGAACAACTAACGGCAGACCAATGACTTACCTGGTTAAACGCCTTGAGCCACTCCCACGGATTGAATCCGTGGGATTCAGGCATCGAGCAGGGATTGCAGGAGTAACTCCTGTCTGACATCCCCTACGCCTAGAGTTGAACTCCCAACTCTTTTAATATTAATGCTGGCATTCTCATCCCTGTCATTGACCGAATGACAGGATGGACAGCGCCAACGTCTAACCGATAAATCTAGAGAGTCTAGGACATGACCACAGCAAGAGCAAGTTTTAGTGGATGGATACCAGGGGTCAATATAGATGAGCTGTTTCCCTTTCTTCGACGCTACCCATTCCAGTATTTGCAGGAAGTCCCCTAACGCTAAATCATTAATTTTTCGTCCCCATAACCGTTGCATCCCTTTGAGGTTTAGTGTCTCGAAACACAACACATCAAACTCGTCAGTTAACTTGTGTGCCAGCTTCCAGAACCAGTCCCGCCGACGATTGCTAATAGCCTCGTGGTAGCGAACTAAATGTTTTCTTGCCTGCTCTCGGTTGTTTGACCCTTGGCGCTTCCTAGAATGCTGTTTGGACGCTTTCTGGAGTGTGGCGAGGGATGACTTTAGGAATAATGGTGACTCAATCTTGAAGCCTGACGCTCCTAACGTCGCTACCGCTACGCTATCTGAGCAAGTGAGGAACACCTTCAACCCGAAGTCAAATCCAGCTATTTTACCCGTCTCGAACGTGACTTCTGGAATTGAATATCCGTCAACAACCACAACCATGAACAGCTCACCCAATGCGGTGCGCTTGATGGTTAGTGTTTTGATAGTTCCCTCTATCTCTCTTGAGTTCCAGTATTGATATACCCGATTTCCTATCTTGACTCGATTCCCTCCTAGAAACTTGTATCCAGCCTGCTTGAGGGTGAATGATTTGTACTTTTTGACCTTCTTGAATCCTGGCGGCTTTACCCCTTTCTTGTGATGTTTGAAGAACAGTTGGTAGGCTTTGTCGATCCGTTGACAGATATCCTGAACAGCTTGAGAACCTACCAACTGCCAAAATGGGTTACGCTTCCGCCGCTTGGCAATATGTTTCTGAAGCCTTGCACAGTTCAAGTGCTTTCCCCACATCCGGTAGTACCGCTTGTGCAGGGCAATCCCATGGTTATAAATTACACCAGCGGCATTGATTGTCCGCTTGAGGTGTTTATTCCGCTTGTGACTGTACAGCTTAAACTTCAGGGTTTTCATGCCTTTAATGATATTGTGTATCCACACAACGTATAGATATTATGCAGAAAAAACCTCTAAGCCTGCGAATTGAGGAAAGCCGTTTAGAAAAGCTAAAGCAACACGCCAGCCTAAAAAAGAAGACAATGACCCAGCTAATAGAGGATTGGATAGATAGGCTGCCCCCAACCCCTAGCACTGACGGCACTTAAAAGTGCCTACGCTACATCCCACCCATAAATGAGGTGGGCTTTGCTTATTGTTTTGTAAAATCAGGGAATGATTTATCACCCTTCGCCACCTCCGCGCCCAAAAATTCCTGAGTGTAGCTGGAAGCGTCCCCTCGGTCTTGGTTGGGAAAAGCCCTACACTGTCCGTTACCCTAGCAATCTTGACGATGGCCCTTGGCATGGAATGCCTTTGGGCGGTTTTGGAGCGGGTTGCATTGGGCGATCGCCACGGGGAGAGTTTAATCTCTGGCATATAGATGGTGGAGAACACGTCTTTAAAAGCCTCCCAGCCTGTCAATTTAGTGTTTTTGAGCAATCAGAGAATGCGCCCTCCCAAGCGTATGCCATGTGTACGGAGCCACCCGCAGATGGGACGTTAGATTGGTGGCAATGGTATCCCAAGGAAGGCAAGGGAGAATCTTCAGGGACTTACCATGCGCTATATCCCCGCAGTTGGTTTGCCTATGAGGGTGTCTTTCAGACGCAACTAACCTGCGAGCAGTTTTCTCCCGTTTGGGCAGGATGCTATCAAGAAAGTAGCTATCCGGTGGCGATTTTTGAGTGGACGGTTCATAACCCCACGGATGCGCCGATTACGCTGAGTATTATGCTCACCTGGCAGAATATGGTGGGCTGGTTTACGAATGCGGTACAAAATCCCCAGGTGCGAGTGCGGGATGACGGCAGCCCGGAATATGAGTACAAAGCTCGTTGGGGAGATAGTACCGGGAATTTTAATCAATGGATTCAAGACCACTACCGGGTTGGTTGTTTGCTAGACCGGGTGAGATTGGATGAAGAGGTTCGAGAGGGCGAAGGACAACTGTGTATCGCTACGATTACAAATCCGGCGACGGAAGTGTTTTATCACAGTCGTTGGAACCCAGCCAGTAATGGGGCGCAAGTTTGGGGAACCTTTGCCCAAAATGGCACCTTAGGAGATACCCAGGATGAAACGCCAGCCTCTCCTGGAGAGCAGATTGCCGCCGCGATCGCTATTCGCTTTACCATCCGTCCTGGCAAAACGCGCAAGATTCCCTTTATCCTGGCGTGGGACTTCCCCGTTACCGAATTTGCCCCAGGAATTAACTACTACCGCCGCTACACCGATTTCTTTGGACGCAGCGGCAACAATGCTTGGCCCATCGTCCGGACTGCCCTCAAGCACGATGAACTTTGGCAAGAGCGCATTGAGTCTTGGCAAGCTCCAATTTTGCAGCGGGATGATTTACCAGACTGGTTCAAAATGGCGCTGTTCAACGAGTTGTACCTCCTAACGGATGGTGGCACATTGTGGACGGCAGCAGACGAGCACGATCCCGTGGGGCAATTCGGCGTTTTGGAATGCCTAGATTACCGCTGGTACGAAAGTCTGGATGTCCGACTTTATGGCTCCTTTGCCTTGATGATGCTGTTTCCCCGGTTGGATAAAGCGGTGCTGGAAGCCTTTGCTAGGGCAATTCCTACTAGCGACGATACACCAAGAATGATCGGTTACAACCAGGCATTCGCCCTTCGTAAAACAGCAGATGCCACACCCCATGACCTAGGCGCACCCAACGAGCATCCGTGGAAAAAAACCAATTATACCAGTTACCAAGATTGCAATCAGTGGAAAGATTTGCCTTGCGATTTTGTTTTGCAGGTGTATCGCGACTTCGTTCTCACGGGTTCTAAAGATACGGAATTTTTGTGGGAATGCTGGAGTGCGATTGTCAAGGCGCTTGCCTACTTGAAAACCTTTGACAAAGATGGGGATGGCATTCCGGAAAACTCTGGGGCACCGGATCAGACCTTTGATGATTGGCAGTTGCAGGGGATTAGTGCCTACTGTGGTGGCTTGTGGTTAGCCGCCTTGGAAGCCGCGATCGCTATTGGCGAAATCTTACTGAATAACCCCTCCATGCAGCCGCAGTTTACGGACGCTTATGATCCCGAATCAATTCAAGCAACGATTAGCAACTATCATCAGTGGTTAGAACAAGCTAAACCCCTTTATCACCAAACTCTCTGGAACGGTCAATACTACAAGCTCGATAGTGAAAGCGGCTCGGATGTGGTGATGGCAGACCAACTTTGCGGTCAGTTTTACGCCCGTTTGTTAGGGCTTCCTGATATTGTCCCCCAGGAATACGCCGAGTCGGCTCTCAAGACGGTGTACGAGTCGTGCTTTCTGAAGTTCCATCAGGGTGAATTTGGGGCAGCCAATGGCGTCAGACCGGATGGTTCGCCAGAAAACCCTAACGCTACTCATCCCCTAGAAGTCTGGACGGGGATCAACTTCGGATTGGCAGCTTATCTGGTGCAGATGGGGATGAAAGCAGAAGCCATGCAACTTACCGAAGCCGTCGTCAAGCAAGTGTACGAAAACGGCTTACAATTTAGAACCCCCGAAGCCATTACGGCGGTGGGGACGTTCCGCGCCAGTCACTACCTGCGAGCAATGGCAATTTGGGGAGTGTATTTAGCTCTTGATCGGTGACATCCTCCCTCGCCAAATCAATATATGGTGAGGGCTTCCCAGCGAACCAGATCATCTTTGTGGCGGCGTCATCTGAAGTGGAAAATTCGGAATTGTCCCTGTACATTCCCCACTCAAAAACGGCTAATTTTTCTTTGGGGAAGGTACTGAACGCAAACCAGATGCCCCAGGAGGATCACTGTCTGGGGAGCGTCTAGGGGGAATCATATCAGGGAGCAGAGCATCTCGCCCATTGCGAACAATCCGGAGCATGTCATTGAGCTGAGTCTCAATACTACCGAGAACGCGATCGGCGTAGTCGTCTGCTCCGTTTTGGATATCTTCACAGTCCGCCAGGGCTAACTGCCGAATTTGCTCCATCTCCTGTTGGGCTTGCAGGCGCATCCGCTCAATCTCTGAGAGCGTCTGTTCTTGAATCGCTTCACATTCTTGTTGGACTCGTTGCCGAATTTGGTTGGCTTCCAGTTCCGCTTGCTGGATAATGCCTAGCTCATCCAAAATCTGGTCAGCTCGCCGTTCCGCCGCATCCATAATTTCCTGCGCGTACTCTTCGGCTTGCAGGAGAATCTCGTCGCGCTGACGAACGATTTTTTCGGCTTCCTCAAAGGCTACGGGGAGATTTTCCCGTACCAAATCGAGCTGAGACAGCAGCAATTCCTCATCCACCACTGTCCATTTAGTCCAGGGGATGTGAGGGCGGCTGTCAAAGATAATATCCTCGATCCGGTTTAGTTCCTGTTGGATATCTATGCCTCCCGATCGGCTCTGAGGTGGCTCCCCTTGATTACTTTGTCTGTCGCGGTCGGGGGGATCAATTCGGGATTGGTCTCGGCGTAACATTGGCAAATATCCAGTGCAACCTGCTGAGGAACAAGATGATCGATAGAGCCGCCAAATCTGGCAACCTCTTTCACTACACTACTACTTAAAAAACTGTACTCGTTGGACGTGGCGAGAAACACAGTTTCAATCTCATCCCAGAGGGTTTGATTGGTGTGAGCCATTTGGAGTTCTTTCTCAAAATCAGAAAGCACCCGTAGACCCCGCAGTAGCACCTGTGCATTCCTCAGTCTGGCATATTCCACGGTCAATCCAACAAAGCTATCAACTTCTACATTTGGTAGATGTTGGGTACAAAGACCAATTTGTTCTACACGTTGCTGTATAGAAAACAAGGGCGATTTATTGGGATTGCGGAGTACAGCCACAATCACCCGCTCAAAGAGCTTGCAGCCCCGCTCAATAATGTCTAGATGCCCTAGGGTAATCGGATCAAAGCTGCCAGGATAGATTGCAATCACAAAAAGGGTTCAAATATTGAGGACGGCAATAGTACTGATACAGTACCGCTAAATTGAATCCTTGAGTGTAAAAACTATACAAGTGACTGCGATTGAATTGATAAGATCGACGCAAAAACTAGAAAGTTGGTCGTTAAGTAGGTAGTTTACTGCAGGTAAGGGATGAAAGAGCCGTTATGGAGATAAACAAGCAACAGCGCTCTGAGCAGGATTCGCTTGAGCAGAAGGAAGAGAAGCGAGACAAGGCAGAACAGAGGAGACAAGACCAAGAAGAGCAGCGCCAAGTTGATGAAGAAGGACGCCAGTCGTCAGAACAGGTACGGCAGGCAGCAGAACAGGCGCGGCAGGCAGCAGAACAGGCGCGGGTGTATACCGAGCAACTTCGGCAGCACGAGGAGCAAGCGCGGATGTATACCGAGCAAGCGCGGCTATATACCGAGCAAGCGCGGCTGTATGCCGAGCAGATTCGACAGGACGCCGAGAAAATACGAAAAGCTCAGGTGGAGCAAGAGCAGATTTTAAAGGAAATACAGCAGTCTACTCAGTTGTACCGCCGGGTGAAGGAGTGGGATGAAGGGTGAAGGATGAAGGATGAAGGGTGAAGGATGAAGTATGAAGGATGAAGGGTGAAGGATGAAGTATGAAGGGTGAGGGGTTATAGGTTCTAGGTTAGGGTTTTACCTAGTTACCCCATCTCCTCTACTCCTCCGCTCCCGTTTGGACTTCGCGGCTCGACGCTTCGAGAAGCCTCAGCGACCACTGAGCTTCGCCGAACGTCTGAGCGCGGTTCCTGAGCACTTCGACAAGACTTCGGCGTGAGCGCTCAGTCGAACGCTCAGTGTTCCACCTGCCGAAGGGCAGTCGAACGCTGAACTCACGTCGAGGCGTGTTTCCCTGATCCTGCCAGATATGTAACAAGTTATTAAGCAATGTCAGGGGGAATCGGATTGGGCTGGGCTTTGGGTACAGAGCGCATTTGCTGGAGTTGGGAATGGATAAGGTTTTGCAAGTCTTCGCGATTCACTTCAGTTCCGCTGGCAAGGTTCCCCGGTGTTTCAAAGAAAACCGTACTATTAACGATGTCCATTGCAAACATTTGGAACAGAATGTGAGTGACTGGAAGTGGCAAGGCAACAATCTGAGGGTCTGGCTCTACCTGAAAATCAGCAGCATCTTTGAGAGTTGGGAAGGCATAAAGGACGTTTTTTTCTACATCGGGTTGTGCGCGGTTACTGAGGGTCGTTAGCACCCAACCCTCGTCCAGGGTTTGGAGAATGTAGTACTCCAAATGCTGCAACTGACTAGCAAAGAGTTTAAGTACCGGAGCAATTGCTGCGATCGCTTCCGGAGTCCGACCATCTGACGGGGCATTTTCAATCAGGGCTTGAAGTTGTTGGTCTAAATCCATATTGACAAGCAATTGTAAGGTTTAACTGTGCTGTTATATGCAGTCTAAACCTAGATTAGAACGGTGGGAGTTAGGTATGTTAGGGTCTTGATGAACTATCAACAATTAAGCATGGGGAAAATCTGCCAGGACGTGGAGGCAATTTTTCAACCGCTCTTTGACCAGTTTCAGCAGTCTACGCGGGCGTCAGTTCCGGACTGTCGTGCTGTAGCAGCACGTCTAGCCAACGAAGTCAACCGTATTTGTAACGAAAGTCAGCGTATTCAAGACTCTGGAGAAGTGGAAAGCTGGGCGATGACTTTAGCAAATCATCGCCTCAAGCAATGTTTGCACTTCTACCACTTAGGCTCCCATCGGGGCAGAGTTGAACTCCAAAGTACCCTCAGCGCGATCATTTACCGCTACATTAGCCGACAACAGATGCCCCTCAGCTACCAAGCGAGGCTGACGTTGATTGAAGATTTCTTACAGGGGTTTTATGCGGAGTCCTTGAATGCCTTTCGGCGGGAAAATGCTATGGATGCGACCTATTCCCCCCGAACGCTGCTAGAGCTAGCGGAGTATATGGCATTTACCGAGCGTTACGGAAAGCGTCGCATTCCCTTACCTCGTCGCCGCTCTCAGCAACTGATTATCCTGCGAGCGCAAACTTTCACGGCTTCGCAACCGATAGAAACCTCTGTCGATATGGACACCGCTGCCGAAGGCGGTATCCTGGAGTCTGACACATCTTGGAATGATACCGCCGTACAGCAGGTACGAGAGATGATGGTGGCGGCGGAACCCGATCCCCTGGAAGCTAACCTGCGGGAGACAGTGACTGAGGAGTTGTTGCAATATTTAGAAGAACGTCAGCAATCCGATTGTGCGGAGTACTTTGTCTATCGTCTAAAAGACCTCCCAGCCAGTGAAATTGAAGCCTTGATGGGGCTAACGCCTCGGCAACGTGACTACTTACAGCAGCGGTTCAAATATCATCTGATTCGCTTTGCCTTGTCTCATCGCTGGGAGCTGGTGCATCAATGGCTAGGAGCCGATTTGGAGCACAACTTAGGACTAACTCCGCAAGAATGGCAAGTTTTGCAGGCACAAACTACCTCCCAGCAGTCAGAATTACTTCAGTTGAAACAAACAGGACGCTCCAATTCTGAAATTGCACAAGCCATTGGTTGCACCGTTAATCAGGCGGAAAAACAATGGTTAAAGGTACTTGAGCTTGCCTGGGAAATTCGCAATTCTTCAGTATCCGGAGCAGGTGCATCTAAGGATGAATAGTGACATGGATAATTCCTCCGAAGCCCTATATAGCCGTTTAATCGCTTGGCTCCTCCAAGAGCCAGTCTCAGCCCCCTCGCCCCTTGAATCACAATCAGGTAGTGCAGGCGATCGCGCAGGGGCAGAATGGGAGAGCGATCGCTTAGACTTATTAGATTGTGATGAGTTGGATTGTGACGAGTTGACTCTGGCATTCTCTGAGACTGATGAAGCGGCTTCCGGGCATAAACCTCGTAACTTGGAAGAAATGCAAACCGTGCAAAACCGTTTTCAAGCGCTTTTGAAGCGTCGCCTGCAATCAGAAATTGAAGCTCGTCCCCCCCTATTTCCCTGGGAGACAGAAATTTCTGATTATGAACCCGAAAAGATTGACGTTGTCGAACAAAACTGGGTTCCTTCTGTTCGATTGTGGATGCCTCAGCTTTCTAAGCTAACTCTGCCTGTACCTGTACCCGAAGCGATCCTCTCGCAACTACTCAACGCCTGCTCGGAAGCCGTGTATTCGCGGCGGCAACTGGGAGCCAAATTGGTGGGTGCTGTAACCAACCTCTTTCCTGACTGCTCTGAGTCCCTCAACCAGTTGGCAGGGATGGTGTTAATGTATCCGAGTCGTTCACCAGGACAACCCCAATCTCTACCTAACAGTTACGAATCAGCGGCGGTTGAACAACAAATGACCCTAGCAATGCTAGCCGCCAAAGAGATCATCAAAGCCCTAAGTGTCTCTGTATCCCCCAACCAAAGCCCTGTAGAACGGCAGTGGGAAACAGCGGCGGGAATGGTGACATTAAAGGCAGAGTATCAATTACAAGGGCAAACTCCGAAATTGCAGATTACGACGCGGCTGCCTCGTGGTGGCAGTCTGACGCTGCGAACCCCGCAAGCCACCGCCACCGCCGAGCGTACCTACCCCGGCTACCTAAGTGTAGAATCCTTTGATTTACAGGCGAATCAAACTTATCCGTTAGAAATTCGTTTCCAGGATTTAGAACAAGCCCCACTAGTTTTTGCTATTTGTCCGACAATATAGTTAATCAGTTGTCCGTTGTTTTTTTTTCTTGGCTAGTGGCACTCCTGGCAATGAACCATGAACACAAATAACTGACTTTTGAAAACTAACACCTGACAAATGACAAACTCCTTTAGGCTAGGGCAACTGCGGCATCTACCTGTTTTTCGTCAGTACTGGCAACGCTTAGAAGCAATGCCCGTACCGGAAGTGGAAAACTCAATTTTGCTGCGGGTGTTGGTGCAGGCAATGGTGGTAGTCGGAATTATCGCCACAGATATTGCAGCGGGAACCCAGACGAGTTTGTGGGCAGTTCCGCTGAGTATTGTCGGTGCAACCTGGAGTGGGTTTCGCCGACGAGAGCGCAATATCCCGGTCAAATTCGCTTTAGCGATTGGGATGCTGCTAGCGATGGCAGCGTTCTTTGGCAATTTGTTTGCCCAGCTTAATGACACGCGCCTGGTGCTGGCAGAGTTACTGATTCAACTACAAGTTCTCCACAGCTTTGATTTGCCCCGCCGCAAGGACTTGGGCTACTCGATGGTGATTGGGCTAATTTTGGTGGCGGTGGCGGGTACTCTCTCGCAAACCTTAACCTTTGCACCAATGTTGCTGGTGTTTTTGGCGATCGCACTTCCGGTTCTCATCCTAGACTACCGCTCCCGTTTGGGGCTATCTCCCATAAAACTCAAGCAACGCCGTGGCGCATCTCTACAAAACGCCTCGCCTCTATCACTCCAGCGTCTAGGGCTATTTCTATTGGTGATTCTGGCATTAGGACTGACGATTTTTGCCTTTATGCCCCGATTTCCCGGCTACCAGTTGCGGACATTTCCCGTAAGTGCGCCTGTTGATTTTGATGAGCAGAATTTTCAGGGAAGTAATAGCGGCATTATCAACCCTGGCTACGAGCGCGAGGGAGAAGACGGTAGTGGTAGCGGAGAAACAGGGCGATCGCCTACACGGGGACAAGGGGAACTTGATGACACGTTTTACTACGGTTTTAGTAGCCAGATAAACCAAAATCTGCGCGGAGAGCTAAAGCCGAAAGTTGTGATGCGGGTGCGTTCTCAAGCACCGGGCTTCTGGCGCGTTCTAGCTTTTGACCGCTATACAGGTCAAGGGTGGGAAATTTCGCGGGATAAACAACTGCTGAAGGTGACGCGCCCTGAATGGTCTTATCGCTTTTTTCTTTCCCTAGCGCCGACAACGGGTAGAACAAAAGAAATTATTCAAAGCTATACGGCTGTCTCTGAGTTACCGAACTTAATTCCGGCTTTGGCTTATCCCAGGGAACTTTATTTTCCGACGCGGGAAGTGACAATTGATGCAGAAGGGGGTTTGCGATCGCCTCTCGGTTTAATTGAAGGACTAACCTACACGGTCATTTCGGAAGTTCCCTATCGCGATCGCTCCCTGCTGCAACAAGCAGGCGAAGATTACCCCAAATCAATTCAAAAAAACTACTTGGGTGTTCCCCCAGCGATTGGTGAGAAGGTACGACAGCGCACCGAAGAACTCCTCGCCACCTCCAACCGACCGATTACCTCCCCCTACGAGAAAGCCTTATATTTGGCTCAGGCGCTCAAACAGCGGTATTCCATTCCCGAAAATCCTTTCGGCTTACCCTTTTTCGCAGAGGATGAAGACCTAGTAGAAGCCTTTCTCTTCAAAAACCAAGGCGGCTACCCAGACCACTTTTCTACGACTTTAACCATCATGCTGCGCTCGATTGGCATTCCGGCACGGTTAGTTGTCGGGTTTGGCGCGGGTGAGTTTAATCCCTTTACTGGGTTGTACATTGTGAAGAACACCGATGCTTACGCGATGACGGAGGTGTTCTTTCCCGACTACGGCTGGTTTGCCTTTGACCCGATTCCCGGTCACGAATTATTCCCCCCCTCCATCGAAGAATCACAAACCTTTGGGGTCTTGCGGCAGTTTTGGAGTTGGGTAGCCGGGTGGTTACCTTCACCCGTGACAAATTTTGTTGCTAACGTCTGGAGTGTAATTCTGCGATCGCTCATCCGAGTAGTTTCCTGGCTGTGGTCACTCGTATCTAGCGGTTGGGTGGGCTTATTTATCGGGCTGATTTTAGCGATCGCTCTCGGTTTCTTGGGTTGGCTAGGTTGGGATCGGTGGAAAAACTGGCGCTACCATCGCTGGTTGTCGAAACTTCCACCCATGGAAAGGCTATATCAGCAAATGCTCCATACTTTAGGAGCCAAAGGCTATAGGAAACACCCCGCTCAAACCCCTAGCGAATACGCTCTGGGGTTACGGCAACACCTTCAGTCCGCTTCAGCAGAAATTATCGACGAAATCTCAAGTGCTTACGTAAGCTGGCGCTACGGCACTCAAACGCCGAATATTAAGTACCTACAACAACGACTGCGTGCCTTGATTAAAAGCACGCAGCGATTGGGTTCTAGAGCCTCAAGCCAGTAATTAGTCCTGAGTCGGTGAGTAGGGGAGAAAGGATGAAGGATGTTTTCCTCATCTCCCCATTTACCAAAACCGATAAATTAAGTACCTAGTAGCTTAGTATCCCTGAGCCTGCTTATCTTGTAAGTTGAGGGCAGCCGGGTCATCTTTGTGGGCATCGTATATTCCCCATTCCTCAATCCCTCTGTTGTTGAGCAGCATTGCTTCTGCCCGCATAATTTCATCGCTTCTACCTTCGATGATCACCAGGTAGTCACCCTGAGAAAGGCGATCGCTGTAAACTTTTGCCCGGTGTCCGGGAACTCCCATACCTGCCAGCGCCCCTACAAGACCGCCAGATACAGCACCAATGCCGCCGCCAGCTAAAGTAGTGGCAAGGGTCGTTCCGATGCTTCCTGCTGCCACTACAGGGCCAACACCAGGAATCACCAAACTGCCAAGTCCTGCCAGTAAACCACCGAGCATTCCCAAGGCAGTTCCCGTGACTGAACCAATTGCAGCCCCTTCTCCGGCTTCGTTTCCAGACTTCTTATTTAGGTCAGTTCCCTCAAAGTCTTTGTGATCTAAATCTTTGGCAATCACAGACACTCTATCCATCGGGAACCCAGCCTCTTGCAGTTCCCGCATGGCATATTCCGCATCTTGGCGTCGAGAAAATACACCAATCCCTCGCCGATATTGTCCTAAAACCATATTTTTACCTCCTGCTTTAATTTAAAAAATCCTCAAAACTATTAGGATTTCAAAGAATAACTTCTAATATTGTCGAAATTTTCCTTTTAGATTTCATCGCTCAATAGGGATAACTCATACCCGTCCATACGACAGGTTTGTGCATTATTAATCGCCAATCGCTAATTCCCCATCGCCTATCGCCGCTCCCCTGATTAATTTCATCCTCACGCTATGCAACATCCTTTATATTTATTTGGTCAGATTATTTTGCGCCAAAACGGGGTTCTGATGGCAGGTTCAGAATCCTGTGTGGATGGAATGGCGATCGCTTTTTAGCCAGTCGTTTTAACAATGCCCGTAGTGGTTAAGTCACCCAATCGGGTAAAAGATACCTAATTTACTAAACGTTATTTCTAATTTTTCATCTATAAATAACCTCTAAAAACGGAGATTTTCTCTTTATATAACAATCCTAAATAGTTTACGAAATGCTCTACTCTCTTTTCTTTGCGGTTTGTTTAAAAAATGTTGCAGATCAAATCAATTGATATCGTTTAATAATGAAGTAAAAAAACGAACCACACCAGGCGCAGAGGACACGGAGAGAAGAAAAGAGAGTTTTTGAGGAAAGTTACACGCTAGTTGTTGAAAGGAGCGATCGCTAACTTAGAAGGGCGTGTTTCTGGCTACAAGCTTGACAGCTGATTTCCCAATTAATACCCAAAGTTGAACAAATATTAACTTTATCGGAATTTAGGATTACGTCAGCGTAGTGGCTTTAACAACAGTATTCCTAATGACTAAATCGGGATACTGTAGTCAACAAATATCAATCAAATGCAAACAATGGAAAACCTCACTGTCGTTTACATTCATGGCATAGGAAACAAACCCGCGCCGGAGATTTTTAAAGAGAGTTGGGATAAAGCTTTATTTGGGACAAAAATGGGAGCGCGGACGCGTCTTGCCTACTGGGCAGATATCCGCTACCCGCAGCCTATCCCACCTACCGGACAGAAGGGAAGTGCATTAGCGATCGCTGCTACAGCCGATCTGCGACGTCCTTTAAGTGATGCTGAAATTATTGAGGAAAGTAAACTACTCGTTCCGGATACGCCAGAAGCCCAAGCCTTTGCTGAGGCGGCGGCTAGACAAATTCTGAATCAGGAATCAGAACGGGCGATTAGGGCGCGGCAAGTTCAGGCAAAGTTGCGGCTCTTACCCGATCCAGTGCGCGGAAAAATTACGGAATGGGTCACTACAACCTTTATACAAGATGCGGCGGCGTACTTCTTTGACGCCGAGCAAAAAGCGCAAATTCAACAACGATTGCGTCAAATTCTCATTCCAGAAAAAGGGCCCTACGTAGTAATCGGTCATAGTATGGGGTCGATTATCGCCTACGACGTGCTGCGTCAGATGGAAAGTGCGGGTCTGGAAGTGCCGTTATTGGTGACGCTGGGTTCTCCCCTGGCTATCGAAGCCGTTAAAGATAATGTGGAAAAACCCTGGCAAGTTCCCCAACAGGTGAGGAGTTGGAAGAATTTTTGTGACGCTTTTGATGCCGTAGCGTTTGACAAAGACCTCAATGATGACTTTGATGGCAGTATTGTAGACCTGTTGATTGAGAACACCGAACGGCGCGGCGGTGTCTTCAGCTTTTTTGACCTCAATGCCGCTCATTCGGGAGTCGGTTATCTCAGTACAAAAGCTGTGCAGCAGGCGGTGCAAGAGGTAGTAGGGACAACCTTCGCTCAACCGATTGCATCGTTTGTGATTGCTCGCGATGTGGCAGCAGAGATGGCAGGCCCAATCAAGCGAATCCCTGTCTTGATCGAACTCAGCGATGAAATTGCGGGTGCAACCTCCGTTGATAAACAAAAAACCCTCATCAACAAGTTGCAGCAGCTCACAAATGGCTCAGAGGAGGCAAACATTGACCCTCTGCGTCGCTATGTTGCCGCCAATTTAACTCCAGAAGAAATAGACCGCCTCTCAGCTCAGTATAAAAACTTGCCCTTCGCTCGGATCTGGAAAAACACCCAAAAGCGTGCCCTGCTCGAGACCTCCACCCACACCGTGCAAGCGCACACCGCCCAACTTGGATACGGAGCAACGGGTCGGGGCATTAGCTGGGCAATTCTCGACACGGGTATTAACGCCAATCATCCCCATTTCTACAACTACAAAAACATCGTGCAGCAGTGGGATTGTACCCAGGTAGGGGAACCCCCAGCGGGTAATGCGACAGACCGAAACGGACACGGCACCCACGTAGCTGGCATTATTGCGGGTACAGGCAGAGACGAACATGAAACGCTGCGAGGCATGGCACCAGAAGCAAAGTTGCATATTTACAAAGTCTTGGATGACGAAGGCTTTGGCAATGACTCTTGGATTATCAAGGCGCTAGACCACATTGCCAGCGTCAATGACTCCTCGCCCAATTTAGTCATTCACGGCGTCAACCTCAGCCTGGGCGGTTCCTTTGACCCCACCGTCTATGGATGCGGTCACTCTCCCATCTGTCGAGAACTGCGGCGGCTGTGGCGTCAGGGGGTTGTTGTGTGCATTGCGGCGGGGAATGAAGGGCGGATTTTGATCGAAACCTTGGATGGTAGCGCCGAAGTGAACCTCGATCTATCCATCGGCGACCCCGCAAACTTAGAAGATGCGATCGCTGTCGGTTCGGTTCACAAGTCACAACCCCACACCTACGGCATTTCCTACTTTTCCTCGCGAGGGCCCACCGCTGACGGACGCGCCAAACCCGACCTAGTTGCACCGGGAGAGCGAATTATTTCCGCCAATGCTCATTTTTCGCAAAACCCCCAAGAATCGGAGTATGTAGAAATGAGCGGCACCAGCATGGCATGTCCCCACGTTTCCGGCATTATTGCCGCCTTCCTCTCAGTGCGTCAGGAATTCATCGGCTATCCCGATCGCGTTAAAGAAATCTTACTGTCCCACTGCACCGACTTAAAACGCGATCGCTACCACCAAGGCGCAGGAATGCCTAACCTAGTCAAGATGTTGAGCAGAACCTAGGGGAGTAGAGGAGCAGGGGAGCAGGGGAGCAGGGGAGCAGGGGAGCACCTCTTACCTTTCATACTTCATACTTCATCCTTCATCCTTTCTCCCAACTCTCTTCACCAAACACTGACAAATCGGATTCTGTCCACTCCTAGGAACCGATTTGAGCCGACAGAGGAGTATTTTTAAGAAAAAGAAAGTAGATTAACTCTACAGGGGATTGAGTGATGTTAAAAAACCGCCCTCCTAATTCTCCTACTCCAATGGCAACGCAAGAGCGTGAAAACCTTAAAAAGGGTGCCGATTGGTCATTTGTGCAGTCTCTGCCGGAAATTTGGCCCTTGGCTGCCAAGCGCTTCAACAATATTGTTGCGCTCAAAGACCCCCATGCCAAACCGGAAGTTGCTCTAACCTACAGCCAGCTATCTCAGCAGATTCAGCAATTTGCGGCGGGGTTGCAGGCGCTGGGCTTCAAGCCAGAGATGGATGAAGCAGGCATTCCCTCCCGAATTGCTCTGATTTCCGACAACAGCCCCCGGTGGATGATTGCCGACCAAGGAATTATGACCGCTGGGGCGGCTAATGTGGTGCGGAGTGCCCAAGCAGAACGAGAAGAACTGCTGTATATCCTGGCAGATAGCGGTAGTATCGCTTTGGTGGTGGAAGACCTGAAGACTCTAGGGAAGTTGCGCGATCGCCTTCATTCCCTGCCGATTCAGTTTGTCGTGATCCTTTCTGACGAACAGCCTCCCACAGAGGAAACGCTGAACATCGTCAACTTTTCTCAACTGCTAGCGGCAGGAGCCTCCCAGCAACTGACCCCCGCCAACCACAACCGGGAGACACTAGCCACTCTTCTGTATACCTCTGGCACTACTGGCAAACCCAAAGGCGTCATGCTGACTCATGGCAACTTGCTGCATCAGGTGACCAGCTACGGAACTGTATTAATACCTCAGCCAGGGAGTATTGTTTTATCCATTCTCCCAACCTGGCACGCTTACGAGCGCTCGGCAGAGTACTTCATTCTTTCCCAGGGATGCACCCAGGTTTACACCAACCTCCGTAATGTCAAAAAAGACCTAAAAGACTTTAAACCCCAGCTCATGGTCGGCGTACCACGCCTGTGGGAGTCAATTTATGAGGGAGTGCAAAAGCAATTTCGCGAACAACCGGAGAACAAGCAGCGATTGGTACAAAGGTTTCTCGGTATTAGCCAACGCTACATTAAGGCGCGGCGTCTAGTGCAGGGGTTGAGCTTGGATAACCTCAACCCTTCGGTTGGGGAACGCTTGGGGGCGATGAGTCAGGTTGTTGCCCTGGCACCACTACATAGGTTGGCAGACAAGCTGGTTTATCAAAAAGTCCGCGAAGCAACTGGCGGCAAGATTCAACAAGTAATCAGCGGTGGGGGTTCCTTAGCACGGCACATCGACACCTTCTTTGAGATTGTTGGCGTTGAGGTGCTGGTGGGTTACGGCTTGACGGAAACGTCTCCTGTAACTAACGTGCGGCGTCCCTGGCATAACCTCCGGGGTTCGTCGGGGCAACCTATGGTGGAAACGGAGGTTCGGATTGTTGACCCAGAAACCCGTAAGCCTCTCCCTCAAGGCGAGAAGGGTTTAGTGATGATCCGAGGGCCGCAGATTATGCGCGGTTATTACAAAAACCCAGAAGCGACGGCAAAGGCGATTAATCCGGAAGGGTGGTTTGATACCGGGGATTTGGGCTGGCTGACTCCTGTTAACGATTTGGTGATCACGGGTCGAGCCAAGGATACAATTGTGCTGACAAATGGCGAAAACATTGAGCCACAGCCGATTGAGGATGCTTGTTTGCGGAGTCCTTATATCGATCAAATGATGCTGGTAGGGCAAGATCAGCGATCGCTAGGGGCAGTAATCGTTCCTAACCTGGAAGCCCTACAAAAATGGGCAGACTCGCAAAAACTACCCTTGCAGCTACTCAATGACGACGGCTCTGTGCCAACGTCTGACTTAAATAGTAAAGAGGTACAAAACTTGTTCCGGCAAGAATTGAACCGGGAAGTACAAGATCGTCCGGGTTATCGCCCAGATGACCGGATCGGCACCTTTAGGCTGATTACAGAGCCATTTTCTGTGGAAAACGGCATGATGACTCAGACGTTGAAGATTCGCCGCCCCGTTGTTACGGAACGCTATCGCGATATTATTAACGCGATGTTTGAATAATTGCTCTCATTGGTCAAATTGTTCATCGCTTTGCCCCTTTAGACCCCTGAGCGATGAACCAAAGAACAACGATAATTGAGAACGGATACAACTGATTAAGGATAGTAGCAGCGCAATATTCATGGACGAGTCTAAAAACAACCTACTCTTAAAACGCCCAGTCAATATCAAAGCCATCGTCACACCGCGATGGAAGGAAGAAGTGCAGCAGCAATTGCAAGGGCAAATCAACCAAAGTGATTCTCAACTCCAGCAGTTGGATATGCAAGGACAAAGAGCGATCGCCGAAATCCAAAAACAAAGTTTGCAGCCCCCTGGCCCACAAGTGGCGCAGCAAATTGAAAACATTCAAGGTCAAGTCAATGAAAAGAAAAGCGAACTGCTAGAGCAGAAAAATCAACTGCTTCAGCAACTCCAACAAGTGCAGCTACTCGAACTTGAGCAGGAAGTAAATCAGGGTCAGATTGACAGCTTCTTCCGCATTGAACCGGGTGACAACCTAGTTCGCAAAATGAATGTGGAAATTCTGCTGCGTGACGGCGTAGTTGAAGAAATTCGCGGCGACGTGTAGTTAACTTCAAATAATAGTAGGGATAGTAGGGGCGAACGGCTTGCCCCTACAGTCTATTAGAGACGCCTGAGCGAGCGATCGCTGATCGCTACAAACAAAGTTCTGTTGACCAATCTTGATGACCGCGGCTTGGTTGGCACTTAAACTGACGACCCGCCCAGACGGTTTGCCAAGACGGATTGGTTGGGGAAGGGGTAGTTGATTCCATCTCTAGGCGATAGCGGAAGCCATTAACCGAGTCATCTGCCACCCCAGTTTGGGTAAGGATAACGACGGCTTGGTCAGGCTGAGGATAATCAACCGTGACTGTTTGGGAAAGGTTTCCCTCCGATTCAGAAATTCCGAAAGCAGCCAGAGCGCTCGCTTCTGGGTCGCTCCCTGCTAGTTGTAGAGGCTTGGCAGTGGCTTCTAAATCGATGGGTTCGTATTGGACACGCTCAGTAGCCGTCTGCGTTGGGGTATTTTGATTGGCTTGACGGCGATTCGGTGCCACCGGAACCGATTCAGACGGTGACCCCACCTCACCTGAAAGGGTAGGCGTAGTCGCCACTTCCGCATCGCGAGTGCTGATATAAGCCCCCGCCCCGGCACTCATCAGTACTCCTGCCAGTATCGCTAACGTAACCTTTCCCTTGGCAGACATTGGCATCCCCCCGTCTTTACGGGATTTTAAGTGTATTGTAGTCAGCGAGCCTTTCATAGCGTACGCTTTGAGGTTAGCGATCGCTTCGCCATCTAAACTTTGAGACGAGCCGGGGATTTGAATAGTTTCAACGGTCGTTGCTCAAGATACAATGCAATAGCCGTAAAAATCCTTGTTGTCCTAGCCGTCGATTCGGGTCTATCCTTCCCCATGATTAACGAAATTTTCATGCCCGCTCTCAGCTCCACAATGACCGAAGGCAAAATTGTCTCCTGGGAGAAATCCCCCGGAGACAAAGTAGAAAAAGGCGAAACCGTTGTGGTGGTTGAGTCAGATAAAGCGGATATGGATGTAGAGTCCTTCTACGAAGGGTATCTAGCTGTCATTACCGTGCAAGCTGGGGACACAGCTCCAGTTGGGTCAGCCATTGCCTTTGTCGCCGAAACGGAAGCCGAAATCGAAACGGCTAAACAACAAGCCAGTTCTAGTCAAGACGCCGCCAAACCCGCTGCCCAAGCCGCCTCTGAACCGGAGCCAGAACCCGTCGCTGCGGCATCTGCCCCGACAACAGATACCCCCAGCCGCCGCAACGGACGTACGATCATTTCCCCCCGCGCCCGCAAACTGGCAAAAGAACTCAAGGTTGATGTCAGCAACTTAAAGGGGAGTGGGCCTCACGGACGAGTTGTTACCGAAGATGTGGAAACTGCCGCTGGTAAAAGTAGCACCCCTGCACCTGAGGCGAAAACAGCCGCACCCAGTCCCGCCCCGGCATCTGCCCCCCCACTCAGACCTGCTGCCACCCCTGCTCCCGCCGCCGCTAGTACTGCGCCTTTGGGCGAGACGGTTCCCCTAAACACGCTGCAAAATGCAGTGGTGCGGAATATGATGGCGAGCCTGGAGGTTCCTACCTACCGCGTTGGTTACACCATCACCACAGACGCCCTCGACAACCTGTACAAAAAACTGAAGTCCAAGGGAGTGACGATGACGGCAATGCTTGCTAAAGCGGTTGCCATGACGCTACAAAAACACCCGCTTGTCAATGCGAGTTTTGCCGATAAGGGCATTCAATACCACAGCAGCATTAACGTTTCGGTTGCTGTGGCAATGCCGGATGGCGGTTTGATTACGCCAGTGTTGCAAAAGGCTGACCAGGTGGACATCTACTCTCTTTCTCGTACCTGGAAAGATTTGGTAGAACGCTCTCGCACCAAGCAACTACAACCGGATGAGTACAGCTCTGGCACCTTTACCCTCTCCAATTTGGGGATGTATGGCGTTGACCGCTTTGATGCTATTCTGCCTCCCGGACAAGGCTCGATTCTGGCAATTGGGGCATCTCGTCCGCAAGTTGTGGCAACACCTGACGGCATGATGGGTGTGAAGCGGCAGATGCAGGTGAATATTACTTGCGACCACCGGATCATCTACGGTGCGGATGCGGCGGCGTTTCTACAAGACTTAGCGAAGTTGATTGAAACGGATGTGCAGTCGTTGACGATGTAGGGACGTGTAAGCACACTTTTTTCGGTCTTATGCACAAAAGACCTCATCTCTCAGCCCCCTTACCTGTCTAGGAAGGGGGTGTAATTTTTTGATCAAGATTATTGACAAATGAGGCGCGATGTAATGTGCAAAAACTGGAGAAAGGCGATCGCAACTAAGCCCGCTCCTACTCCACAGAAAAGGCGGAATCAGTGATTTTTCGGAAGGCGGAAGTGTTTTTGCCGGGTAGCTTGTTTAGGATGTGGCTAATCTATCCATTGCTTTGTTTGTGTCCCGCCATTTAGAACGACTATTGCAAATTGATGCCAGACTGCGAACCGAACAACGGCAAACGGTTCCCAGTCTGGCAGAAGCGCTCGAAGTCAGCGATCGCACTATTCGCAGTGACTTAGCTTTCTTGCGCGATCGCTTTAATGCACCGTTGGAGTTTAGCCGCAAGCAGGGTCATTATTACACCGATCCACAGTGGCGTTTGCCAAGTATTTCCCTGTCTCAAGGAGAGCTATTTGCTTTGACCTTGGGAGCCAGGATGCTAGAAGCTTATGCGGGTTCTACCTATGCTGAGGAGTTGCGCTCTTCCATCCTGCGATTGACTGAGCGATTGCCAGAGCAGACTTGGGTGGACTTGCAACAAATCGCTGACGAGCGAATTATTTTTAGAGCGGGGGCAGAAACTTATTTTGACCCAGAGATTTGGAGCCAGCTAGTAGAAGCGAGCCGTACCTCACGGCAGGTGTGGATGCGCTATTTCACAGCCAGTCGCAATACTGAATCGGAACGGGTATTAGACCCTTATCTGCTCCATATTTATCGCGGGACAAATCCCTATTTGATTGGGTTTTGCCACAAACGTCAAGATATTCGTTGGTTTCGGGTAGACCGGATTCAAGAGTTACAGGTACTAGAGGAAAAGTTTATCCGAGACCCAAACTTTAATGCTAAGGAGCATTTGGACAAAATTTTTCAGCATGAAGTAGGAGGCATTCCTGTTCCTGTAGCCATCTGGTTTGATGCACCAACAGCTCCCTATGTCCGAGAACGTCGCTGGCATCCCACTCAAGAAATTCAGGAACATCCAGATGGTTCGCTGACATTGCGCTTGGTAGTGGGAGGACTCAATGACTTGAAACGCTGGGTTTTGGGATATGGGAAGGGGGCTGTGGTTAAGGAACCGCCAGAGTTAGTGGAGATGATGCGAGAAGAAGTTGAGGGAATGAATCGTCATTACTGGTATTCGGAAGACGTTCAACAATGTCACTCGGTAGAACCCTAAGTTGTCTATTAGAGATTAGCCAATGCATAACATTATTAATTTGTCGTTTCCGGTCATGGGAACAGAGTTATCATCTGACCACAACTATCGGCTGTATGCCGCAATTTCCAAGCAATTCCCCGAACTGCATAAACTAGATGGACTTGCCATCAATACGATTCCAGGCATTCCAGATAAACAGGGCAAAATTCGTCTTACTCGCAGTTCAAGACTACTGTTGAGACTGCCTGTTGAAGCGATCGCTCAAGTTTACCCATTGGCAGGTCAAACTCTAGATGTTGGTGGTTATGCCATCCAACTGGGGAATCCTGAACTACAGACACTGAAACCAGCAGATTCTCTTAATGCTAGGCTCGTGACCATTAAGGGCTACACCGAACCTGCACCATTTTTGGAAGCGGCTCAAAGACAATTACAAGCACTGGATATCAACGCCAATATCGGCATTCCTGCCAATGATAAAGGGGAACCCAAGCGCCTGACCCTCAAAATTACCAAACCTAAGAGGAGTTACACGGTTGTTGGTTTCAGTGTAGTCGTTTCCGATCTGACTCCTGACGATTCAATTAAGCTACAAATTCATGGTTTAGGTGGCAAGCGTCGCATCGGCTGCGGGGTGTTCTGTCTTCCTATTTCAGTCCAGTGTTATGGAAGGAGCGATCGCCATGCCGCAACAGCTATGGGCTAAAAGTCCTAGACCGGATGGAAAAAAGCTGACCCTAGAGCAACACTTACTAGATACAGAGAAAGCTGCACTCTTCATCTTTAAGGATCGGATACTGCAAAACTGGTGTCGTTTTTTCAAGGTATGTGATGCCAATAAATTCCTCAGACACCTTCAAATTGCAGCTCTTTTTCACGATATTGGTAAGGCAAATGCTGAGTTTTACGCGGCTGTTACAGGAAGTCGAGAAACCCAGACGCTACGCCATGAATGGTTTAGCGCTCTAATTCTTCACCTCAAGAGTGTTAGGGCATGGCTAGAGCCAAGTGGATTAGATCTAGAAGCGATCGCGGCGGCGGTACTGTGTCACCATCTCAAAGCCAGTTACAAGGACTGGGCAAAGCCTCGCACACAGGTTAAGCAGGTTGAATTGTATCTGAATTACCCGGAAGTTAACGCAATTTTGTGGCGAATTGCTGAGATTGCTGGTGTTGAAGGGTTGCCAGAATTACCTAAAAAATGGATAGCAGAAGATAACTTTTGGGAACAAGTCTATCTGGAAGCTAACCAAATTGGTCGCCAATTCTCTCGTCAAGTTAAGCGAGATGATGAACGTCGCTCCCTTATGTTAGCAGTCAAAGCAGGCGTAATTGCGGCTGATTCAGCAGCATCTGGTTTATTTCGTGAGGGGTATTCTATCCAGCAATGGATTGATGACACTCTTCACAGACCTCCTATCACTCCAGAAGAGATAGAAACTGAGATTTTACAGCCTCGTTATCGCCAAATCTCTTCAAAATCAGGACAAGAATTTAAGCTAAAGAATTTTCAAAGAAAAGCTCAAGATTTAGGCGATCGCGTTTTACTACTTAGCGGTTGTGGCACTGGCAAAACAATCTTTGCGTACAAATGGGAGCAGTCAGCGCTGACTCGTTACGAAGTTGGACACATTATTTTCCTTTATCCAACTCGTGGTACAGCCACTGAAGGATTTAAAGATTATGTCTCCTGGGCACCGGAATCTGACGCCAGCCTTCTTACGGGTACAGCTTCCTACGAGCTAATGGAGATGGCAAAAAACCCTGGTGATTCTAGCGAAGGGAAAGATTTCACAACAGAAGAACGGCTCTTTGCGTTGGGATTTTGGGGGAAGCGATTCTTTTCAGCTACAGTAGATCAATTTCTCTCATTCCTTACTCACAGTTATAGCGGTTTGTGTCTGTTACCAGTATTAGCTGATTCTGTGGTGGTGATTGATGAGATTCACAGTTTCTCGCGTGGAATGTTCGATAACTTAATCAGTTTTCTCGAACATTTCGATATTCCTGTACTGTGCATGACTGCCACATTGCCTAAGACACGGCGGTTAGAGTTGGAACGAGTGGGGCTAAAGGTATTCTCAACGGTTGCAGATGAGGAACTCGAAAAGGTTGAAAAACAACCCCGATATAACGTCCAAGCGACAGACTTTGACACAGCCTATCATCAAGCGATTGAAGCCTATCAAAAAGGTGATCGCGTCTTGTGGGTGGTCAATACTGTGGATCGATGTCGTGATATAGCTGCCAATTTAGAGAATACTCTGGGCGTTGAAGTACTGACCTATCACAGTCGGTTTCGACTCAAAGATAGGCAAAAGCGACATAAAGAAACAGTTGACGCCTTCGCTTATCAGAAGGATGATCGACAACCCGCGATCTCTGTAACAACTCAAGTCTGCGAGATGTCGTTAGATTTGGATGCTGATGTCCTTATTAGCGAACTTGCACCAATTTATGCACTCGTTCAACGGTTTGGTCGTTCTAACCGTCACTTATCCCGTGGTTCAGACTTTCTATCTCAGATATTTGTTTACGAACCACCCAAAGTATTACCTTATAAACCCAAAGAACTGGACAAGGCGTGTGAGTTTTTAGCTGAGGTATCCGGTGCAGTTAGCCAGTGGCAATTAGCAGAAAAACTAGAGCATCACTCTCTAGATGAGCGCTTTGCGGATGGCAGTAGCCGTTTTGTTGAGGGGGGTTACTGGGCTACTTCTGAACCTTTTCGGGATACAGATGATTATTCAGTAGATGCGTTGCTAGATACTGACTTGAACGCTGTCAAGGAATTAGTTAATAAACGAGAACCCTATGACGGGTATGTAGTACCAGTACCAAAGCGACTGCTAACTACCACAGAAGGTCGTCCAGCTTGGATGCCACGTTACTTGGAAATTGCCGACCATCACAAGTATTGTCCCAGAAGGGGGTTTGGAGAGTGAATGAGTTAAAACTAACCTACCATTTAGCTGAACTGCCCTCTGCTCAACATCGCGCAGGTTTGGCTGGTTTAGTACTAATGGTGCAATATCTAGATCAGCAACCTTGGTTTAAAGAGCGCAAGGATGCGGTTGCTAATTTCACTAATTTAAATGAGTTCAGTGCGACGCTAAAACTAAACTTGGAAGGACTTAAGGCACTTTTTGACTTAACTTATGCAGCCTTTACAGAGGAGCGTTCAACCGATAAAAAAATCAAGAAATTTGACCGTATAGAAGAGGTTAAAACAACCGATCTTAAAGGAAACACTAAGTTAATCAACCGCTACTACTATTCTGTTACCGTACCTTATGGTGCATTTTTACCTGACTGGGATAAATCTAGCGATGACCCGGATAACGGGCTTTGGGTGAAGTTGTGGCGAGATATGCTTTGGCAAATTATTCGGGGAGTTCCTGCTACTCGCAACCCCTTCAACAATCGCCTGAATGGATCATACTCCAAGGATGCTGAAGGCGTTTGGAAAGAACTAAAACATCCAGAAAAGAGTACAGGACAGTCAGGAAATTATTACCTAGGCGCGATGGCATCAAATCCGGAAAATGTTCCCACTAAAGACATAGTAATCTATCAGTTTTTGCTACATTTTTGGCCTTTTGTTGCTCAAGTTTACCGCCCAGCAACCTTTGATAAAGATGGTCGTCGCGAGTTAGGGGGCTATGTGCTGGCAATTCCTGATGTCGCTAATTTGATTGATTTTTGTGATGAATTCCCGAATGTCCTAGAAGAAAGGGAATCACTTAAATCAGGTTATCTCCCCCGTGAGGCAATCATTGACTTGACAGAAGAAGGGGCATTAGATCTACTGCGATTATTACGCGATCGCATCGCTCGAAAAACGGGTTCTCAAACCCTTGTAGATTTAATTTTGGGAGTTGAATTAATTCACGCCGAAAAGGTGGGGAACAGTGGGGTCAAAATTCGCTCCATCAGTCAAGTTGAACCTGTAGACACTCAAATAGACAAATACACCCAAATAAAAAAGGCTTACTGGTGTCCTTGGTTCCGTAAACAGCGCTTGCTCAATCTGCTACAAGAAAACCCTTGGTGGTATGACTTTGATGCTTTACTCAGTCGAATTCCACGTAAATGGCTGGAGGACTCCCGTTTCAGTCATGATACCCGCGAACTATTTCATATTGAAGGAGAAATTAACGTGAAAGCTGATGTTCGCTCAAATGCTCAAATTGTTTATCAAGTTTGTCAGCACTATGTATTGAGCAAATTAGAGTCTAAATATGGACTGAAATGGGATGAGTGTAAGGGAAATTCTAAAAAGGAAAATGGCTACAACGAAAAAAAAGGGAAAATTGCTAATGAAGCATTTCTTGCCGTGCGATCGCGTACAGAATCTAAAGTCTTTGTCGATTACTTTGTCTCTACCCTTTATCCCTTTGTCCGAAAAGACGAATTTGTTGATTTTGCGGATGCTCTATTCAATAAATCGGATGAAATTCGTGCTTTGACTCTGTTAGCACTCTCTAGCCAGTTCCCTTCTAAAAAGAAGTCAGAGAGTGAAAATTCTGAAGCTGAAGTGGCTTAAAAATTAGGCTTGTCCTTTGATTGCCGTTAGGCGAGTTGTCTTTCCAGAAATTATCATGAACAAACTTAATCTATTCGCAACCGTTCTGACCTATCCTGCTCCTTCTGGAAACTATCGCGGTGAGTCGGAAGAAAACCGCACTGTTCTGCAAAAAATCGTTAAGGATGGGCAAAAGTATGCCATTGTTAGCCCTGAATCAATTCGCAATGCTCTACGCGAAATACTGATTTTAATGGGGTTGCCACATAATCGCACCCGTCTCCACAACCAAGAACAGCTTGCTGTGGAGTTCAAAGAATATCCGAATGCTAGTAAGTATGCTGATGATTATTTATTTGGCTTCATGGTCGCTAAACCGGAAGAAGCGAAAAAACATAAAGATTTACCGCCCAAACGAGATAGCATCTTTCGTTGCAATATGGCGGTTGCGCTGAGTCCTTATAAATACGATGCGGTGTTTCATCAGTCTCCGCTTAATGCAGGTGCAAGTCCTTGGAAAAATTCTAGTACATCTGCCCTACTGTATCGGGAAGTAACCCATACTGCGTTTCAGTATCCTTTTGCTTTGTCTGGGCGTGATTGCCTTGATCAACCAGATTGGACTAAGGCTTTGCTGAAAGCGATCGCTCAACTCAATAGTGTTGCTGGCGGTCATGCACGGGCTTATTATGAGTTTGCCCCTCGTTCAGTTGTGGTGAGACTTACCCCTAAGTTAGTGGCTGGATACAATACCTATGGCTTTAATGAGGTGGGTGAGTTTCCAGAGTTAAGCCGTTTGGGTAAGGCTGATGATTCTGATTGCGATCTGCCAGGAAATGAGTTTTGGGTTGGCGGTGAAATAGTCCGTACTATGGATGGAGATGAAAAAACTCGTCTAGATGATGCTGGAGTTCATCTTTATGCCAACCCTGAACAATTATTTGATGCTCTAGCGGAGGAATTTTTGGGAGGTGGCGAACGTGTATCTGCGGCTTAAAGCTCCCTTCGCAACGTTCCGTCCCTTTCAATCGGGGGCATACCGTTCTACAACACCAGTGCCTTCACTATCAACGGTGTACGGATTGCTTCTTAATCTAGCAGGTATCGAACAGCGTGCTCCATTTACTGCACCTGTTACTCTGATTCGGGAAGATTTACCCGCAATGGCAGTGGCGATTGGCATTCCTGAAGGCGCAGCGCCCAAAACAGCGATGCTTTCCCAGCAGCTACATCAATATTTAGTAGGAAGTTCAGACAAGGAACTTTCTCAAAAGACTCACGGTGCTAAACCTTGGATTGCACCAGTACGTCGTGAGGTTCTAGTCGATCTTGACCTAGTGGTGGGTATTCAGGCTGAACAATGGTTATGCGATCGCATCATTGCCGGACTCAATGGTGAGCTAGATGAACCGCGTTATGGACTACCATTTGCGGGTGACAATAACTTCCTGTTTGACTCAATCGAGCTGATTAGTAGTCCCCCGATGGCAAGGTGGTACAGTCCTTTACAAAATAGTACCCGTCCCAGCAGAGGTGTTTGTCGGCTGACAACTTGGATCGATCGGGCGGATAACAGTAAAACGCAAACTGCTGTATTTGCTCCCAGTAATTTTGTTCTCAATCCTCCTGAGTCAGCTTGGGTAAACCTTCCTAGTCAGGCAAATTAGGTTTGAGTAATTCTCCCCAAATGTCCCCATGCTAGAGTCAAAAACCTACTTAACCATTGAAGAGTTTCTGGTACTTCCAGAGGGAGATATTACCTATGAATTTATTGACGGTCAAGCTGTCCCCAAAATGTCTCCTAAACTTTTCCATTCTCTGATGCAATTAGCCCTAGTGAACCTGCTCAAAGAATGGCATCAAAATAGAGGCATTGCCTGTCAAGAATGGGCAGTTATTCTCAAGCGCCAGGGTAAAGATTGGGTGCCTGTACCGGATGTGACCTATATTTCGTTTGAACGCTTGGGTGAAGATTGGTTGCAAGATCGAGCCTGTCCCATTGCACCGGAACTGATAGTGGAAATCATCTCACCTGGGCAATCTTTTGGGGATTTAGCCGAAAAAGCAGTCGATTATCTGCAAGCCGGGGTATTAAGGGTGTGGGTCGTTGATGTTCACGCTAGGACAATTACAGTATTTTATCCCGATGCCCCACCTCAGACGAAACGAGGGGATGCAACGTTAACGGATACCCTTTTAGAAGGACTCCAACTTACTCCTCAAAATGTTTTCCAACAAGCAGGACTACCTGAGTAACCTGCCAGTTTTTTACCTCAGATGCCGTCAGGTGTTAATCCCATCCCACCTAATGAGCATTTGCTATGCAAACTTTAAACTCCGAAATTACCCAACAAGACACGATCCGCGTTTCTGCCCTCCACGCCCTCGCCTACTGCCCGCGCCTGTTCTACCTTGAAGAAGTGGAAGAACTCTACACCCAAGACGCTGCCGTCTTTGCGGGACGACGGCTGCACGCGGAACTGGAAAAACAGGAGGATGAGGACTGGGAAGAGTTATTTCTCAAAAGCGAAGAATTAGGATTGCGGGGTCGGGTGGACGCCTTGCGGACTCGTGACGGGAAAACGATTCCCTACGAACACAAACGCGGTCGCTGTCACCGAGACGAGAAGAAGCAACCCCAAGCTTGGGAAAGCGATAAGCTGCAAATCCTCGCCTATGCCTGCCTGATTGAGTCTGCCTTGGGTATCCCGATTGAGGAAGGCAGAATCCGCTACCATGCCGATAATGTGCTGGTTCGCGTCCCCCTTGATGAGGCGGGGCGGGCAGCGGTTCGCGAGGCAATTCAGCAGGCGCTCAAGCTTCGACAATCACCTCACCGTCCCCCTGTCACGGATAACGAGCGACTCTGCACCCGTTGCTCCCTTGCCCCAGTCTGCCTTCCAGAAGAAGCGCGACTCGCCCACAACCGGGAGTGGCAACCGCTGCGGCTATTTCCCAAGGACGATGAACGTCAGATTGTTCATGTCTTGGAACCGGGAACGGTTGTCGGTCGCACTGGAGAGCAACTCAAACTGACGCGTCGCGGTCAACCTGTTGAAACCCTTCCCGTTCGTCAGGTGGGACAGCTAGTGCTTCACAGTTTCTCCCAAATCTCCACCCAAGCCTTACACTTTTGTGCGGGACAGGAAATCGGGGTGCATTTTATCTCCGGCGGCGGGCGATATATCGGCAGCTTTGATACGCGGCAAGGAAGTATTCAACGCCGTATCCGTCAGTATGGGGCGTTGTGCAATGCTGAGACTTGCCTGACTCTAGCGCGGAAGTTGGTGATGTGTCGCGCTCAAGGACAGCGGAAGTTCTTGATGCGCGGGCAGCGGGGGAGGAAAGATGTGGAGGGGTTGCGAAAAGCAATAGCCCAAATGAAAGCTGTCCTTAAACAGGTTCCCAAAGCCCAATCTCTAGACTCCCTGTTGGGGCTAGAAGGCAATTTGGCAGCTTTGTATTTTGGCGCACTACCTGCTTTAGTCTCGGATAGCGTTGCTTCGGAGTTGCACTTTGGGGGTCGGAATCGTCGCCCCCCCAAAGATCGCTTCAATTCGCTGATCGGTTTCGGCTACGCTTTGCTGCTCAAAGATGTGATGAATGCCATTTTGACGGTGGGGCTAGAACCTGCTTTAGGTTTTTACCATCAGCCGCGCTCCCAGACACCACCCCTGGCACTAGATCTGATGGAAATTTTCAGGGTGCCGTTGGTGGATATGCCCGTGATGGCTTCTATCAACAAGAATCAGTGGGACGCAAAAGCGGACTTTGACATTCGGGGAGGGCAGGTTTGGTTAAGCGACGCGGGACGGCGAAAGCTGGTGAGTGTGTACGAACGTCGCAAGGAGGAAAGCTGGAAGCATCCCGTTACAGGTTATTCCCTTACCTATCGCCGTCTATTGGAGTTGGAAGTGCGCCTGCTGGAAAAGGAATGGTCGGGCGAAGGTGGTTTGTTTGGTCAGCTAGTCGTGCGGTGAGGTGTGACTGTGGCAGAAGCAAAAAACTGGTATTTGATTTGCTACGATATTCGCTGCCCTAAGCGCTGGCGCAAGGCTTACAAGCTACTCCAAGGATATGGAGAACGGATGCAATACTCTATTTTTCGCTGTTGGCTTAGTCAGCGGGAGCGGGAGAAGTTGCGCTGGGAGTTGGAGAAGGTGTTGGTAGCTGAAGACAGCTTGCTGTTGATTCGTCTTTCCCATCAATGCGTCGGCGGAATTAGAGCCTACAATCGTCCAGAGTCTTGGCCTGTGGAGGAGGCGGGGTATCGAGTTATCTGATGCAAGGATCTGTGAGTGTGAAGCTGTTCCAGTTGGTAGGAGGGTGAGAAACTTTGACGGCAACAGGGTTATAGGGTTTTTAGGAGTTCTGAGGATGCTTGCATTAAGCGCTTGTTCTACTCTCTATAGGGCTTTTAGCCGTTGGGGAGTTACGGTGAAATAAGTTTTTTGGAGGAGGTTGGTGTCTAAGGTTAGGTCTGTGCTAAGGTACTTGCAAAAGCTCTTAGGAACTCTTTCACCGCAAGGATTTCAGCCGTCGCTGTGTTTCTACCTTTGATGCCGCAAGGCGTTGAGCACATAAAGAACGGAAACTGCGCTCTGCCCTAGGAGGTGTGTTTCTACCTTTGATGCCGCAAGGCGTTGAGCACAAACAAATCCTAGACAAGTGAAACCGGGCAGACCTGGTGTTTCTACCTTTGATGCCGCAAGGCGTTGAGCACGGAACGGAAGCCTCCTTTATCCAGTGAGATTTACGTGTTTCTACCTTTGATGCCGCAAGGCGTTGAGCACACGGTAGAAGGGCGGCGCTTAACATCAATTTTATTGAGTGTTTCTACCTTTGATGCCGCAAGGCGTTGAGCACATGCCCGTGTGGTAGCCAATTAGTCTTAGATACCAGGTGTTTCTACCTTTGATGCCGCAAGGCGTTGAGCACGGGAATGGAATGCCAGCGGCGATACCTGCTTCCTTGGTGTTTCTACCTTTGATGCCGCAAGGCGTTGAGCACTTAGCGTCTGTTTGCCTGTTAAAGAGGAACTGAGGAGTGTTTCTACCTTTGATGCCGCAAGGCGTTGAGCACGAAGTTTGCTTTATCCAGTAAGCTTTACCGGATTGTGTTTCTACCTTTGATGCCGCAAGGCGTTGAGCACAGGAAATTGCTACAGCGCTTCTGTATCTTGGCTATCCGGTGTTTCTACCTTTGATGCCGCAAGGCGTTGAGCACTTCAAGGTAATCGCTGAGGTAGTCGAAGCCCAGGAAGTGTTTCTACCTTTGATGCCGCAAGGCGTTGAGCACATACAATAGAGAGGAGAAGCAACCAAGGCTAAACAGTGTTTCTACCTTTGATGCCGCAAGGCGTTGAGCACCTAGCTCCTCTATTTGGGTCAATTGCTGGGGGATCTTGTGTTTCTACCTTTGATGCCGCAAGGCGTTGAGCACATAGCCGCTGGAGAACTTTAAATGATACTAGTAAATGTGTTTCTACCTTTGATGCCGCAAGGCGTTGAGCACTAGCGGTAGGCAGTCCGATTTGTCCCCCTGATTGGGTGTTTCTACCTTTGATGCCGCAAGGCGTTGAGCACTACCCTTCGGCTTTCGCGTACACGGCGGACATTCCCGTGTTTCTACCTTTGATGCCGCAAGGCGTTGAGCACAATTTCCCAACCGTGGATAAAGTGATTGCTGCTCTGTGTTTCTACCTTTGATGCCGCAAGGCGTTGAGCACATGTAGATGGGGACTATAAAGACGGATCTAAATTCGTGTTTCTACCTTTGATGCCGCAAGGCGTTGAGCACATTCATTTGACAGTTTGACCCGGTTGGCAGCCGCGTGTTTCTACCTTTGATGCCGCAAGGCGTTGAGCACTGAACAGAAAAAAAGCGATCACTGAGATGCGATCGCGTGTTTCTACCTTTGATGCCGCAAGGCGTTGAGCACGAGATGGAGTATAGCTACGGTAAGAGAAGGGGTCGTGTTTCTACCTTTGATGCCGCAAGGCGTTGAGCACCTCCAAAGCAGACACCCAGTTAGTCAGTCCTATGGGTGTTTCTACCTTTGATGCCGCAAGGCGTTGAGCACAATCCAAAGCTAGGATTTGCTTGAAAACCTATGCTGGTGTTTCTACCTTTGATGCCGCAAGGCGTTGAGCACCTAATTGCTCTAATAGATTGCTCTACAGCGATAGCAGGTGTTTCTACCTTTGATGCCGCAAGGCGTTGAGCACGAAAGTAAATATGTTCAATTCGATCCGGTTACTCGGTGTTTCTACCTTTGATGCCGCAAGGCGTTGAGCACAAGACACTGGAAATATGGTTGTGATGCGGTTATTCCTCGTGTTTCTACCTTTGATGCCGCAAGGCGTTGAGCACACTTAGATAAGTTAACGGGCGGCATTCCTAGGGATGTGTTTCTACCTTTGATGCCGCAAGGCGTTGAGCACTTGATTCATTGTGGATTAGATGTGTTTTGTTTGTGGTGTTTCTACCTTTGATGCCGCAAGGCGTTGAGCACATACAAATAATCCCTAAAGGGGATTAAATGCTTGATAGTGTTTCTACCTTTGATGCCGCAAGGCGTTGAGCACATCAAGCGCATCACCAGCAACCCGACAGTGGCAACATGTGTTTCTACCTTTGATGCCGCAAGGCGTTGAGCACGCGGCAGCGCAGAAAGTGATAATGCTAGGTTCAGGTGTTTCTACCTTTGATGCCGCAAGGCGTTGAGCACATTCTCCAAGAGCATGGGTAAAGAGCGATCGCTTGTGTTTCTACCTTTGATGCCGCAAGGCGTTGAGCACATCGCGGCGATGGCCCCGACCGCTCAAGGGCAACGGTGTTTCTACCTTTGATGCCGCAAGGCGTTGAGCACGGCATGAGTGCAAGCTTCTACTGTGTAACGCTTATCGTGTTTCTACCTTTGATGCCGCAAGGCGTTGAGCACCTCAATCCGAGTCACTAAGCTCAGATACTGCATAAAAGTGTTTCTACCTTTGATGCCGCAAGGCGTTGAGCACGCAAGACTGCATAAATAATCCTGGCAAATGGAAAGGTGTTTCTACCTTTGATGCCGCAAGGCGTTGAGCACGGATTAGAATCTGCCGTCGCCGCCGTGCCTGCTCTGTGTTTCTACCTTTGATGCCGCAAGGCGTTGAGCACGAGAAAGCGCCCGATCAAATGTTTCGGGCGCGATGTGTTTCTACCTTTGATGCCGCAAGGCGTTGAGCACCTGAGATAGAATAATCCCCCCCCCAATCAGGTATGTGGTGTTTCTACCTTTGATGCCGCAAGGCGTTGAGCACGATTTATCGAATCAGGAATATCAAGAGCTAATAATCGTGTTTCTACCTTTGATGCCGCAAGGCGTTGAGCACACTTGAAAGATGTGCCTAGAGAGATATTTGAAGAACTTGTGTTTCTACCTTTGATGCCGCAAGGCGTTGAGCACATGGAATTTGCTGAGGCGATCGCAAAGTATGGGGCAGTGTTTCTACCTTTGATGCCGCAAGGCGTTGAGCACGCCCCCAACCTTGCCGCCGTCCTGGTGCGATCGCGTGTTTCTACCTTTGATGCCGCAAGGCGTTGAGCACATCCAGAGATGCTGTACTCATTTTTTACTTGGTAGATGTGTTTCTACCTTTGATGCCGCAAGGCGTTGAGCACTTGAAGAAGTAAGGAAACCTCACCGCGAGATTCTCCTGTGTTTCTACCTTTGATGCCGCAAGGCGTTGAGCACTCCCGTAAGGGGGAAATTTGTCCAAAATTTCCAACACGTGTTTCTACCTTTGATGCCGCAAGGCGTTGAGCACCCATTACGAGGCATAGACTTCATCTCTTCATCCTTACGGTGTTTCTACCTTTGATGCCGCAAGGCGTTGAGCACAGGAAAGGTCAAAATCTCTACAGCTTTAGAATACTGTGTTTCTACCTTTGATGCCGTAAGGCGTTGAGCACTTAGATAGGCACTCTTTTTAAGTAATCCACACGCCTTGTTTCTACCAAGAGGTTTTAGCGGGAATCAAATTAATTGATCTAAACTCCAAAGAGTGAGTACTAAACAAAACGCTAATCGCCTTCGGACAATTAGCAATTTTCAATTGTTATGCAAATTACTTCATCAGTGCTATCAGCTTGGCAGCAACTGAGAAATCACGAGATTACCTGCGAAGAGGCACTGCACCTCTTAATCGATGACCAAGGTAACGTCAATCGGGAACGTTTAGATAGGGACGTGGCTTACCGATTCTTTCGCCACTTCCCCGATAGAAATACCTTGCCGCCTGTGATTCCCTTGTTGCTTTGGCGGGGTTGCTACTACTTGGGAAGTCCGGTGAGTTTGTCTGGCGCAGTGCTTCAGGAATTAAGCGATCGCACTCTTACCGAAATCAAATTTATTCCGATCGCCAACAAAAGCTACCGCATCTGGTTCCACTCGGAAAACCTCGACCCCAACCGCATTAGCTCTGTTCCTCTGGTTAATCCCCTGACTGGCGAACAGGAAAAAGAAAATATTAGCGAAACAACAGAAATCTACCTCTCCAAGGCGGTTGACCAAATTGGTCGCATCAGAACCTTGATATCTGGAGCCTTACGCAACCGTGCCAGCGACATCCACTTAGAACCCCTACCAGACGGCTTGCGGGTACGCTATCGCATTGATGGCGTGCTGCGAGACATTACTCGACTCTCCCCCGATGTCAGCCGCAAGGTGATTGTCGCCTTGAAAGTGATGTCGGAGATGGATATTGCCGAAAGCCGCCGTCCCCAGGATGGACGCATTGGGGAAAAGTACGTCGGTGCGGAAGAAGCCGAACTAGGGATGGACATGCGCGTCAGTACGCTTCCCTGTGTTGGTGGGGAAAAAGCAGTGATTCGCTTACTCCCCCAGCAGAATCCATTTAAAGAAATTGAAGACTTAGGCTTTTCCCGCAAGACGCTAGAAACCTATACCACCTGGTTGCAGCAACCTCAAGGGATGATTATCCTTACCGGGCCAACCGGGAGTGGTAAAACTAGTACGCTCTATACCAGCTTGCAGTACGTCGCGACGGAACACGTTAACGTCGTGACGGTGGAAGACCCCGTGGAGTATGTCTTAGCGGGCATTACCCAAACCCAGGTACGCGAACGGGCTGGGATGACCTTTGCTGCCGGGTTACGCTCGATTTTGCGCCAAGATCCAGACATTATTATGGTGGGGGAAATCCGCGATCGCGAAACGGCGGAGACAGCAGTACGAGCCGCACTAACAGGGCATTTAGTCTTTACCACTCTGCACACCAATGATGCTCCCGGTGCCATTCCCCGGATGAAAGATATTGGCCCTGACCCTGGTTTAATTAGCGACGCTTTGCTAGGTATTGTCGCCCAGCGTTTGGTGCGGCGAGTCTGTCCTCATTGTGCTGCACCCCATCAGCCTACAGCCGCCGAGTTGCGAGTGCTGGGATTAGAGGAGGAACAAGCCAATGTCTTGCAATGGCGTAAAGGTCGCGGCTGCGATAAGTGCTTTAATTCTGGGTATCTAGGACGAGAAGCGATCGTCGAGTTGCTGGATATCGATGACCAAGTACGGGAAATTATCTACGACGGCACAATCACGCAGTTGCACCGCTATCTTCGAGAGAGTCACTTTGCTTCCTTTGGGGTGGCGGCAAGATACAAAGTGACAACCGGGGTGACAACAGTAGAGGAAGTGTTGCGAGTACTACCCCGGAGTGCATTTTATCGTCCAGCGATCGCCTCACAGTCATAACTAAGCATGATTAAGAGCTAACCCCCGATAGAGGCAGAGTGACACGCGATCGCTCTACTGTCGATTGAGCCTTTTCTCTGTCCCCTATGTCTAAAACACTCCACAATGGCGATCGCCGCAAAGAAATTCTTCGGGGTGTCCTTGCCGTGTCTATGATTATCGTTGGCATCACCCATTTTCTCAGACCAGAGCAGTATGCTCGCATGGTGCCACCACCCTTTCCACCATTGGTATCTGTCTACCTTAGCGGGTTCTTTGAGATTCTAGGCGGTATTGGTTTAGCCATTCCCTTAGTTAGTGTAGCGGCAGCGTGGGGACTAATTTCCCTATTTATTGCCGTATTTCCTGCCAACATCTATATGACTTTGCACAACATTAAGATTGAGGGAATTCCTCACAGTCAAATACTTTATTTAGCAAGATTACCCTTTCAAGCCGTATTGATTGCTTGGGCATATTGGTACACTCGCCGACCAGATACACAATCAGCAGCCTCGGAAATCGCCGGAAGTAATACCAATTTCATAAAATAGCGCTACAAATCGACCCCCTAACCCCCCTTATTAAGGGGGGAAATCACATAGTATCTGCAACAAACATTCAGAAATTTGGTATAAGTAGGCGGAAATAAATCCAACGTTGTGTTGCCATATAAGAATTTTAAAATGGGTTCGTATTCAGGAATCTAGCCCTTTGCTTGAGGAATTTAATCCTAAATAAAAACCTTCAATGATTTACCTGTCCTACTTAAGAACAATGGCACTAATTTAAAAAAAATCATCACAACCGATCAAACCTTGTGCAGGGGGTCTGGGGGAGGCACTCATCCCAAGAGTGGGGGGATTGGGGGGAAGCCCCCCCAAGCTGGGTTTTTCTCAAGAACAACTACTTACCGCTTAAGCCAGTACCACTCGACTTAAGAAGCAGAATCTTCGATTCATTGCTGAACTAACTGCGCCAAACTGATTCCAATAGAAAAAGGCATCCAGTGAGGATGCCCCTTTATGCTTAAAATTGCTGACGACTAATTACGCGCCCACAGCTTCCTTGGCAGCGTACATTACCTCAAGAGTAATTTCACTCAGACCGCGATCGCGAGCAAATTTCTCAGTATTGCGTTTCACCTTACCGCGAACAAAACCAGGAACTTTGTTCAGCTCAGTTTGGGCTTCCTTGTTCCAGTTCAGGTCAGAATCAGCAGACATACCTTTGTGAATAACTTCCTTGGTATCGTGTCCGCCGAAGATTTCTAAGAGGTGGTCTTCCATTCCGAGGGTGAAAGAGTTGTATACCAAGTCAGCCAACTGGTTGGTGCCTTCGTAACCCAGGAAAGGCTTGTAACCGATGGGGAAGTCTTGGATGTGGATAGGAGCAGCAATCACACCGCAGGGGATGCTCAGGCGCTTACCAACGTGGCGTTCCATTTGGGTGCCGAAGATAGCAGAGGGTTCAATACGAGCGATCGCATCGGCAATTGCTCCGTTATCATCGCTAATCAAAACTTCATCGCAGTATTCGCTAACTTGATCCTTAAACCAGTCAGCATCGTACTTACAGTAAGTGCCAGCCAGAACAACGTGAATGCCCATCTCCCGCGCCAGAACCTTCGTCATCGCAGCCGCGTGGGTATTGTCGCCAAAGACAACAGCTTTCTTTCCGGTCAAATTCTGGCAGTCAATGGAACGCGAAAACCAAGCCGCTTGAGAGACGTACAGGGTTTGGTTGTCGATGAACTCTTCGTAGTTAACATCAGCACCTTGATCATTGAGAATTTGCTGAATCTTGTGGATGCAACGTGCCGTTTCCACCACACCCATCGGCGTGATCTCCACATAGGGCATGTCAAACTCTTTCTCCAGATACCGCGCTGCCATTAAGCCAATTTCGCGATAGGGTACGAGGTTAAACCAAGCGCGAGGCAGATTCTTTAGGTTGTGAACTGAAGCCCCTTCGGGAATCACTTCGTTGACTTCGATTCCCAAATCCGCCATCAGCCGTTTCAACTCGATGCAATCGTGGTGATTGTGGAAACCGAGGGAAGTGATGCCGAGGATGTTAACAGAGGGCTTTTCGGTTTTGCCTTCTGGCAGATCCCCTTTCTTTTGCGCCTTAGCGATGTAGTACTGGATGATTTGTTCGAGGGTGCGGTCTGCGGCTTGCAGTTCGTTGACGCGGTAATGGTTCACATCTGCCAGCATCACGTCTGCTTTGGCTTCTATCTGCGCCCGCTCTACAAAGTTAGCTAGGTCTTCTTGCAGAATACTGGAGGTGCAGGTTGGGGTGAGCATGATCAGGTCAGGAGTTTCCTCAACATCCTTGCGTGTGATGTTGTCAACGACCTTCTCTTGGGAGCCACGCGCTAAAACATTACGGTCAACGGAACTGATCGTCACAGGGGTAAAGTTGCGATCGCGCTCCAGCATTGAACGCATGACGTTGAAGTAGTCATCGCCAATCGGCGCGTGCATAATGGCATGAACGTTTTTAAAAGAACTGGAAACCCGCAGTGTGCCAATGTGAGCGGGGCCTGCATACATCCAGTAAGCTAATTTCATACAATGTTCTCCCTATATCTCTGGCTGGAGCAGTAAATTAAGTATTGGATTGCCTCTGATCTTCTCAGAAGTAGAGGCAAGTACTAACGGCAGCACAGGGCGTTCATTAGCCGCTACCAATCGCTGAAAACTGCTTTCTGATAGGAACACAGAATTTTATAGAGGCGATCGCGCCCGGTCTAAACTGCAACTATTCTTAATCTTTAGTTACATTTTGTTGGCACTCTTCAACCCTAGGTGCTTAGGGGACTCTCGCTGGGTTTGACACTCCCCGACATGAAGGTACGGGGATGCTTTAATCTACGAGCCAACTTGGCTTTTGCAGAATTGCTCCCAACCACAGTTGGCATTTTTCGCGATCAATTCCAGGCTTTTGCGGGTTGTAGCGGGTGATTTCTCGTTAAAATAAATTCATAAAGTTAAGTTAAGTTACCCGCATCATGGCAAATTCTCAAGAACGCAAACAGCAAATCATGGATCACGTCAAAAGAACGACACAACTTCCTCAACAGTTGGCTTTGACAAATACCAATTCAGATGCCAAGAAGCAGCAAATCATAGATCATGTCAAAAGGACACGCGGTTAAAAACCGAGTTGCTGTATTTGGTGGGAGTTAGGGAGTCAAGTGTTGCTTCGGCAATCCCATGACAAGGCGGTAATGGGCTTCGATTTGGCTCACTGTCTGAGACTGGCGGCGATCAATCCATTGACTGCGAGCAAATAATTCCTTTTGCAATTCATCCACGTCAATCGTTGTCACCTTGCCATCTGCCACTATACGCTTACCGTCTACCCAGACGCTATCTACTGCATTGGTAGGACGCCCCAACACTAGTAAGCCAATGGGATCGGTGCGAGGTAGCAAAGAGAGATTGGTGAGGTCATAAAGTACCAAATCTGCTTTTTTCCCCACCGTCAGCGAACCGAGTTCATCCGCTAGATTCAATCCCCTCGCCCCACCCAAAGATGCCATCTCCACCGACTGACGGGGTGTAATCCAGTGGTGATAGTCTGAGTCTGTGATGTTGTGTAAAATCGAACCGATCTTAATCGCTTCTAGCAAGTCTTGAGAGTCGTTACTCGATGCCCCATCACAGCCGAAGCTAACATTCACTCCGGCTTGCAGGTACTTTAAAATAGGGGCAATGCCACTGCCTAAGCGCAAATTACTCAGGGGATTGTGAACGACGGTTGACTGCGTTTCGGCAAGGATGGCAATATCGTCATCATTGAGCCAAACGCAATGGGCAAGGGATGTGCGAGGGCTGAGATAACCGATGCGCTTCAGGTGTTCGACAGCACTACAGCCGTATTTTTCCTGGGCTAACAGCTTTTGGGCGGCGGTTTCTAATAGGTGGGAGTGACGACAGAGTTGGGCGCGATCGCTCAATTCAATGCAGCCCTCAAATAAAGCATCAGAACACAGTTGAATCCCTGTTGGTGCAAGGAGAATATTCACACCCTCTTCCGGTTTATGAAACGTCTCCACCACCTTTGCCATCAACGCCAGCGTCGCTTCTGTAGAACGGAGATAGGTTTCGTGTTCCCGATTCGCCTCTCCATCCGGAATCCCCGCCGTTAGGGATTCATCTTGAATCAAGGGAGCAATAAACGCCCGGATGCCGATTTTCTGATAAGCCCGTACCGCTGCGGCGACGGTTTCTATTTCTTTACCGGGGATCAATACTAGGTGATCCACAACGCTCGTACCGCCAGATAGTAACGTCTCTACGGCGGTGCCTAAGGCACTCAGGTAGACTTGTTCCGGTTCTAAGGGCGCAAAGTCGTAGAGTTCCGCAAGCCAAAGTTCTAGAGGAACTGGAGGAATTGCCCCCCGTTGCCACATTTCAGAAGAGTGGGTGTGGGCGTTAACAAAGCCGGGGAGTAAAAGTTTGTTTTTGCCATCAACTGCCGTGCCGATGACTTCTAAATGGGGAGCGATCGCTTCAATGATAGATGTAGGGCGATCGCCTTCTGAGGAACCCTCTACAAGTTGCACGTCAACCGTTGCGTAACCTTGTTCGACGGGAATTAAAACATCTTTAATTGTAAAATTCACAACTTAAACCTGAATTTATATTTTTCTACCGCTGATATTACTCGTCCTCCCCTTACCCCACAACTGATTACTCTGCCCACGAACACAAAAAAACTGCATCTGGACTTAGCAAAAGCCGCGATCTAGTAATTGATAAATGACTTCTGTATCTTCAAATAACTTTACATCTTCATGAAATCTTCATGAATCCTTCATGAAGTTTCTCTTTTTTTATGTAAACATACTGAAATGTTCACCTCGATTGAAATTGATTCACGAATTGTCTCAGTAATACTGAAGGTGGCTAGAACTGCCAAATAAGTTGCGATCGTCGTTACGAGGCTCGCTCCGAAGGACGATACAAACCTGTATAGACTGCTCGGCAAATGAAATCTTTGCCAACCGTATCTGTTGTTAAGGGAAGATAAAGCAAAGGTAGAACAATCAAAAGCGTTTTCATGAAGATGCGTTTTTATGAAGGTGTTGCAATACTTTCGATTGATTTCTATTCCTCCAGAATGATCAAAGGAAAACAACAAGATTTTAAGATGCAAGGTTACGGGTTTTAGTTGTTTAGAGCTAGGATGTTTGGATGAAGATCGCATTAGTCCACGACTATTTGACGCAAAAAGGTGGGGCAGAGCGCGTATTTGAACTCCTCTGTAAATACTTTCCCACAGCAGATATATTTACATCTTTATATGATCCAGAACACACGATTGATCTCAAAGAACGTCTAGTCAACACAACATTTCTTCAGAATATTCCAGGAGCAAAGAAGCATTTTCGACTATTGGCTCCCTTGTATTTCCCAGCCTTTCGAACTTTAGATCTGCAAGATTACGATCTGATTATTAGTAGTAGTAGCAGCTTCGCTAAGGTAGTGCGAAAAAAACCAGGAGCCCAGCATATTTGTTTCTGCCACAACGTCACTCGTTTTTTGTGGGATACAGAAACTTACCTCCAGAATTACGGACACTATAAGTCCTTTTATCCTGCTCTGAAAATACTATTTCAAGGCATGAGAAATATAGATTTAATGTATGCCAATGAGCCTGATATTTATATTGCCAATTCAACTACTGTAGCCCATCGCATACAAGATTTTTATGGGAGAGCGGCATATGTCGTTAACTACCCAATTGATACTAGTAAATTTGCTTTTTCAGACCGCAAAGATGATTTTTACTTAGTATCGTCGCGCTTGCTCAGCTATAAGCGAATTGATGTGATTGTTGAAGCATTTAATAGGCTGGGATGGCCGCTACGGGTAATAGGCGATGGTCCAGAGCGAAAGCGTCTAGAAGCTAAAGCTTTGGAAAACGTTCAATTTTTAGGATATCGAAGCGATGAGGAGCGTTGTCAGTTAATGGCAAGAGCTCGCTCTGTAATCGTTGCTGGTCTAGAAGATTACGGTCTAGTGCCAATAGAAGCCAATGCCAGTGGAACACCAGTTATTGCTTACGGTGCTGGGGGTGTATTAGATACCCAGATCCCTGGGAAAACGGGAATATTTTTTAACCAGCAGACACCGGAAGCCCTGCAAGATGCCCTGCTCAAAGCAAATAAAATTTCCTGGAACTACAGAAAAATACACAACCATGTTCTAAGCAATTTCACTGAGGACGTGTTCTTCAATAAAGTGGAGCAAATGCTAGAGAAGGTTGCTAGCATAAAGCCTGAAAGCTGGACAAATTCGACTATTCAAGTTTAACGGTATAGCAGTGACACCAAGTAATCCTCAGGGAACGGACACTGATTTTGGATATGGGCAATTATTTGCCATCTTGCTGCGTCGGCGCTTTTGGCTGCTAGGTGTATTTTGTGGAGTGTTGGCGATCGCCACCCCCATGGCTTTGACCAAAGAACCCACCTATAAAAGTTCTATGCAGTTGTTGATAGAACCTTATTTTGAACAAAAAAACTCAGGTGCCGGCCAAGCAGACGCTCAATTTACTGACTCGAATCTTCAAGTAGACTATGCTACTCAGTTAAACCTGATGCGTAGTACCCAACTGCTTCAAGAAGCCGTGGATTTACTTAAGCCTGAGTATCCGACGATTGGGGTAGACGAAATTAGAAACTCATTAACCTTAACCCGCCTACAGGGAGAGAGTGCTAAGAGTAAGACTGAAACTAAACTCGTTCAAGCAGATTACACTAGCGACGATCCGCTAAAAGCCCAAGAAGTACTAGAAGCGATTAAAAAAGTTTATCAGGATTTCAACCTTACTCAACAGAAACAGCGCTTAAACGATGGTTTGGCGTTTATCAACGATCAAGTGCCTGCGGCTGAAAAGAGCGTGCTTGAGGCAGAGAAATCGCTAGAGCAGTTTCGTCAAAAGCAGGGACTAATCGATCCAGCGCAACAGGCAGCAACTGTAACTGAATCTCTAACCAACATTGAGCAAGAACGACAGGCAATCCGCGCCCAGTACCAAGAAACCCAGTCTCGCTATATTACTTTGCAACAGAACCTGGCTCGTTCTCCCCAAGAAGCACTCACCGCCTCCCGCCTGAGCCAGTCGTCACGCTACCAAACATTGCTCAACGAACTTCAAAAAACAGAACTGGCGCTAACAGAGCGACGAGTGAGATTTACAGATACTGACCCCAGCGTGCAGAAGTTAATTGAACAACGTCAGCGTCAGCAATCTCTCTTGCAGGAAGAAGCCCAAAGGGCATTAGGAAGAGCGCCGAGTCAAGCCGACCTTGCTCCAGACACTCTAATGAGCGAGGGACAACTTGGTAATACAGATTTGGGGCTTTCTAGCCAGCTAGTGGAGGCTCGAACTACTCTCGAAGCTCTAAAGGCTCGTGATTCTAGTCTGGCTAAAACTCAACAGCAACTCCGTGCAGAGTTAAATCGATTTCCGATGCTGATGGCAGAGTACCAGCGCTTGCAGCCAGAGGTGCAACTTAAACGCGATACGCTGCAAAAACTGCTTGAGGCAAGACAGGAGTTAGGTATAGAACTTGCCAGAGGAGGATTTAACTGGCAAGTTGTAGAGGCACCCCAACCCGGTTGGCAAACGGGCCCCGATACAAAGCAAGACCTGATGTTAGCTGTAGTAGTGGGGTTATTCTTGGGAGGGATCGCAGCCTTTGGGCGCGAAGCCCTAGATGATGCGGTTCATACCTCGGATCAGTTGGAGCGGCAGGTGGCTCTCCCCTTGTTAGGAATCATTCCAGAAGTGCCAGCACCTGGAACTAACGGACTGCCGATTAACCTACCGTTTCGCAAATCAGAAATAGCTCCTTCGATCCTGCAAATGGTTTCTTGGGTTCCCTTCCGAGAATCCCTGGATCTAATTTACAAGCACATCCAACTGCTCAATTCTGCTTCGGCACTCAGGTCGCTAGTTGTCACCTCGGCGCTACCTGGTGAGGGAAAGTCAATCTTAGTGCTGGGGCTAGCGTTCAGTGCTGCCCGTTTGCACCAACGGGTACTGCTAATCGATGCCGATCTGCGCCGTCCGACGCTACACCAAAAGCTCAACCTGTCTAATGAGCAAGGGTTGTCAACTTTACTGGCTAGCAATATGACGGTGGCAAAACCCCAGCACGTCTCTTTATCCGGTTCAGGTATTGATGTTTTAACAGCGGGACCAACACCACCCGACCCAGTACAACTATTGAGTTCCCAACGAATGAAGGAGCTAATGGAAAGGTTTCAAGAGACCTACGATCTGGTATTAGTGGATACTCCTCCCATTCTCGGCATGGTGGATGCTATCCAGATTGCCTCCTTTTGCAGTGGAGTAGTGATGGTTGGACGCATTGACCGAGTCACACAATCGGAACTCACTGAGGCGACAACAATACTGAGCCACTTAAATGCGCTCGGGGTTGTAGCTAACGGAGCTAGCAGTTCTACAAATCGCTATCTCGCTTATGCCGAACAAAACAGCCGCTCGTTGTTTCAACTGAATTAATTTTTTAGTCTCTTGCCAAGTCACTTACTATCAACAACAAGGGTTTATTTATTCCTATCTATTGAACCCTCCCTTCCTGTCTAAAAATAGCTATGCCCTTAAAATTGTCCGCACCAATCCGAAGTTTCCTGAAAGCTACCGATGTTTGGCGAAAAAACGCATTCATTTTGCGAGAATTCAAAAATTTTCGCAAAATAGCAATTCTCGCTTTAGTATTTACCCTTTTTTCGGCAGTTTTTGAGGGATTTGGTGTCGGCTTTATTTTGTCATTTCTACAAAATTTTACCAGCCCCGATGCTGAACCTATTAAAACAGGTTTCAACTGGTTTGATGTTTTTATCTTAGGGGTAAATGCACCTGTTATCGAGCGTCTATATCGGATATCTGCTTTAATTTTACTGATAACTTGGCTGCGTTGTTGGTTTACCTATCTAGGAGAAATTTATACTAAAACGGCTCAAATTAAGCTAGTTGATGGACTGCGAAAACAACTTTTTGAGCAGCTTCAAGCGTTGAGTTTGCGTTACTTTTCTAAGACGCGTTCTGGCGAACTGATTAATAGCTTGACCACAGAAATTGAGCAAATTAAGCAAGCTTTTGAAGTTCTTGCTTTTTTTATTGCCAAAGGTTCTACTCTTTTAGCCTACGTTGTTTCACTACTGTTACTCTCTTGGCAGCTAACCATTGTTTCATTGATGCTGTTTAGTTTGCTAGCAGTAGGAGTCTCAACGCTGATTGCTACGGTTAGAGAGGCTAGTTTTGAACGTTCAAAAGCTAATGGAATGTTTGTTGGAACTGCAGTGGAATTTATCAATGGAATTCGTACTGTTCAGGCCTTCGGAACCCAAGATTTTGAACGCCGACGCTTTTATGAGGCGAGTTCTCAAATCGTAAATACAGTAACAAAAATTGTCAAAGCTAGCGCATTAGTTGTTCCGCTTTCAGAGGGGATATCGATTACGATTCTCATGGGAATGCTAGTTCTAGCTTTTACTATTTTTATTCCCAGCGGTCAGATGCAACCCGCTGCCTTATTGACATTTTTATTCGTCTTATTTCGCTTGATGCCCATTGTGCGTCAATTTAATGGTGCGAGAGTAAGGATGGGTGACTTTCATGGTTCAGTAAATAATATTAGAGAACTGCTGAAAAGGGATAATAAGCCATATTTGAAGAATGGTAAAATTCCGTTTTCGGGATTGCAGCGCTCTATTGAGTTTGTGTCTGTAGATTTTGGTTATGATGCTGAGCATCTGGTGCTACATGACGTTAATTTAGCCATTGAACAAGGAAAAACAACTGCATTGGTTGGTTCCTCTGGTGCGGGTAAAACAACGCTGGCTGATCTTATTCCCCGCTTTTACGATTTAGTAGGTGGGAAGATTTTGATCGATGGTGTTGATTTGCAGGACTTTGAGATTAATTCAGTCCGCCGCCAGATGGCGATCGTCAGTCAGGATACCTTTATTTTCAACACCTCTGTTCGCAACAATATTGCTTACGGCACACAGGAGGCAGATGATGCAGCAATTCGGGAGGTAGCGCGATTAGCGAATGCGCTGGAGTTTATTGAAGAGATGCCTGAAGGCTTTGATACCTTACTGGGAGATCGGGGAACTAGGTTATCAGGGGGACAGCGGCAGCGAATTGCGATCGCTCGCGCTTTGCTTCGCAATCCTGAGATTTTAATTCTTGATGAAGCGACAAGTGCGCTGGATTCTATCTCTGAACGATTGATTCAAGAGTCGTTAGAAAAGCTGACTGTAGGACGGACGGTAATTGCGATCGCGCACCGTTTATCTACGATCGTGCGAGCAGATAAGGTAGTAGTACTCGAACAAGGAAGAATTGTAGAACAAGGAACCTATCAAGAGTTGCTAGAGCGGCGCGGGAAGCTTTGGAAATATCATCAGATGCAGCACGAATCTGGTCTAGTAAGCTAAGTCTAGAATACGATATGGAAAGATTGAAAGCCGCAACAGATAGAGATTTCTTTTTCTCAGTAGCAATAAGTGGTGCGAAGTTTGTGTATCAGCCTGGCTGTGACTCGATCTATAGAAGGTATGGTAACGTCACAGCTTCTACATCCAATAAAACGCTTTGGCGAGATTATCACTTTTTGGTAATGGAAAAGGCAGAAGCTAAACTAACACAGTTAGATAAACTTCCAAATAGCTATCGACAGGCATTAGCTGATTCCTATTTTGGAAAAATTAGAGCGGCGCGTGCTGACATTGATTATTCACAATATTTATGGGTATTGAATAAAATTATTTCTCTATGTCCTAATTTTCGGGGTGAGAGTCAAGCGGCAGGATACAATCTCATCCAAAAAACTCTGGGTTTTAAAAATGCGGAGATAGGTTTGAGATTTTTGAAGCAGCTAACAAATAACAGGAAAACGGAAATTCAGAGTAGTTGAAGTTAGGCTTACTAAAAGCTCTCTCCCCTCAACGTAGTCTACACATTTGCTCAAAATGAATAAAATTCTCTATTTAATTGCTTCTCATACTAACCCTGAACAAGTGGTCAGGTTGGTAAAAACAATCAAAATTGGAAGTCTTGATTCTCAAATTTTAATTCATCATGATTACTCCAGTTCCTACCTGAACATTGCTGATTTTGAAGGCTTGAGCAATGTTCGCGTTATAGAAAATTATGTTCCAGTTACGTGGGGGGATTTTTCTCAAGTAGAAATGGAGCTTAACTGCATCAACTGGTTAATGACTCATTCTATTGAATTTGACTGGTTAGTATTTCTTTCTGGTCAAGACTATCCAATTAAACCATTGGCTGAAATCGAGCAGTTTCTTGAGAAAACCCGGTATGACGGATTTATGGAGTATTTTTCAGCTAAAGAACCGCCAAAAGAACCGACAGAATATGGTTTGAGGTGGAATAAAAATACTGGAGTAGGGCGATTTTTTTTTCATTACTACAAATTGCCTTCACCCAAAATTATCAAGAGCTTAATATTTAGGATAGGTCGCATTATTAATGGGCGACAGCCACTAATTACTATGATTGCTGATAGAAATGGTGCTCGCTTAGGAGTCCGCTGTTTTTCGACCCCTTTTACGTCAGAATTTCAGTGCTATGCAGGATCTCAGTGGTACACCTTATCCTATCGCTGCATTCAATACATCCATGATTTTGTTCAACATCATCCAGGTTTTGTGAAACATTACCAAAATACTATTATTCCCGATGAATCTTTTTTTCAAACTATTTTAATTAATAATATTAAACTAAAAATTCTTAATAATAATAAGCGCTACATCCCCTGGACAAATACCTCCCCGATTGTTTTAGGGATTCAAGATTTTGACAGCCTCATTACATCCGATAAGCACTTTGCCCGTAAATTTGATGTCAATGTAGACGCACAGGTGTTAAAGCGACTAGATCGGTATCTCTCAACTAATCAAGAGCAGCTCTGTAGCGGTTCTTGGTCACAGGAGGCAAAAACCTAAAGCTGAAGGGCTTGAAAAACTGGATGACCGCATATTTTTTATGTGAAAACTTCTAGATATCCCCATGATGATCATTACCGTTGTTATTTCTACATATCGCCGTTAAGCACTACCTCTGTACGAAGTTTCATACCGCTTTAATTAGAATAAACTTTAACCAAAATACATCAACTTTATTTAACTCTGTGTAAATTTTTAAAATATTATTGCTAATCTTCATCACCCACTTAAGCTAATGATTTCACCTCAACCTTTAGTTAGTGTTATAGTTAACAACTATAACTATGATTGTTACTTACCAGAGGCGATAGATAGCGCCATAAATCAGACCTATCCTCGTACTGAGATAATCGTCGTAGATGATGGTTCTACTGATAAATCGCAGCAAATAATTACAAGTTATCAAGATAAAGTTATTCCTATTTTTAAAGAGAATGGTGGACAAGCCTCAGCCTTCAATGCTGGATTTGCCGTCAGTCAAGGAGAGATAATTTGCCTCTTAGATTCTGATGATGTATGGTTGCCACAAAAAGTTGAGCAAGTAGTTGAAGCGGCTCTTGCCTATCCTCAGGCAGCGGTTATTTATCACCGAGTGCAAAACATTAACCAAATTGGTCTACCAACTGGCAAACCATGGCCGCCTTATAAAGTTATTAAAAAGAACATTGCTAGTCAGGTAGCAAAGACTGGAGGCTGGTGGCCCTTTCCCCCATCAACGGGATTAAGTTTTACCCGGAGATTTCTCTCCCAAATTATGCCTATTCCCGCAACAGAGTATCGACTATGTGCTGATACTTATCTTGCCGATCTAGCTCCATTTTTTGGTGAAGTAATTGGGATAGAACTTGCTCTATCCCAATACCGAATTCATAACGCTAACAACTGGAGTAATTCTTTGAACAAGCAGCTACGAGATTTACAGTTTCACGAACTGCGAGTAAAAATATTAAATCAAATTCTCAAGAAATCAGGAATTAATGTGGAAGTAAATTTAGCAGAACACTTGCCCTATCAGCGTCTGAAATATAAGACTGGGGAAGAAAAAATACCGTTTAAACTTAGCAAGCTAGCCTGGAAAAACCCCTGGGAATTCAGACCAACTTCTAGGTTAAAAGCCGTTTATCAACTTTGGAGCGAGCTGCCAAAAATCTGGAAGTTAAACCCAAAAGATTAGGAAAAAGTTTCTTTGCTTGTTACAGCTACAAAAAATAATTCGTCAATCAAGCTATGAGACTGAAAAAAACACGGCAATGACAACTTGAACTAAGGAGGTTTTGATAATGGACGCTGATGTAGAAATATCTAAAGAGCCTGCTAATTTGGTCAGTCTATGCATCTGCACGATGAATAGACCGGATGACTTAAATCGTTGTTTGGAAAGCATCTTTCAAAGTACCCAGAAGCCAGATGAAGTGATTGTCAGCGATGATAGTCCTGACCCTTCTTTAACAAAAGAAATTGTAATCAAGTATCCAGGCGTTATATATCAACAAGGTCCGCGTCGCGGACTTGGTCCCAATCGTAATGCTTGCATCCGCCGTGCCACGGGTAGTTATCTTATCTTCATTGATGATGATGTGCGGGTGCCACCAGAATTTTTTACGGTAGCACGAGAATTAATCGACTCTTGTGAGCCAGACACTATCATTACAGGCTGTGAGATGAATCATGGAGGAGGAGGGCGTTGGAAAGGAGAGGTGCGAAAGGTTGCTCCCCATAACGCTGATTTTTGGGGAATACAACGGGTGCCTGTAGACAAAGAGTATCGAGCAATTGTCATCAACTCAACCCTATTTCCCAGAAATTTGTTCGAGCAAGCACGGTTCGATGAGCAATTACGCTATGGCTCTGATGAAATAGACATAGCCCGACATGCTACTTCTCTCGATTACCAAATAATTTATCAAGACAATTTGTATGTCAACCACTATCCTTCTTTAACGAATCGGGAACAGTATAAGAGCTTTGTACATGCCTCTAGGCTGTATGCAACGACAAAGGCTTACTGGCAGTATGAACATTCAATTCCTAAAACACTAGCTTACATACTGTTAGCCCCACTACAACTTGCGGGAAGCGGCGCTAAAAAAGGAGACTTACGTGCTGTTTGGGGAGCTGTTCAAGCTACCGCACTCGCCTATCGTTACCTGTTCACTGCCCTCAAGTCTCAATATTAGAGCGGGTGCTCACCTGAAAGAGCTTTAGCCGTTGAACACTTCTACTATTCGGTACACAGAGCAATCGATGATGACCATTACTGTTATTGTCCCAACTTATCGCCGACCGGAAGACTTAAAACGCTGTTTAGAAGCGCTGAAAAAGCAAACTCTATTTCCTCGTGAAGTATTAGTAGTCGTTCGTGATACTGATACTGAAACTTGGTCGTTTCTGGAGGTGTTTAATCCTGACCATTTACCAGTGCGGATTGTGAAGATCGCTGTTCCAGGACAAGTGGCGGCACTGAATGCAGGTCTTGATGCGGCACAAGGAGATATTATTGCGATTACCGATGATGATGCAGCACCACATCCTGAATGGTTAGCCCGTATTGAGACTCACTTTCTGTCAGATGACCGTATCGGCGGTATCGGTGGACGAGATTGGGTGTACCAGGGAACATCCTTGCTGGATGGTGCTTGTGAGGTGGTAGGCAGAGTCCAGTGGTTTGGACGGGTAGTTGGCAACCATCACCTAGGTATAGGTAAGCTCCGTGAGGTAGAGCTTCTCAAAGGTGCAAATATGAGCTACCGACGGACTGCCATTGCTAACTTACACTTTGATGAGCGTCTCCGGGGTACAGGAGCTCAGGTACACAATGACTTAGCATTTAGCCTAGCGGTGAAGCGGTCAGGGTGGAAGCTGATTTACGATCCAGCGATCGCAGTGGATCATTATCCGGCACAGCGCTTTGATGAAGATCAACGAGGCAAATTTGATCGCATTGTCCAGATCAATCGAGTACATAATGAAACTCTCCCTTTGCTAGAGTACTTGCCACCTGTACGACGGGCTGCATTTCTCTTGTGGGGAATATTAATCGGAACGCGAACTCAACGCGGTTTCGTACAGTGCTTGCGATTTCTGCCTAGCGAAGGCGTCTTGGCAGTGCAAAAATGGCTGGCATCTATGCAGGGGCGATGGCAGGGTTGGCAGACTTGGAGAAAGTGCTTGCGTAAAGCCCCGGCGCAAGCATCGCTAGAACCGAGTTGCAATAACTGATAGTCATCAGGAGCAGGTTTACCCATGAAGCTAGGCATCGTCACACACCGCGTCATCAAAGGTGATGGTCAAGGCAGAGTCAATTACGAAGTTACCTGGGAGGCTATCCGTCGTGGTCATCACGTCAGTTTATTAGCAACTCAGGTAGACCCAGAACTGCAACAAAACGACCAGGTGAGCTGGATTCATATCCCAGTTAAAGGAATGCCAATGGCATTTTTTCGTAATATAGTTTTCTCTTGGCGTAGTGCTGATTGGTTACGTAAACACCGCTGGCAGCTTGACTTAGTAAAGGTGAACGGGGCAATTACCAGCGCTCCGGGAGATATTAACGCGGTTCATTTTGTCCACAGTTCGTGGTTGCGATCGCCTGTTCATACTTGGCAGCAACGCCGAGATTTGTACGGTCTGTATCAGTGGCTTTACACGGCTTTGAATGCTAATTGGGAAAAAAAAGCCTTCCGTCAGGCTAAAAGAGTCGTGGCAGTTTCTCAGAAGGTTGCAAAGGATTTAATAGAAATTGGTGTTTCGCCAGAGTGTATTGAGGTCATCGTCAATGGTGTTGATTTGCAAGAGTTTTATCCTGGTGATGCCGACCGCAGCAGATTAGGTTTACCTGAAGGTGTAACTATCGCACTTTTTGTGGGGGACATTCAGACACCTCGTAAGAACTTAGACACAGTGCTACATGCCCTAGTTCAAGTTCCTCAGTTACACCTAGCCGTGGTGGGTACTACCGAAGGAAGCCCCTATCTTCAGCTAGCTGCAAAGCTAGGATTGAAAGAACGAGTGCATTTTCTGGGATACCGACGTGATGTGTCAGAAGTCATGCGAGGAGTGGATTTCTTTGTCTTTCCGTCGCGTTACGAGACGTTTGGCTTAGTTGTGCTGGAAGCGATGGCAACGGGTTTACCCGTGATTACGGCGAGTACAACGGCTGCGGTCGAAATAGTTACATCAGAATCTGGGATAGTCTTACCCGATCCAGATGACACTCAGGCTTTAGTACAGGCGTTAAGTATGCTAACAAGCGACGCTTGCCTCAGGAGTCAAATGGGTCAAGCGGCAATAGCGATCGCACAACACCATAGCTGGAGTAGAACGGCGCAGAACTATGTGAACTTATTTGAGAAGCTGAGTGAGTCAGTAAGGAGCGTACAAGAAATAGGCAGCGGAGGGTAGAAAAGTTGAATGGGTAAGCAACCGTCAGTTTCCAACATTTCTCAACAAACGGGCTTTCAACTGCAACCTAAACAGGCTTGGGCAGCAATACTAGGGCTAGTCTTATTCACAACGGTTGGTATTGTAGCAGGGGCAGGCAAAATCCTGAACTTCCTTTGTCCAATGGGTGCATTGGCTGTCGGTGCGCTCCTCTACTTCCGTTATCCCGTTCTTTATGTCAGTTTTAGTTGGTGGCTTTGGTTTCTTTCACCACTGATCCGACGTTTAGCTGATTTTCGCAGCAGCTATACAGAATCTAGCCCCATGCTTTTGGCACCTTATTTAGTTGCAGGGCTTACGGTGATTACGCTTTGGAAGCATCTGTCAACTGCCCATCGACAAGGGGGATTGCCCTTCGTTCTGTCTTTCTTAGGTGTCATTTATGGTCTGTTGATTGGACTCGTCACTAGCAAACCTGTTGCCCTCGCAGAACCCTTTTTAGCCTGGTTAATTCCCGTAACCTTTGGTTTCCACTTGTTCATGAATTGGCGAGAGTATCCCAGCTACCGCCAAAACATCCAGCGCACTTTTCTTTGGGGCGTCCTGATTATGGGAATCTATGGCATCGTACAGTTTGTCTCTTTACCTGAATGGGATCGGTTATGGCTTGATAATTCAGGACTGGCTTCTGCTGGAACGTCTGAGAACGGCGAAGTGCGTGTGTGGAGCACCATGAATTCAGGTGAACCCTTTGCAGCCTATATGGCTGGAGGGCTATTGCTGCTATTTAGTTGCCAAAGCCCCTTACTTTTACCTGCCTCAGTATCGGGCTTTTTATCTTTTTTCCTATCTACAGTACGTTCAGCCTGGCTGGGCTGGTTTGCAGGAGCGATCGCTCTTGCAGCTTTCCTTAAGCAAAGTCTCCAGATTCGCTTAATTGCAGTCGTTGCGATTATCGCGTTATGCGTTATTCCCTTAACAACAATGGAGCCATTCTCCGAAAAGATCAGTAATCGCATTGAAAGTTTATCCAACATTGAGGAGGATCGTAGTGCGACTGTCAGACGAGATATGTATGACTCACTATTGGGTGTTGCACTAAGCAAGTTTGTAGGAGATGGTTTAGGAAATGGAGTGGGAGATAGTGGTTTCTTGTCAATGTTCTTCCAAATCGGTTGGTTTGGAGTCATTTTCTATATGGGCGGAATGATTCTGCTAGTTCTAAGACTATTTCAAGGTTCGGAAGGGAGCTTCGATCTCTTTGCTGCCGCTGCCCGCGCAATTGTTGTAAGTTGCCTAGTCAGATTACCCGTAAATGGTGTGATCGGTGGGGGTAGCGGTGTCTTGCTTTGGGGATTTATCGGTATAGGAATAGCTGCTAACAAATATTACAAGCATCAACGTCTAGCTAACCGGAGTTAACTTTTACCTTAGAACCTTTCCAACGTTTGAATAATTGGTTTAAGAGTTTGAGAAAAATGCCATGCAACATAAACCACGAGTCTTATTTATTGTTCGTTTTCTTTGGGGTGATGAAGGTATTTCTGTCGGCTTGGTGAGACTAGCCAAAGGACTAATGAAGCAAGGCTGGGAAGTGGCGCTCGCCTCAGCGATGGAGGAAAAGACACAAGCTGATGGAGAAATTACTCGTGGCCCAGAATGGTTTGAATCTTATGGAATTAAACACTTTTTTGTCCCATTTCCTAACTTCCGCACCTTTAAGGGGAAGAACCCTAGTGGTGCTGTTCAAGCCTTACTCAAGTTGAATGCAGCCGTTGAACAGTTCAAGCCAGACGTGATTAATGTACATTCGCTTTCCATGTGTCCCTATGCTCATGCCATGCGACTTTTCTACAAAATCCCGTTTGTCTCAACGGCTAGAATTGAGCCTGTGTCTAGTCGTCGCAGTGTTCAAATTGGAGCCTTTGTCAATCAATATTTTGGTACATTTCTTGGCGATCGCTTTATTGCAATTAGCACAGAGGTCAAAGACGTATACGAACACACATTGAAGGTGCCAAAAGAGAATATCAGGCTAATCTGTCATGGTGTAGACAATGACCACTTTCGACCTCCTTCTGGGCAAGAGCGACTTGAAGCACGCGAGGCTTTTGAACTAGCCCCTAAGTCTCAGGTTGTCTGTCTGATTGGTCGCTTAGATCCAGTTAAGGGACATGATGTACTCTACCGTGCCCTGGCGATCCTTAAATCTGGAGGCATCAAGGTAACAGCGCTTTGTGCAGGAACAGGAGGAAAGTGGAAAGATGAGATTCAAACTTTGGCAACTGAACTTGGTGTTGACGATTGTGTGCGTTTTTTAGGCTTCACCGATACACGCCAAGTCCTCTGGGCATCAGATGTTCTCATTCTACCTAGTCGGCGCGAAGGCTTTGGCTGGGTGATTCCAGAGGCCATGTTGTGTGGTGTTGTTCCCCTCCGAACCCCATCAGCAGGTGCAATCGATCAGATAGAAGATGGCTTGAATGGTTTTATTTTTCCCTTTGACGATGCCGCAGCTCTAGCATTGCGCTTAAAACAGCTTTTTGAAAATGAAGCGCTTAGGGGGCAAATGTCAGGGGCGGCTCTTGAGTCTGCTCGACAGAAATTTACAGCAGACAGGATGATAAAAGACACAATTGCTGTCTACGAAGAAGTGATTAATAAAGGTAGTGTGTAACTGGCACAACCACAAAATAGCAATAGACTCTATGTAGCTCCAACAATTACTTGTTTAACTTAACTTCTAAGCATCTCAAATTACTCAACAATATGACGACAAAGAATACTAATACTTCCGTAAGTTTATTCGTTCATTCCCTTCATGGTGGTGGTGCCGAACGAGTAATGCTCAACCTGGCACAGGGTTTTGCTGAGAAAGGTTTAAAAGTTGACCTGGTACTTACAAAGGCGGTTGGAGCTTATCTAACAAAAATACCTCCGGGAGTGCGAGTAGTAGACCTGGGAGCGAAAAAACTGGTATTTATGTCTAAATTGCTTGCCCTGCGGCGTTACCTAAGGCAAGAGCAACCGAAAGTCTTGATTTCTGCGGTAGACCATATAAACGCAGCCGGATGGGTACAACGTCTGACTGGAGTTCCCACAAAGGTCATAGTCAGCGTACATAATACTCTTTCTGTTAAATTGGGTAATCAGCCTGGGGTACTTGGAAAGCTTAAGCTACAACTGTTGCAGTTGTGTTACCGTCAGGCAGATGGAATTGTAGCGGTATCACGAGGCGTAGCTGAGGATCTAGCTCGCGTAACCAAGTTGCCTTTGCGAGACATTCGAGTTATTTACAACCCGGTGGTCATGCCAAACTTATTGGAAAAGGCACAAGAGCCAGTAGACCACCCGTGGTTTGCTCCAGGAGAACCTCCTGTAATCTTGGGGGTAGGACGGCTTGCTACACCGAAGGATTTCCCGACTCTGATCCGGGCTTTCAACATATTGCGGCAGCACCATAACGTTCGACTGATGATCGTCGGTGAGGGAGAAAATCGCTCAGAATTGGAGGCTTTGGTACGCGAACTCAACTTAGAGAGTGAGGTTGCCCTCCCTGGATTTACAGACAATCCTTATGCCTACATGGCTAAGGCAGCAGTGTTTGTCTTATCTTCAGCTTGGGAAGGATTACCTACGGTACTGATAGAGGCAATTGCTGTGGGAACTCCAGTCGTGTCTACTAATTGTCCGAGTGGGCCTATGGAGATTTTAGAAGATGGCAAGTATGGTCGATTAGTGCCTGTAGGAGATGTTGAGGCTCTAGCGAATGCGATCCAAGCCACACTGAGTAATCCCATAGCTCCAGAAATATTGCAACAGCGCGCTAGAGCATTTTCAGCAGAAAGAGCGATCGAACAATATCTAGAAGTTTTGCAGGTAGCGCTCAAGATGTAATGATGAGCAGAGTTTGCTTCTTTTCAAAGTCATTAGATAACCATGGCTGGAGCCGCAAGTTTATAATCGTTTGCGATCGCTTCATCGTCCTCAGCTAAGCCTGCAGCACAATTTTGCCTTAACCATAGCAAAGATGAACGGGTAAAACTCCTGTAATATTTCATGGCAGTGGATATCAAGGGATTTAACTCAGACCTAGATAGCATCGCCAAATATGAGGACAAATCAGTGACAGATCAGGGTGTGATTCAGCCGCAACGGGTTCAGGATAGCCGAGACAGTTATCAAAACACGAGCTTCAAGATGGCGATCGCTCTATGCATTGGAGTGGGGCTAATTTACCTAGCTTTTCTAAAACCGGGCATCTGGGGTATCGATGGAAACGACATGGTGTCTGTTGCCAAGTCTTTAGTTACAGAGCAAAATTTTACTGTCCCACCAGAGTACGGAGGTGTAACAGGTCATACTGGGCAGCATTATTCGAGACGATATCCCTTACTTCCTATCCTGGCTACCCCTTTTGTTGCCGTTGGTCTTGCTCTGAGTCATTGGTTTAACTTACCAGAACACTTTGCGGCGGCTACCTGTGCTTTAGTATTATCCATCTTACTGACAGCCGCCACGACGGCTTTAGTCGCCCTATTAGCTCTGCGTCTGGGCAGTACGTCACAAGGTGCCTACATAGCCGCATTAAGTTTTGCCTTCGGTACGATAGCGCTGGTATATGGTCATACCTTCTTTGCCGAACCCCTGCTTGCTTTTCTTACCGTTGCCAGCATCTACCTTGCCCTAGGGCGAACTAGGCAAGAGCTTGCTGGTGCCAGCATCTTAGCTGGGTTGGCAGCCATCGCTAAACCAACTGGGATTGTAGTTGGACCTATCCTATCCCTTTACTTTCTAGCCAAGAGGCGTCCGCTTCGCCTTATCTTAGGCCCGATACTCGCTCCCACCGTAGCAGCTCTGCTCTACCTCTTTTACAACTACATAAGATTCGGTAATGTACTAACCACGGGGCAGCCGTTATCTAACTTCACCACTTCAGGAGCGCTCGAACGCTTCTTGGGTTTGCTGTTCAGTCCTGGCGTTGGGGGAGGTTTAATCTGGTACTGCCCGCCAGTGCTCTTAGCAATTATCGGATTGCGTCAGGCTCTAAAATCAAGAACCTTAGAGGCACTGGTAATTGTGGGAGTATTTTTAGGTTACTTGCTGCTCCACTCTTTTTGGCTCTGCTGCGGTTGGGATTGGGGGCCTCGATTTCTAGTGCCTGCGCTGCCAGGACTGATGGCGTTGACAGGACTTGTTGGGAAATCGTGGTGGAAGTGGTTAATTGCCCTAACGATAGTGGGGTTCCTCATCAACGCGCCCACTCTGGTCTCGTTTTATCAGCGCTACTATTTCGAGGTAGTTACTGCTGGGGATGGTCAGCATAACATCTGGTTTTGGGGAAACTTCACCGACGCACCGCTGTTTCATGCTTGGGGCGCTGCTTATCGGCAGGTTAATGATGCTTTGGCAGTTGATATCAGAGATTTAGTCAGGGAAGCTAGCGCCTCAACAGCGTCAAGTGAGGAAGCGATGCCAGAACTACTGCGGATTGTAGCCGTGTGGTGGTGGGTCTTGCCTGCTGTGGGTATACCCATGTGGGTTGGAGTCATAGTCTCGGCTCTTTTAGTCAGCGCTGGGGTGTGGGTGCTACGAAAGATTTGGCGGCATCTCCCCGTGGAACGAGAACTCTCCTGCGAAAGAGTAGCCAAAAGCAGAATCTTGCTAAAGTAGCCTGTAATTTATTAATGCCTAGAAGAGAACTCAGTGGGGAATTCCATGAATCAATCTGTTGCAACCTCTTCCTATATTGTTTGCGTTGGTAATAGTTGGTTTCCCACAATGCCTGGTGGACTCAATCGCTACGTCTACGAACTCACTCATCATTTAGTAGCAGGACAAGAGCAAGTTGAATTGTGCGGAGTTGGACTACCCCAAACGTCAGCAACTTCTGGTTTAAAACTGACTAATTTAGCTGAGGTTGATAGTCCGATCTGGAAGCGTCTTTGGTCAACTCGCACTAATTTTTTGCATAGAGAAGCAACTAAACCAGATGCGGTCAACTTGCATTTCGCTTTGTATAGTTTGCCTATATTGGCAAGTTTGCCAGAAGACGTACCGATTACTTTCACATTCCACGGGCCTTGGGCATTAGAAAGCGAGCGGGAGGGGGCTAAAAAACTGGGTGTATTTGTCAAGCGATGGATGGAACAAAGAGTCTATGATCGTTGCGATCGCTTCATTGTTCTCAGTAAAGCCTTTGGCACAATTCTGCATCAACAGTATCAAATTCCTTGGAGCAAAATTCACGTCATTCCCGGTGGTGTCGATACAAGCCGATTTCAACCTAACCTATCTCGTCAACAGGCACGGGAGCAACTCAACTGGCATCAGGATCGAACGATCCTATTTACCCCTCGTCGCCTCGTCCATCGCATGGGTATCGATATCCTACTGACGGCTCTAGCTAAAATCAAGTCAAGGATTCCTGATGTTTGGCTAGCCGTTGCTGGCAAAGGCCCGCTACGGGATTCCCTAGAACAGCAAGTGACAGCATTAGGACTCAATGAGCAGGTTAAATTCCTCGGTTTTTTACCCGATGACCAGTTACCTATAGCTTACCAAGCCGCTGATTTAACAGTAGTTCCCAGTCAATCTTTAGAAGGATTTGGATTAATTTTACTCGAATCTTTAGCTTGTGGAACGCCAGTTTTATCGACTCCGGTAGGAGGGATGCCAGAAATTTTAGCTCCCTTTGCGCCCTACTTGCTTACTGATTCTATAAGTGAGGAGGCGATCGCTACACGATTAACCGAATTACTTACCCAAAAAATATCAATGCCTTCTAGAAGTGACTGTCACGAATATGCCTCTACTAACTTTAATTGGCATAAAATCGCGCAGCAAGTGCGGCAAGTTCTTTTGACTTGAAAAATATCGGCATGAAAATCCTGTTCTTAGACCAAAGCGGTAAGTTAGGGGGGGCGGAAATATCTTTAACAGACGTTGCCAAACCCTATCGAGATCATTGTCTGGTTGGTTTGTTTGCCGATGGTGCTTTTAAAGACCTATTAGAACAACAGCAAATCCCCGTACAAGTGCTGACTACCGAGCAAATCAACGTTCGCAAAGAGAGCGGAATCATACAGAGTTTAAGCAGCGTAGGTTCCCTGGCTCCTTTAATTGCTAAAGTAGCAAAACTAGCCCGTGACTACGATCTAATCTACGCCAACACCCAAAAAGCTTTAGTTGTTGGTGCGATCGCTAGTTTTCTCAGCCGCTGTCCTTTGGTTTATCACCTGCGTGACATTCTCTCACCCGACCATTTCAGCCGCACTAACCGTCAGATTATTGTTACTTTAGCTAATAACTTTGCTTCATTAGTCATTGCTAATTCTCAAGCGACTCGTACTGCTTTTGTTGAAGCGGGAGGACGACATGAGATTGCAGAAGTTGTCTACAACGGCTTTGACCCAAAATTATATCAAAACAATGATTTCAACCGCCAACAAGTAAGACAAGAATTAGGAATTAATGGGCAATTTTTAGTCGGTCACTTTAGCCGCCTATCTCCCTGGAAAGGGCAGCATATTTTGCTCGAAGCACTGGCTTTGTGTCCTGATGAGGTAACAGCAGTTTTTGTTGGCGATGCACTATTTGGCGAACAAGACTATGTCCAGCAGTTACATCAAAAAGTAGCAGAACTCAAACTTGAGGAGCGGGTACGGTTTTTAGGATTTCGTGGGGATATTGTGCGGCTGATGGCAGCTTGCGATTTAATCGCTCATACTTCAACTGCTCCCGAACCCTTTGGGCGAGTGATTGTCGAAGCCATGCTTTGTAGATGCCCCGTCGTTGCGGCGGCGGCTGGAGGAGTGGTGGAATTAGTCGATATCGGTAAAACTGGATGGCTATTGTCTCCTGGAGATTCTCAGCAACTTGCTCAAATTATCACTACCTGCCGCAATCAGCCACAGCAGGCAGCAATGATTGCCGATCAAGCTGAGATTCAAGCAATTCAACGCTTTGAACTCACTGCTATCAACCAGCAGATTTCTCAGCTACTCCACCGAATTTTAGAACCGTCCAAAATTAAACGCTAATGTTAAAGGTTCAAAAAGAAACGGCATCAATGCTTACCCGTGATGGGATGCGGTTAGATGCGGATATTTATCGCCCGGAGGGAGAGGGAGAGTTTCCGGTGTTGCTGATGCGGCAACCCTATAGAAGAGCGATCGCCTCTACCGTCGTTTACGCTCATCCCACCTGGTATGCTGCCCAAGGATACATCGTCGTCATCCAGGATGTCCGGGGACGAGGCACCTCAGAAGGCGAGTTTGAACTGTTCGCCCATGAAGTTGAAGACGGAGTTGATGCCGTTAACTGGGCAGCGAGTTTACCCGGTAGCACGGGTAGTGTCGGCATGTATGGCTTTTCCTACCAGGGAATGACTCAGCTTTATGCCGCCGTGCAGCGCCCTTTTGCCCTCAAAACTATTTGTCCGGCGATGATTGGCTACGACTTGTACAGCGACTGGGCGTATGAAGGGGGAGCCTTTTGCCTGCAAGCCAATCTCGCCTGGGCAATTCAACTCGCTACAGAAACCGCCCGCTTACGGGGAGATGAGCCAGCCTATCAAGCCTTATATGCCGCCGCGCAGAACCTACCCTTATCTGACTCCATTCCAGCACGCCCTACCATCCTCAAGGACTTAGCGCCGGATTCCTTTTACCATACCTGGTTAGATCATCCCCGACCAGGGGAATATTGGGAAAAACTTTCCCCGAAGCATTTGCTACAAAATGTTGACCTCCCCATGCTCCACATTGGCGGTTGGTTCGACACCTTCCTGCGCGGCACTCTCCACCTATATCAAGAGATGGCAGCTCGCAGTACCTGCCCCCAACATCTCGTTATTGGCCCTTGGGCGCACCTCCTCTGGGGGCAAAAGGTGGGGGCAGTGGATTACGGAGAAGAGGCGGTAATTCCCGTAGATCGGCTGCAAATTCGCTGGTTTGACCAGTTCCTCAAGGGCATAGATAGCGGATTGGAGAAGGAACCTCCCGTTTCTTTGTTTGAGATGGGGAGCAATGAATGGCGCTTCCTGGAGGCATTGCCGAACAAGCCCAAATCCTATTTTCTCGCCAGTACGGGGTTAGCTAGCTTTAACGAAGGTGCATTAGTTGCCACGCCTGCTGAGGCTTGTCTGGATGATGTGTTTGTACACGATCCCTGGCGTCCCGTTCCTGCTTTGGGAGGTCATGCAGTAGCTCCGGCGGGTTCTTTTGAACGTTCCCACCTCGACAGCCGCACGGATGTTCTCACCTACACTACTGCTCCTTTGATGGCAGACTTGCACTTAAGCGGGGAGGTAACGGCAGAAATCTACTGTACTGCTGATGCAGCTAGTTTTGACCTCTGTGCCGTGCTATCGGAGGTTCATCTCGATGGCAGCGTCTACAATCTCACTCAAGGCTACCTGCGGGTGGAATCCCAGCCAGAAACGACTCCCTTACGCGTATCTTTGCAAGCTACCTGTACCCGTATCCATCAAGGTCATTCTCTGCGCCTTAGCCTCAGTGCTGCCTGCTTTCCTGCCTATCCCGTTAACTCCGGTACGGGCTTACCTCCGGGAGAAAGCCGCTTGATGGAGGCTGAGGTGATTACGATTGGTGTAAGTTGCGGTGGCGATCGCTCTTCACGAATATTGCTACCTGTAGCGTAATTTTGGAGGTGGGCGATCGAGAGCAGCGGAATGATTTTCTAGGGCGACGAAAGTATGATGCTGTTGCGGAATTAAAGAATGGGATTCCTGGCGATCGCACTGGTGAATAGCCTATATTTCCACAATAATGATGTTTTTTTTAGCTTACGAAGTCAAAGGACGGGTACAGCTAAATCCCGTTTGTTACTGGCATAGTGTTTGTAGATGATTTCAGCGCTATTGCCTACCCATCGCGCTACATCCTTAGCATCCAGTCCTTTTTCCAGACATAGAGTTATGAAAGTATGGCGGGTAGAGTAAGGGGTTCTATAGGGAATGTCTAGTTTCTGTAGAACCGACTTCCAAGCACGGTTGCAGAAGTTGTGAACATCTATCAAACCGCCGTTGGGACTGGGAAAGACCAAATAACTTGGCTGACAATCTTCAGGTTTAATTGACTGTAGTAATTCTTGCAATTGAGCATTTACTGGAAAAGTGCGTTTTTGTTGAGTCTTCAAACCTTTTTTAATCTTGATGCCATCAACAGATATCGTTGCCGCTTGGCAAAAAGTAATATTACGAAAATCTGATGATATATCTTGCCACCGTAGAGCAACCGCTTCACTAGGACGACAACCAGTCAGGAAGTAAAACCTTACAAGAGGAGCATAGTAGCTGTAGTAACGGTTATTTTCAAAGGCAGAAATGATTAAATCTTTTTCATCTGCTGAAAAGGCATCCTGTCTACTTCCTTCTGTATTCCGTTGCAGCTTAATATCGCTTGCCATTGCCCTAAAAGGGTTGCTTTTGATGTGCTTCGATCTCATACCCCAGTTACAGCAGGCTGAAAGCTGTACTAGGTAGCGCTTGGCTGCATTAGGAGAATAGTTAGCTATTAGGTAATCTCTGATGCCTATTGCCTGCTCTAGGGACTGATCGGGAAGCTTCTGAATCATGTTCCTAGTCTTCTTATAATCCTTTGCCAAGGTAGATTGGGAAACTTGTGGCTTTTTGTACGTTTCGTACATGTCCCACAACTGACTCAAGTTAAGTTCAGGTTTTGGTTTGATTGTCTCAACAACCGTTAGGTGTGACTTGGGTTTGTACTTAGCTAGGGCAAAGTCAAAGTTATCAGAGATGATGTCCAGTTCAATCTGATGTGCTTTAGCTTCCGCTACTTTACGGTTATCCAGTGTGTCAGGTAAGCCGAGACTGAAGTATTTTTGCTTACCGCCATAAATTTGCCGAGGTAGTCGTAACCGCAACCTGCCTTGGAACGATTCAATCCCTACACTGCCCTTACTGCTCTTCTGAGGTGTTCCCATAGTTTTGACTATGAAGCTTGTGTATTCATAGTCAAAGCATAGTCAAAACATCGTCAGTTGTATAGAGGAGTTGCCTCGTCAAAATTTCTCTTAATCACGCTGCGTTCCTTACAGCACATGAATTAGAGATTAAGCAATAAAAAATGCCAGGACGGAGATTTGAACTCCGGACACGAGGATTTTCAGTCCTCTGCTCTACCAACTGAGCTATCCCGGCGAGCGCGTTTTGGCGCTTAACTAAGGTAACAAACTTATAGGTTCTTTGCAAGTACCTTTTACTGATTTTTTTTGCCGTCGTGTCAGAAGGGGGGAAATTGCTCCACTATCATCTGAGCACCTGTTCAGTTATCATAGTGAATATAGGCAACTGAGAATGTTAATCATTTCCATCCGTTAATATTAAAGTGCCAAGTTTTACCTCGCACTCTAGGAGTCAGATGTCACCTCAACCTTCAACTGAGGGGGCTGTAGTCAGTCTTCAGGCACGCCAAGGTGCTCATTGCACAGCACCCTGCCCAATGGAGATTGAGGAAGTTTCTCAGCTCCAATACAAAATCCTCAGCACAGAGAAAGCCCAGCGCATGGCGGAATTCTTCAGCTTGCTAGGAGATGCCAATCGCCTGCGGATTGTCTCGCTTTTGGCAGTACAGGAACTATGTGTCTGTGACTTAGCAGCAGCGCTAGATATGAGCGAATCTGCTGTATCTCACCAGTTACGGTCTTTGCGCTCAATGCGCCTCGTTCGCTATCACAAGGAGGGGCGCAAAGTTTTCTACCGCCTCCAGGATAATCACGTTCTTGACCTTTATTATTCGGTGGCAGAACACCTGGATGAGCCGACTGAGTAGGGAGCGTTGAAGAGTAAAGGCGCGATCGCAAAAAAAACCAGCAGCTCTAACTACTGGTTTAGTGAAATCTAATTGTCGTCGTTCTACTCAAGGAAACCCCAGCCGCACGTTCCCATTCGGCAGCAGGTGCAATTTCTTAATAAAGATTGTAACAGTAAACACCGATTTTTTAAAAAAATTAACAATTTGCTGATTACAAATCTACCGTTGGATAGTGACTTCCTGTTTGAGGACGCCCCCAGATGATGCGTTCTTGCTTGTAGATTGCCATACCAGGTTTTGCACCTTTGGGCTTATAGACGTGTTTCGGTTCAGTGTAAACCACTGGCACCTGGTCACTTTGACGCGCTCGGCTGTAGTGAGCCGCTAAATCAGCAGCAAACTGTAAATCAGCCTCGTCGGCGACGGCTCCTGGCTCTAAACGCAAAAGAACGTGACTCCCGGCAATTTCTTGGGTGTGAAACCACAGGTCGTAATCTCCAGCCGTGCGGAAGGTGAGCTGGTCATTTTGCCGATTATTACGCCCGATCAAGACTTCAAATCCACTAGGGGCTTGATACTTGTAAGGTTCGGAACCCTCAGAGACATCGCGGCTGCGCTGTTCCGGGGCATCTAAATATTTCTGCTGGATCAGCTCCTCGCGGATTTCTTGCAGCGTTTGCAAATCGTCTGGGGTGTTATAGGTATCAAGCTGGTTGAGCGAGGCTTCAACTTGTTCTAGATAGTTAATTTCCTCCTGCACCTCTTGCAGCAACGGCTCTACGGCGTTGCGGGCACGTTTGAGCTTTTGGTGGCGTTTGTAGAGTGCTTGAGCGTTTTGAACTGCATTCTTTTCTGGATTTAGGGAAATCTGCACAGGCTTGCCTGTTTCAAAATCGGAAAGTTCAATCACCTGCATTCCCGGTTGCCAAGCTTGGAGGTGCGCCATCAGTAAGTCAGCTTGTTGCCGATGTAAATCCGCCTCGTCAGATTGCTGCAAGCGCTCTTCAAAGGTTGAGGCTTTGAGACGCAGTTTGGTGAGAAGGTTGGTAATTTTCTGACTGAGCTGATGGTGCAGCCGCTTAAATTCTTGTTGGTTAAGTTGGTCGGTGTAGTAGCGATTGAGCAGGGTGTGGATAGTTTGGGCAGGCTTGACTATGCCCCAACCGACAACGGTGTACCCGTCTTCTGTCCAACCTGGCGTGAAATTCTCGGTTTTCAACAATTGCAGCCACTCTTGCCAGCGCTGAAATAACCGTTGCCAATCGGAGGCGTTTAAGGTTTCGGTGGAACAGTTGGGGTCTAAGTTGGCAGCTTGTGCCATGGAGCTAGCAATGGCAGGACTTAAGCCGCGATAAGCTTTGAGTAACTGACGCGACAGACGCCCTGGGACAAGGCTGACTCGCTCTTGCCAGCGCTCTGGGGATTCATCGGCGCGGGGGAAGGTGCCAGTAAGGGCGGGGGGAACTTCGTAGGGTTGCCCAGTTTGTACGGGGCGGATGCTGGATTGCTGGGCACTGACTTGATGAGCAGTGGTAACAATTAGATGGTCGGCATCGGTGAGGATGACGTTGCTGTATTTGCCCATGATTTCGGTGTAGAGGTGCCACTGGATCGGGTCACCGGGGCGTCGGGCAAATTGCAAATCGAGGACTCGCTCCCACGGCGCGATCGCTTCTATGGCAACGAGTGCCCAACCACTGAGTTGATGGCGGAGTTGGTCGCTAAAGGTAAAGGTATCGGGGATACGGGGTGGTGGATCGCCAAGATGCAGGCGGGCGGCTTGGGGATGCCAGGAAATCGTCAGCCAACCCCGTTGTTTGAGGGTTCGTAGTGCAAGGGCAATAGTATAGCGATCGCGCTGATAAACCTGTTCGACGCGTGCCGGAATCCAGTCAGCCCTTAGCTGACAACAAGCAGCCGTAATTGTCGTGAAATCAACAGATTGCATAGAAAGCGCGGTTTCTACAATTATTTCGTTCTGCCTTCATCCTCTCACAGTCAACCCGACTGAGGATTTTCAACATAGATCTGAGCTTAACTAACTCGATACAATCGCCCATCCCGTAACTGCACGACTGGCTGATTCGCCATCCGGATTAGCCCGGCGTCATGAGTGGTGACAATCACCGTTACCCCCATCCCGTTAAGTTTTTGGAGAATACTCAAGACTTGCCGGGAATTATCAAAATCAAGGTTGCCTGTAGGTTCATCAGCTAGCAATACGGGAGGAGTGCCAATGATGGCACGGGCGAGGCTGACTCGCTGCTGTTCTCCCCCAGAGAGTTCTTCAGGAAAGCAGTCCGCTTTGTGCTGCAAACCAACGAGCTTTAGGGTGGGGAGAATGCGTCGCTGAATGTCTTTGCGGGTGTAGCCCTGCGCCCAGAGAACGAAGGCGATATTTTCTGTAACCGTGCGGCGGGGAATCAGTTTATAGTCTTGAAAAACAACTCCGATACGGCGGCGCAGTAACGACAGGCGATCGCCTCTCAATTTCCCCACATTAGATCCATCAACAATCACCTCTCCCTGCGTCGGACGTTCTGCCCCATACAGCAACTTCAGCAACGTTGACTTCCCTGCACCCGACGGGCCCGTCACAAACAAAAAGCCCCCCCGCCGCACCGTCAGATTGACCTTATCCAGCCCCCAACTGCCATTGGGATAGGTTTTCGTTACACCTTGCAACTGCACCATCACCGACGGCTCATCAGTGACGGTATTCGGAGCAACTGGCTGGTGAGTTTTACTGGAACCAGAATGACCAAAGACTGCGGTCATAGAAACACGATCAAAAAGGATTGGTGAATTTTGACATCCTCCACGACCATAATCAAGGTGTGGAGTCCCAAAAATCACTATATTGTGGCGGAAGTCTTCCCGTCGAAATGATCAATCACGCCAAGCGCTGCGCTAAGGCTTTGAGGGCAAACTGGGGCAACACTAGCATCCGACGCCAGCGCCAGGGTTCTTGGTAGAGCCGATAGAGCCATTCCAAATGATTATCCCGCAACCAGCTTGGCGCACGGGTTTTAATCCCCCCCCAGATATCAAAGCTACCACCAACCCCAATCCAAACGGAATTAGGGCAAAGGTGACGATTTTCGGCAATCCATAACTCCTGACGCGGAACACCTAAACCCACCAAAATAATCTGGGGTTGTTTATCCTGGAGAGTCGTTTTAAGTTCTTGGGTTTCGACATCATTGATATAACCATGTTGCACGCCAGCGATCGCTAATTCCGGCAATCTGCTCTGCCATACGTTCACCGCCGCTTGCGCCACACCTGGGGCACCTCCATAGAAAAAGACTGGACAAGCTCCCCACTGTCCCGCCTGCCGTAATAAAGATTCTGCCAGCTCGATTCCTGGACAACGCTGCTGTCGCTTCCCCTGAAGCCACAAGTAAAATATCACCCCAGCCCCATCTGGAATCACCAATTCTGCTCGCTGGATAATACTGGCAAGACTGTTGTTGCGTTCTGCCTGCATTGCCATCTCTGCATTCAGCGTCACCACATGACTACCAAGCCTCTGTTGTACGCGAGTGCCTAACCAATGCCCATAATCATTTAATAAGTGAACTGGTAGCCCCAGCACAGGAAATTTTTCGGGTGCCTCCAACATAGCCTAGGTCTTTCTTCTCCGATCGTACTATTACTATGAAGGCTATCCGATCCGGACGCTGAAAGCTAGCTGATGATAATTATTCATTCATCGTCTTATAAGTAGCCACCGCAGAAGGCGAAATCCGATTGAGGTAGCGGAAAATCCAATATTTAATCACAGAATCTAAAATCACTGGGAAAGTGGCAATAAAAAGGAAAATAAAATCTTTACTTTCTGGAAGCCCTAAATGTCTAGCAAGCCCTGCTAGAATGACTTCCCAGCCGTGGGGAGAGTGAAATCCCACGAACATATCAGTAAACAAAATAATCAAAAAAGCCTTAGCACTATCACTCAGACCATATACAACGTCATCAATAAATGATTTTAAAATGGCAATTTCTTTTTTGCTATTAACAATAACTAAACAAAAAGTAATAGTTGCTAATAAATCAGCAAAAATATTTTTTATAGCATTGAAGCTTCTATTTCGATACTCTTCTGCTAATTCTAAAGCTTCTTCCTGAAGTTGTGCCTCTATCTCTTCTTGATTGAGTCTAGGGGCAAAACCAAGCAAGGTACGGAACTTTAGCTGTTGTTCAAAGCGTTCTAATTCGACAAAGGCTTCTTCTTCTAAATCCTGATTTAGGAAGAGAACTGTTTCTTCTTGATTCCGAAAATGATTAACAATTGGACTAACTACGAAGGTTTTGGCAATTTGCTGCGTTAAAATAGGGACAATAATTAAAGTTAAAATGAATTTAACCGAAATCACTGTTTTGGTTTGAGAACTGCGGAAATTTTGAACAACTTCTGCTTCTGCATTAGGGTTAAGGTCTCTTTGCAGTCGATTAACCGTTCTCAAAATCGATCTGGGCAAAACCCCGGTCTTACTGGCAAATGTTTCAGCCTTAGGCCCCACATCTTTAGCGAAAGTACCTGAAGTTTGTTGAATTTTACTAGTGGTGGGAACTCGCTTAGGGAGATTCCTAGGAACTTCTTGATTAAAATCTTCTTTTGGTTTAGGAACTTCGACTAAAGCTGAAGATTGAGTAATCAGAGAATTTTTATTTTCATACTTAGCGATAGTTTCATCAATAAAATTTAGTTTTTCAATAATAATTGACGATTTTTCGTCAAGCTCCATTGCGTAAAAATTAGCCAAGGATTCAGCAGAATTTGCGCGATTGTTTTTAAATCTTTTAGGTTCAACACGGTTGACCATAGAGCGGCTCATGTTGAATTCTCTCAATCGCGACTTGACAATTTTTAAATATTTTTTTAGCTCAGATTCAAAATAAGAAAAAGCGCTATCCCCATAGTTAGCAGATTCAGCGGTAATTTTTTTGCCATTAAAATGTTCGTCTTCAATGGCTTTAATCATCAGCGCCGCTTGGTATGCCTGATCTAAAGCCCTCTCCGGCGTATCTGAGAACCATCGACTAGCATTACGTAAGATCGCGTTTAAGTTCATCAAAACACTGAATTGAATAACACGAAGTATGCCGGGTATTCTTTGACAGGAGAAACTGCCAGAATAGTTAAAACCACTGTACGTGGTATATTAACAAATTACCTCCCGAAAATTCGTGTTGAGTTCATCAATTTGGATTACTGGGCCAACTCGCAGTGGCAAGACGACTCACCTTGTCCAGGAGTTTTGCCGATGGGTTGATAAAAGAGTGGGTACGCAAGGACGTTCCGGTTCAGCGTCGAGTTGGAACCACCGTCACTCGCAGATGGCGTCAGCCGTTTTGGTATTTGCGGCAAACGATGACAACCGTCGCGAACTGGCGGATCGCTTAGCGATCGCAGTCCAAGGGCGCTACCCTGTTCTATCCAAGACGCCTCTAGGTTTTTTTCAAGATGAGGTGATCCTATTTTGGCCGTTATTGATTCAGCGACTGGATCTGCGGGCACAGTTTCCCCTGCGGCTACGCCCGGAAACTGAACAGGAATTGGCGACACAGTTATGGCGTCCGGAGTTGGATAGCGATCGCCTACAGTTTGCCGGAGTCAGCGAGTATCGATTAGTACGACGCATCCTAGACTTATTGCAGTTAGCCGCCGTCAGTGGCATTCCTGTAGAAGATCTTCCCAGCATCCTGGAAGAAGGAATGAGCGAACAGGAGGGAACGCCCGAACAGTGGGCGCTGATGGGGGAAATGCTGCTGAAATGGCGGAAATGGTGTCTAGAGAGAGGATTTCTCACCTACGGGATTATTTGCGATCTCTATTGGCGGGAACTACTTGCTGACTCTACTTATTTAGAGCGTTGGCGATCGCGTTATCAAGCGGTGTTTGCCGATGATGTTGATGATTATCCGGCTATTGCCAAGGATTTATTCGACCATCTGCTTGACCGCGATATCGTTGGCGTGTTTACCTATAATTCCGATGGCAAGGTGAGATTGGGGCTAAATGCTGACCCTGGCTACCTAGAAAAGTTAGCCTCCCGCTGTCACGTCGAAACCTTATCAGGGTCGCGCTTTGGAAGCTTGGCACACACCGTGAAAGATGCGGTGATAGAATCAATCGGCGACGCACCCTTGTTTCTCACAGGCTTACCCGCCACAGTGCAGTCACTCCAAACCACCTCACGAGCTGAACTGTTGCGGCAAACGGCTGAAGTGTTGGCCAGCTTGGTGAAATCAGGGAAGGCTCGTCCAGGGGAAATTGCGGTGATTGCGCCCGGTTTAGATGCGATCGCTCGTTACACCCTCACGGAAATTTTGACGAACCAGGGCATCCCTGTAGAACCCCTCAACGACCAGCGCCCCTTAATTAGCTCTCCCCTGATTCGTGCCCTGCTGACCCTTTTGGCTTTAGTTTATCCAGGTTTGGGACGCTTAGTAGACCGGGATGCCATAGCAGAGATGCTGGTTGTTCTCAGTTCAAAACCCAGCAGCGGTTCTCAGCCAAAGCTGGAGCCTGCCATCGATCCTGTACGGGCGGGTTTACTTGCCGATTATTGCTACTCCCCTAGTCCCGAACAGCCTCGCTTGCTGTCTGTAGAATCTTTTCCCCGCTGGGATAGATTAGGACATCGCGCCACTACTGCTTATTTGGAGATTGTGCAGTGGTTGGAGATACAGCGACAGCAACAAGAACAACGACTTATTTTAAATGCGATCGCTCTTCTCGACCGCGCCATTCAACGCTTTTTGGGCAACGCCATCAGTCTTCCCTACGACCAACTTTCCGCCTTGCGGGAACTGATGGAAACTGCCCAACACTACTGGGAAGTCGATGGACGCCTGCAAAAAAGCGCCCAAAATACCAGTCTCGACCATTCCACTGTTGCTCAATTTATTCAATTGCTGCGTCGCGGTACCGTCACCGCCAACCCCTACCCTGTACGCCGCTTCGCCGCCAACACTAACGATGCCATTACCTTAGCCACGATCTTCCAGTACCGCGCCAGCCGTCGCTCTCACCACTACCATTTCTGGCTAGACGCCGGATCTCCTCTGTGGTCAAGTGGTGGTGCGGCTATCCTGTTTGGGGCACCTTTATTTCTCAAAGAATGGTCAGGACGCCCTTGGACAGAAGAAGATAAATTTCAAGCGGATGAGGAACGATTGCGGCGGATTCTGCGAGATTTAATTGGTCGAGTCAGCGAGCAGATTTACCTGTGTCACAGCGAGTTAGCGGTAAACGGACAGGAACAAACGGGCCCATTGTTAACCTTGGTGAATACAGCCATGCCTTTGACGAGCGGTTTTGTCTCTGTTTGATGTTCGCTTTGCTCAAGTTAGTTGGCAATTCTCTGGACACTTAACTCGAATAATGGCTGAGTCTTTAGATTGCGCCTTCACCGACAACCTATTTAGACTTCATCTCCTAGATCGTCTAGGTCATCTACATTTCTTGGATGAAATCTTCGATAGGGCGAGTTTGACCGCGCTCTAGTTCCTCGAAGCCTTGCTGAATACCTGCAATTGTTTCCAACTGCTCGATTAGTTGGCGTACTTTGGTGGGATCGATTTTGGCAGGATCGAGAAAGGTGATGAGAACTTGGGTGCGATCGCCCTTTGGGCGGTGGCGAAGCCAATCGCTTACATCCTGCGGCAGTTCGACCAGTTCAATTTGTCCGTTCTGATAAATCCCTTCGACAGTTTTTAGCATCGGTAGCAATAGGGTTGATAGTTCTCTCAATTCTACTGATTCTCCCCTACGCTATCTGTTGCAATCGCCCCATCGATAACCTCTTTCCCCGCATCTTCGTTGACAATCTAAAGCGGTGCGATCGCAAGTTTGTCGCCTAGGTAGAGTGAAGCGCGAAACCTACGTTGTTTTTATTTTGGAGAACTGTGGATGATGGAATTTGTGCCTTAACCTGTGCTATGAGCAGAGAGCGATCGCCAGATGATTTAACGTTCCTGTTGAGCGGCTGCAGGTAGCCTTTAACTCAGCCCCAGCGGCTTGCAACCGTCCGCTGCAACGCGATTGTTATACTGCTGCTAAGAACCAGAAGATACTAAGGACAAGCAGTGGAATGATTAAATCAAGTACTAACATGAGCAATGCTAATGGGGCCTGCTTGTCTGTATTTTGCCTAACCTGATCAACGAAAAAGTGTTATGGAATATGAACAAATTAAGCGTGAATTAGAAACCTCTGCCACTTTAAAGCTTTTACGCAGCCGAAATGCTGCCTTAGTTTTAAGTTTTTTACATAAGCAGTTTAAGGTAATTCAACAGGTTTCTGTTGCCCAACTAGAGTTAGAAGAAAAGTTAGGTGACTATGTGGAATTTTTGCAAGACATTTATCCTGATCTCTGTCCCCGATCGCCTAAAGAGTATCTCAGCGAATGGTGTGATGATCAGCTTTTGAGAAAAACCTTTGATAATAGTGATGATCCGGTATTTACCCTAACTCCTGCGGCGGAAAAAGCGATCACTTGGTTGGAAGATCTGCAACAACGCGATGAGTTTGTGGGTACGGAATCTCGCTTTCTGCAAATTTTCTCATTGCTCAAAGAGATTCAAGATCGTAGTACAACTGATGTAGAGACGCGGATTGCTCAGTTAGAACAAGATCGTGATCGTATCCAGCTAGAAATTGACCACATTCGTCAAACAGGCGTAGTCGAACGATACAGCCAGACGCGGCTGCAAGAACGATTCCTTTTAGCCAATCAAGTGACTCGTCAACTAATTGCTGATTTTAGAGATGTTGAACAAAACTTTCGTAAGCTGACTCGGACTGTCCAGGAAGCGCAGCTTCAGCAAGATACTCGTAAAGGGGCAGTGGTTAGCCGAGTATTGGATGCAGATCAAGAGTTGAAGGATTCTGACCAGGGACGTAGTTTCTATACTTTCTGGAATTTTCTCATGTCAACTAGTAAACGACAGGAGCTGAAATCCTTGATTCAAAACGTTTATCAGCTAGATGAATTGCAACCATTAACCCACGAGTATGAGTTCCTCCGTCGCATCGAGCGCAGTTTACTGAATGCTGGGGAATACATTGTGCAATCCAATCATCGGCTTACCGAAAAACTGCGTCAGATGTTGGATGAGCGCAATCTTAGGGAAAATCGACGAGTCGCGGAACTGATTACCGATGTGCAACGCCTTGCCCGAAAAGTGGCGAATGACATGCCAACAGAGCCAGATTTTTGGGTCTTAGAAGGTGAACCTGCTGTTAATCTAGTGATGGAACGTCCCTTGCATCCGTTGGTAGAGTCGGAAACACCAACATTCTCACTAGATTTCACTAACTTACCAGAAGTCATGCTGGATGAAGAAATTGCTGAACTTTACCAGCAGTTTTATGTGGATGAAGATTTGTTAGTACAGCGCATTGCTCACGCACTGGAACACTGCTCAACTATCTCGCTAACAGACTTGATTCAACTTTACCCAGTGACGCAAGGATTGCCCGAAATGGTTGCTTACCTGGCGATCGCCACTCTATCTAATCGCCATTTCATCAATACTAGTACAATTGATTCAATCACAATTCCTAGCCTAGAGCCAGAAACACAGCTTCGGCTAACTGTGCCACAGATTATTTTTCGCCGCTGACTGCCCAAATAATGCAACCTCAGCCACCCCAATTCTATGCGCCCGTGATTCTCAAACTCCTGCAAGGGGTAGTTTACAGTGATGACCCACATTGGGATCGGTTGCAAAGCTACCTAACTCCGATTAAGGAATATTTTGCCAAGATTGGCTTACGAGTCCAAAATTACGAAACAGAAGGATTTGCTTACCTAGAGCAACCCGACCCCAATCCCGACGAGCGCAGTGAACCCCTACCCCGCCTAACTGTTCGTCGCCAATTGAGCTTTCGAGTTACTGTTTTATGTGTTTTACTGCGGGAGCAATTGCGACAGTTTGATGCCAGCGATGCAACTGGGCGGCTTGTGTTAAGTATTGAAAAAATTCGGGATTTGCTACAACTTTATCTGCCAGAAGGGAACAATGAGGAAAGATTTCGGCGTGAGGTAGATGGGTTAGTGAAACAAGCGACAGAACTCGGATTTCTCAAACGTCTATCTGGACAAGATGAAAATTACGAAGTTCGTCCCATCCTCAAAGCTAAAATTGATGCCGACATGCTTGAACTCTTAAGGCAAAAGCTAGAAGTTTATGCAAATGCTCCTGGATCTAGAACAGACTGATGATTCCCATAAAGCCTTGGCAGGCTTTCGTCTGCAACGGTTTGAAGTCCTGAACTGGGGGACATTTGACCAACACCCTTGGGTGCTAGATTTGCAAGGAGGGATTGCCTTGCTCACTGGGGCAAACGGTTCAGGCAAATCGACTCTGGTCGATGCCTTATTGACGTTACTGGTTCCAAATAAACGCCGTAACTACAACCAGGCTTCCAGCGCAACGGGTAAGAGAGAACGGGATGAGAAAAGCTATGTGCAGGGAGCCTATGGTCGCACCCGTGCGGAAGAATCCTATGGCTCAAAACCCAAGTTACTCCGAGAAAAAGGGAAGCTTTCAGTTTTGCTAGCGTATTTTAGCGATCGCATCAGCAAACAAGAGGTCACGCTGGCACAGGTGTTGTGGATGGAAGATGGCTCTGTTCGGAAGTTCTTTGTGATTGCCGATGCGGAATTGACCATCGCTACACATTTTGCCCAATGCAGTCGGATTTCAGACTTAAAGAAACAATTGAAAGCGATTGGGGCTGAGACGTTTGAAGAATTTGTTAAATACAGCCAGCAACTTCGTAAACGCCTTGGTCTGCAATCTGAAAAAGCACTAGATTTGTTTAATCAAACTGTCAGCATTAAAGAGATTGGGGGATTGAACGACTTTGTTCGCAACCACATGTTGGAAAAAACAGATGTGCAAACCAAGATTCACGAGTTGCAAGAAAGTTATGAGAACTTAACTATTTCACACACTGCCATTCAAAAAGCTCGCAAACAGTTAGAGGCACTGTTACCACTCACTGAACAAGCAGAAAAATATACAAAATTAAAAAATGAGGTAGCCAACCTACAGCAGCTTCAATCTATTGTTCCTGCATTTTTTGCCAGTAAGAAGCTCAATCTATTAATGCAAGAGTTACAAGCGATTGAAGAGCAGCTTACTCATGCCCAACATCAGCGTGGTGAAAGCGATCGCCAACTCACAAATCTACGTCAACAAGAGAAGGATCTAGACTTTTCTATCAAACAAGATAGTGTAGGTCAAAGACGACAAGAACTGAAACGAGAAATTGAACAACATCAGAAAGAAGTAAATATCAAGAAAAAACAGGCAGACGAGTATAATCACCTCGCTCAACGCTTAGACCTTCCACAGTATAGCGATAGCAATACTTTCTACACGGCTAGAACAAAAGGAGAAGCCCTGAAGCAAGAAATTATTGTTGCCTTACTAACTTTAGAAACGCAACGAGATGAACAAAAGCTGCTGTATGCCGATCTGCAAAAGCAACAGACTAAATTGAAGGACGAGTTAAAATCCCTTCGCAGTCGCAAGAGCCAAATTCCTAAAACTAATCTCGATATTCGCGATCGCCTTGTCAATGACCTAAATCTGGATGACAGCGATCTTCCTTTTATTGGAGAGCTTTTACAGGTTCGCCCAGAGGTACAGGAATGGGAGGGGGCGATCGAGCGACTGCTGCGAGGTTTTGGATTATGCATTCTTGTTCCTGATGCCCATTTTGAGGCTGTCAATGCTTATGTCAACCGGACTAATTTGCGAGGACGGTTGATTTATTATCCCGTTAGCCCGATCGCTCCCAATCCAACACAACGCCCCCTCGATCCCCAACAAGTTCCCTATAAGTTGGAAATCAAACAAGAAAATGAGACATTCTCACAATGGGTGCGAGATCAACTAGTACGCCAGTTTAGCTACGTTTGTTGCAATGCAGTTGACCAGTTCCAGCATGAAACTCGCGCTATTACTCCCAAGGGCTTAATAAAACATGGTGGAGAACGGCACGAGAAGGACGATCGCTCTCAAATTAGCGATCGCAGCAGTTACATTCTGGGTTGGAATAATGCCAGCAAAATCAAAGCTTTAGAGGCAGACTTAAAACAAATTAATCAGCAACTCGCACAAATTGACAAACGAGTGCAGTCACTAGAGCAACAGCGCGAACAACGGTCGCAACAAAAATCCTGGTTACAAGATTTGATGAAGTTTGCTGATTTCTCTGAGATTGATTGGCGAACAATAGAACGCGATCGCATCGAACTCCAGAAACAACGGCAGCAGTTAGAAGCCAGTTCCGATCGACTTAAGCAACTTGAAATCCAGCTTAAGGCAACCCAGACAGAAATTACTCAGGCAGATCAACAACGAGAACGCTTGATTCGAGAAATTCAAACCCTTGAAGATCGCCAACGTGACGCTAGAAGAGAGCAGAGTGACTGTGAAATGAAGTTGCGCTCGGTTGCAGATTCGGAAGTTGAAGCCTTTGAAAAGTGCATGGCAGCCAAGCTCAGGCAATATTCAATGACATTAGAAACGATCGTTCAAGATGAAGAAAACCTGCGCGATTACTTGCAAGAACGGCTCCGCCAACACGAACGACAGCAAGATGACTCTCGAAGCTCGCTTAATATGCGGATGCTAAATTTTAAGAATGCTTTTCCTGAAACCGTGTCAGAGTTAGGAACTTCGCTGGATTACTTGGATGAATACCTGAAGCTAAAGGCACAAATCGAGCAAGATGATTTGCCTCGACATGAACAACGATTTAAGCAATTAATGAATGAAAAAGTGATAATTGCCATTTCAATGTTTAAGAGTTCTTTAGAGAAGCAGGAAGAAGAAATCCAGCAAGCAATTGACGACCTCAATGACTCTCTACGACAAATTGATTACACAGATTCTACCTATATTAAATTGTGCTGCGATACGACCCGTAGCTCTGACGTTCGAGGCTTTAAGGAAGATTTGAAAGCCTGTCTCGGTGATGTTGCTCGTCAAACTGCCGAAGATAACGAAGAACGATTTAAAAGTATTCAAACCCGTCTAATTGAACGCTTCAAATCTGAAGAAAGATGGACTGGCTTAGTCACTGATGTTCGTAATTGGCTAGATTTTTCAGTAAGTGAAAGATACCGATCGGATAACACGGAAAAAGAACACCATACAGACTCTTCTGGAAAGTCAGGCGGGCAAAAAGTTAAATTGGCTTACACTATTCTAGCATCGGCGATCGCTTATCAATTCGGGTTAAATCAAGACACAATAAAACATAAATCTTTTCGATTTGTTGTCATTGATGAAGCATTTAGCAAGTCAGATGATGGCAATGCACGTTACGCAATGGAACTCTTCAAAAATCTAAATCTTCAACTCCTAGTTGTTACTCCAAAAGACAAAATAAATGTAATTGAGCCTTATATTTCTAGCCTTCATTTTGTCTCTAATGTATCAGAAGGAAACTACTCTCGAACTAATTCGATATCGATTGAAGAACATCGTCAAAAACGTCAAACTTTTCTCCAAAAAAATAGTGATTGATCCTGCTAAAATCAGACAAAAATCCGAACAACGTTATCCTTTATTTTTAACTTCAATCATTATAGAAAATAGCTTCTTTCCTATAGAATTTTCAGTAGGTTTTCTTCCAAAAGACTACCTTGCTCTACGCGAAGTAGTTACTCAGTTAATCCAAAAATCAAAACATAATTTAGGGTATGGTTACACCCTAGAATTGGAAACTAGAAGAACACAGAAATATGGACAGCAATCTTTACCTAAACGTATTAGCATTGAGACAGAGCAGGATTATTTGAAACTGATTAAGAAGGAAAAAGAAGTTTCACAATTTAAGGCAGACATAGACCTGATTCAGCTAGAAATTCCTGAACTAAATGATTGGCTTTCCCGAAACCCTTTAAAAGTTATTGAGTATAGCGATCGCTGGAATGACTTACTCAAAGTCTGCCAATACTTTCAACATAACCCCAAACCTAATCTCTATATTCGAGAACTACCCATTCAGGTTCATACAAAATTTATTGAACAAAATAAAGGTATTTTACGGAGCATTCTAGAGGATATTTTACCCGTTAACAAACTTGCGTTTTTAGAAGGCGAGAAAGAAAATACCTTTGAAAAGCGATTTTCTCTAAAGTATCGCGAGCCTCTCATTCGTCTTAGAATTTTAGATCAAATTTTAAAAATCAAATATGGCTTTCCTTTTTCTGATGTCAGTGTTCCCCTTTCTGAGTTTAGACAACTGAATTTAGAAACACACCGCTGCTTTATCACTGAAAATCTAATGAATTTTCTGACTCTACCCCTTTTAAAAGACAGCTTTGCACTGTTTGGTAGTGGCTATGCTATTCAAACCCTAAAATCTGCTAATTGGCTATCATTCTGCCCTATCTTCTATTGGGGGGATTTAGATATCGATGGATTTAAAATACTTTCTCAACTGCGATCTTATTTCCCTCAAACAATATCTATTATGATGGATTCAAAAACATTTGAAACCTTTCACGAATTTTCGGTTACTGTTGCAGAAGCGATTGCTGAAACCTTACCTCATCTGACCCCCGAAGAAGAAACTCTATATGCTCATCTTGCACTTCATCGAAAACGCCTGGAACAGGAGCGCATTAGTCAAGATTATGCTAATCGGCTTCTACAGAATTTGGTGCAGCAAAGCCCCTGAGTAAATGTACGAGCGCGATCGCTACAATCACCCGCTAGAACCAATTACCTCACGGAATGAAAAGACGACTAACTCCGAGATAGTTTTCAATAGACAACACAATGTCAGCTAGACGGGCACTACACTGCTCCCGATACTCTCGCTCAACCAGTCTATCCAGATTTCCAATCGTAATCACGGGCACAGATGTAGAGGTGCCTTCTTCGCGGATTGTTTGTTCTAGTGAATCCTCACCTTTTGCGTTTCGGTTTGCGGTCAAAAGAAGCATCTGATTGGATTGCGCGAACCGCCAAATTATTCGATCATTGCTGTCAGCAGCCAGTCCCGCCTCTTTCAGCGTCACAAAACGAATTGAGAGAAGGTCAAGCCAACCGTTAGCGGCTAAAGTCCCTTGAAACAAAACGACATAACCTGTCAAATTGTAATCAACCAGAACAATCATGCAGTCAGTCCAAGCTGCGCTTTCCAGGCTTGGAGTTTAGCATAAATCTCTTCCTGTCCTGGTTTTGGAGGTATTTTGGCAATTTCAGCCAAACGTTCCTGATTTTTGTCTTCCCAGTATTCCCGTATCTCTTGGGTTGCTTGTAAGACAGTTTGATATTCTGCTTCTACATCAGTACGGTTGGAATCAATGTAGGAGAGTGCTGCATTGAGTTGTTCTTCTGTCAAAGGGAGCCAGTTCAGAATGAGCTTGGGTGTCCATCCTGCTGCAAGATGATCCATAACATCGTAGAGGGTGATGCGGGTGCCTGTGATCGTGAGTCCTCGCTCTGTACGAATAATAAATGACTGCTTATTAGTTCCTAGAGTCATGTTCATCCCTTACTAAAATCTACTTTTATGATACTTTGCAGAAAAAGCAGGGTGAGCAATGCCCACTCCACGAAACTCAGTTCTCGCTACAGCCTCAAGGAAATAAGCGATCGCACTCAAGAAAAAAGTCTCTCAACAGATACCTGAACATCGGGAAATGCTAACGGTACAATCGCACCTTCACGAAGAACTTGTTGTGTAACGTACCGACCATTCTGAGGCGATCGCAAGACAATTATTCGCTTAGCAGATAAATCCAAAATCCAATACTCTTGAATTTCAGCCGTAGCGTAGATAGAGGTTTTGAGATCTAAGTCTTTTTTCAGGCTGGTCTTAGCAACCTCTACTACCCAAAAGATATCACCAGGTTCAGGATGGCGATCGTTGTATGCAGACTCCGGCAATCTAACAATTGCAATATCCGGTTCTGGTTCAGAGTCAGGTAGTGCAATCGGACCATTGAAACGCACATCGGCTTTACCTGCTAGCAACTCCTCCAGGTATTTCGCCCCTCGCCTTGCCGTATTGTAGTCAATCGGCGTTTCGGGACTCATTTCAACAATTTCACCCGCTAGCAATTCCACACGGCGATCGCGCAAAATTCCCGCTTCGATCATGCGATGATAGTCATCCACAGACCATTTGGCTAGCGTCTTCATCGCTCCAATCACTCATTCCGTTTGTAGACTTGACTCAATTCTATATTCCTTTAGCTGGAGCGAATGCCTACGGCACGATACGCGATCGCACTATCCTCTTCAAATTCCACTCTCCCAAATCTGAAGTAGTACGAGAAGCGATCGCCTTCTACCCAGCAGACAGTTCCTTTGTTTCATCCTTATCGTCAAGTTTGGGAAGAGCATTTTACCTGGAGTTAGGAGGGTACAGAGTTAGTCGGGTTGACACCTATTGGTCGAGCAACAATTGCTGCTCTAAAGATGAATCGTCCCCAGTTGATTCGCGTGCGTCGGATGTGGGTGAAGGTAGGGGAACATCCGCCAAAATTTGAGTGAGCGAAGAAGTGCTATGTCGAAAAGGGATTGCGATCGCGCCCTTCCCATAATCACCCCCCTACACCTTATTCCTTCCCTGCCGATGTAATGCCGCGCTTGGTCAGATTCTCTTCGAGATTCCTGATAAACTCCAAGTCCTCTTCAGGTAGAGGCTGACTTCCACTCTCTTTTATGTCCCCACCTATAGAAGGCTTCTCAAGGAAGGTGAACGCCTGCCGGAACTGATGCGGACTTGCCTCAATAGGTGCGTCAAAGTGGCAGGGAATAATCCGCTGAAACTTCCATAAAGCCACCTTGTCTGCCCAGTCGAGGACTTCTCTCGGTGCTTGGTTGAAAATGAACGTCTGTAGAATTGGTGCCACAAATAGACGACCGCCGCCTCGTAGTGCCTTGAATGACTGCCTCCAGTCGCTCTTCCATCGGAACGGAAACCAACCGAAATACGCCTTTTTTGAGCGATCCGGTGCTTTGAGGGCGTCGCGAAATCCTTGCCCCAGTCCAATCGTCTCTAAGGTGCTGGGACTGAAATACAAAGCAAACAATGAAATGCGCTGCCATCCCTTGCGGCGGTTCGCCTCACTGTCTTTAACCACCTCAAGCCCATTATCCCTAGCGTGAAATAGCAAGGGGTACGGGTTAAGCTGGACAATTTCTGGGGGCAACTCCTGCACAGAAAGCACAGAGTCTGTGACTAGTAGAGTGCGCGATCGCTTGTGAAATAAAGCAACTTCTTCAAACGACCCCCGTCCCAGATCAATACTCAGTACTTCGTAGTCAAACTCATCGGCAAACGGGGCATCACCGCTAGCCTCAGGGAGTACATGAGTGCGTTTAGTGGGGAAGCCAAGCCAAGCCAGCGGCAAATTCAGCGGGAAACTCCACTGATTCGCCGTCACGAAAACCTGCGCTTGAGGAAAACATCTAGCAAACGGGCCCACAAAAACCTTATGTTCTAAGCCAGAAGCAGTGGGTAAGATGATGTACTTCACCTCACCGTATTTAGCCTCTAACTCCTTAACCAGCCGGATACACTCTCTTGTTGGTGCGACTGGGGCATAAACAAGCAGACCCCCCTTTTCCAGCTTAACCACACTCATCCGAATCGGTACAACGGTGTAGAGGATGCCCTGCATCTGGTCAAAAGTCCAGATGGTGTCCTTAACTACTTCTTTGCGGAGTGTCCGCCGCCTACCGTAGGGGTAGAGTGGCACAGCCAGCCAGAACCGCCATGACCAGTCCCCAGGATTGAGACTCTCACTACCTTGTTGCCCTTGCTCAAGCGATACGCTCAACATTTGCCTTTGATGTAGTTCTCGATAACCGACTAGTTATCTAAATTCTAGACTTCCATCACAATTGGAGGTTAGGCAACCTTCAACTCATTTTCAACGCTGATGTCCGCTTGCTCCCAACTTTTGCCAAGCCAACTTTGCCGCACCAACCATCCCCGCTTGATTGCCGAGTTCCGCCGTCAGTAGCTGTAAATCCTCGCGGGAACTAGGCAGCACCCGCCGCTCAATTTCTGCCCACGCAGCGGGAAAGAAAAATTCTGCACTGGCACTTACCCCACCGCCAATCACCACCACTTCCGGCGTGAGGACATAAATTAGGCTTGCCAACCCTGCCCCTAAGTTGCGCCCGTAGCTTTCCCAAAAGGCGATCGCTTCTGGTTTCCCCTCCCTCGCCATCGCCCCTAATTCTGCGGGTTCTTTGCCTGTGCTGCGGCGAATCGCTTGAATCGAAAGATACTGCTCTAGAGAACCTTGATTACCACTATTACAGGGTGGCCCATCTGGGTTAAGGGTAATTAACCCCAACTCCCCCGCCGCTCCTCTAGCACCCACAAAAAGCTGGTTATCTAAAATAATTGCGCCCCCAACTCCCGTACCGAGGGTAAGCAAAATCAAATTGCGAAATTTTTGACCTGCTCCTAACCAAGCTTCTCCTAAACCCGCACAATTAGCATCGTTTGCCAATATGGTTGGGCAACCCAGCCGAGCTTCCAACCAATCAGCTAAGGGCACATCCTTCCACCCTGCCAGATTAATTGCCACTCTGGTAATTCTCCCCTCAGCATCAGCCGGGCCAGGAGTCCCAATCCCAATCGCCATGGCGGGTTGTGTAGCCGTATTGAGAGACGCGATCGCCTCTACCATCACTTCTACCACCGCTTCTGGAGTCGCAGGTTGAGGCGTCGGTATCGTCAAGGACTGCAAGCAAGCACCATCCTCAGCAAACCGCCCCAGCTTAATTGCTGTTCCCCCTAAATCAACACCAATGACGGTTCGTGGGTTGTCTAATGTTGCAAGAACGTTTGGGTCAATGCCCATTGGCTACCAACTATAAGCAAGGTCGGATTTATTTTACAGGGATTGCCCTCTTCCGGTGTCAATTTCCCTAAATCCGTTGTACATTCGCAAAACTCAACCAGAGGCTAAAACTAGAATGGTAGAAGGCAATTTTTGCTGCCTGGAGTGTCTACCACCTATTTTTCACTTGAATGGATGTAGAAACGTTACTACAACATCTAGACCTCGGAGAAGACCAAGACATTGAGTTCAAGTCTGCCGATGGTGGATTACCAAAAGATTTGTGGGAAACAGTATCCGCCTTTGCCAATACAGACGGAGGCTATATTGTTCTCGGTGTAAGTGAGAGTAAGGGCAGGCTTGTAATTTCTGGGGTACGCAACCCCAATGGCGCACAGAAAAACTTCTGGGATATTCATAATAATCCACAAAAGCTCAATGCCCCAATCTGTTCCAACTCTAATGTGCAAGTTTTAAAGGTTGATGGACACAGCCTAATCACTATTTGGGTACCCAGAGCTGCACGTACCCAGCGACCTGTGTATATCAACAATAACCCCATGACTGGCACCTACAAGCGTAATTATGAGGGAGATTACCGCTGCACTCAAGAGGAAGTGTGGCAGATGCTACGGGATGCCAGTAAGGATGCTCAAGACTTTCAGATTTTAGAAGGGTTTGACCTTACTGACCTCGACCAAGAAACATTGAAATCATTTCGCCAACGGTTTAGTTCTAGGGAACCCGATCATCCTTGGCTGGCACTAGACGATCGCAATCTGCTCTGTCAGCTAGGTGGTTGGCGTCGCGATCGCACTACAGGGAAAGAAGGGCTAACACTAGCTGGTTTACTGATGTTTGGTCGTGAGCGCAGTATCCAAGATTTCCTGCCTCACTACCAGATTGATTACCAGGAGCGGCTTTCTGACGACCCAGAGACACGGTGGACTTATCGCCTGACGCTCGATGGAAGATGGGAACCAAATCTGTTTAACTTTTACTATCGGGTATATGGTCGCTTAGTAAATGACTTAGATGTCCCATTTCAACTTGACAAAGACGCTGTGCGCCGGGGTGAAACCCATGTGCATGAGGCACTGCGAGAAGCTTTAGTCAATACTCTCATCCATGCCGACCATCAATCTACACGCCCTATCGTAGTTATTAAAATCTCAGACCGTTTTTTATTCTCTAATCCCGGTCGTTTGAGAATCCTTCTTCAGCGTCTTTATGAAGGTGGTGTTAGCGATGCTCGTAACCCCAACCTACAAAAAATGTTTCAAATGCTGGGCTTAGGAGAGAAGGCAGGCTCTGGCTTCGAGAAAATTCTCCGTGCTTGGAGAGAACAGCAATGGTTGATTCCCCTTGTTTCAGAAAAACTAGACCTAGAAGTGACATCCGTTGACCTGCCAATGCTCAGTTTAATTCCTGAAGATGTTGAAAGGGAATTAAAGGAAATTGTGGGGGATGATTATTTTAACTTGACAGAGATAGACCGAATCGTCCTAGTGCTAGCCCACCGCTCTGGCGAGATTAATAACATGGGTGTTCAGCGTTACACACAAGAGCACCCCAGAGAAATTGGTGAATGTCTTAAGCGCTTAGTGAATAAGGGCTGGCTTGAACAATTTGGTCGTGGTCGTGGCACCCACTATACTCTCCCAAACCAGCGTCAATCTGATTTGCTTTCACTGTTCCCAAGCTCCGAACATTACGAGTTAAGCTCCGAACATTACGAGCCAAGCTCCGAACATTACGAGCCAAACTCCGAACACTACAAACGTTTGCAAGAGATTGCCACTCCTGTCCGTGAGAAAGGTCGCGTAAACAAGAGCTTAGTAGAGAAAGTCATTCTACAACTCTGCTCCGAACATTACCTATCACTCCGAACATTAGCTGACCTATTGGAACGCAAACCAGACAGCATCCGGAATCACTATGTAAAGTTCTTGCTCTTACAGGATTTACTGGAACTTAAATATCCTGACCAACCGAATCATCCTGATCAGGCATATAGAACCAATTCACTTCCAGATGAAAGACTTGAGTGAGTTTTGGACACTTAGCGAATACCCAAACTTAGTAAGTTTGGTGCACTTAGCGCGATCGCTTCTGCTGCCCTCTCCGCTTCAAATCCTCAGCCGATTGCGAATTACGACACCAATCCGTTAATAGCGACAATAATTTGGCGAACGTACAAATTTATTTAATGGAGATTAGCGGACTCGAACCGCTGACATCCTGCTTGCAAAGCAGGCGCTCTACCAACTGAGCTAAACCCCCGAAACCTGTCGGTTTTTGAACCCACGATCCCTATTATACCTTTTCCACTGACTTTGGCAAGAAATATCTAGAAAAAACCTGAGAATCGATAAAGTAGATCTAGTACAAACGGAAGGGAATACTGCAAAAACTGTTTGCAGGCGAGCATGAACCAGGTTGTTGCTACATTTTATAAATTTGTCAAACTGCCGGATTTTGCCGAGAAGAAAGAACTCCTGCTGTCTTACTGCCAACAGCAGGGCATCAAAGGGACAATCCTGCTGGCGGAAGAAGGCATTAATGGCACGATCGCGGGTTCTCGTTTAGCAATTGATGCCACCCTCGCCTTTCTGCGTGCTGATCCTCATTTAGCAGACTTAGAAGCGAAGGAGTCTTACACCACGGCTCCTCCCTTTGAGCGACTGAAAGTCCGGTTAAAGAAGGAAATTGTCAGTCTCGGCGTCTCAGAAGCTGACCCAACCCAACAAGTAGGAACATATGTCAGTCCGCAAGAGTGGAACGACCTGATTGACGATCCTGAGGTAGTCGTGGTTGATACCCGCAACGACTATGAGGTGAAGATTGGCACATTTAAGCGGGCAAAAAACCCGCAAACTGAATCCTTTAGAGAATTTCCTGACTACGTTCAAAATCATCTCGACCCGACGCAACATCAAAAGGTTGCCCTCTTTTGTACGGGAGGAATTCGTTGTGAAAAAGCCACCTCCTATCTACTTAGTCAGGGGTTTGAAGAGGTGTATCACCTCAAAGGCGGAATTCTCAAATACTTAGAAACAATCCCCGCCGCAGAAAGCCTCTGGGAAGGGGAATGCTTTGTCTTTGATGAGCGCGTTGCTGTTCAGCAAGGTTTGGCAGAAGGAACATACCAACAGTGTCTCAGTTGCGGACATCCGATTTCTGAGGCTGATCAGGCTTCGCCGAAGTACGAGGAGGGGATTTCTTGCCCTGATTGTTTTGACAGCCTCACGCCGGAAAAGAAAGCGCGTCAGGAAGAGAGACAGCGGCAGAGGAGGCGGGGGAGCGGGGGAGCGGGGGAGCAGGGGAGCGGGGGAGCAGGGGAGCAGGGGAGCAGGGGAGCAGGGGAGCAGGGGAGCGGGGGAGCAGGGGAGCAGGGGAGATGAGGGGGAGAAAAATTAATAACGGCTAGCTATTAGCCATACAGAGTTTGATTTATTCTCGCTTACTTACGGCGTTCTGGCTGAGATCGGGTTTTGTATTTGCTTGAGTACCTTTTCTCTCGACCATCATCACGGGAATGGCACTGCTTTCCAAAACCGCTTGCGAAACCGACCCCACCAGCACATTTTCCCGTTGATGACCACGTTTACCGATGACGACATCAGTGACTCGACGAGCCTCCGCCACACGGACAATCTCCTCTGGTACAGTGCCCGATCGCCTCATGAATTCGTAGCGAATATCAGATAGGAACAGCTGTGTCTGTTCCCGTAATTCCTTGACGGCTTGCTCGTCTCCCACATTGTCTATATGTAAAACAAGAATCTCACCATGACTGCGTCGAGCTAGGTCAGCCGCTTTGGTCAAGACATCAGCGGCTAGTGGTGAGGTATCCACCGCTGCTAAAAATACAGGACGGCCTGTAACCGCTACTTTGGTGGGGTCTACCTCTCCCTTTTCTAGCAGTTTGGGCGCAAAGACGATAGTTGCCCAGGCTCCAAGGGGAGCTGTGGTGAGAATGGAGAGTGCAGCGATCGCTAAAATAATCTCCCCTCCTGCAATCCCTGCTGCCAGAGGTAATGCACCGATCGCCGCCTGCACCGTTGCTTTCGCCATATTTCCCGGTAGCAAAAACACCTTTTCCTTCCCAGTCCAATTGCTGCCCACAGTCGAGAGATACCAGCCGATCCCCCGTCCCACCACTAACCCAATCACCAGCAGCAGCAGACCGGGTAACAGTACATCCCCTAACACCTGAAGCTGAATGCTTGCACCCAGCAAGACAAACAAGACAATCTCTGCTACCGCCCACAGGACATCAAACCCACCCCGAATCAATCGAGCCAGTGGAGGATCAAACTCAATTAAAAAAAATCCCATTGCCATCACGGCTAGATAGCCGGAGTAATAGGGAAACACACCTGTAAACACAACCAGAAATAGCGCCACACTGGCGGCAATGATCATGTCTTGAACGGCATTGCGCGTCCAGTTTTGCTTGACTAACAGCAACACCAGTAATTTCGCAGCTAGAAAGCCAGCCGCCAATCCCAAACCAATTTCCAGCACCACCTGAAAGGGTAGGAGCTGCAAGGGAGATAGGCTCAGTCCACCGGGTAATTTGACTAACTCTGCACCACCTTGCCCTAGGAAGTTGAGCAGCAGAGCAAATACTAACAGCAGCAAGACATCTGACAAAGCACTCCCTGTCAAAATTGCATCGGGAATGCCTTTTGTCACGCCCCATCCGAGACTTTTGAGCCGCAACATTGCCGGAACAATTACCGCTGGTGATTCTGCCCCAACTACACAGCCCAGTAATAGACCAGTGAGAAAGTCAAAGTTGAACATGAACATGGAGGCGATCGCTACTACCACCGCCTCTACGGACGCGGGTAAAAATCCTAACCTCAAGGCGACGGTTCCCTGCTGTGCCAGTTTCTCCCGGTCTAGTCCCAAGCCTGCTTTCATCAAAATGATCGTGACGGCGACGATTCGCAGATCATCAGCAGCGTCTAAAACTTCAGGGGCGATCGCATTGGCAACTTGAGATCCGAGGACAATGCCGATCAAAATCATCCCAATTAGCGGTGGTGCGCCCAATCGTCGGGCAAGTTGCCCCGCAAAAAAGCCGCCCACCAAAACCCATAGCGCACTGGCTAACATATTTTTTCTCTCTCCTCGGTCAACTCGTTACGCATCCTGAGCGCCAGAGGAGTAAGAGAGTGATTAGACGAAAAACCCCCTACTCTCTGGCATACAAACCAGAACAGTAGGAGCCATCAGCCTGAATAACTAGCGCATCAGCTAGTCTCGGCGGTTAGGGTGAACTCCATCACCCGCTAAAAGCGATTTTCGGTGTGCCCTTTGGGCGATCGCGCTTCTCCGGTTTTCTTGAGAAACAAACGCTTTTGAGTAGAGTATCACATCTGAAGTGTCTACAGGAGCCTGAATTGAGCCGTCTGGAGGCGAGCCAGCGATCGCTAAGACGACCGGACATTGATCAGGTAGAGCCAGATATAACGCCTGCAAGTGAAGACAATCCTCAGGACGTAGCAGCTTATCGTTACACAGGCGGGGTAGACAAAATAGATTCCGCTGCCACCTTATACTCTTCCTGCGGTTCGCTTAAGCGCTCCAAAACCTCCACGATTTCTCGCTCAAACACCACTTGGGCGCGGTTAGTCCTACCACCGACATAGAAGTGATAGCCCTCAGGGGATGCTTCGCGATCGCCTTTTTGCAATGCCCAAATCTGAGAATGGGAAACATAGCTCATAATCACGCCCACCATCAGCAAGCCAAAACCCGTATATACAAAGGGGATGCCCGGATCGGCTTTGATTTGTAAGCCAGTGCTGCCAATAATTTCCTTGACTTTTAAGGTAATTCCGTTAATTTGGGTCTCCATACCAGGGCGAACAGTAGACACTAACTGACCTGCGGTGTCATAAATCAGCAGCGTTCCTTGCAAATCTCGCGCCAGTAGAGACACACCTGCACTTAAATCAGGTTTAGTCGGAACCCAAGTTCCCCAAAGCCGACCTTTTCCGCCAGTATCTAACTGTGCCATTGGCAGGTGGAAAATCGGGCTGTTGTTAAGTTGTATCCGCACAGCCCCTACCGCCCAATCAGTCTGGTAGAAGGTAACGCCCTGATAGCGTAGGGGTTTGTTGACGTGAATGGTTTGGCGGTCAACTTCCTGCCCATTTTGATCTAGAACCGACAAATCCGAGTAAAACTGGTCGATACCTCCACTTGGAGTGTAGTCAATCCAGAAGCGATTCACCCCGATTCCCCAATCCTTAGGAATTTGCGGTAATGCCCAAGGGCCAGCATCAATGATATTTTTGACCTGAAACGCTTTACCACTCTCAACCATTTCCTGAGCCACAAAGCCTGTCATCGCGCCCCAAATTGACCCTGCCAAAATAATCAACATGCTGGCATGAACAACAATAGGGCCAATGCGCCCAACAATTCCCTTGCGGGCGTAGAGAGTATTCCCTTCCCGAAATATCTTGTAGCGCCGTTTTTCTAGTAACTGGGCTAAAGAATCCAAAGACCCTGTCTCTAGTTCAGCACTGAGGGCAAGTTTTTGAAACTGTCGGGGTTCTTTGTAAAACTGCCAGCGACGAGCCGCTTTTAGGGCGGGAAACTGTCGGGTAAACGTACAAGCCGTGAGGCTGCTACCAAACAACACCAACAGGGCGAGAAACCACCAAGTTCGATACACATGGTCTAGCCCTAGGGTTAAAAGAACTTTCCAACTCAGGAAGCCAAATAAGGCGGGGTCTTCAGGATAATTTGCCTGGTAAAACGCCAGCGACTGACCCTGTTCAATGACGGTGCCACTAATACTAAAAAGCGCGATCGCTAGCAGCAACACAATTGCCAACCGCAAATCTGCCAGCACAGGTAAAACCTGCTGCCGGAAAAACTGTTGTGGAGCTAACGCCAAGTTAAATAATTTTGTTGAAAACGAATCTTTTAACGTCATGACTAATTAAAAACAACAATAGAACCAACAGGCGCTGCCCTCTCAACAGTTGGCGCTTGCTCATTCTCCTCCATCTAGCTAAAAAATCCTGAGAGGAAGCCGAGACAGCAGGGAAAAAACGCCAAACCCGACCAAAAGTACCCCACTCGCCGGAGTAATCCAACCAGACCAGCGGCGTAATTCTAGCAACTTCTTAATCGATGCCGTAAACGTCCCGGCTAGAATCAACGGGGCAACATAACCCGCCGTATAAGCCAGCAACATCGCACCACCTAATACTAAATCCTGCGTTCTCGACACCCATGCCAGCAAGGTTATCAATACGGGCGTACTACAAGGAGATGCCACCACTCCAAACGTCAAACCGATTAAATAAGAGCGCACACCTTCTGGCAAATCTTTAGAAATCCATTCCATTCCTCCAAAGGAAGGCAAGCGTAGGGGTAATGCTTCCAGCAAATTCAACCCCATTAAAATCGCAATCAGACTCACAACAATTGGCAAACCCACCCCAACTTGCCCATAAACTCGCCCCAAAGACGCCGCGAGGATACCTAACCCTGCCAGGGTGGTAGCAAGACCGAGAGAAAACCAAGTGGATTGCACAGCGGCTTGCAACCGTCCTTTGGCTTCGTAGCCGCCGATGTAGCCAATCGTAATTGGCAGCATAGAAAGCATACAAGGCGTCAGGCTCGTAAGCAGTCCCGCCCCAAAAATTACCGCGACACTGAGCCAACTCAGATGCGTCAGTTGCGTTGAGACGAGAGAATCAGCGAATTGCTCAAGTTCGTAAAGTCGCGTAGAAAGTGTTTCGATCATGCCGCACTAAATTTGATGAAATGCTCATCCTGCTTGCATTTTAGCTTACAGAAGGTTAGGGTGCGGGGAAGCAGGGGTGCGGGGGTGCAGGGGTGCAGGGGTGCGGGGGAGATGGGCAGCAGGGGTGCAGGGGTGCAGGGGTGCGAGGGAGAGAAAAATTGATGACGATTAGCCATTACTCCAATCGCCTATTTCATCCTTCATACTTCACCCTTTATACTTTCTTCCCACTCAGGACTCAGGACTAGACCTCTTGCAAAAATGTACCAGACCCCTCCCCAACCCTCCCCTTAGTAAGGGGAGGGGGCAAGATTTCAAGTCTCCCCCCTTAGTAAGGGGGGATTAAGGGGGGTCTATTCGACTTATGCAAGAGGTCTACTCACCGACTCAAGAGCGTGCGACAAATAACCCGGCTCCGAAGCCTGTGCTGGTGTGGTTTGGGTCAGCCAAAGAGGCGGCAAAGACAATCTCCCCCTGATCGTTGAGGTCGGGTAAGCCGATAAACACGGCATTATTGTCCGGTCGTGCTAGGCGCAACTCCCCTTTGTCGGTGGGGACAATATCTCTTGCTGTCACTACTTTATGGAGAGTGATGCCATTACCTGCCCAGATAGCTCGTAAGCCTGCGGCATCAAAGCCACGGAAAATTACCAAACCTTGATTGTTCAATCGGGGTGGGAAACGCTCGATTTGTGAGAGCTGTCCGTCCCCTTCAATGGCGATTAATTCTGTTTTGTTGCCATCAAACCGCAAAACGGCACGCTGACCGGATTTTAGGGTAGCGATGAAGGCAATTTTTCCGTTGTCGTTGAAGTCGAGGCTGTTGTCAAAGCTTTGATAGGGTGAGTCTGCGTCATGATTTTGGTTCGCCACAACCAAGCGGGAATAGCCATCGGCGTCAAAGATCCGGATTTGATCGGGTCGCTCATCCCCAATTGCTCCTGGTTTCCCTAGGCGTACTTTTGCGGCAATCTGCCCTTGATTATTAAAGGAGGGGAGAAATAGAAAGGAATAAATACTGCTGGCGTCTAAGTCCCCTGTCAAGGCAAAAATTGCGGTTGTTTCTGAGGGAGTGGTGTAGGTAGCAAAGCCGTAGGAGCCGGAAAATTTAGCCCGAAAGGCAATGATCCCCTGATCGTTAAGGGTTGCTGCCGTCCAGCCGCAGCTTCCTTGGGGTTCGCTGGTCAGTTGAGTCGTGGTATTGGTAGACACCTCGTACTGCCAGATGCCGTTACGATGCGATCGCAACTGTTCCCAAACTAAACATTCCCGGTTATTCAAGGAGACTCCGCTGAAACAAGCGCCCCTGGCTCCGGTATGGACGATCCTCCCCGTACTTGCACTTCCATACCAAATGGCTTGATTCCAAGCTCCTAATATCTTGAAGGCGACATTCCCGTAGTTATTAATTGCCGGGGAAATGTTGCCGAAGGAATACCAATCCGGCAAATTGTAAGCTTCCGTGCGATCGCATCGGGCTTGTAGCTGGAATTCGTACTGAACCGGAAGGCTTGAGTAAGTCGATTTAAACATTCATCTCCCCAGAGGTGCGCGTTGCCTCCCCTATCCCTTTAAAAATACCGAGTTTACGGCGGTTTTCCACCACTGGCGTTCCTGAATAGCCGAAACTTGTCAACGTTGTCACCTAAACAGAACCAGCCTTAACGATTTCTTTGCCTCAAGCTGTTAAGGTGCCAGTGAAACAATATTGCAACTCAAAGCTATTCCATTATTAAAAAATATCGCTACTTCAGTATTCCTATCAAACGATAGGTTTTACAGGGATCGGGATCGGGTTAGGATTAAGCGGAGATTTAGCTTCCGTGCTAGTTCATCAGCCATTAGTGAAGTGCTACGAGCGATCGCGTGGCACGGCACAAAACTCGTCAACAATTTGTTGTAGTTGCCATCAATCGAGCGGTAACAAGACAGTGCCAACTCAAAATCATGCCGAAATCGAAAACGACTGTCACAGAAATTAGCCTTAGAGACCCGCAATACTACTTTAATCGGGAACTTAGCTGGCTAGAGTTTAACAACCGAGTCTTACAAGAAGCGATCGACCCTCGGACGCCGCTGTTGGAACGTCTCAAGTTTATGAGCATTTTTAGCTCAAATTTAGATGAATTTTTTATGGTGCGTGTTGCAGGTTTGAAGCAACAGGTAGCTGCGAAGGTCAGCAAGCTGACACCGGATGGTCGTACCCCCAGTGAACAACTAAAGGCAATTTGTAAGTTGTTGCGTCCGATGGTAACGCAACAGCATCAGCATTTTGAGAAAGTCCTGCGACCCCAACTAATACGAGAAGGCATTCATCTTCTCGACTACATGGACTTGAACCAGGAACAGCGCACTTATTTGCAAAATACCTTTGAGGAGCAAATTTTTCCGGTTCTGACCCCCCTAGCGGTTGACCCGTCCCACCCCTTCCCCTACATTTCCAACCTCAGCTTAAATTTAGCCGTGGTGATCAAAGACCCAGAAACAGGAGAAGAGTTATTTGCACGGGTGAAAGTGCCGAAAGTATTGCCCCGATTTATCCCCTTACCCGAGGAGTTGCGGCAACGGCAAAAGGGTCGTCCTGCCCTCTGGACAGGTGTGCCTTTAGAACAGGTGATTGCTCATAACCTGGAGGCGTTGTTTCCAGGGATGAACATCCAAGAGTATCACCCGTTTCGTATTACCCGCAACGCTGATTTGGCAGTCGAAGAAGATGAAGCCGATGATCTGCTGTTGGCAATTGAGCAGGAGTTGCGAAAACGCCGCCTCGGAGGTTCGACTGTCCGTCTAGAAATTCACACCTCAACACCAGAGCCAGTACGGGTCACTCTGATGCGGGAGCTGGGACTAGCCCAAAAGGATATTTATGAGGTAGAAAGCCTGCTAGGGTTATCCGATTTGATGTGCTTTATGGAGTTATCGATTGCGGAACTCCAAGACCCGCCGTGGACTCCTGTGTTGCCACCGCGACTACGACATGCAGAAGCGGATGAAGAGAAAGACTTTTTTTCGGTGATTCGCAACTCGGATGTGATGCTGCACCACCCCTATCATTCCTTTTCAGGAACAGTGCAGCGCTTTATCACCACGGCGGCTCATGACCCGAATGTCTTGGCAATTAAGATGACATTGTACCGGACGTCAGGGGATTCCCCTATTCTCAGTGCCTTGATTGCAGCGGCGGAGAATGGCAAACAAGTTGCCGTACTGATGGAGTTGAAAGCGCGATTTGATGAAGAAAACAATATTACCTGGGCGCGGAAGCTAGAACGTACTGGGGTGCATGTTGTCTACGGAGTGACGGGGTTAAAGACACACACGAAGGTGGTGCTGGTGGTGCGTCGCGAAAACAATGAGATTCGGCGCTACGTCCATATCGGCACGGGAAATTATAATCCCAAGACAGCGCGGATTTACACCGATATAGGGCTTTTGAGCTGTCGTGAAGACTTAGGAGCAGATTTAACAGATTTATTTAATTTCTTAACGGGTTACTCCCGGCAACGGTCTTACCGTAAGCTGATGGTGGCACCTGTCAACTTGCGCGATCGCATGATGTTCTTGATCAATCGGGAAATTGAAAACTGCCGCTCCGGCGCAAGCGGTCGTATCGTTGCCAAAATGAATGCCTTAGTAGACCCGCAGCTTATTGCCACCCTCTACGAAGCATCTCAAGCAGGTGTCCAAATCGATTTGATTGTGCGCGGCATTTGCTGTCTGCGTCCCGGTGTTGAAGGAGTCAGCGACAACATTCGTGTCTTGAGCATTATTGGTCGATTCCTAGAACATTCACGTATTTTTTACTTTCACAACCGAGGTCAAGAGGAGGTTTATATCGGAAGTGCAGACTGGATGCCCCGGAATCTCGACCGCAGGGTAGAAGCAATTACCCCCGTAGAAGACCCAGAAATTGCTAAAGATTTGCAAGAAATTATGGGGATTATGCTAGCAGACAACCGTCAAGCTTGGGATTTGCAACCTGATGGACGCTACATTCAACGGCATCCGGCTGACGGAACCAATGCACAAAGCGCTCAACAAATTTTGATGGATACGGCATTGCAATAACGCCAAAAAAAAGTGGTGGTGGTTTACTTCCTCCTGAAGCGATCGCCAACCACTACTCCCAACTCAAACACTGAATTTGAAACTCGACAACTAGTAGAGAGGTTTTTTGTGAAGAAGGTCTTAGGAATTATTCTTGGTGGCGGCGCGGGAACTCGCCTTTATCCCCTGACAAAACTACGGGCAAAACCTGCTGTTCCCCTAGCCGGAAAGTACCGCTTAATTGATATCCCAGTCAGTAATTGCATCAATTCAGAAATTTATAAAATCTATGTCCTAACCCAATTCAACTCAGCCTCCCTCAACCGCCACATTGCCCGCGCCTATAGCTTTTCTGGCTTTACCGATGGCTTTGTGGAGGTACTCGCTGCCCAACAAACCGCCGAAAACCCCAGTTGGTTCCAAGGTACGGCTGACGCTGTGCGGCAATATCTCTGGCTATTCCAAGAGTGGGACATTGATGAGTACTTGATTCTCTCCGGCGACCACCTGTACCGGATGGACTACCGTAAGTTTGTGCAGCGCCACCGCGAAACCGGAGCAGATATCACACTATCAGTGGTTCCTATCGACGAAAAGCGGGCATCAGACTTTGGTTTGATGAAAATCGATGATACCGGACGAGTTGTCGATTTCAGCGAAAAACCCAAAGGGGACGCCCTGAAAAAGATGCAGGTTGATACAACAACCCTAGGTCTTGACGCCGAACAGGCGAAAAAAAGTCCTTACATCGCCTCCATGGGGATTTATGTCTTCAAACGCGATGTAATGATGAAGTTACTCAATCAGTTTCCCGATCAAACCGACTTTGGTAAGGAAATTCTTCCCGGTGCTGCTGACGACCATAATATCCAAGCCTACCTATTTGATGACTACTGGGAAGACATTGGAACCATTGAAGCGTTCTACAACGCTAACTTGGCACTGACACGCCAACCTCAGCCACCCTTTAGCTTCTACGACGAAAAAGCCCCGATTTATACCCGTGCTCGTTACTTACCTCCCACTAAGCTTCTAGATAGCCGGGTGACAGAATCCATCATTGGGGAAGGCTGCATCCTTAAACAATGCCGGATTACTAACTCCGTATTAGGAATCCGTTCTCGTATAGAAGCAGGCTGTACCATCGAAGATGCCCTGATTATGGGGGCTGACTTCTATGAGCCGTTTGCTGAACGCCAATCCGGTTTACAAGAAGGCGGTGTTCCACTAGGCATTGGCGAAGAAACTACCATTCGCCGCGCCATTATTGACAAAAATGCCCGTATTGGTCGCCATGTGCAAATTATTAATAAGGACAGAGTTGAGGAAGCCGAACGTGAAGACGAAGGCTTTTTCATCCGTAACGGTATTGTCGTTGTGCTGAAGAATGCCAAGATTACCGATGGCACCATCATTTAACAAGTTGCTCGATAGGAAGATGATTGGTCACATTCTGAATACAACGCAGTAGACCAAGAATAGGGAAACTAGTGTTGACGCCATGAAGCCCTGACCTTAAAGCCCTTTCTCCCTGATTGAGAGGGCTTTAGGGTGAGGGTTTTTCTTTCCTTCAAGACAATATTGAGCTGTTAGGGCATCAGTAACTCTTTTTTGTTTCATCCTCCTAAAGATAGAAGGCGATTTTATACCCTTTTTTAGGAGAAATTTGTCTGACACCGACTATAGATTCTAATGTGTAGGATTGTTGTATACATAGCTACAATTAATTCACAGATCAGTCCCCTGCTTTAGGTAGAAGTCGCAGTGGAAGAGAAAAAGTATTATTCCCTCAGAAGACTATTAAAAGTTTCAATTTTTACTTAGAATTTTATTTAATCTCAGGCATTAGTTTAATTAAAGTGATTTTCGCCCCAAAAAAGTTACAAAATTAGACTGAGCTTCTTAGGTTTTTTTAGAATGAATTAAGATGTTAATAAGACGTTAGAGATTAAGTAAGATGGAAGGCAAGGAAATTCCAAATCAAGATCTGGCAGGAGAGAATAGTTTTCAGGTAGTAGAGCGGATAGAGGAATCTCCGGCTAAAACAAGTCATGATCAGGTGACAATTGCTAATGAAGGGCTTCTGTGGACTCCGCTTTACCTAACGCTAATAGCTTGGGCTTTGCTTTTTCTTGTCCCACTCAATGTATGGAAGAGCTTACGTAGCAAACCTAATCCCCTAGAAAAGGCTTGCAAGTATCCCTGTTTAAGTTGTCGATTTTTTGAAAATAATCACTATCTTAAATGTGCTGTGCATCCCTCTAAAGTTCTCAGTACAGAAGCCAATGAGTGTCCTGATTACTGGTCGCAGAAGAGTAACAAATTTCCTTGCTAATTTTTTAAGAAGAAACCGTAAAATTTACCAATAGTATTGTCAATTTGATTGGTTTAGTTAACCTTGAGTATTGTTTGATTTCTCTAGAAAAAGAGAAATTCATTTCAAAATGAGGCGATCGCTGCAAATTCCGAAAAGTAAGAAGTAAGTAGGCAACAATAAATCAAAAATTGTGTTGTAAGGTGATTTTTTTAAATTGTTCCGTAGTCAGGGCTAAAGTCCTGACTACAAGCCTTTAATCATTTACCTTGTCTTACTTAACGCTATATCCCCGTAACAATTGCCAGTAAGCGAGAGATAAAAAGCCGATTTCGGTATCTCTTGCTATGGCAGTAAATTTTCTATAAAGAACTTATTAGAGACCTAGACAATTTAAGTCTCTAGATAGGGTATTCCTCATAAGAAGTGCATCTAAGCTGAAGTATCTTTAGTTAACAAAATGGAGAAACTATTTATGCCAGGTGGACAGGCTAGTCATAAAGGTCACTCAGCAAAACCTAATACCAACGCTAATGATAGTCTTGATATTGCTGCCGGACTTGAAATAGACCCAGAAGAAATTCTTGGTGAAGGAGAGGATGCAAGACGAGCCAGAGAAGAAAGTCCGGAGAATCGTGCGGCTACTCAGCGAGCTAGTGGGAATGCAGGAGACGAGGAATAAAAGGAGGTTACTGTAAATTCTGGTGGAAATGATGCAAAAGTCTTACCAGGATAAATACCTTTAACAGGGCGATCGCTCTATCTAAATAAGGAGTATGAGCAAGCAGGCGAAGTTCAATAATGATTGTCACGACGCTAAGGCTGCCACTTTGATTTAGTGCTACCTTTTTTGCGAACAGTTTAGTTTGCCGCTCCAAACAAAGATAACTGGGCGAGATTTTAAGAGTAGTAGCATTAAATAATTAGAGCGATCGCCAAATTTCACTAAGTATTTATCCTTACTTTTTATTCCACTACTGCAAAAAACTGATGGTACGTTAGGGAAGACAGAGTTAAGTCTGTATTCTCAGGAGAAGTTATTAATGCCAAAGCCCGCGATCGCATCGGTTAAAGTTCCCCCGATGGATGTTCATAACCAAACCTTGGTTTCCAACCTTCATCCTCCCGACTGGGTAAACCCCATACCAGCACCTCGTTATAACTTAGTAGTAATTGGCGCTGGTACAGCTGGACTGGTAACAGCAGCCGGGGCAGCACTTTTGGGTGCGAAGGTGGCTTTAATTGAAAAGCATCTCATGGGCGGCGATTGCACGAATGTCGGTTGTGTGCCTTCAAAGGCAGTGATTCGCTCGGCTCGCGCTGTGGCAGAGGTAGAGAATGCCCAGCAGTATGGTGTCTGCGTTCCGGAGGGGACAACGGTTGATTTTCCGGCGGTTATGGAACGGCTGCGACGGGTACGTGCGGATATTAGCAGTAACGACTCTGCCAAGCGCTTTACGCAGGAGTTTGGCGTCGATGTTTTTCTTGGGGAAGCGCGTTTTTCTGGTTCTGACACGGTAGAGGTGGGGAGGAAAACTCTGCGCTTTAAAAAGGCGGTAATTGCTACAGGTTCGCGAGCTGTAGAACTGCCCATTGAAGGATTAAAAGAAGTAGGATATCTCACCAACGAGACGGTATTTTCCCTCACCGAACGTCCCAAACGCCTCGCTATCATCGGCGGCGGTTACATTGGCTGCGAGTTAGCCCAGACGTTTCAGCGCCTAGGTTCCGAGGTGGTGTTGCTGCAAAAGGGTTCACGCCTACTAGAACGCGTTGATGCAGATGCGGCGGAGATTATCCAACAGACGTTGATTCGAGAAGGCGTTCGGGTCATTTTAAACGCGAAAACCCAACGCGTTGAACGCCCTGTTGCAGAAAAAGTCCTCCACTACGAAATCGATGGCAAAACTGAAACCGTGACAGTGGACGAGATTTTGGTGGCTGTAGGACGCGCCCCCAGCGTAGAAGGATTAAATCTTGACGCTGTTGGTGTTGAGTATGACAAGAAAAAGGGTATAACGATCAACGATTACCTGCAAACGACCAATCCGCGCATCTATGGGGTTGGTGATGTGGCGATGAAGCAGAAGTTTACTCACGCAGCTGATGCGGCAGCGCGAATTGTCATTCAGAATGCGCTATTCTCGGTTTTTGGAATTGGACGCAAAAAACTTAGTTCTCTCGTCATGCCGTGGTGTACTTTCACCGCTCCAGAGATTGCCCATGTGGGGATGTCTGCACAGGATGCTCAAGAGCAGGGGATGGAGATTGATACCTTCTGCTTTGAGTTAGATGAAGTGGATCGGGCAATTATAGACGGCGAGACGGAAGGATTTGCGAAGGTACATCTGAAGAAGGGAAGCGACAAGATTTTGGGAGCAACGATTGTCGCCCGTCATGCGGGGGAGATGATTAATGAAGTGACGCTGGCGATGGTTAGTAAGGTAGGATTGAGCGCGATCGCTAACACGATTCACCCTTACCCAACGCAAGCGGAAGTAATTCGCAAAGCCGCTGACGCCTACCAAAGCAAGAAGTTGTTCAATCCGTTTGTGAAGAAGCTCACCTCTACTTGGCTGGCTTGGAGGCGTTAGAGAGTGTAGTGCGTTATTAATGCACTTTGAAAGATTGGCGATCGCCTTTAGAACAGAAGCTCGTATGCACCGCCACGTTCCAGCGCCCGCTGGTAAGCCGGACGCCTATGAATGCGATTGAGAAAGTCTATAAGCTGCGGTCGGTTCGCACCTAAACCTGTCCGCGCGGCTGCCGCCTCCAGAGGGAAGCTCATCTGAACATCGGCTGCGGTGAACTCGTTGCCAGCGAACCACTGACTTTTCCCAAGCTCTGCCTCCATGTAGTTCAGGTGCCGCGCGATCTCAGGTTCAATGAACGAGCTTTTAGTGCGATTGCTGATCAACCGGGCGACAGGACGCACAAAAAAGGGCATTGGTCGCTTCTCGATTTGATCAAAGATTAGCTTCAACACCAGAGGGGGCATAGCCGAGCCTTCTGCATAGTGCAACCAATAGGTGTATCGCAGCCGCTCTGGCGTACCAACCCTGGGGGCGAGCTTTCCATCACCATAGCGCTCGACCAAGTACTCAATAATTGCGCCAGACTCTGCCAAGGTTAATGCACCATCGGTAATAACTGGCGACTTGCCGAGAGGATGCACCTTGTGCAGCGATGCTGGTGCTAGCAGGGTTTCCGGGTCACGCTCGTAGCGCTTGATTTCATATTTTAGTCCCAGTTCCTCTAGCAGCCAGAGCACGCGCTGGGAACGGGAGTTGTTCAAATGGTGGACGATGATCATCAGAGGGTTTTCTTAGTTGTATATCTAGTGTCGCATGGCGCAATACTCGCCTGTAAGATTGCTAAGGCGCGTAACGCGGCGGTAGATGGCTTTGAATTTACTACCAGGATCTTTTGCTCGTCAGTATCGACTGATTCGCTTACTGGTGCTTCACCCTTGAAGTTGTACATCATATTAAACAAAACTGCTCTTGTAGAAGGCATTATTAATGCGCCCTACAAGAGGTGCGATCGCATCTCTTTATGAAACAGTCAGGATTTCCACCCCTTCTTCTGTTACAGCAATGGTGTGTTCAAACTGAGCGGAGAGTTTTTTGTCTTTCGTAATCACAGTCCAACGGTCAGGCAAAATCCTCATGTCACAGGTTCCTTCATTTAGCATTGGTTCGACTGTGAAGACCATCCCTACACGCAATTTCAAACCGCTGCCTCGTTTACCGTAGTGAGGAATCCACGGTTCTGTATGAAACTGCCTTCCAACTCCATGCCCGACCATCTCCCGCACAACTGAGAATCCATTCGCCTCGGCATATTCCTGAATTGCCGCACCAATATCCCCAACCCTTGCTCCCGGCTTAATTTCAGCAATTCCCCGCATCATGCACTCTTGGGTTACCTCAACCAGTTTCCGGGCTGATGCTGACGGGTTGCCAACCAGGAACGTTTTAGAAGTGTCACCGTGATAGCCATCTAGAATTGGAGTCACATCGATGTTGATGATATCTCCGTCTTTAAGGATCTGTTTGGGGTTAGGAATTCCATGACAGACAACCTCGTTGACACTGGTGCAAATTGCACCCATGAAAGGGGGATAACCGGGAGGTGCGTAGCCCCGTGTGGCGCTGATTGCACCGTTAGCTTGCATCCAACGCTCTGCTTCATCATTTAACGCTTGGGTGCTGACTCCGGGTTTTACCATTGGTTCAAGATGCTTGAGTAGAGCCGCAGCGAGTTGTCCAACGCGGCGCATCTTGTCCAATTCTCTAGCAGAGAGCAAGACAATCCCCCGATGAGTTGGCGATCGCAAATTATTTCCAGTCATTGAAAGCAAGCTTTGATGGTTCATGACCAAACTCTTTCTCCCTAATGCTAAACCGTGCTAGCACAGCATAGCATAGCACGACACGGTTTAGCCCCTTGCTTGTATGCTGGGTATAGGGAAAAACAGTGGAAGCAGGCACTTAGAATGGGTGGAAAGACAGACTTAGATAGAGTGGTAGCCTATGTTCCTTCCGAGTGGAAAAAGGAACTGGAAGAATGGGCAGAGGAGGAAGAACGTTCGGTTTCCTGGATGGTTGCCAAACTAATCGATAGGGCTTTGCAAGAACGTCGAAAGCCGGAAAGTCCTTCAAAAGTCGTGAATATGCGTTGAAGATAGCGTTTTAGGATAGCACCAGTCTCTCATCACAAAAGGTTGCTCAGTGCTTGTGAGGGAAAACGCGATCGCCCTTTCAAGTCACTCGGTCATGGCTATCGCACCCTCAACAGAAACAACGAAACGAGGTAGGGAATCAGCGAGCGCTTCAATTCATCCAACGTTCCTCACTTGTCTCTAACCCTCAACAAGTCGTGTGCCAATTTCTCTTAATAATCCTGCAACCTCTTGTGGGTGTGGTTCAGGTGGATTAAGTAGTACTTGTTGCGCTATGTTTTTCCACTGGTCAACTCGTAGCTCTGTAATATAATCACTCCCTCTGAGACCCAAGAGCCATTGTGGGGAGATTGCCCTGAATTCTTCTGCAAGCGCTATGCGGATGCGTTCTTCTTCTGAAAGCACCAATTCACTCAACTGGCGCAGCAGATATCCCTTTTTTTCTGAGCGATAGAGGGCAGTCGCTAGCAAAAGAATACCCATTGCAAAAAAAGGACATTCTTCGTTATCTACGGGTAGCGATAACATCCGCCAGCACATTAGTTGTAATGCAAACTCGCAAGCCTCCTGTCCCAGATTTAATACACTTGCAATCAATTGGATAATTGTTTCTGGCTCATTATTAATGTTCGCTGTATCAATGTTTTGCGGTTCAATCGCCATTCTAAGCAAAACGGCACAGCAAAACGCTCGCATTAGATGTCCAATAGTTTTCTCTGAATCTTGTTGGAAATTCTCTGGCTTTGACCAGCTCATCAACTGTAAAACCTCTACTGCCTGATACCAAACAGGTACTAGATCCTCTCCCTTAGATGGACGAACTACCACTTCATTTGACTGCCATGGTTCGTCACGAACGCGTTTGAGTACCCGCAGATAGTTTTCAAAATCCATGCCATAGTCAGCTGCTGCTATCTTTTCAAGCATGGCATCATCAATGCGCGATCGCAGCCACACCCATAACGTATAATCCGATGGATTAAACTGATTGAGCAGTTCGTGCCACTTTGCGTGCAGCGTGACTTCAATTGTTTGCCAATTTGGGTTACGCTCCTCCTCTTCAGTTGGACACCTAACAGAATCTAGCCATTGGCGATCGCACGCCCCAAAGGCTAGAAAGTTCCGCTGTGCTTGGATTAATCCGATTCCATTAGAACTTGCGTGTTGCCAAGACCAATCAGCCAAAGAGTCTTCCCAAAAACAGATCGGGCAAATCTCATAACTACCTGGCGGCTCTTTAGTGAGGGTTTTGTAACCACAACAGAGACAAGGATATGCTTGGACAGAGTACATGGAGATGCCGATCTAGCTTTCGTAAGATATAGACTATCGCACTGAATCCCTTAACTAGACCGTAACAAGTAGCGCCGATTTAACGGCTGAATAGGTCTGGCATTGAGGGGAAAAAGTTTACTAAACTTCTCAATTTGAGCGGTCGATACTTCAACGGGTTGCTCAAGAACAATCCAACGGACAATTTCCGAGCAAGGTGGAGTCGTCAAAGAACCGAAATAACGGAATGAGTCACGTTCAACAGGCAACATTTGAGCCAGATCGATCTGTGTGCCACTAATCGACTTTTCCGGAGATTTTTGCTGAGGTATGGCTGCCCAAACTGGCATCAGGGCTTGATTCTCTGCTCCTTCTTTGAGAAGTACCCCCAAAACGGCTAACTCTCCCTTACGGTTTTGGTGAACGAAATGGGCTTCCATCGGGTAGGCTTCTCCCTCAACCGTATGCTCGCTCGGATGATGGAAGTGGAACTGGAGCAGTTCGTATTCTTCCCCGTTTATGATTAGGCGATTGCCCGGAACCGTATTTACCTGAATAGTTTGACCATTATTGATAATCTTGAGCGGAACTGAATTATAGCTAATTTCTACATCAGGAAGTTCAGCCTCGATAGCTCCTTGCAAATTGATGGGAGATTGCTGTAAACCAGCTCTACAAGCGCTGTAGGTTGAAGATAAACTACTCCAATTCTCTGGACCTTCAGCACCAATATAACCCCACTCTATTCCACCTTCTTGTGCGATCGCAGAACGTAATGAAGTAGCTCCTAAACCAAGCACAGTTCCTGCACCACTAGTTGCTAGGAGCTTAAGCATCGTTCTTCGCTGCATAACTTTCAACTTCCTATTCTGAGTTACAGTGAACTTAATCGTCACCTTAATAATTTTTTTATCTTCTCATACAGATGTAATAAATATCTAGTCTTTCTGGTTACTTTATTGTGAGTTACTTTGTAAATTATTGTGCTTACTAACGCATCCTAAACTGTTAGCACTCTCGAATTAATCCCAATCATCTACAAAACGCTGCAATCATGCTTTACTGATTAATTGTGCTGTTTTATAAATGAGTTTTACGTAAAGGCTCTTAAGGAGAGTGAATTTATTAAAGGATATCTAAAGCCCTAGATAACCCTTTCTCAACTGATTAGGCAAAAATATAGTGTTTCTGTGTGGAACCCTTTCCCAAACGTGAAAATTCATTGGTGGCGTCGGTTATTGCTCGGATTCGGCTTCGGTGGAGTGGTGCTCGTATCAGCATCGATTGGTGTGTTGTTTGCGCTTTCAGAAGCAACTGCTCCCCTACTCAAACAACCTCTGAGTGTCAGAGAAATCGAGACATTTGCTCAAGATCGCTTTATCGATCGCGATCGCCTATTCCCAGAGTTGTCTCGACCCGTTAATATCCTGGTGATGGGGATGAGCGTACTAACTTCTGATGTCCCCAACTCACCCGAAGCCTCCCAAAATTCCGGTTATCTGGCGCAGGTTAACGCCTTTAACGGTTTGTCCGATGTGATGCTGCTGTTGCGCTTTGACCCCCAAACCCAGCAGTTGACGGTTCTCTCAATTCCGCGCGATACCCGTGTGGTCACTGAGCGAGGGGCGAGCAAGATTAACGCGGCTAATGCCTCCGGTGGCCCCGCGAACAGCGCTCAAAGGGTAAGCCAGCTCCTCTCCAACATCCCGGTTGACCGCTACCTGCGGGTAAATGTTATGGGGGTGCAACGACTAATCGATGCTTTAGGAGGCGTGACGGTAGATATACCGGAAGACCTGAAGTACACTGATAAGTCCCAACATTTATACATTGACCTCAAAGCAGGAAGACAGCACTTGAATGGGGAGCAAACGCTGCAATTGCTACGCTTTCGCCAAGACAGCCAAGCAGATATTGGTCGCATTGGACGGCAACAACTAGTGATGCAGGCACTGCTAGAACAGAAGGTAAATCCGCTCTTGCTCTTGAGATTACCACAAATTCTGAATGTTGTTGAGTCACACCTAGACAGCAACTTGCAGGGAGATGAGCTGGTGGCGCTGGGTATCTTTTTGACAAATACTAACCGCGAAGAGGTAGAGTTATTCACCTTACCCGGTACAGCAACGAGGAACGGCGTCAGCTACTGGCTACCAGATGAGTACAGTATTCAGCAATTGGTAGAACAGTATTTTCTGCCAAGGTAGTAGGGAAACGCAAACCTACTAGCCAAGAGATTTTAGAAGTGTTACTAACCTAGATTTCTCAACTACATATACTTTCTGTAGTTTCCCAGCCGGAACCGAAACTTTAGCATCAGAAAAAGCCACAATCGGAGTCACAAAACTCAAGTTCTTTTGCTTCTTCACTTGCAAAGCTTGTTTCATGGCTTGATCAAGAAAATTTTTTTCGTAGGGATAACTTGTCTTTCCCATACGCCGATACAACTGTTTTCCATCTGTTGTTACTTCACCTCGATGTGACTTGACATCGATCACATAAGCTTTGTTTTGGGGAGAGATACAAACAATATCAGCATCTCCTAATCGATTACCTAAACGCATACCGTACTCAACTTGCCAGCCCCCTTGCTCTAGTTGAAATATTTCTTGAGCCGTATCTTCCTCACCTTTAGCACCTTGATCAGCATGATTGGCTCGTTTCCCTAAGAAAACACCATTTGATACCATCCCCAAAGCAACAATGACGAGAAATGCATAGAGAATGAGTGGTATTTTTAACAATAGTTGCGGCTGAGAGGGATTTAGAGAAGGAATATCTTTCAAAAAGCTCTCGAAAGCCTTGAACAAAAAAAATGGAAAGAAGACGACTAACCCTGCTGAGACAAAAGAAAGAATAGCCTTTGCTCGTCTTTTTACTGCCAGTTTACGAATATTTTGTCCAGCTTGACGGCTTGATTTTGCCATAGGTATTTATTCAAGAGTCTGATGAGGCTTTTGTAAGAATACCCAGAACTACTTTACAAATTGCTATGGCAGAACAATCAGGGCTAAAAACTATTTAGCCTGTTACTGTTTGCAGATTTCCACATTTCATCAAGCAATTTTCTTCTTAATTGACTTAATTACTAAAACAACTGATAAAAATAGAATACAGCACAATACTAATGCCAGTGTTTCTTTGATTTTTGGTGATATAAATACGATAAATTCGTGGTCTTTAATTAAAGCAGAAAAGCTTGAAACACAAAATGGCATCAGGTATAATCTGAATGTTTGCCAATTATCTTTCTTGTCAGCCTTGTTAGAAGAAACACTTAATAATAGACCTGTACCGACTACAGCACTTATACCAACTGAGTTGATCCAGATTTTAAGTGAAGGATCAAAATATAAATAAACTACTACGATGTACCAAATTAAATAGCACCAAAGAATCGCTTTATTTAATTTTATTTCATAAAAATATTTAATCGCCCCTTTATATCTAAGTGCTTGTTTCATTTTTACCTAAGCTCTGAAGGAAATTGCAAAGGGCAGTCAAATGAATTAAAGAAGTAAATAAGCGAGAATAAATTAAACTTTGTGTTGCAACGCAAAACTTTAAGGGGGTCGCAGTCAGATTTTGCGCTCTGTTTTGAGTGCTGAAGCCCTGATTACAGACCTTTAATTATTTACATGTCCTACTTAGTTAGGACGGGAGTGCCAAAGCATCTTCTGGCAAGACAAGCTGATATCCAGCATCGGACGGCGACGCGACTGAAATAAAGACTAATGGCTGATCACCAGTGTTGAATACTCCATGCACACATCCGGTATGAGCAACTACCACATCTCCTGCGATAATCGGCTGGGTACTGCCTGCTTTGTCCAAATAATATTCGCCCTTTCCGCTTAAAACAGTCCAGGTATCCTGCCCATTAGGATGGATATGTGCGGGGATTTCTTGACCTGGCTGAATGTACCAAGCGACAATAACGGCATCCTTTGATTCCGTAACAACCGACCGAATCGGCTCCCCGTCTGTTGGTTGGAAAAAATTAGAACTGTTGAATATCCTGGTCGTACTCATCTTTGTATCGCTATTGAAAATAGACTACGGAAGAATAAACAGTACCGTCCTTGAGAGCCACCTTTGAAAGTTTTCTTACAGGCAATTGTGTCACTGCTAGTTTCAAAGAATTGTCTCAGCGATAACATAACAACTTGACCCTGAGCACTAACAGATCGGGTTTCGGAACGTTGGGATATACGGTTGACTGTGTATTTTTCCCTTCCTAATGGTCAAGCTTTTGCTGAAAGCTGCGTTGATGGGAACTTGTCTACAAAACCCCACCTGCTTTCCTCGTCGCCTATACTCGATCGCAGGGATGAGATACCGAACGGGTTAGAACGATAAAGGAGATCGCACTTACTATGCCTCTAATTAAAGTCCAAACTTCGGTTGATGCTCCAGAACCAACGGCTGTTGAGGGGCTGCTGCTCCTACTTTCTGGCAAACTCTCGAAGCATCTCGGCAAATCTGAATCTTATGTGATGACGGCGTTTGAGCCTGAGGTAGCAATGACCTTTGGTAGCACTGTGGAGCCTGTATGTTATGTGGAAGTCAAAAACGTTGGCAGCATGAGTCCTGCCCAAACCCAGGCAATGAGTCAGGACTTTTGCCAGGTGATCAATGAGCATCTCGGTGTACCGATTAACCGGGTTTACATTGAGTTTGCTGATGCCAAGGGTTCTATGTGGGGTTGGAATGGCTCCACGTTTGGTTGATTGTCACATCTGCTAGTTCTGGCAGACTAAAGTCTGCATCCGCAGGCTAATTTAATTTATGTGAGATAGATGCAAGGGGTTTAATAGATAAGGGTTCTAGCTTACTCAGAAGTTAGAACCCTTATCTTTTTAAGTGATGCGGACGAAAGGACTTGAACCTTCACACCTTGCGGTACTAGAACCTAAATCTAGCGCGTCTGCCAATTCCGCCACGTCCGCGTTTGTTGCGCGATCGCTATCATAGCAAACAAAGCTGTCACTTGCGTACAGGTTTTTCAAATGTAAAGAAGCATTAAGCTTATATATGAATATCTGTTCAGGTGTTAAAGTAAATACAGAACAGATAAAGGAAGATTTTTATGACTACCGTTACCGAAATGAAATGTGCCTGTGAGTCCTGCCTGTGCGTGGTTTCCACCAATGATGCCGTGCAAAAAGACAACAAAAATTACTGCTCTGAAGCTTGTGCGAACGGTCATACCGATGGTTCAGGCTGCGGTCATACAGGTTGTGAGTGCTCCTAAGGGGCGATCGCCAAACCTAATCAACGGATTATTTCCCTCACTGCCAAAGTCTCAAGTCACGGCGGTGAGGGAAATTACTTTAAAACGTGAACGTTGTTCTGACTGTACCGATAATCACATCGCTGTTGTTGGAATCTTGAGCCGCCGCCGCTGATGTTAAAAACCCAAGAGCTATGCCAAAAATTGCTGAATAATTCAGCAGAAAAATCAAAGTCTTGATGAGCAATGCCCACCCAACAAGTTACTGTGCGGCGGCGGCTAAGAAGGGCAAAGCCACTTCAACTAACTCGGCGGAGTACTCTTCGTGCAACCCTAACGCACCAGGGAGCGATCGCCTCTCAATTCCGGGCAAATCGGCTACGGCTGTCATTTCTGAGCGCGACTTCGGGGGAGCATTTTCCCCGATGACTACCATCACGGGGACAGGGGCGGGCTGAAACCAAGCGCGAAACTCTGACGCCTCGCGAACGGGGTCGAGTGCGCCTGTAACGAAGGCAGCAGAGGCGTATCTAGCACCGGGTTGTTGCGTGGTTTCTCGCTTCTGGGTAATGAAGTCTGGGGTTAGGAGGGTATCTTCGGCGTAGACGTGACCCTTGTACATGGTGCGGAGAAATGAGGACGTTGTGTTGAGTTGGTAGAGGGTTTGACCGAGAATAGGCGATCGCACAATTCCTCTGACTGCACCAGCCACCTGCTGATTAGCCCCCATCGTTGGCAAGGGGCCGCGCCAGGTTGGTGCTGACAAGACAATCCGGCTCACGGCTTGCGGCATTTTGTGGGCTAGTTGCATGACGTACCCCGCCCCATGACCTGCCGCCATGATGGCAATCGGGCGGTGGAAGATATCGCCAACAAAATCTTCTAAAAACTGCTGGTACAACTCCCCGCGATACTCCAGAGGCGGACGATCCGATTCTCCAAAACCGGGCCAATCTAGAGCCACGACCTGAAATTGAGACGATAGGCGTTTGGCGATATCGCGCATTTCGCCTCTTGTGGAGACGCTACTCAAAGCTGGCAGTAGTAATACGGGGTTTCCTTCCCCTAGAGTTTCGTAAGCAACGGCTAACGGTTTTCCTTGCCAATTCCAAAGGTATTTTTGTACAATGCCCCCGATATTAAGCTGCGTCGGGGTGGAGTTTGTAGAAGTTGATTGAGCAATCATCTATTTTCGTTTGAATAAAAATCGTTATGCTTCTATATTCTCTCGGTCACGTCTGAAGGGAGAACCATTAGAGCCGCCTGTTGTAGATGCGATCGCTGTCTTTCAGTAATCTGCCTAACTACAGTTGCGGCTTGACTTGCTGTAAGCTAGACGCGACAAAGTTTTTGCATCTGAGTCGGATTTTTGTTGACTCAGAGCAAATCTAAATCGTATTTTAGAATGATTCTCGTTTTCAAAAACGTTTAAAGAATTTAACGCTCTTTAAACCTTAATTAATGGGTGTGAGGAAATTTAAGCATGTCTAGAACCATGAGATTTAGGCTGATTAGCCCAACTGTTTTGGGTACAACGCTCTTGTTCGGTGCCAGTGCGATCGCGACAGAAACCACCTCGATTCCCCAAGCAAATCAGCTTTCAACGGCAACAATTTCTGCTACTAATACAAGCGTTGAGGCAGTCCGATCAAATCCGATTGAGCACACTCCAGCTGTGGCACCCCTCCGGGTGGACTTAGAAAGAATGGGGGATAAGGATGGACAATTCTCCAGACTTGATATCACTGAGGTCGCACTGCCAGAAAGCCAGGATGAGCCAGTCGCGTCTAACCCCATTGAAGAGTCTGCACCCTTGACGGATGATGCCAGCGTATTAGAGCAAATCAACCGCTATAACAGTGAAGATAACGCTCTTGACCAAGTTACCAACGTCTCTCAACTACGGGATGTTTCTCCCGGAGACTGGGCGTTTGAAGCCCTGCGGGAACTCGTAGAACGCTACGGCTGTATTGTTGGTTATCCCGATGGCACCTTCCGAGGTAATCGCGCTACGACCCGGTTTGAGTTTGCGGCGGGTTTGAATGCTTGCTTAAACCAGATTGAGCGTTTGATTGCTGCTTCTACGGCTGATTTTGTTACTCGTGATGATTTAGAAACCCTGCAACGGCTGGTACAAGAGTTTGAAGTGGAGTTGGCAACTCTAGGAACTCGCGTTGATAACTTGGATGGTCGGGTGGCGTTTTTAGAAGACAATCAGTTTTCTACCACTACTAAGCTCGCAGGTGAAGTCATCTTTGGAGTGGCAAGTATCTTCACGGGAGAGAGTGCCGATGGTGGTGAGATTCAAGAAACAACAGTACTGGGCAACCGAACCCGTTTGAATTTGGAAACGAGCTTTACAGGTCAAGATTTACTCCGCACGCGACTAGCAACGGGTAACTTTCCTGAGTTTGCCGGGGTTACGGGAACGCGGGAAGGGGAGTTTGCCTTTGCCCAACCGGAAGATAATGATCTCGGTTTAGAAGTTTTGTTGTATAGCTTTCCAATTAGCGATCGCACGCAGGTTGTAGTGGCTGCCCAGGGCGGGGCTTTCGATGACTTTGCCAGCACAGTTAACTTCCTCGATGGAGACGGAGCTAGTGGTGCATTGTCTGCCTTTGGTACGCGCAACCCGATTTATTACTTAGGTGATGGTGCGGGAATTGGCATTAGAAGTGAAATCAGTGACGCTTTGGAACTTAGCTTGGGCTATTTAGCAGGTGAAGCCAACAACCCTTCCCCTGGAACAGGCTTGTTTGATGGCCCCTACAGTGCCTTAGCGCAATTGGTGATTAAGCCGACCGAACGCTTGAATCTTGGTTTAACTTACATCAACTCCTACAACGCTGATGATACGGGGACAGGGAGTAGTCGTTCCAGTTTTTCCATTTTTGATGACGCTTTCTTCCAGAGTTTGAGTTTGCCAACCCAGGACGTTCCCACCAGCAGTAATTCCTACGGCGTAGAACTCTCCTGGCAACTCAGTGACAGGTTTGTCGTCGGTGGTTGGGCAGGCTACACCACGACGCGCTTGCTCTCCACCTTGGGGGGACTAGTTAACCGGGGTGACACTAGCACCTTTAACTATGCGGTGACACTGGCATTCCCAGATTTAGGTAAAGAAGGAAATCTGGCAGGGATTGTCTTTGGGGTGGAGCCGAAACTCACTGACACTGATATCACCGTGCCAGCCTCTACTATTGCCCAGTTAGCGGCTCAAGGCGTTACCCCACCAAATATCAGTGCAAATGACGATACTTCCTTCCACATCGAAGCGTTTTACCAGTATCGGCTCACCGATAACATCTTGATTACGCCTGGGGTAATTTGGATTACCGCACCGGGGTTCAATAATCAAAACGATGACATTGTGATTGGTGCGATTCGCACAACATTTAGTTTCTAGAAACTAAATAAATAGGTGGGAATAAATCAAACTGTGTGAAGCAATGTAAGAAGATTAAAGTGTTTCGTAGTAAGGGCTTCAGCCCTCAGACCTTTAATTTTTTACGCTGATGTCTGGTGGACAGACACTGTTAATGCCCTACGAGCCTTCTGTTGAGCTGGCTTACTCTGTCTGGTTGCTGCCTGACGGATAAAGTCGAGCTGAGAGAGTAGAATCAATCTCATTACAAGTTAGCCTGCAAGGTTATCGGTGGGGGCTGTTCACCTGACTCATCTATTGAGACTCAAAGTAAAACCTACTGCAAAGTTATCTATAGAGGTCACGTAGCTTCAATAGCTGTTAATAATGAGGAGATATGGGCATTTTATGTATAGGTGAGACCTAATAAAATTCTATTAAAAATTAGTGCAATCGCCGCTCTTATTAAGGTAAGTTTCTGCAAACCAATTCACCATTTTATTGGGCATCCTAAATTAATATCTATTTAGGATAATGCTGCTTGCCTAATTGCAGAGTGGGGATTGCAGAGGACATCTGATCGTGACAACATAAAGTAATGACATTATTAACATCTATCGACCTTTTTGCTGGTGCAGGGGGACTTAGCTGCGGACTTACGGCAGAGGGATTCCAGGTGAATGCTGCGGTAGAGATTGATCCGGTATCAGCGAAAAGTTATAGCCTCAACCATCAAAGTACGAATGTCATAGTCGATGATATTCGGCGCGTAACTGATTCTCAGCTGCTTAAGCAAGCAGGACTTGCTCCTGGTGAATTGGACTTGTTAACTGGTTGCCCACCATGTCAGGCTTTTTCCACACTTCGTACGCGGCGTCGGAAGCAACAGTTAAACGATCCGAGCAAAGAACTCATTATTGAGATGCTACGACTGGTAAGATCGATACGCCCTCGCGCAGTCATCGTAGAAAATGTTCCTGGTTTAGCAGATGATCAGCACTTTACTAACTTCCGACTTGGTTTGAAAAAAGCAGGGTATCAATCTACATATGCAGTTCTCAATGCATCTGACTTTGGTGTACCACAGCGGCGTAAGCGGTTAATCCTTGTTGCATTGAAGGGGAGCGAAATTCCCTCAAGTTGGTCAAGCTATCACTGCGAACGTAGGACTGTTAGAGACGCTATCGGTCATCTTGCACCAGCGGGAATTAGTGGAGATATACTTCACGACATTCCTGAAAAGCGAACACCAGCTATGATGACGAGAATCAAAGCGACACCTAAAAATGGTGGTAGTCGCCTTGATATCTCACCCGAATTACAATGCGCCTGCCATACACGCATTGACGGGTTTAAGGATGTTTATGGTCGAATGGCATGGGATGATGTCTCACCGACTATTACTAGTGGGTGTAATAATCCGTCCAGGGGTCGGTTTCTTCATCCCGAAGAGAATAGAGCTATAACACTTCGAGAAGCTGCACTGTTACAGACATTTCCCCTAGCCTATCAGTTCTGCCTTGATCGAGGTAAAGAGCATGTTGCATCCCAAATTGGGAATGCTTTCCCCCCAGATATGATTAGACCAATTGCAAGAATCATCAGCCGTGAGTTGTCAGGATGAGTAAGAAAAAACCGGTAGATGATCTCCAAAAGAGTGTTAGGGCACTTGAAAGTAAAACCTCCTATATTTGCAGCCTTCGCTTCCCCAACTATCGGAATCTTCGGTGTGACAGCGAGCTACCATTTGACTTTCCAATCACAGTTCTGCTTGGTCGTAATGGGACGAACAAGAGTTCCATTCTTCATGCTCTGTACGGTAGCCCAAGCGGTCAAACTATTGCAGATTTCTGGTTTGAGACAGAGCTTGATGCAATTCCCTCGGAACGTAATGGACTTAAACAGAGCGTTGTTCACCGATATCGTAAAGATAATGGCGATATTGTTGAGTGTATTAAGGCTCGCGCTCCACGCGGACCTAAAGACCCCGATTATTGGGAGGCTGTTAAACAGAGCCAAGTATATGGGTTCTCTGATAGTGGCACTCGAATTAGTCCTATTAAAATCAAAGTTACACACTTGGACTTCCGGGGCGAGTTGCCCGCTTTTGATAAATACTTCTACTTTCCTGATCCAAAGCATCTTGCGGTTCTTGTCCGTTCTGCAAAAGGCCGAGGAAAGCTACGCAGAGAGTATCGCAAGCAGGACTATCTTAGACAACGTTCAAGACGGTTAAGAAAGGCAATTGAGGAGGAGGGTATTGCACTAACTACCGAAGAGTTGGAAGTCCTGAAATACATTCTTGAGCGGGATTACGTTAGTGGAAGGGTGCTGAAACACTCACTATTTCACGGACATGAAGGCTGGACAATACTGTTCGAGACAAATCAGTTTAATGGGTATTCGGACGCATTTGCTGGCAGTGGTGAGTCAGCTGCTGCGCTGCTTGTACATAATATATTGCAGGCTCCAGAAAGATCTTTGATGCTCCTAGATGAGCCTGAAACGTCGCTTCATCCCCGTGCCCAACAACGAATGCTAGAATTTATCGCACATCAGGCTGTGCGGAAGTCCCTTCAGGTTGTGATGGCAACACATTCTATCTATCTCGCAAAAAATCTCCCTCAGAAAGCAATCCGAGTACTAGTTCGTGAACCAGATGGCTCTGTGACAGTGAGAACCGATCTCTCAGCAGACGAGGCATTACATGAAATTGGTACTCTCCCACCTGGAAAAACTATTCTGGTTGAAGATGAGCGAGCAAAACACATCGTTGTTTCAGCTTTAAAGCTAGCGTCGAGTCATGCTTTAAGTGAGTTTAAGGTTTTGGTTCGAGAAGGCGGAACTTCACGCATATATCGTGATATTCAAAGCTATGCAAACTGCGAGAGGAAAGACGTATTTGTTATTTTTGATGGAGACCATGAACCTAAAAAGCCTATTCCTAAAGAGGGGGAACTTCCCCAAGGAGAAAGTGACCTAAAGAAACTGATTCAGGAGCTTACACGGGGAAATAATCAAAAAGGTCCTGATCTTGATTTGGTAAATGCAGACGAGATGACACGCTACATTCGTTTCTTAAGAGAATCTGTCTATTTTTTACCTGAGCTAACTCCTGAGACCCTCGTTTGGGAAGAAGATGCAGCCAAAGAACTTTTAGGTAAAGAGCTACCTGACGAAGTTTCACAAGAGCAGAACCTCAAACAGCGCCTTCACCTACTTGCAGAGGAGATTCCCGGTTTTGATGCTGATACAGTTTTCAAGAGTCTCTTGGCTCAACTACTGAGAGGCGAAAGCCAGCGTAAAAAAGATCTTATAGAAGTTATTCGGCAGATTCGATCTGCCACCGTTTAAGGGAGATCTCCCCTAACCCACTCTCAGTACGTTATACCAGCACTGCTCACCCGACATTAATTATCTATACGTTAAAGTTGAATACGGTTCATTAAATTTCCCAGTTCCAAACAATATCATCGCAGCAGTCGTAAACCGCTGAGTATCACTAAAACCGTAGACCCTTCATGTCCAATTACGGCTAAAGGCATGTTGATGTTGCCTGTAAAGTTGGCGATGAGCAATAGGAATATGAAGCTTAGGGCAAAGGCGATGTTTTGCTTAACGATGCGTTGAGAACGGCGTCCTAAGCGAATGGCTTGTTCGAGTTTTTCCAAACGGTCTGCCATTAACACAATATCAGCCGTTTCCAGAGCAACATCGCTCCCGGCGATTCCCATGGCAATGCCGACAGAGGCTTGAGCAAGGGCAGGGGCGTCATTGATGCCGTCTCCCACCATGGCGACGTTTTTGTATTGTTGCTGCAAGCGACGGATGGCGCTGACTTTATCTTCGGGCAGCAGCTCGGCATAAACGCGATCCACTCCCAAGGATTGGGCAATGCTATGGGCAGTACGCTGGTTATCCCCAGTTAGTAGAACAATTTCTTTGATGCCGAGCTGTTTTAAGCGCTCAATTGCGGGGATAGCACTAGGGCGAATGGTGTCAGCGATCGCTATAATTCCCAAAATTTCTCCCGCTTGCGCTACCCAAATTACGGTTTTTCCCTCTGCTTCTAACTCTTGGGCTTGAGCCTGTAGTGGTAGGGGTACAGCATCATAGCCGGAAGCAGTGTTCTGGCGCTGGGTAGTGAGTACGGGGGATTTCTGGATGGAAGTAGCAACGAAGGCAGCTTTGCCGACTAAGGTAAATTTCTGCTCGACTTCGCCGCTGATGCCTTGACCTACTTCGGCTTTAACGCGATCTACTGGGGAAAGTAGGAGTTGCTGACGTTGGGCAGCTTGAGCGATCGCCTCTCCAATGGGATGCTCGGAGTAGGCTTCTAGGGCAGCGGCAATTTGTAATACCTGATTTTCCGTTTGTCCAGGGGTGGGGATAATTTTGACGACTTGGGGTTTACCTGTGGTGAGGGTGCCTGTTTTGTCAAAGGCGATCGCTTTTACTCTCCCGATCATCTCCAACTGCGCCCCCGTCTTAAACAAAATTCCTTCTCTTGCCCCATGAGCAATCCCCGATAGCAACGTCGGCATAATTGCGGCTACCAAGGCACAAGGCGAGGCAACAACGAGAAAAATTAACGCTCGATAAATCGTTGTTTCCCAATCCCAAGCCAACAAGATCGGGGGCAATACGGCAAGTAATATCCCGACAACAACGATAACTTGGGCGTAGCCTCGCTCAAAGCGTTCGATAAATAATTGGGAAGGAGGCGCTTCGGTTTGAGCTTGTTTCACCAACTGAATGACGCGCTGAATCAAGCTACTTTCCGGCGGTTGATGCACCTTGAGGGTTAATACCCCATTGCCATTAATCGTGCCAGCAAAAACTTCCTCCCCCGCCGTTTTCTCAACAGGCATCGATTCACCTGTGATTGACGCTTCATTCAGGGTGCTGCTACCAGAAACGATCAGCGCATCGGTAGGAATCAGCTCTCCCGGCTTAACGACAACCTTGTCCCCAACTTGCAGTTGACTTATAGAAATTTCCTCTTCCTGATCTTGGCGGATTACTCGTGCTGTATCGGGGGCTAAGTCCATCAAGCTGCGGATATTGCGTTCCGTCCGCTGCATGGCGTAGCCTTCGAGGGCACCGCTAATTGCAAAAATCAAAATCAAAACTGCCCCATCCACCATCAGGAAATAGTCCTGCTGCCACAATCCCAAACCCGCCGCACCCAAAGCAGCAACAATCATCAATAAGTCAACATCAAGTTGTTTTTCTTCAAATAGGGTAGTTAGTCCTTCACGAGTGCTTTCGTAACCGCCAATTACATAGGCAGCGACTAAAATCAGCACGCCCAAGCCCACCCAGTTGAGGTAGAGGGCTAACCATCCCAAAATTACTAAAATGCCGCAAGTCACGGCGGCGACAGCATCGGGATGGTCTTTGAGGAGGCTAGGGGTTGAGAAGGTTTGGGATTGGGGAGTCATGATCGCTCAAGGAGGAGACTCCCTCACCCTAAACCTTGACATTAGTGTCAATGTCAAGGCGAAGTATTCAAGTTTTAAATGAACCGCACGCGACGCAAAGAACGCGAAGGAAGAAAGAAGAGAGAATAAGCGATCGCTGCTCTGTGGTAGGAAGTGAGTAAGAAGCTTAGGTTGAATGGCACTGGAAACTTGTGGCTCAGATCCCCGACTTCTTGAAGAAGTCGGGGATCTAGATTCAGCTTAGGTTGGTGGGCATTACCACCTAGCCTGCACGCTCAAGCAGATACTCTCGACGATATAGAAAGAACGGTAGAGAGCAGGAAAGCCCAACACCAAAGGTTAAGCCAATATACAAAATGAGCCAGGAGCCAGAAGTATTCAATCGCCTCAATTCAATCCAAACAAAGCAAAAGAAAGCGATCGCCGAAATCAACAAATCTGTTGTTAATGCAGTTGCAATATTATTAGCAAATGCGTGTTGTAGAAATAATGTGGGAGAAAGCAAAGCTGATGGAGCTTGAAGTAGCCAGAACCAGGGAGCAATCGAGCCAGCGATCGTGAGCAGTAGGTATAAAGGCTTCATTGAGCCAAATGGAACTGTTGTTGATACTTGAGTTGATTTCAGCATGGTTGCTCGTTGTTAATGGGTTGAATGGGAGCAATGAGTAGAAGTTTTATTCGCCTTGAATAAAGGTCAACAGATCTCGATTGAGTCATCTGGTACTCCCACATCTCAGCGCCTAATACCCAACCGTGGACAAAGACGATAGGTTTACCTCTATCCCAGTCCTAGAGGAACAAAGTCGTGCCATCTTGGGTTTCGATCATTGATCGCCGAGATAAACACTGTGCAGGTGATGTTCTAGGAGACTGGATTGACTTCAACGTCATTCTTACTCTCAATCGGTATGCATCTATGATGTGGAAAGGAGATAGTTGAAGCAATTACCTCTCAGGTAATCAAGGCTATTGTTTTCGTCAGTCTTGCTATGCAACAACGTACCCGTACCACAGATCGTGAATTCGACTCGTTTGGAGTGCTCCTCAAACAATGGCGCAGCCAACGCGGCTTCAGCCAGCTTGATCTCGCCGTGACTAGTCAAGTGTCTCAGCGTCACATCAGTTTTCTTGAATCGGGACGGGCAAAACCCAGTCGAGAGATGGTGCTGCAATTGGCAGAAGTCCTGGAAATTCCGCTGAGACAGCAAAATCTGATGCTGACTGCTGCTGGATTTGCTCCCATTCATGCACAGACCGATCTCTCGGCTCCTGAAATGGCTTCCATTCGCAGAGCATTGGACTTCATGCTGCGACAACAAGAACCCTACCCGGCAATTGTGATTGATCGCTACTGGAATCTTCTTCTGCCCAACAACGCCGCGACTCAACTATTGACTGCTTTTATTGCTCCAGAGCAACTGCAAACTCACTTCTATCAAGATGGAAAAGTCAATCTCATGCGAGCGATGTTTCATCCTCAGGGGTTGCGTCCATTTGTCGTAAACTGGAAAGATTTTTCAGGACATTTGCTGCAACGATTGCACCGAGAAGCGATCGCAGACGGGGAAAGTGAACAATCCAAGGCATTGCTGAATGAGTTGATGAGTTATCCCGGCATTTCTGAGGTTTGGCATACGTCTGATCGAGCTGCCCAAAATACCATGCTGCTCACCGTTCACCTCAAGCGAGCGGATCTGGAGTTACAATTTTTCTCGACGATTGCCACCTTAGGCACACCCTACGATATTACCCTACAAGAATTGCGGATTGAATGTTTGTTTCCAGCTAATGAAATAACCGAACATCACTGGAAACAAATAAATCTCACCAGCGATAACAGCCGCTTTTCTGAATGAGTTGTTGCCGAAGAGTTTTATTCTCTTTAACTACGAGCTGTAAAAAGTCTGCACGTCAAAACTCTAGAAAAAAGTTGCGAATGTTTGGGATATTATTGCGATCTTTGGAGCTTGGTAAAGACAATCATAGAGCCTTGTTAGAAACTGAATAATATGACAAAAAACTATCTAACAATTAAAGAACTAACAGAGGCAGTGGGCAATGGTTTAACGCCTCGGATGGTGCGGCATTATCACGCCTCAGGACTCTTACCCCGTGCCTTGCGAAGCGAGAGTAATTACCGCCTGTATACCCAGAATGATGTGCAGCGTCTACAGCGGATTGTGGCACTCAAACAGCAGGGATTTCAGCTTTCCCACATTCGCAAGCTGCTAGAAACCGATGCCCCGATGCCCGAAGTTGATACCCTCAGACCATTGCTTCAGCAGCAATACCAGTCGGTGCTGCAACAGTTGGGACGACTGCGAAGAACTGCCTCAGCCTTGGAAGGATTGCTCGGACGCGATCGCCACTGTCAAAGGGTGCAAGCCGAAGCGATCACCCAACTGCGACATCTAGACGTCGAAACCGCCGACGAATTAGATCTACTCGAACAGCTTTGGGATAGTTGGGATGCGGCGACAGACAACCACCCGGAAGCCTTCAGCGAATCTTTGCAGCAACTGCTACCTGACTTATCGGATCGCTCAGAAATTGAGGTGGATTTGCTGAAAAAACTGGTGTTGGCTAGTGGTGATGTGAGTTTGGTGAACTTTGTGCGGTTGGGGAAATGTGCGATCGCCGCCGCCCGCGATCGCCTCAAAGCTGGGTGTCAAGTTGTCTGCGATGTTCCCGCTGTCAGGGGAGCTATTGACCAAACCCGCTTGGCACACCTGAGGTGTTCTGTGGAAACCTTAATTGCTAACCCCCACATCACCAGTGCAGCAGATGCGGAAGCCAGCTTTTGGCAGCACCACCGACAAGAGCAATGGCAACTGGCTGAGGGTTGTATTTTAGTCATTGGCTATGCCCCTAGCGTGTTGCTCTTAGCCCTCGAAGCCATTGAAAGCGGTCAACTCCAACCTGCACTGATCGTTGGAATGCCGATTGGCTTTAGTCACGCACCTGCTGCCAAACGTCGCTTGATGCGTTCTGGCGTTCCCTACATTACCCTTGAAGGAATAGGAGGTGGTTTATTAGCCGCCGTTGCTTTGAATGCTCTGGCTGAGTCGTTAATTGAGAAACCCGACTGTCATTGTTATTTGCAAGATTTGAACCGATAAGGGTGGGGAACCAAGAGAGTAAGACTCTCTGGCTTCTGGCGTCCTACTAACACGTCTTTTGAGGTGAGTCCCAAACGCCGTCTAGTAGGCTATCGATCTTATTTCACGTACTGGATGATACCGCGAGCGATCGCCTCTGCCATCTGAGTCTGAAAAGCTGGACTTGCCAGTTTTGGGGCATCCTCTCGCCCAGTGACAAATCCTACTTCTACCAAAACAGAAGGCATTGAGGTGTTGCGAAGGACATAAAATCTGGCTTGGCGTACTCCGCGATCGCGCATATTCACGCTTTGCAACATACTATTGTGAATCGAGCGAGCAAGACCAGCGCCACTGGAGTAGTAGTAGGTTTCCAATCCATTGACATCCGGACGGCTCATACTAATGGCATTGGCATGGATGCTGACAAACACCGTCGCCCGCGCCTGTTGTGCCATCTGCACTCGTTGTTGCAAGGTAATAAAGCGGTCATCATTACGCGTGATCACTGCCGTAATTCCCTGTCGCTCTAAGATAGCGGCGATTTGTTTGGAAATGGGAAAAATCACATTTTTTTCCTGCAAACCACCAATCCCAACGGCACCAGGGTCTTTACCGCCGTGTCCGGGGTCGATCATCACGACAATGCGACTATTGGGTGTGCGGGTTGGGGGCGGCGGCGTCGTGGCTCTTTCTGGTGCGGGTACCGGAATGGAGATGGGCGAGGGAGCTTGGCTGACCGGAGAATCCGGGAAATTTCCCACGTTTGTCGCTGTGGTTCCCTCAGGCAAAAGCACCAAACCGCCAAGACCGATGTCGTTATAACTCACATTCCAATCAGGGCTAGTGGCTGCCACGCTTAAGGTGATACGAGCTACCGCTGGCTGTACTTGTGAAAATCGGACTTGGTTGACACCAAACTGATTGGCAGAGATGGCTTGTCTGGAAAGACTCGATGAGAAGGTTGTACCTTCTAGGTCAATATCGATGGTGCGGCGATCGCGGCTACGTTTAACTTTGATGTTTTTTGGTTCTCCGCCGCTTGTCCGCAGAAAAAAACCATCCCGCGTCGTCTGAAAATTTTGGAGTACAGCCGCCCCCGATCCTGTCGATCTTCTTGGGGGAGTTGTGGGGGCTGGGCGAGAAGACTGAGTGATCCGTTGCGGTGTTGGCAGTTGTACCGACCACTGCGTCGGCGAAGCACCGCGAAACTTGACTTGTTGCGGGTCGAGGGTATAACCGGGTGCCAACTCAACCACAATCCGCGTTGTCCGGTTTTCAAACTGACCGACGCGGATTTGTCGAATCGCTCCCACATTGGCAACAGGCTGATTGACCGTTGGGCGTCCGAAGGTTGCTCCAGGTAAATCGATCACCAGCCGTGTGGGGTCAGCAATTAGCTGGGCGGTGGGTTGTACCCCCTCGTCTGTGGAAAAAGTTAGTTGATTTTGCTGGGCATTAAACCGCCAGTTAAGCAGCTTTCCGGCATTAGCAGGAGAAGAAAGAAGAAAAACGCTCAGTACACTGGGAAGTAGCAGTAGCCACCGAAATTTCATCATTATTACGCTTAATTAAAAACTTGGTGTCGCTTCATCCAAATGCAAAAGAAGCAACGACGATCCTGTCATGGTAGATGGCAAACACCGACGAGAGTGTTAGTGCTGTAAGCCGATACGTAGTCTGGCTTTCAGCCAAGAATCACCCCCAAACTAGTCTTTCCCTTTTGACACCCCTGTTAATAATAAGTTCCTGAATAAAAACATTTTCTCTTATTCGAGAGAATGCTCAACCATCAGGATTTTTATATTGCAGTCCTGATGGAGGTCAAGAACAGCAGGATGTCCTCACGGCGATCGCCACAAAAACAAAGCACAATTACTTGAGCCAAGCTATCGGGCATTATCTACTGAAGTTGACCCTACTCGTCAATCCCTCCAGCCTTCCTCAATGCGGCTTCGGCAGCACGTTTTTCTGCATCTTGTTTGCGACGACCTTTCCCAACACCGTATACCATGCCGTTTACATGCACCTCGGCGGTGAACTCTTTGGCATGATCGGGGCCAGAAGCATCAATGATGAAATACTCAGGATTTTGGACAAACTCAGCCAACGCCCATTGCTGAAACCGCCCTTTGGCATCTACAAGGTTGATCGGAGCAGCATCAGACGGAGGAAACACAATGCTATCCGCTACTGCAATAAACAGCGGTTGGACAAATTCGCGAACCGCTTCCAGATTTGAATCCAACAGTAACGCCCCAATATAGGCTTCCAAGGCATCGCTAAGTAAGGATGGATTTTCACTTCCTCCTTCTTTAATTGCTCCTTTGCCAAGTCGCATCAAGTCACCCATGCCAAGCTGGGTAGCAAACTTTGCCAATTGCCTCTCATCCACTAACGCCGAGCGCAGGCGAGTGAGTTGCGCTTCGCTCATATCAGGGTAGCGTTTGTAGAGCAGTTCCCCCACTAAAAAACCCAGCACCGCATCCCCTAAAAACTCTAAACGCTCGTTATTTTCCCCCTCATGGGGATTTTCATTAGCATAGGAGCGATGAGTAAGGGCTTGACGTAGGAGCTTTTCATCTTTGAGAGGCGGAAGTTTGGGCATTTTTATGGGTTTATTCACATTTGGCAGATATCTCAGCCGAGGGGGCGATCGCTGTAGCATGAGTTACGGCTGCGCGTAACCCATGCTGTCTAAGGAGTCGATGCGTAGCGGCTACACCTCACAACACCTCCGAGAAATAATGAGGCGACCCTACGCGAGTTGCGGCTCCGGATTTGCCTACTTCGCCAATCCTAGTCCGTAATTCGGACGCCTTCAACGACGCTGACATCCGACTGTGTCGGTACGATACGCGTGAGATTGAAACCCGCCGCTTGAAACAAGTCGCGATACTCCTCTGCGGTGCGCTCTCGTCCGCCGGGTGTCGCGACTAACATATTTAAATCTAGAAACTTTCCTGGGAATGGCTGATTTCCGGGAGGAATGACTTGCTCAATCACCAAGAGCCGTCCTTGTTCTGACATCGCTTGATGGCAGCGCTGAAGAATCGCGATCGCGCGATCGTCATCCCAATCATGGACAATATGCTTGAGCATGTACGCGTCGCCTCCTGGAAATATCTCCTCAAAGAAATCTCCTCCCACAAACTTACAGCGATCCTGCACCTGTTCTTTCTCCAGCAACTGCTGGGCGTTTTCCTTCAAGTAGGGTTGATCGAATACCACTCCCTGCATCGTCGGATTTTTTTGAAGAATCGCCGCCACTAAACTGCCTTGTCCTCCACCAACATCCACGACCTGATTAATTCCAGAAAAATCATAAGCCTCTACGACAGCCGCCTTCGCTACCACAGAAAACTCTGTCATTGCGTCTTCAAAGATTTTTCCCGGCTCAGGGTTTTGGCGGTAGTACTCAAATAGATCCATCCCGTACTGCTGCTCAAACGCCGCCTCCCCCGTCTGCACGCTGTGGATCAAATTGTTCCAGGGTAGAAGATGTTCCTGTCCCATCATGAGCGTAAACGCCCGCAGTGAGCCAGGAACATCGCTTTGCAGATAAGTCCCTAGATGAGTGAGTTGAAAACAACGCGACTGAGTTTCCTCAAAAAGGCCGACACTCGCCAAAGCTCGTAACACCCGATACAGCGATTGACTGTGGGTGCCTGTTTTTGTGGCTAGCTCGTCGCAATGGCGGGAACCCTGCTTCAACAAATCGGGAATCCCCAGCTTGGTGACAACATAAACAGACTGGGAAACCCAGAAGCCCGTTATCATTTGCAACAAGATCGCTTGGGGAGGAACTTGACTAGTAGTGGGTAGATTCTCAGATTGATTCATCAAAACTCCTGGGTCTGAAACCCCGTACTTCTAGAACGGCTTTTTATTTAAGAAGGGTTGTGGAGGGGTATGGTTGCCCCTCCGATGAGGATAGGGTTGTCCCCAAACTCCCTTTCGGGGTAACGTTAGCTGTGCGCTAAGAGCGCCCCGCTTCGCTAACGCCAAAGTTTTAAGAGCTTGTTAGGCTAAAAGCACTGTTCCAGTGACCTTGGAACTGTTTAACTTTCAGCGATAGAGCGGAAAACTAGCTACGCATTCTCCGGTATCGTGACTCAAAAAACGTAGTCTGCCAGAGACTTAGGCTGGTCAGAACGGCTTGTTAGAGATCTCCCTTCGGCAAGCTCAGGGTAAAACTTTCAAGCCTCATGCCTTTAGGCTGAGGTTCCTGACATCAGTTCTATACTCAGTGGTATCCTTAAACCCTATATTCTTCGTCATGATGATAATAATCTAGTTGAGTAAGTGAGCGAGAATAAATCAAACAATGTGTATTGCAATATAAAATTTTTAAATCGTTTCGTAGTCAGGACTTCAGACCTAGTTTGAGGAATTTAGCCTTGACTACAAACCAATAATATTTACATGCCCTAGTTCAGGGAAGCATGGCTAATCACCAGTGCCGATCATTAACTTCACCCTTCACCCTTCACCCTTTATACTTTTTTCCTAGCCCCTAATACAGGCGTATGGTTATGCAAAAAATCCCCAAACGAATCTCCACGGCTCTGATTAATGCCTTGAGTGCGGGAGTTGTTCCGCGAGTGGGATTAGAACAGATTGCCGTTGGGCGAGAAAAGGAAACTTCGGCTTTAGCCCAAGATTTAGAGAATATTGCTGAGGGTGGTGCCGCTTTTCGGTTCATCGTTGGGCGTTTTGGCTCAGGAAAAAGCTTTATGCTGCAATTCCTTCGCAATCTGGCGATGGAACAAGGATTTGTGGTGGCGGATGCGGATTTGTCTCCGGAACGGCGGTTAGCAGGTAGCAGCAGTCAAGGCGTAGCAACCTATCGAGAGTTGATGGGTAATATTGCTACCAAAACCAATCCTAATGGGGGAGCGATCGCGCTAATTTTAGAAAAATGGTTAAGCGGTATCCTCAGCCAAGTTGCCCAAGAAACAGGCAAACGCCTCGGTGAGGATGATTTTGACGATCAAGTTGAGGTAAAAATCCGCGCTGTTGTGGATGATTTGGAAAACTTAGTCCACGGCTTTGACTTTGGTAGCGTGATCATTGCCTACTGGCGAGGCTACCGTGAAGATAACCCCGACAAGCAAGATGCCGCCCTGCGTTGGCTGCGGGGAGAATTTAATACTAAAACTGAAGCCAAGTCTGCCCTAGGCGTGCGCGTCATTATTGACGACGATACCTGGTACGACTACATCAAACTCTTTGCCAAGTTTGTTTCTGATATTGGCTACAAAGGGCTGATTGTTTTGCTCGATGAGGCGGTGCATTTGTACAAAATTACCCACACAGCTTCCCGCCACAGCAACTACGACAAGCTGCTAGCGATGTTCAACGACACCATGCAGGGTAAAGCCGAAAACCTAGGAATAGTCGTCGGGGGAACGCCAGAATTTCTCGAAGATTCCCGCCGGGGACTGCATAGCGAAGAAGCTTGGCGATCGCGACTGGCAAAAAGCCGTTTTCTCAAAGATGACTTTCAGGATACCTCCGCCCCCGTTATTGGGCTAGAACCCCTAACATCAAAAGACATCTCTCAACTTTTGCAGCGGTTAGCCGAGGTTCATGGGATGCACTACAGCTACAAAAAGGTGATCTCAAGCCGTGAATTAGAGGAATTTAAGCAAGAAATCATGAATCGCTTAGGGGCAGAAAAACTCTTAACTCCCCGCGAAGTGGTTCGCGACTTAATCAGCGTTTTGAATATTTTGCACCAAAATCCCCAAGTTACCTTTAAGCAAATCATTAATGGCGATCGCGTTTTGCCAACGGCAAATGGCAAGAAACAGGACGGCGATAAAACGGGTAACTTTGCAGAATTTACGTTATAAGTCCAATATTCCTTTAATTATCACCTTGGTAAAGAATTGAAATAACATCTAAGTCTGAGCTAACTTTCTTGACTATGGGACATAAGAAATCTCTCAACAAAAAGCGCCTGACTCGGAAACAAGTTCAAGAGTTAATTGAGGCTGAAGGAAAACTGCATGAGGAGTTTACAAAATTCTTTGAGGAAACTTACTCAACTGGGTATAAAAACCAACCTTTAGTTTATGAATTACCTAATGATAGATTCCTATACGTTTTCGATCCAAAAGAGATTGGAAGTCCTGGTAAAGGTGACATTTATCCAAAAGACTACTTTCTACGGCGCGTCCAATGGACACAAAGGGTAAGAGATGATTCTGCAAATAATCGTGGTAGTTCTATCCGCCATTGGAGATACTACTCAAAAAATAAAGCAGAACTGATTAGCAAAATTGAGCAGCTAATTGACGAACTTGCAGAAAAATTAGCAATTCCCCGCCCTCAACTTGATTTTTCCTACGCGAGCCTAGATATTGTCTCCAGCAAAGCTGAAGATTACGAACTCGATGAAGTGCAGGCTGAACTCTATGATAATTTGGTGGCTTATGTCGGCGAGGTTTTAAAACGTAGAGTAAACGGGCAATGGGCTATTGAAACTTTACATGGGGATGAAAAATACCCATATATTAGTGCAGATACTAAAGGAGTTCTGATGCCGATCAATGTGGTTTGGACAGAACTAAATGGTCTTGAACCGATGAATTTGCGAAAAGAAACTGCCAACGAGGTGCGGCGTTTTTCCTTGCGGAGATAATTTTGATTTAAGGCGCGATCGCGTTTACTTCTTCCCAGACGCTACAATGCTTGGGGACTATGAAATTTCCCCATGAGCGAACAGTCTTTTAAGAAACTTGCCCCCTTCCTCCAGGACTACATCTACAAACACCGCTGGAGCGAACTGCGGCAAGTACAACAACAAGCCTGTCAGGTAATCTTTGAGACAGATGCTCACTTATTGCTGGCGGCGGGTACGGCGGCGGGAAAAACAGAAGCAGCGTTTCTCCCCGTTCTCACCCTCCTGCATCAGCAGCCTTCTAAAAGTATTGGCGTCTTATATATTGGCCCCCTCAAAGCATTAATTAATGACCAATTCGACCGCTTGGATGGCTTATTAAAAGCGGCGGATATTCCCGTTTGTCCCTGGCATGGCGATATTCCCCAAAGTTACAAAGCAAGGCTGCTAAAAGAACCAAAGGGGGTGTTGCAAATTACGCCGGAATCCTTAGAAAGCTTGTTAATTAATAAGCACAGCGAACTAGAACGGCTGTTTGGGGATTTGCGATTCGTCATTATTGATGAAATCCATGCCTTTATGGGTTCAGAACGAGGTGGGCAGATTCTTTGTCAGTTAGCACGACTATCGCCAGTAATGCAGACTTCCCCACGTCGCATTGGCTTATCGGCAACCTTGGGAGATTACTCCCAGGCGGAGGAGTGGCTGCGTTCTGGTACAGATAGAGCGGTAGTGACGCCAGAAATTGCCGGGGGCGATCGCCAAGTTCGTCTGGCGCTAGAGCATTTTGAGATTCCCCGTGAAGTGGAACCTCCCCCCCAACCCCCGGATAACAAAAAGCGCAAGCAACATCTGGCTTCCCCCTTTTTAAGGGGGACAGGAGGGGGATCTGTAAGGGGGGAGAATTTAGGCAAAGTCCCCCGCAATATTCAAAGCGCAGCAACATCTAGCTTCCCCCTTTTTAAGGGGGACGGGAGGGGGATCTCCGAGGGAGATTTAGGGGGTTCTCAAGATTTGAAAACACGCCCTAGAAGTCCCTATTACCAATACATTTTCGATTGCAGCAAAGCGAGAAAGTGCCTGATTTTTGCCAACAGTCGCAGCCAGACAGAATCAGTGATTGCCAACCTACGGCAAATTGCGGCGGCGGAGGGGATGCCGGATATTTACCACGTCCATCACGGTAGCATTGCGCCTCGCTTGCGGGAGGCGGCGGAGGCGGCGATGCGAAATTCAACCACTCCTGCGGTGACAGCCGCAACGCTGACGCTGGAATTGGGAATTGATATTGGGCAGTTAGAGCGGGTAATTCAGCTCAATGCTCCCTTATCAGTGGCGAGTTTTTTGCAGCGACTGGGGAGAACGGGAAGGCGGGGAGAGCCTGCGGATATGCGCTTTGTCTGTACAGAAGAGGAGGGAAACGCCGAGAAGCCTTTACCAGAGCAACTTCCTTGGCAACTGCTACAGGCGATCGCGATTATCCAACTCTACATCGAAGAGCGCTGGATTGAACCCATCCCAGCAGTACAGTACCCCTTCAGCCTGCTGTACCACCAGACGATGAGCATTCTAACCGCTAAGGGCGAACTTTCTCCCGCCGCCTTAGCCGAGCAAGTCCTCACCCTGCCAAGCTTTGCCGCCATCTTCCCAGATGATTTTCGGCAACTGCTACATCACCTCATCGCCATCGATCATCTACAACCCACCGCTAACGGCAGCTTAATTATCGGTTTAGCGGGAGAAAAAGTCGTTAATCGCTTTCAGTTTTACGCCGTCTTTCAAGACAACCCCGAATACTCCGTTCGTGATGACACGATGGAAATTGGCAGCATCGTTATGCCCTTACCTGCCGAAAATCGCTTTGCTCTAGCAGGTAGAACTTGGGAAGTCATCGACATCGATACCAAAGCCAGGATTGTCTACGTCAAGCAAGTAGAAGGCATTGCCCGTATTTCTTGGCGGGGAGGTAGCGGCACCATTCACGCCAAAGTGCTGCAACGAATGCGTCAAGTGTTGCTTGAAGATGTGCAGTATCCCTACTTACAACCCACCGCTCAATCTCGCCTGCAAGCCGCCCGTCACTTAGCTCAAAATGCAGAGTTAGAGTATAAAAACATCCTCCCTCTTAAGCACAATACTTACTGCATTTTTCCTTGGATGGGCACAGTAGCTTATCACACTTTAGAGCGGTATTTGAGCCTCTTTTGTCGAGAAACGTTGGAGATTAAAAACTTGAGAGGTTTAGCTCCCTACTTTCTCACGATTCGACTCGGAAAAGATAAACTATCACTACTTCATGAAGAACTTGCCTGTTTTGGCGATCGAGGAATTACCGAGGAAGATTTAGTTACCGCAGAGGATGTTTTGAATCAACAAAAATATGACCGCTTTATTCCTCCAACCTTGCTTAAAAAAGCATTTGCTGTTGATTCCTTAAACGTTGAGGAGATGGAAAAAATTATTAACAACTGGTAGCACAGAAAATAACCTCGACGTATAGCCATCCTAAGTTATCGGTAAAAAACTCATACTCTCTTCTCTCTTCCTCCGCGTTCTCTGTGCCTCTGTGGTTCGTTAATAATTTAACAAATCAAATAGAATTGTTACATTTATATACAATTATCAGTATGAAATTTGACTACTCCCTCGATTTTGACAAAATAGACTTTAGAAAAAATCCAGAACTCTACCGCATTGGCAAAGGCGAGCAAGGCGTTCTCATGGTAGAGCCTTATAAAAGTGAAATCCTTCCTCACTGGAAATTTAAAACGCCAGAAATTGCTCGTCAATCATCAGACAAAATCTACGAAATGTTTCTTGACTACAAAGCTAAAGAAGACTTTGTAGGAATGGATATGGCTCGCAAATTCCTGCAAATGGGCTATACGCGATCGCGTCGCTACGCCAATCACAAATCGGGAAGAAAGTACGCCAAAGATAGCAAAGAAGTATTACCGATTGAGGAAGATAAACTTAAGGCAGAATCAGCTAACATATTTTATGAAAAATGGCGGTTAGCTAGAGAGGATAAGCAATATCTGGAACTTAAGAAAAAACATCGCGATCGCTACGAGCAGCAATAATGAGATTACTCTTTAAATAGTGAGTGAAAACACCTTGTTATTATCTCTAAGAAACTGACATAAAAGTTAAATTGCCATGTATAGACAAACTGATTTTCAAGAAGACAAAGTTGACAAGCTGTTTGATTTTATGAAAGCAAACAGTTTTGCCACTCTGGTATCAATTGTAGACGGTGTGCCTTGTGCTTCGCATATTCCTCTTGTTGCCGTACTGCAAGGAAATGACATTAAATTAATCGGTCATCTTGCGAAGCAAAATTCTCAATGGCAAGCCTTTGAAGCCTATGAGTCACTGGCTATCTTCACCGGAGCGCACGCTTACATTTCCCCTACTTTATACGAAAAACACGAGAGCGTACCGACGTGGAATTATATTGCGGTTCATGCGTATGGTGTTCCCAAAATCATCACGCTCAATGACTCACCCGAATCAATGGACAAGATGATTGACGAAATGATAGACACTTACGAAGCTGACTACAAATCACATTGGCACAGTTTATCTAATAAATTCCGCGACGGGATGATGAATGGCATTGTAGGATTTGAGATGACTGTTACTCGTTTAGAAGGTAAGTACAAACTCAGTCAAAACCGAAGCCAAGTTGATCGGCAAAATGTGTCAAACACACTGCTACAAAGTTCAGATCCGGCTGCTCGTGCTGTTGGTGCGGAGATGAAACAGAACCTAGAGGTGAATGAGTAGCAATTGTCAAGGTTCTGCTAAACGGCGAGTTTGTAGGTAGAGCGATCGCGTGAGAGTAAAATTAATTATTGACAGCTGCGTAATCTTCTAAAGCAGCTTTTGCACCAGCTTCTATAATTAAGCTCAAATCGCATCCGTACTCGCCAGCACAGCTATAGGAACCAAGCTCTAGTACGTAAAGCTCTCCTTCTGACTCGCAGATGTCTACTGTGTAAAGAGCTTCTGGATACCAGCTCATAGCCTTTAACACATCACTAAGATAACTTACTAGATAACCGCCTTTAATCTCTTCATCAATCCTTTCTTCTCCAACCAGATAGAGCGAACCCGTGATAACTTGATCTTTATAAACAAAGAACCTCCATTCTTTAGCGATCGCTCGCTTACCACTGACTAGAACTAAAGTTGTCTCATCTCTTTTCAGTTCGCTTTCTAGAGACTGCATTGTATTTAAGACATTAAGGTTAAAAACTCCGGCATGGAATGGCTTTATGTTGCTATCAGGCTTTACAAATAGATCCCCCTCCGACTTAAAATACTCAAGAATCTCTTCCCTCCTTCTAATTAGCTCACCTAAAGAAAGAATAAAATACTTATTATTAAGCAAATACTGACCAAAATAGGTGTAGTAGGTAGAGCAACGAAGATTCTTTTCATCCATATAGGCTCCAGGAATCCAAGAAGTTCTCAAAATGTCCCGACCTAAATTGAAAGTTCCTCTAAATAAAACACAATCATGATCGGGAAAATATTTATTTGCTTCTCTAGGATGAAATTTAAGATAACTTGTCTCCTTATAGGTGTATCCTTGGCTTTTCAACTCTTCTATAAATTGCTCATGGGAGTCAGAGACATCTTTTTCAAGTAACCAATTAACTTTGTTCATGAATCGTCTCATTTTTGACAGATTTAAGGATTGGCTGCGTCTGAAAAATTCGTTATTAACGAGTTCAGTTGTTAGTCTGCGAGAGAGGAGAGAAGCCGATCATGCCCTTTAGTCATTTTCGAATTGTTCGTTTTCAAGATACCGATGCGGCGGGTGTAGTTTATTTTGCCAATATTCTTTCAATATGCCATGAAGCCTATGAAGCCTCACTTATGGCATCAGGAATAGACCTTAAAGCCTTCTTTACACAACCGAAAATTGCAATTCCTTTAACTCATGCTAGTGCTGATTTTCGTCGCCCAATCTATTGTGGAGATGAGTTAGTTATTCACGTCATGCCTCAGCAATTGAGTGAGGAGGAATTTGAGATTAATTATCAAGTGATGACAACAACACAACAGCTAGCAGCGAAGGCAATTACTCGGCATGTTTGTATTCATCCAGAGATGAGAAAAAGAGCGCCACTACCGAAGGAAATCAGGGATTGGCTAATCGCTAATTAGCTAATCACCAGTTTCCTCTCTGGAAGGGATGGGGAGATGGGGAGCGGAGGAGAAGGGGAGCAGGGGAGCGGGGGAGCAGGGGAGCAGGGGAGCAGGGGAGCAGGGGAGCGGGGGAGAACCCCTTACCCTTCATACTTCATACTTCACACTTCACACTTCATACTTCATACTTCACCAAGCGCCTCGGCAACGGCTTCGCGAACATACTTTCTTCCCCACTCAGGACTCAGGACTCACCGACTCAGGACTACCGACCTTCGCTGTCAGTTGAGTAATTACTTCGATTAAGTTGTTTGGCTCGAAGGGTTTAGACATGTGCCGTTGGAAGCCTGCTTCGAGGACGCGGCGGCGTTCTTCGGCTCGGGCGTAGGCGGTAAGGGCGATCGCGGGTAGGTTTCCTCCCTGTTGGGCTTCGGTGGCTCTAATTTTGCGGATTAAGCTATAGCCATCTTCTCCGGGCATCCCAATATCGCTGACTAAAAGATCGGGTTGTACCTGTTGCAGTACGGATAGGGCTTCAGGAACGCAGGAAACGGCAGTAACCTTTACCTGCTGCTGTTCGAGAATGGTGGTGATAAATTCTCTGCTGTCTGGATCGTCTTCTACTACCAGCACATGTAAGCCTGATAGGGCAGCATGTTGAGCGTTCAGGGCGGTCGTAGCGGATGCTTCTTGTATCTCCAGCAGGGAACGCTCTGGACTCGGCTGGAATGGCAGCCTTACTGTAAATGTTGTTCCCGGTTGTGTAGAGTTATTCTCTGCCTCGACAGTCCCGTTGTGCAGTTCTACCAGATGACGGACAATTGCCAACCCCAATCCTAAGCCGCCATAGGAGCGAGTGGTAGAGCTATCTGCCTGACGGAAACGATCGAATACATGGGGGAGAAAGTCTGGACTAATACCAATCCCTGTGTCTATGACTTGAAGTTTGATCGTGTCACCTATTAGCTCTATTCGTACCTCGATCTTTCCCTCTTCGGGTGTGAACTTGACGGCATTTGTGAGCAAGTTACAGAAGACTTGCTGCAAGCGTTCCGCATCCCCCGAAATCAGTAGGGCCGTATTCTTGAGGAGGTGGGGTGCCACAGAGGTGAGGAGTTGAGAGGCTGAGGCAGCGGGAGAAAACTCGCGTCCCTCCAGGTCTTGGCTTTCTGTGGCGGCAGGTGTAATTAGCGCCAGTTGAATCTTCTTTGCCTCCACGGTGGGACGAACAGAATCGATCGCTGCCTCCACGATGGGAATGAGATTAATCAAACGTTGATTAAGTTGCAGCTTGCCTCGCAGGATGCGGGAGACATCGAGGATATCTTCAATTAGTTGGGCTTGGGACTTGGCGTTTCGCTCAATCGTTTCCAGTGCCCGTGCCATTGTATTTTCATCAAAAGAGCGGGTGCGAAGCAAGCGCGACCATCCCAAAATGGAGTTGAGGGGAGTGCGAAGTTCGTGAGAAAGCAGGGCGATGAATTCATCTTTCATCTGGTTAGCGGCTTCTGCTTGTAACCTTGCTTCCTGCTCCCGGATAAATTGCTCCCGCGCGGCTTCTGCCTGCTTGCGTTCGGTGATGTCTTCTACGGTGCCGACATGACCGAGCAATGTCCCTTGATCGCTGGACATGGGAGACATCTGGACGCGCACCCACCGCACAATGCCGTCCCGCGTCTGGCAGCGAAATTCGTTGATGTATTCCTGGCGGCGTTCTGTCCAAGCTGCCCAGTCTGACAAAACGCGATCGCGGTCTTCTGGATGCATCACCCGCAACCATCCCTCGTCTAAATTCTCTTGGGCCTCAATGTCACAAATCGTCTGACACCGGGGGTTGAGGTAGGTAGATTTTCCTTCAGTATCCGTTAAAAAAATCCCTACGGGAGAGCAGGCACTCAACGAGCGGAAGCGTTCTTCACTTGCTCTAAGTTCTGTATTGACGGCGGCTAGTTGCGCGGCTTGGCGTTTAATTTCAGCGGTTTTTTGAAATAACTCTACAAATGCCGTGACTTTCGAGAGTAAGATTTCCGGCTGAATCGGTTTGAGCAGGTAATCTACCGCTCCTAAGGAGTAGCCTTTCGCCATTGACGTATCGCTGCTACTATATCCCGTGAGAAAAATAATTGGGGTAGAGCGCGATCGCTGCCGAGAGCGAATTAGCATGGCGGTTTCAAAGCCATCCATCCCTGGCATCTGGATATCGAGCAAAATCACGGCAAAATCTTGACGGAGCAAACATTTCAACGCTTCCTCCCCAGAATTGGCTCTGACCAAATTCTGACCCAAACTTTCTAAAATTGCCTCCAGTGCTAGCAGATTTTCTACCCGATCATCCACTAGGAGGACATTTACTTTTTCAGGCTGCATATCTTCACGTCAGCACAGGGCAACAAAGGTTGACTAAGCAGGGCGCAATCTCCGGTAGAGACAAAATCCTGTCGGCTTTGACCGCCGCGATCGCTGCTGTGGGCATTGTCCGACTATAGGCTGTTGTCGGTTCTTGTACCACAGTAACTCCCCCGGCAGCAGCGATCGCGGCTAACCCCTGTGCGCCATCATTACTTGCTCCCGTCAAAATCACCCCAATCGCTTTAGCAGCGTAAGCATCAGCCGCCGACTCAAATAGCACGTCAATCGACGGGCGAGCATAGGAGACGGGAGCTTCTGTAGAAAGAGAAAAACTGCTATTTTCTACCAACAAATGATAGTCAGCCGGAGCCAAGTAAACATACCCCGGCACAATCTCTTCTTTATCCTCCGCTTCTTTGAGCGGTAGAACGCACACCTGCTGTAAAAAGTCGCTGAGGGAGTTGTCAGAGTCCTTATGACGGTGTTGCGCGATCGCTACAGGTACAGAGAAACCTGCGGGTAAACCGGAGAGTAACACTTCTAACGCCTGCAATCCTCCCATTGATGTACCGACAACAATAATTTCGTACGTCATCAGCGAATCCTCCGGTAGAGTTTTTCCCGTGCCGCGATCGCTTCATAATCTTCACAGTGGGGCGTGAACTTTAGCGATTCCTGGCGTCCTAGCCCTAAGATGCCAAACATGCCGAGACTTTCATACAACAGCTTGTGGACTCGTGCCTGAAGTGTCTGATTGAAATAGATTAGGACGTTGCGACACAAAATCACATTAAATTCATTAAACGAACTATCCGTTGCCAGGTTGTGGGGCGAAAAGACTAAATTCTCCCGTAACGATGACCGAAAGATCGCACTTTCATAGGCTGCTGTGTAGTACTCAGAAAACGACCGCTTCCCACCCGCGTGCAGATAATCCTGAGTATATTGCTGCATCAATTTCAAAGGAAAAATTCCTGCTTTTGCCTGTTTTAACACGGTTTCATCCATGTCCGTTGCATAAATTCGACAGCGGTGATACAGCCCTTCTTCTTGTAACAAAATTGCCAAAGAATAGACTTCTTCCCCCGTCGAACACCCCGCATGCCAGATGCGAATGAACGGATACGTCCGCAACAACGGCACCACTTTCTGACGAAAAGCCAGGTAAAACCCCGGATCTCGATACATGGCTGTGACGTTCACCGATAGCCCCAGCAACAAGCGTTCCAGACAGGCCGGATCGTGCAGCACCTTCTCTTGCAAACCGGAAATGCTGCTTAAATTTTCGGCGCGGATTGTATTCCAGATACGGCGTTTGAGAGACGCCAAGGCATAATTGCGAAAATCATAGCCGTAGTAACGGTACAACCCCTCTAAGAGCAATTGAATTTCAATTACTTCTAGTTCTTGCTGATGTTTAGATATCGTCATTTAGGGGCGAGGGGAAGAGAAGGGTGAAGGATGAAGGATGAAGGATGAAGGATGAAGGAAATTACCGATACAGCCAGACTCGCAGCAGGGAGAGTAACTGTTCGGTATCGACAGGTTTGGTGATGTAGTCGGATGCGCCAGCTTCGATGCACTTTTCGCGATCGCCTTTCATGGCTTTGGCGGTGAGGGCAATAATTGGCAAAGCCCGGAATTTCTCTAGCTTGCGAATCGCCTGCATGGTTTCGTAGCCGTCCATTTCCGGCATCATCACATCCATCAAGACAACATGGCTATCGGGGTTATTTTGCAACACCTCAATCCCATCTTTGCCATTTTCCGCATAAATTATTTCCATTTGGTGGCGTTCTAGCATACTAGTGAGGGCAAAGATATTGCGGACATCATCATCGACAATCAGCACTTTTTTTCCTGCCAGGATGGAATCGGTTTGATGCAGTTGTTCGAGGATTTGCTGTTTAGATTCTGGTAAGTTTGCCTGGACGCGGTGGAGGAATAAGGCAGTTTCATCTAAAAGGCGTTCTGGCGATCGCACATCTTTAATAATGATTGTTTTCGCCATCCGCTTGAGTTCTGTTTCTTCTGCCTTCGTCAGTTCCTTCCCGGTGTAAACAATAATCGGCAGCGTTTTTAGACTTTCTTCTTGCTTGATCAGTTCGATCAACTCAAAGCCCGTCATATCTGGTAGCCCTAAGTCGAGGACAACACAATCAAAGTGTCCGGCTTTTAGGGCAGCAAGAGCCGCCGTTCCCGTCCCCACCGCCGTGGTTAACACATCACCATTGCCAATCAACTCAACAATGCTCTGGCGTTGTGTCTCATCATCTTCTACCACCAGCAAGTTCTTCACCTGTCGCTCGATGAAGCCCTTGATATTCGTCAAGGCGCTAGTCAAGGCTTCGCTATCAACGGGTTTTTGTAGATAGGCGATCGCGCCTTGTTGCAAACTCCGCTGTTGTCCTTCCTCCACGGAGAGGATATGTACCGGGATGTGTCGCGTGTTCGGGTCATGCTTCAACCGATCTAGCACCGTCCACCCATCCATCACAGGTAATTGGATATCAAGGGTAATCGCATCCGGCTTCAGTTGTCGCGCAATTTCCAGCCCAACATCGCTCCGCGTGGCGACAATACCCTTAAAGCCTTGTTCCCGTGCCATATCCAACAAAATCCGCGCAAAATTGATGTCATCTTCCACGATTAACAAAACGCGATCGCCCGGTTGAATCTGCTCCCGGTCATCATTGATCGCCAAGCTAGGTGCTAGCGGCGTCGAGACTAGGGCCGCCGCTGACGGTGATGGCGGTAGACTGACAACAGCATTTTCCTGCCCCGCCTGTGGCGTAAGCGTCTCCGGATAGTGCTGCGGCAAGTATAGGGTAAACGTACTTCCTCGACCTGGGGCACTAATTAACTGAATCTCCCCACCCAGCAAGCGGGCAATTTCCCGACTAATCGACAAACCTAACCCCGTACCGCCATATTTGCGGCTGGTGGTGCCATCCGCTTGCTGAAAGGCTTCAAAAATCACCCGCTGCTTATCCGGTGAAATGCCGATTCCCGTATCGCTGACCGCAAACGCCACCACCATATCCGCCTGATTTAAGTATTTTTGCTCACGGCTCCAGCCCTGCTGTACGGGAGTCACCTGCAGCGTCACCCGTCCTTTGTCGGTGAACTTGAAGGCGTTGGAGAGCAGGTTCTTCAACACTTGTTGCAAGCGTTTGGGGTCAGTGTAGATCGTGCTGGGTAAGCTTGACTCAAACTCCTGAACAAACTCTAGTTTTTTGTCTTGGGCGATCTGCCGGAAGGTGCGTTCCATTTGCCCGCCTAAGTCGGTAAATAGCGTCTGGCTGATATCCACAGACATCGTTCCCGACTCAATCTTGGCAAGATCCAAAATGTCATTGATTAGCCCCAGCAAATCCGTCCCGGAGGAATGAATAGTGCGGGTGTATTCCACTTGCTTATCACTCAAGTTACCTTCGGGATTATCTGAGAGCAGTTTTGCCAGGATTAACAAACTGTTGAGCGGTGTCCGCAACTCGTGGGACATATTCGCCAAAAATTCGGACTTATATTTAGAACTTAAGGCTAATTGCTCGGCTTTCTCTTCCAGAGCTTGTCTAGCTTGTTCAATCTCCCGATTCTTCCGTTCAACTTCTTTTTTTTGCAGCGCGAACAACTCCGCTTTTTCTTCTAGCTCCTCATTGGTTTGCTGCAACTCTTCCTGCTGATTTTTTAGCAGTTCTTCCGAGGCGCGGAGGGACTTGGCTTGCTGTTCTAAGCGTTGATTGGTTTCTCTGAGTTCGTCTTGTTGGCTTTGTAACTCTTCTGCCAAAGACTGGGACTGCTTGAGCAATTCCTCCGTCCGCGTATTGACCGCGATCGTATTTAAGACGATGCCGATGCTTTCTGTGAGCTGGTCAAAGAACGTTAGATCAATTTCCCGAAAGCGCTGGAAGGAGGCAAGTTCAATAACGGCGGTTACCTGCTCCTCAAACAAAACGGGTAAAACAACCACATTTAAGGGAGCCGCCTCTCCTAAACCAGAGCTGATTTTGATGTAATCATCCGGCACGTCTACCAGCAAAATCCGCTCTTTTTCCAAGGCGCATTGCCCCACCAAGCCTTCACCTAAGCGGAAGCGGTTGGCAAGGGACTTGCGCTCCCGATAGGCGTAGGCGCTAAACAGCTTCAGCAGGGGTTGCGGCTCTAGTGTTTCCATCAGGTAAAACACCCCGTGCTGCGCCCCTACTAAGGGAGCTAGTTCCGAAAGAATCAGGCGAGACACGGTTTCCAAGTCTCGCTGTCCCTGAAGCATCCGGCTAAACTTCGCCAAGTTGGTTTTCAACCAGTCTTGCTCAGTACTCTTCTGGGTTGTCTCCCGGAGGTTGGCAATCATCTGGTTAATGTTGTCTTTGAGTCCGGCGACTTCGCCTTGGGCAATAACAGAAATTGAGCGGGTCAAATCGCCCTTGGTAACTGCCGTTGCCACTTCCGCGATCGCTCGTACCTGCGTCGTTAGATTTGCCGCCAGTTCGTTGACGTTATCGGTTAAATCTCGCCAGGTTCCTGAAGCTCCCGGAACACTCGCCTGTCCCCCCAGTTTTCCTTCAATGCCAACTTCTCGCGCTACTGTGGTGACTTGCTCAGCGAAGGTGGCAAGGGTATTGATCATCTCATTGATCGTATCGGCTAAGGTTTCGATTTCCCCTTTGGCATCCAGTGCCAATTTGCGCTTCAAATCCCCATTGGCAACGGCAGTTACTACTCTGGCAATGCCTCGCACTTGGGCTGTTAAATTCCCTGCCATTGAGTTGACGTTATCGGTTAAGTCCTTCCAAGTTCCGGCGACGCCTTTAACTTCCGCTTGCCCCCCTAGCTTGCCCTCCGTGCCAACTTCCCGCGCTACCCGCGTTACTTCTGAGGCGAAGGAGTTGAGCTGATCCACCATCGTGTTGATCGTGTTTTTCAGCTCTAAGATTTCCCCTTTCACATCGACGGTAATCTTTTTGGAAAGGTCGCCATTAGCAACGGCTTTTGTAACGGCGGCAATGTTTCGTACCTGACTCGTCAGGTTCCCCGCCATTGAGTTGACGTTATCGGTTAAGTCCTTCCAAGTTCCGGCAACGCCTTTAACTTCTGCTTGACCTCCTAACTTACCTTCTGTGCCAACTTCCCGCGCCACCCGCGTTACTTCTGAGGCAAAGGAACTGAGCTGATCTACCATGATGTTGATCGTATTTTTCAGCTCCAGGATTTCTCCATTTACCGGAACGGTAATTTTCTTCGAGAGGTCGCCACTAGCGATCGCCGTTGCCACTTCCGCAATATTCCGCACTTGGGCAGTTAAATTCCCTGCCATCAGGTTTACAGACTCAGTTAAATCCTTCCAAGTACCCGCTACCCCCTTAACTTCTGCCTGCACCCCCAGTTTGCCTTCCGTGCCAACTTCTCGCGCTACCCGCGTCACTTCTGAGGCAAAGGAGTTGAGCTGATCCACCATGATGTTGATCGTGTTCTTCAGCTCCAAGATTTCCCCTTTCACATCAACGGTGATTTTCTTGGACAAATCCCCCTTAGCAACCGCCGTCGTCACTTCCGCAATATTCCGCACCTGAGCCGTTAAATTCCCCGCCATGGAGTTAACGCTGTCCGTCAAATCTTTCCATGTTCCCGCTACTCCCTTAACTTCCGCTTGCACCCCCAGCTTGCCTTCCGTACCAACTTCTCGCGCTACCCGCGTCACTTCTGAGCCAAAGGAGTTGAGCTGATCCACCATCGTATTGACGACTCGGGCAGTTTGGAGAAACTCCCCTTTTAAAGGTCTGCCATCAATTTCCAGGTCAATCGTTTGGGACAAGTCCCCATTCGCCACCGCCCGAATCACCCGCGCGGTTTCAGCGTTGGGCTGCACCAAATCAGTAATCAAGATATTCACGGAATCAATGCAGTCTGCCCAAGAGCCTTTCGCCGTCGCAATTGAGGCGCGTTGGGTAATTTTGCCTTCTTTACCGACAACGGTACTGATACGCTCTAGCTCATTCGCCATGCTTTGATTCATCTCAATGATGTCATTGAGCGTGTCGGCAATTTTCCCGGCAATACCTGTTTGATCGATGGGCATTCGTACAGAAAAATCTCCTTTCTGTACCGCGACAAGGGTTCTCAGAAGCTGTTTCGGGTCAAAATTATCTGTACGCTCTTGGGTTACCGAGGCAGTGGGCATATCTTTTTTTAGTCCTGAGTTCTGAGTGCTGAGTGCTGAGTAGGGAGCGGGGGAGCAGGGGAGCGGGGGAGCAGGGGAGCAGGGGAGCAGGGGAGCGCTCAGTCGAACGCTGAGCTCACGGCCGAAGCCTTCATACTTCACCCTTCACCCTTCATCCTTCACACTTCATCCTTCATTTTTTAGCTCCAATCGTCTTGTCCTTGAGAGCTACCGTTACGGGGTTTGTAGCCTTGAGCGTTGGCATGAAGCTGACGCGTCTGCTCAAACAAAATTTCTTCTGTGAGGTTCCAGCGCTGGAGGACAGTATCGAGGCTTTGCTGCACGTCTCTTGCGCCGGGAAAGCCTCGATAGCGAATGCGGAGGCGAGCTAGTTCTGCTAGGTGAAAATTACTAGGAGAATTCTCTTGTAGCAGACGGTCTACGAGTTGGCGATCGCGATCTTCTTGAGGATGCTGCTGGTCTTTATTTTCTGTTGTAGTCATTTTGTTCAAACACTTAAGATTAAATTATTCTTTAGTACATATAAAAAATATTAGCTATTTCCGGGGTTGTATCTGAATGATTACAACTATAGAATTACGTTGGTTTTGCCAGGGGATGATTCCGGCGGTAGTCGAACACTGGTTTGACAATGACTGTCCTGGTGAATGGCTAGGACAACCAGAAGAACGAGAAGATCTGTACCTGCACATAACCCCTAAGTGTGACTATCTCAACCTCAAACTCAGGCAAGGGCGTTTAGAAGTGAAGTGGCGCAAAGCTGAACTGGGGATTCGGCGTTTTGGCAACGCTTGGGAAGGTCACATAGAGCAATGGGGAAAGTGGATGTGCGAAGATCCAGAGCAACAAAGCTTTTTGCCCCACACCATTATTGAGCAAGAACCGTGGATTAGTGTCTACAAAAAGCGACGCCAGCGCCTCTATCAGCTCCCCTCAACTTCTCAATCCTGTAGCGTAGAACTGACTCAGCTAAAAGTGGCAGAAAATTTGTGGTGGAGCCTAGCTTTTGAAGTCGCAGAGATACCGCCAGACTTAATAGATAGTCTGCAAAATACAATTCATGCGGCGAGTCAAACTTACCAAGGGTCAGAGTTGAAAGCACAAAATTCCTATGCTTATCCTCACTGGCTCGCCCTGACGGTCTAAATTGAAGGAAACATTCAAGAATCGTCGTTGCCTCACTTGATGTTTGGGATGCTGCTTTCTAAAGGAACCAAGGTGTGAGGCATCAGCTTAAACAGTGGGATGAGGAGTTAGCCCCGATGAAACTGTTTTGGAGTCTCCCACTTCACTAAGACCGTTTTTGTATAAATTAATACCATTTTCAGGAACAGCGTTCTCTGTCGAAGCATAAGTAAGAGGATCGCGATCGCCAACAGCAGAGGTGAGCGATCGCCCCAAATTCTCGTCCAGTTCTTGCAGCGGAATTTCCACCACAAACTCTGTTCCTTGTCCCATCTCGGAGTTGCAGCGCAACTGTCCGCCATGCTTTTCAATGATCTGGTAGCTAATCGTCAATCCCAAACCCGTACCGGAGCCAACCGGTTTTGTCGTAAAAAACGGATCAAAAATTTGTTGCTTCACCGCTTCAGGAATACCAGAACCGTTGTCAGCAATGCGGATGACTACTTTGTCCGTTGTTTCGCTACTGCTAACGACCTCGGTGCGAATCCAAATTGTCGGGATTGACGATTGGGAAGAGAGTTTTGAGTTTTGTCTCCCCAGTTCCTCAGACTCCTCTTCCAACGCATCAACGGCATTGTTCAGGAGATTCATAAACACCTGGTTGAGCTGTCCGGCAAAACACTCCACTTTGGGCAAGTTACCGTACTCCTTAATCAACTGAACTCCCCCCGCTTCTGGTCTAAGCCGATGCTGCAAAATCATCAGCGTGTTATCAATACCCTGATGAATATCAACGGGTTTGCGATCCGCTTCATCGAGGCGCGAGAAGCTCCGCAAGCTCAGGACGATTTGGCGGATACGATCTGTCCCCACCTTCATCGAATTCAGTAAGCGAGGAAAATCTTCAATCAAAAACTCACAGTCGATCGCCTCTGCTTGCGATTGAATTTCGGCAACAGGCTGCGGGTAATACTTTTGATAAAGTTGCATCAAATCCAGCAAATCCTGGGCATAGGTCGAGGCGTGACTAATATTGCCGCAGATAAAGGACACGGGGTTATTAATTTCATGGGCAATTCCGGCTACCAGTTGCCCCAAGCTAGACATTTTTTCTGTCTGAATGAGTTGTACTTGGGTTTGCTTGAGTTCGTGAAGGGTAGACTCTAGTTGCGCGCGTTGCTCCAAAAGCCGTGCTTGTGACTGCCGTAGTGCGGCTTCTGCTGCCTTGCGTTCTGCCAGTTCCGCAGCCAATTGCTCAAACAAAGCCGCCCGTTGAATTGCCACGCCCAATTGGGCACTGAGCTGTTTGAGTAGCTCGACTTCCGAGTTTTGCCAATGCCGGATGCCGGAACACTGATGAACAATCAACAATCCCCAAAGCTTCTCCCCAAGCAAAATTGGCACAACCAGGTTAGCTCGCACTTGGAAGCGCTCAAGCAACTCAACATGACACGGCGTTAAGCTCGCATTGTAAATATCATTAATTACTCGTATCCGACCCTGTTGGTAAAGTAGACCATGAGTGTCCTGAAAGCAATTGTCCTGGATATTGGTTCCTAAAGCAGAAGTCCAACCCCAACTCACCGACTCAACAGCGACAACACCACTCCAATCTGGCTCAAAGCGATAGATCACTGCTCGATCGGTGTGGAGAAATTGCCGCACTTCCGCAACAGCGGTGTTGAGGACTTCCTCTAAGTTTAAAGACTGACGAATGCGCCGGGAAATCATTTCAACCAAACGCTCTCGTTGCACTTGTTGTCGCAGAGCTTCCTCTGTGTACTTACGCTCGGTGATGTCGCGAAATGACCAAATTCTGCCGTAGTATTCTTTTTCTGGAGATAAAACAGGCGCGGAGTAGCGGTCAAAGACTTGCCCATCCCTCAAGTGAATTTCATCCCGACTGCTGATGGTGGGATGGTCGTACAAGTACGTCACTTTTTCTAGAAATTCTTGCGGTTGCAGCAGACGCGGCAGGATATAGTTGAGGAGCGATTCATCTCTTCGTTCGCTGATTATTTCAGAGGGGATATCCCACATCTGGCAGAAGCGGTAGTTATAACTAGCGACGGCTCCTGTCTCATCCAAAACCAAAATCCCATCAAGAGCCGCTTCGTGTTGGGCTTTTAGTAGGGCATTACTGCGCTGTAAGGCGGCTTGAGTGCGTTGGCGATCGCTAATATCGCGAGCAAAGGCACAGTTATACTCCTTGTCGTCAAACTCCAAATAATTAAACGTCACTTCTACCGGAATCACTTGCCCATCACGACTTCGATACTGGGTTTCCACCGTCCCCGAACCCTTTTCCTTACTTTGCTGCCAATTAGACACCCAAGCCTGTAGTGATAATTCGGGGTCAATATCCCCAACGCTCAGCTTCAGCAGTTCCTCACGGGAATACCCCAACAACTTACAAGCTGCCTCGTTGACATAGAAAAAACGACCATCCGGGGTAATCCAGAAGGCTGCATCCGCTGTGCAGTCAATAGAAAATTGCATCAACCGTCGTTTATCTTCTGCCAGCTTGCGCTGAGTAATGTCCGTTTGGATACCCACAAAGTGCGTCAGCTTACCGTCCGCATCGTGTACGGGTGACAGCTTCAGGTCATTCCAAAACGGTGTACCGTCTTTACGGTAATTTTTGAGCGTCACCTCACATTCTTGCCCCCCCCGGATCGCTTGACGGAGTTTGTCGAGTTCTTCTGGATCGGTGTCTACTCCCTGTAAAAACTTACAATTGCGCCCTAAGACTTCTACTTGCGAGTAACCGGTAATACTCTCAAAGGCAGGATTGCAGTAGAGCAGGGGATTGTTTGGCACTGTGGCATCGGCAATGACAATGCCACAACTCGTTGCTGACATCGCCCGCTCATAAAGCCGTAGTATCTCTAGCTCCCCTTTCTTGCCCTTAAGGAGATCCAACGCCTCATCTCTTACTGGTCGGCTTGCCATAGAACTATAAGGTTCAACAATTTGGTTAATAACGGTAGATAACCCGGATTGAGCTGATCTTAAATTAACCAATCTCAATCTTAGAAAATTATCAAGAAAGATTAAACGCTTACAAGGATACCTAGAGAAAAACTAAGTATTTGTACCCGCTATGTACGGCACTCAACTGAATGATCTAGCGTGGATTTTGCCAAAGATGCCCCTTATAAACATTATTGTAACGTTTAGTTATGTAAAGAGTTCTTGTATCCACGTAACGTTCCTGTATTTTCCTGAAATGTATCACCGTAGTTTCCCCCTTCACAGAATTTGCCGTGCTAAGATAGTACTTGAGAATAAATTCGGTTGCAGTGTTTGTTTCTAGTATTGATAGGGGTTTTCCTTTTGGTCTTGACAGGCTTCCTCCGAAATCTAAATCTCTACACACCTAATGATTTTGGAGTCCATCTATGTCTATTTATGTAGGCAACTTATCCTACGAGGTCACTCAAGAAGACCTCAACGCCGTTTTTGCAGAATATGGTTCTGTAAAACGGGTTCAGCTACCCACAGATCGTGAAACCGGACGCCTACGTGGCTTTGGTTTTGTAGAAATGGGTTCAGAAGCTGAAGAAACGGCTGCTATTGAAGCACTTGATGGTGCTGAATGGATGGGCCGTGACTTGAAAGTCAACAAAGCCAAGCCTCGCGAAGACAGAGGTGGCGGTGGCGGTGGTGGACGAGGAAACAACAACTTCTCTCGTCGCTACTAAACTAAAACGGTTAAATCTTTTTAGCCTGTCCGTAAGTGACTGAGAGTTAGATGGCTAGCTTCCGAAGTTAATTCATTCGTCTTTAGTTACTTACGGCTCAATAGAAAAAGGCTTAGGCAATTATGCTTGAGCCTTTTTCTTGTTTTCTCCGCTTCGCCAACTCCTTACTGAGTGAGGGCTTGCTCCAGAATAGCGACAACCGCGAGTTCTTCTAGATTTAGACTATGGGGTGATTCATCCACCTCTGACGGTGGCGATTTTGACGGCGTAGCGTCCAGATCCCCTTCCAGGTAAGCCTCAATGATCGCGGGATGTACATAATACTTCCGACAGGTAGCCGGACGATTACCCAACTGCTTTGCTACCGCTTTAATAGCTTGGGTAACGTTCTTCTTCGCCTGAGTCTGAGACTCAAAAGGTTCTAACTGCTTTAACTCTCGCGCGGCTAGCATAGTCCCCGCCCAAGTGCGGAAGTCTTTGGCTGTAAAGTCATCACCAGCAATGTTTCGTACATAGGTGTTGACATCTTCTGAGTCAATAGTCTGGCGTTGGTCTTGATCGTCAAAATACTGAAATAGTTCGTAGCCGGGGATGTCCCGACAGCGCTTAACGATTTTGGCAAGGCGTCTGTCACTGACAGCAATATCGTGCTTGACGCCACTTTTGCCTTTGAAGTGAAAATGCACCGTCGAACCGGAAAATTCTACGTGGCGATCGCGTAAGGTAGTTAAACCATAGGAGTTATTTTCTTGGGCGTACTCTGCATTACCCACCCGGATAAAGGTCGTTTCCAACAGACGCACCACTACCGCCAACACCTTTTCTCGTGGTAGCCCCCGTAACGCTAAATCACGTTCAGTTTGTTCCCGAATCAACGGCAGTGCCGCACAAAAGGGAATCATGCGGTTAAACTTTGTCTGGCTGCGGATTTTGCACCAACGGGGATGATAGCGATACTGCTTGCGCCCCTTAGCATCCCGTCCCGTTGCTTGCAGATGTCCGTTAGGCATTGGGCAAATCCAGACATCCTCGAACGCTGGGGGAATCGCCAGAGATTTCAGGCGTTCGAGTTCTGATGAGTCGGTGATGCGCTCTCCATCAACGTCAATGTAGCTAAACCCTCTTCCCCGACGCTGGCGACGAATGCCAGGACTATCATCCGTGACGTAGCGCAGTCCTGCTATTTTTGCTGATTCAATCGGATCGGTGATCAGTTTAAGTTTTTTCGGAAGAGAGCGCTTTTGCAACGTGGCTGACATGGGAGGAGGGGAGAGTACTGGGAAATACCTGACTACCCTTGCAATCTAACGAATTTATCTAAGTCAAGAACTCCTCACAAAAGCTGATGAGTCGTCAGCCATTAGTCATAGTAGCCGTTGACATCCTCTCCCGTTACACCCGTACACCTACGCCAGAAAGTGCGATCGCATCTTTATTGGATTTCGATCTCTCAATTCTGCCTAGCGATCGCCTCCTTCATTTAAACTTCCGAATACTGACTACTGAGTCTCAACCTTTCAGCTCATCGAATCACTATCAGAGGATAGATGATACTAAGTTTTTATGCTTCTAAAGTGAGGTAAAAGAAAATTTAACAGTAATATAAATCAACTAAAACTATGGCAGTACAAAGCAAAGAAGATTCCGGCACAGAGAAAATGAACGATGCGTTCACCACCGTAATGCGCCTGAGTGCCTATGCAGCTAAGACAGCTTCTGAGGCTGTTCAATCTACTACAGAAAACTTTACTAGTACAGCTACTGCCGTAGGAGAAACAATTGGCTCTGTAGCTCACCAACTAACAGAGCATGGGACAAAAACTGTAGGCGAAATCGCTACTCCCATTGCGGAAAATCCGATGGTGAAATATGCGGCAAAAGTTCCAGGAATTAACGTATTAATGGCAGCCCTTGGTGAGGTTGATGTAGACAAAGCTCAGAAGGAAGTAGACCAACTCCGACAGGAATACCCACTGGAAACCCCTGAGCAGATTGCTCACCGGATTATGGTTGACACTGCCATGAAAGCCGGAGGAGTGGGATTACTCACCAACTTTGTACCTCCCTTAGCGCTGACTTTGTTTGCTGTCGATCTGGCGGCGGTGACAGCCCTGCAAGCGGAGATGGTTTATCGCATTGCTGCTGCTTACGGATTTCCGCTAAAAGACCCCACTCGACGGGGCGAAGTCTTAGCAATTTTTGGTCTATCTGTGGGAGGTGCTGGCCCTTTGAAGGTGGGAATGAGCTTTATAGAACTCATTCCTGTAGTGGGTGCTGTGGCGGGAGCATCAAACAACGCTGCGTTGATTTACTCACTGGGATATGTAACTTCCCGATATTACGAAAAGAAAATCAGCTCCGCTGCTCAAGCTAATGCAACGGGAAGTAGCAATATTAATCACGCCCAGAATTGAGCCGGGGATATCAGGGCTATTAGGTGAAGGTATTCTTCACATTGCTGTAGTAGTTGTCTGACTTCATTGACAGCATAGTCACTTAGAAATCACAGCGATCGCCCCTTAGATCTAATCCAATTGTTCCGGCGCGGAGGGGCATCCCGTGTCGTTAATAAAGCTCATCGAGTATCCGAGGCAATAGCTGGAGTTGGTGAGAAGCCTACACCATATCTGTATTCAGATTGATGTAGGAGTATGTCACATAGGATAGTTATATATCTGCGATCGCCATTAAATTTTCCCAATCCGGAAGTTAGGCAAAATTTGTGATCAGCAATATTAAGTTGTGTTCTTTTTAGGAGGACTTATTATGTCTCGTTTAAGGCAAATTATTCAGAACACGTTCATTCGGTTTGTTGGTTTTCTTCAGCAGATATTTAACGGCTTTAAGAATATTTTTGGCTATTTAGGTCAGCTATTAGGGCGATTTGTCCGATTGCTTGGATTTACAACCGATGGCACTTTCTTAGAGCCTGAAGATGCCCAGGGTACTACACGAGCTGAACCCAAACAAGTATCTGAACCGGAAGAAACAAAGCCGCCCGTTGCGGTAAATCCCGTTCGCCGTAGTGCCAATTCTAATATGGACTACTACCGCAACCTAGCTCGACAAATCAAGACTTCGGACTAGGATACAGTTGTGTTGGGTGGTGCAAGTCACCCGACTTAACTCACAAAAAGATTTTGAGAATTGCCGATGGACGACGCCGTGGTGATGGTTGCCAATAGTTGGCAGGATTGGGTAACTGTGTTGGGCTTTGTGGGCTTCACTACCTTTATTATCTGGCGCGTGTACATGACAACACAGAACTGAAGAGCGATCGCCCCGCTTCATTATTATTTGAGAAGGGGTGATTTTTTGTTGAGTAACACTACGCGATCGCAGGCTTTTCCTTAACTTAATTCATAACTAGGCGCTCGTACTACGTGTACTACCTCTGGGCGATCGCCTCCTTAGTATGATCGTATCGTCGCTCCTGCAAATGACTTAATTCAAGACTCACTAGCTCTGGTTATGTTTGTGTGACTGTTGTTGGTTTGGAGCAGTGAGCTTACTGAATTGCGCTGTAACCACGCACATAGTTTTATATTTGCCCTATCGTCTGGCTTTGGTTTATATTCATATTCACCACTTTGAATTTTTTCTCGAAATATGTGTGCACAAGTATGACTGACACTGAATTTGGAGATAGATAGAAGTGTTCAGGATGATATTCAATATGCATGTGTTCGCCTGTACCCCAGTCCTTTGCGAATGATAAGACCACATTAGACAGAATGGACAATTTTTGGCGATCGCCTCGGAGCAAAACTCTGCCATCTTGAGTAACTTGAAACTCCACCAATTGCCCAGATGAGATACTTACCTGTATTCCCGATAAAAATCTACAATAAGGTGCAGCATTTAGATCCTCTCCCAAAGCTTTAGCATTAATTTCAACATCATTTTCTGTTAGTTTCTTAGACAAATCCAGTAGTTCCTCTTCATTTGCTGCTATTTCAATTTCGCGAACTGAATCAGAATATCGAATAAGCATAGCTACCCTGCTTGACTGACAAAACTAAGAAGCTGGAAAACGACTGAGGACGGTAAATTCACGCTTAAAGGAATCATTCTGTTGCGGATGTCTGTACCCTTTGAAGTAACCTTGAGTTACGCTGAATATCAAGAGATTCAGAGACGGCTTCTAAAGTAATATTAACTGGCTAGGTTGCATAACGATTGGATAGATCCCCCCTAGCCCCCCTTCAAAAGGGGGGAACAAGATCTCTTGAAAGTCCCCCGTGATATCAAAGGCGAAGCAACATCTGGCTTCCCCCTTTTTAAGGGGGACGGGAGGGGGATCTCCGAGGGGGATTTAGGGGGATCTCTAGGAATTTACAACTCTTTAGAGACAGCCTCTCAGATCATGGTGAACATTGCCCACCATAACCGTTGAACTAATAGATTGAGTTTAACGAAGGCAGCAGAAACTGCCGCTCAAAAGCGATCGCTCTACACCTTAAACTTCTCCGTAATCCGCTTCATCGCTTCCTCTACATTCTCCCGACTATTGAATGCTGAAAGGCGGAAGTAACCTTCCCCTGCGGCACCAAAACCCGAACCTGGCGTTCCTACAACATTGCAGGTTTGCAGCAGCTTATCGAAGAAATCCCAACTCGATAGATTATTGGGTGTTTGCACCCAGACATAGGGCGCATTCACGCCACCATACACTGATAATCCGGCGGCGGTTAGTTGTTCGCGAATAATTTTGGCGTTTTCCAGATAGAAGCTAACCAGTTGCTGAGTTTGCGCCTGTCCTTCCTCCGAGTAAACCGCCTCGGCTCCGCGTTGCACGAGGTAGGATACCCCATTGAACTTGGTAGACTGACGGCGATTCCATAGCTTCCACAGTTCCACATCCGAACCATCGGCGGCTTTCGCTGTCAGCGTCTTTGGTAAGACTGTGAACGCACAGCGAGTTCCGGTGAATCCGGCATTTTTGGAGAAGGAGCGGAACTCAATCGCGCAATCCCGCGCTCCTTCAATTTCGTAGATGGAATGGGGAAGATCTGCATCGGTGATGAAGGCTTCGTAAGCGGCATCAAAGAAAATGATCGAGTCATTGGCTTTGGCATAGTCTACCCACGCCTTCAGGTGTTCCTTAGTGGCAGTTGATCCGGTGGGATTGTTGGGGAAGCAGAGATAAATTAGGTCAACTTTCTCGCTAGGAATCTCGGCGGTGAAGTTGTTTTCCGCCGTAATCGGCAGGTACACCAAGCCCTTAAATTCACCCTTATCGTTGGCAGCGCCAGTATGCCCCGCCATGACGTTAGTGTCTACATACACAGGATAGACGGGGTCGGTGACGGCGATTTTGTTGTTTTTGCCAAAAATGTCGAGAATGTTGCCTGTATCGCACTTAGAGCCGTCGGAGATGAAGATTTCACCCGGATCAACCTCGCATCCGCGAGATTGGAAGTCATGAGCCGCAATTTTCTCGCGTAACCAGCCATAGCCTTGTTCTGGGCCATAGCCTTTAAATGTAGCGCGATCGCCCATATCTTCAACCGCTTTGATCATAGCGGTGCGGCAGGCTTCTGGTAAGGGTTCCGTGACATCACCAATACCGAGTTTGATAATTTTCGCGTCAGGATTTGCCTCTGCGAAGGTATTGACTCGTCGAGCAATTTCGGGAAACAGGTAGCCCGCTTTGAGCTTGAGGTAGTTATCGTTAATGGTTGCCATAGTAGATTGTTACGAGCGCCGTAAAACAGCTTACTGCCAACCGTTGCCTTAGGAGTCCTATCGTCTCCATTGCCAGCCCTTCGATTCCCAACAGCACTCCAGAGATATTTACCCAAGACGGAAGGTGATTTTCTCGCAGGTACTTTCAGGAATTGAGGAGGCGTTTGCCTACCTGCTGAAGATTTTAGAGCGAGGGATGACCCTAAAAAACCCCTCCCCGCACAGGGGAAGGGGTACTTGGGAGAGGTGTTCAGAACTTGTTGTTGCTAGTGCTAGCTAAAAAAGCTTGAGTTGACACGCTGTAGGGCTGTTAGCCCCTGCTCAATTGCTTTTAGCTACCCTTGTTAGCGGTGTATTCAGAAGCTTCCACTAGTTCGGGGGAAGCGATAAAGCCGAAGTAAAAACCGATTGCAGCGAAAATTGCATGCAGCCAAACATCATTTCCAAAGATGGGAACGAAGCCAAACATGAGGTTGGTAAACGGAAACAGCCCCATTACAGCTAGCACGCCATAAAAGATTGCTAGCCCTCGACCGAAGATGCGGGGGCCAACTGGCGAGACGGATGCGGCGATTCCTAAAATTCCCACGGACAGGTGAACAACATTGTGAAAGAGATTGATGGGGAATAGTCCCATCAGGTAACCGTATCCCAAGGGATAAACACTAACTGCCTCGGCTGCCGTTGGAGCGCCTTTGACAAAGGCTGGAATAAATCCAAGAACACCGACGATCAGAAAGAAAACGCCAGTAATTAAGGCGAAGGATTGTCCTGGTTTCATAGTTAGATTCCTTAAAGTAGTAGAAAATTTTTAAATTTCAATTGCGATTTAAGATTAATCGCCTGAATTATAAAATTCTTCCACTCAAGGAATAGATACTTCTGTACCTAAAGATTGATCTGAATTTCACAGGATCAAAGAGGAAGAAATTCATCCAAAAGGGTGACGCAAATATTAGACCTCTTGCAAAAATGTACCAGACCCCTCCCCAACCCTCCCCTTACTAAGGGGAGGGGGCAAGATTTCAAGTCTCCCCCCTTACTAAGGGGGGATTAAGGGGGGTCTATTCGACTTATGCAAGAGGTCTATTATTACCAGAGGCGAATTAAAAGACGTGCGATCGCCTCCGGCACCACCCAAGGAGCGATCGCTAACTTGTTGATCTTCTAAGCTGGCAGCCTAACCATCTCTCGCACATTTCCTTGGACGCCACCGACCCCTTGAGTAAACTGGTAATCTTGCTGGCATACTTGCATGGGCATCCCAGACTTGGGAGCCATCACAATCGTCCCGCGACGGTCAATCTTGACCTGGGGAATAAATTGCAGGCGGTATCGCTGTAACAACATCGCTAAGACGAGCTTGATCTCCATCATCGCAAACCCTGCACCGATACACACACGGGGGCCAGCACTGAAGGGATTGTATTCATAGCTGGTGGGATTGATCGTTTCCCAACGCTGGGGTTTAAAGACCTCCGGTTCTGGGTAAAGTTCGGGCATCTGGTGAGTTTGGTAGATGTTGACAAAAACTTCTGTACCCTGGGGCAAAGTATAACCGCCTAGTTCCGTAGGTTGTGATGTCACCCGTGCATTCCAAGGGACAGGGGATAATACCCGCATACTTTCCTTGATCGTTCGCTCTAAAAGCGGGAGTTGGGGGAGTTGCGCTACCGTTGGCGCTTCACCGTGCAGCACGCTATCTAGTTCGTCTAGCAAGTCGGCGGCGACTTGCGGATGCTGCGACAGCAAAAACAACGTCCATGTCAAAGCATTAGAGCTGGTTTCGTGTCCTGCTGCAAAGATTACCCCGGCGTGACCTAACAGCTCATCTTCACTTAAGCCAACTCGATGCTCTTCATCCCGCGCTTGGATGAGCATCGACAGGACATCCCGGTCTTCACACCCCGCCGCTCGTTTATGGGCAATCATCTCGCGCATCTTGTCATCGAGTTGGGAAATCTGATTGAGAAAGCGATGGTAAGGCAATCCGGGAATATCAAACGCCATCAGGGACATCATCGGCGAACCCATGATGGCTAAAACGTCCTGAAGTAGTTGCCCGGTGCTGTTACCACTCTCGCCAATGTCTTCACCGAATAGGGTTTTGGTGGCAACGCGCATGGTTAGCAACCGCATCACTTCGGCAATGTCATAGGAGTTGCCAACTTGCAGTTGATCAAGAGCAGATTGGGTAATCGTGACGATATCGTCCCGGTAGGACTCAATTTGCTGCTTGTGGAAGGCGGGCATCATTAGTTGACGATGCTGACGGTGGCGATCGCTATTTACCCCAAACAGCCCGACAACAAAGTGCTTTAGCGGCTCAGTCCGAGCTGAATCGTTTTGGCGTCGATAGAGTCTCCCCGATAAGGGATGTTTGTAGTAAACCTCATGCTGGGTAGCGACTTGACGGACAAATTCTGGCCCATAGGCAAACACGGTACCCGGACAGTTGGGTAATGAGGAGTAGACATTAGTGCCGCCGCCATATCTGAGAGAAACAATTGGGCCATAAGTTTCAAAGAGTTGTCGCGTGTAGCCAATCGAGTCACTGCCAAAGTTTAAAAGATTGGTAATGCGCCCAAACAGGGTTTTGGGATTCGGGCCAGGAACTGTCAAAACGGAGGAGGTCTTTATCATCGAACTATTCAAGAAAGGTCTTAGGAATGGGCAATCTACTCACTCCCACAGGCTGAAGCTTGGGGCTAGATAAACTTAGCCCGCGTGGGTGGTAGCGGCATTTGTCTAACCGCGACTTTGGTCGTCGGGTACTGTGGCTTGGGTACTTTGGTAGAAGCTGAAGGTCACTAAACTAGATGAAGATAGGTAACAGGATCTCCACTATCTATTATCGATGAGCCATCTTTCTTACAGTCCACCTCTGGGACTCAAAAACGGTCTAGCTATGACTTTTTATACGGCTTTAGCCGCTGGTCGTAATTGGGAGAAGACTATCCCTGAGCCGGAACCGAGTTACCAAGAGCAAATTTTTGTGGGTGCCAAAGGAGTGCCTATTTTTGGGATCGTTGCCATCCCCGAAAATCCGCGAGGCACGATTGTGGGGACTTATGGGATTACAGGTAGCCTGGAGAATCAATGGTTTTTGAGACTTTTAGGACGCAAAGCCTTTGCTCAAGGTTATGCGATCGCGTTTTTTGATTGGCGTGCTCATGGCAAAACAGCCGAATTATCCCCCACCTTAACCGCTGATGGCTTGTACGAAGGGGAAGACTTTGTGCGGATTGCGGCTCAAGCTAAGGCGCTGGGATGTCCCGCCCCTTTTTGGTTTACGGGGTATTCTTTGGGAGGACAACTGGCGCTTTGGGCAGTGAAATCAGCGACAGCGATCGCGTCTTGGGGGGCGGATTTAGGGCTGCAAGATTCTGAAATTGGCGGTGGGGCGGTTATTTGCCCTACGTTGGAGTCTACGCGTTCTCTGAAGTACTTAGTCAAAGATCAATGGGGTAGATACTTAGAAAAAGCGATCGCGCGGCAATTGAAAAAACTGGCATTGCAAATCCATCAGTATCACCCAGAATCTATCGATCCGGCTGCCATTGAGCGAGCCAACAGTATTTGGACATTCGATCAGGAATTGGTAATTGAACGATTAGGTTTCGCCTCGGTGGAAGAATACTATCAGGCAAGCAGCGCTCTTTATCAGTTGCCTCACCTGCAAAAACCGACGCTGATTTTATACGCTGTCGATGACCCGATGTTTGACCCCACCCTTGTGCCTGACTTGCAGGCGGCCTGTGCAAAAAATTCCGCAATTGACTTAGTTTTGACGGCTCACGGGGGTCATGTGGGCTATATCAGTAGCAAAGCCTGTCAGCGTCAAGTCAAAGATACTGACCCTTGGTGGGCATGGAACCGCGTTTTAGAGTGGATCGCTCAACGCCATTGTCAGATGCAAGCGGAACATCAGCCCCTTTATAGGCATTGATCAGGAGGCGAGCCAATCCCACTCCAGAAGTGGATCGCCTCAGCCTATCGCCCAAACAGATTCTGTCCCCGGACTCTCAGGTGCGTACCAACAGAAACCTGATAAAACTCCAGCACTAGCCAGACAACCAAAGCTAGATGAGAGACAAACGCCAATCCTGTCCATACCTGGGGGAACCAGGACAACGGACTGCCAGGAAGTGGCGGGAAGGCATAGGCAGAGAGTCCTACCAAAGTAGTTGGGAGCAGTACAAAGACAGCCGCAACTAACCAGTAACCACTGTTCCACTCCAACCCCTGCACCTGCGCCTTTGTCCAAGCTTTACCATTCCAGCGCCACATTAGAGGCGGCTGGCGGTCTGCCATTTGCAACTGCTGTTTTTCCAGATTGGCGGTGAAGATGTGATGGCAAAGCTGACAACTCATCGCGTCCATCAGTGTCATGGGTTCGATTTGACCCAGACGACAGACCGGACAGGGATAAGTACCGTAGTAGCTTAAGTCTCCTACTGAATCGTTTGAATTCATTTAAACAGCACCTCTCCTATCAGGTTTCGCTTTTTTCCCTCAGTCACGGGTGTTGTAACTGAGAGATATCATCTTGACTTTCTTTCATTGTGAATGAACCTCAATGAATCTTTCTTATCGGGGCACTCTCCGCTACAAATAGAAAGTACGAGAAAAGAAGCAGTTATTCTAAACAATGTCCCAGCCCACCATAGAATCTATCCTTCAAGAAAAACGCTTATTTCATCCCCCGGCGGAATTTTCCCAAAACGCCCACATCACCAGTCGCGATCAATACCAGCAACTCTATGACAAAGCCCAGGCAGATCCAGAGGCGTTTTGGGCAGAACTGGCAGCGCAAGAGCTGCACTGGTTTGATCAGTGGGACAAGGTGCTAGATTGGCAGCCGCCCTTTGCAAAGTGGTTTGTGGGCGGAAAGACTAATATTTCTTACAACTGCCTTGACAGACATCTGACAACGTGGAGAAAAAATAAAGCCGCGTTGATTTGGGAAGGAGAACCAGGGGACTCTCGCACCCTCACCTATGCCCAACTACATCGGGAAGTGTGTCAGTTCGCCAATGCGCTGAAACAATTGGGCGTAGAAAAAGGCGACAAGGTGGGGATTTACATGCCGATGATTCCGGAAGCGGCGATCGCCATGCTTGCCTGTGCGAGAATCGGTGCCCCCCATACCGTAGTTTTTGGCGGATTTAGTGCCGAAGCCTTGAAAGATCGGCTTGTAGATGCCGAAGCCAAGGTTGTCGTGACGGCAGATGGGGGTTGGCGCAAAGAGGCGATCGTCCCCCTCAAAGAGCAGGTAGATAAAGCGATCGCCAACAATGCTGCCCCCAGTGTGCAAAACGTTCTAGTCGTGAAGCGCACAGGTCAAGAGATTGAAATGCAAGCTGGACGTGACCATTGGTGGCACGAGATGCAAGCCGATGTCTCTGCCAATTGCCCTGCCGAACCGATGGACAGCGAAGACATGCTGTTTATCCTCTACACCTCCGGCACTACAGGTAAGCCAAAAGGCGTCGTTCACACCACAGGCGGCTACAACCTCTACACCCACATGACGTTGAAGTGGGCATTTGACCTCAAAGACACCGATGTTTACTGGTGTACAGCGGATGTCGGCTGGATTACCGGACACAGTTATATCGTGTACGGGCCGCTTTCCAATGGCGCAACAACCGTGATGTATGAGGGTGCGCCCCGTGCTTCTAATCCTGGCTGTTTCTGGGATGTGATCGAAAAATACGGCGTCACGATCTTCTACACTGCCCCCACAGCGATTCGTGCCTTTATGAAGATGGGTGACGAACACCCCAACGCCCGCGACTTGTCTTCCCTACGCCTACTAGGAACGGTGGGCGAACCGATTAACCCCAGAGCTTGGATATGGTATCAGCAAATTATTGGAGGCGATCGCTGCCCAATTATTGATACTTGGTGGCAAACGGAAACAGGTGGCTTCATGATTACGCCCCTACCTGGAGCCATTCCCACCAAACCCGGTTCTGCCACGTTGCCCTTCCCAGGCATTCAAGCCGATATCGTTGATGCAGAGGGCAATCCCGTTGAGGGGAACAATGGCGGTTATCTCGTCGTTCGCCATCCTTGGCCCGGAATGATGCGGACAGTGTACGGCGACCCCGATCGCTTCCGCCGCACCTACTGGGAACATATCCCCCCGAAAGATGGGCAGTACATCTACTTTGCTGGAGACGGTGCCCATCGGGATGAGGACGGTTACTTCTGGGTGATGGGGCGCGTTGATGACGTGATTAACGTCTCCGGTCACCGCTTAGGGACGATGGAAATCGAGTCTGCGTTGGTATCTCACCCCGCTGTGGCTGAAGCAGCGGTAGTTGGGAAACCGGACGAACTCAAAGGAGAAGAGGTTGTTGCCTTTGTCACCTTAGAGGGGAATCAACAGGCGACGGAAGAACTCAACAAGACCCTAAAACAGCATGTTGTGAATGAAATCGGCGCGATCGCTCGTCCAGGTGAAATCCGTTTTACCGACGCCTTGCCCAAAACCCGCTCTGGTAAAATCATGCGCCGCTTGTTACGAAATCTCGCCTCCGGTCAAGAGGTTGCAGGTGACACCTCTACCCTCGAAGACCGCAGTGTGTTAGAGAAACTGCGCGGCGGATCGTAAATTAGAAGCAGGGGGCTGGTTTTTTAATAAACCACAGAGGCACAGAGGGCACGGAGGGAAGAGAAGGAGAGGGGTAATGAGGGGATGAGGAGAGGAGGAAATTGAGAGGCAATAACCCTTCACCCCTAAACTCCAACCTCTTACCCTTCACCCTTCATACTTTCTCACCGACTCACCGACTCTCTTCATCCTTCACACTTCATCCTTCATCCTTCACACTTCATCCTTCATACTTCACCCTGACTCGTGCGAATCGACGTTATCACCCTATTTCCCGACTTCTTTACCTCCCCCCTCAGTTCTGGGTTGTTAGGTAAGGCTTTGGCAAAGGAAATTGCTGAAGTGCATTTAACCAATCCCCGCGACTTCGCCACTGATAAACATCGACGCGTCGATGATGAACCCTATGGCGGTGGTGTGGGGATGCTGATGAAGCCAGAGCCAATTTTTTCTGCTGTCGAGTCACTACCTGTTTTGCCCAAGCGGGACATTATCCTCATGACTCCTCAAGGACAGCCGATGAATCAAAAACTTTTGGGAGAACTGGCAACCAATTACGATCAGCTTGTCCTAATTTGTGGGCATTACGAAGGCGTTGACGATCGCGTCCTCAATTTAGTCACCCGCGAAGTTTCTTTGGGAGACTTTGTTTTAACCTGTGGAGAAATCCCAGCCCTAGCATTAATTAACGGCGTTGTCCGGCTGCGTCCCGGAACTGTCGGTAAAGTTGAATCCCTCAAAGCCGAAAGTTTTGAAGCGGGGCTGCTGGACTATCCCCAATACACCCGTCCGGCTGAGTTTCGGGGTTGGGAGGTTCCTGAGGTTCTGCGTTCTGGCAACCATGGCGAAATCGAGCGCTGGCGCAAAGAACAGCAAATTGAACGCACACGCGATCGCCGTCCTGATTTGTACGCCGCTTGGCTAAAAGATTCTGACAAGGAATCCTAAGCGGTTAATAACCTGTAACTCCTACCCCAAATTTCTATTCTGTCGGCTGCTCCGTAATATTGGGCTGCTGGCGCTGGGCAATCTGAATTAACATTCTGAGTGCGTCATTCACTGCCATGTCATTGGGAAAAGATTGAGCGACATCAGGATCTAAAAGTACTAAATTTGTTCCTGCACGATATCGCTCAACATACTTGCCCCTAACGCCTTCTTGCATTTGAGCGAAGTCATACTCAGGATGCAACTCGTCTTCTATTTCGTTCTCAACTTCCTTCTTCATAAAACCTTCTCTCCTGTCGAGTGGCTTTTCGGGCACTAATAATTCGTACTTTTTCTACTCGATCGGTGTGTGCAACAACTAAAAGTTGGTCAAACCTAGATACGCCAATAATAATGTAGCGGCTTTCTCCAATGGAATGATGCGGATCGGGGAACGTTACAGATAGAGGATCATTGAATACAGTTGCAGCTTCCTGAAAAGAAATATCATGCTTCTCAATGTTTAGTGCCGCTTTGTCTGGGTTCCATTCAAATTCAAGGCTCATACACCAAAATATCGCTTACGCACATTTTTGTGCAATATTCAATCCTTGTGGAAATCGCATCATTACTGAATTAGTTAATACTACAGGAGGCAAACTCCCACTAAAAATTTGTCTGATTCTTCCATGACAGGTAAGTTTCTACCGATAAATTAAAGCTAATATTCCTTGGTTTCTCCAATGTTTTACCACAAGCTGAAGTTATCAGAACTTTTTCTAAGACTAGTTAAAAATCAAGCTAAGTAGTGGCAGTGTTCTTTTATCTTTTCGGGCTTACCGATAACCCTGAAGGACGAGTGCAAGACCTTGGTACGGAGCGATTAGGCGGAAAGTTTCTGCTTAATATCCTAAAGCTTGATGCTCGAAAGTCTTGGCGTCCCTTCACCTCCCTTCCTAGGAAATCTGGAATGCGGCATCAATCCAGTGAATTAGAAATTAGTTCTTAATCATTGTAAATTTCGACACCACGAAACCTTGGCCGGAGCTAAGGTGGAGTCTCACTAAAAGGATGCTGCAAGGTCTTAAAGATGTTAAGGAAAATTAACTACAAATTTCTCTTCGCCACAGCCTTATCGTTTACTATCTTGAACGGCATTGACTTGCCACCGTCTTTCAGCAGTTTGGAAAGTTTGACAGGTATTAGTACTAAAACGGCTGCCAAAAGTAGCGGCGGACGCAGTGGTGGTGGTTCCTTTAGTAGACCTTCGAGCAGCGGTTCCCGTTCTTCTGGCTCTAGCTCCGGTAGCCGTAGCAGTGGCTCTAGTTCTTCTGGCTCTAGTTCCGGTAGCCGTAGCAGTGGTTCTTCCAGCGGCTCATCTGGTTCTAGCTACCGCAGCAGTCCTCGTTATGGGGGCGGAGGTAATACCGTTATTATTGCTCCCGGTGGTGGGACTACCTACAGTGAAGGCTACAGCGACGGCGGCGGGACATTGGTGATGTTCCTGGTGCTAGGCTTTTTTGGTTTGATTGCTTTAATCTTGGTGGCAAGTTGGCTGCTATCGTCAGGAAGTGGGAGTACGGATGGTGCGATCGCTACTTCTGCTGATGAGCTAGAAAATGATACTGTCACCGTCAGTAAATTGCAGGTAGCTCTACTTGCTCAAACCAAAGGACTGCAATCTGAGCTATCGCAACTCAGCCTTAACGTCGATACCGATACTCCTGAAGGGTTGTCAGAACTACTACAAGAATCTGCCTTAATCCTGCTTCGCAATTCGGAAAGCTGGAGCCACGTTTTAGCAAGTTCCGAAAGCATCCACATTGACAACGCCGAAGCCGCTTTTAATCAGCTCTCCATGAAAGAGCGCAGCAAATTTAGTGCTGAAACCCTCACCAACGTTCGTGGCTCTATCCGGCGCAAAGCCGCAGTCATTCCAGGCTTAGAAGAAGATCCCGGTGCTTATATTGTCGTTACCTTACTAGTCGGAGCCGCAAACGATAACCCGCTTTTTGAGGATGTTCGCTCCGCAGACGCCTTAAAAGAAGCATTAGAGAAAGTTGCTTCCCTTCCGGCTGATTATTTAATGAAATTTGAGCTGATGTGGAGTCCACAGGTAGAGGAAGATAGTCTCACCTATGAGGAATTATTGACGGAGTACACCGATATGGTTCAAATGGCATGATTCAAAGCAGCGAACTAGAAAACGACATTGTCACCGTCAGCAAATTACAGGTTGCTCTGCGAAGTGAGGCTCGTTCTCTGCAATCTGAGCTGTCTGAACTCACCCTAGAAGCCGATACAGAAACGACAGAGGGGCTAAAGAATCTCTTAGAAGACGCCGCTTTAGTCCTTTTGAGAAATTCGGAACACTGGACTCATGTTTTAGGCAATTCCCAAACCATTAACGAGCGGGAAAAAGCCGAAAACGTTTTTAATCGCTTCTCCATTGAGGAACGAAGCAAGTTTAGTGCCGAAACCCTCACTAATGTGGATGGCAAAATCCGGCAGAAACCTGTAAAAATTGACCCCAATGAAGGTTCAGGCGCGTACATTGTCGTCACCCTGTTAATTGGAACAGCTGACGACAAGCCCTTGTTTTCCCAAATCGCCTCCGCTGAAGCCATGCAGGAAGCCCTGAAGCAGGTTTCCTCGATTGCGACTGATTACTTGATGGTGTTTGAGCTGCTGTGGAGTCCGCAGGTGGAAGCTGACACCCTCACCGAAGCTGAGTTAGCAACAGAATATAGCGATTTAGTTGCGATCGCCTAAACTCTTAGCGATCGCCTGATAATAGACAACGAACAAAAAGCAAAAATTATGAGTATATGGAAAGTCGTTGCTAGTCTAGTCTTGGCACTAACAACTAGCTGTGACGTACCAGAACGAGTTGCCTTTTGGTGTAATAAGTTTCCGGATGTTGCATCCGTCGAAAAAACTTTATCTGAGCAGGCTCAAGTTGTTAATCAAATCAAAAGTGTTCATCCAGGTTTCGTTGATATCAAGGTCGATGAAGCTGAAGATTGCCCAGGAAAAGCAAGAATAGAGATTTTGCATGCAACTGAACAGGATCGTAAAAAGATCGAGCAGATCATCGGTGATACTTTTTTTGGGGTTCCATATCGGATGCAAAATATTTAGTAAGAACAGTTAAAATCTTAGCGATCGCCTGATAATAGACAACGAACAAAAAGTGCGATCGCTACAATCATGAACACCCGCATCGGTAACGGTTACGATATCCACCAGCTTAGCGCTGGACGCCCTCTGATCCTGGGAGGAGTCAATATTCCCCACGAACTCGGATTGCTCGGACATAGCGATGCGGATGTACTGACTCACGCCATTATGGATGCAATGCTAGGGGCGTTGAGTCTCGGCGATATTGGTCACTACTTTCCCCCCACTGATGAGAAATGGGCAGGTGCTGATAGTTTAATGCTCCTGAAACAGGTCAACGAGTTAGTGCAAGAAAAAGGCTGGAAAGTAAGTAATATTGACTCCGTAATTGTGGCAGAACGTCCAAAACTCAAGCCGCATATCGAAACCATGCGCTCCAAAATCTCCTCAACCCTAAACCTCAATCCCGATCAAGTTGGTATCAAAGCGACTACCAATGAAAAGTTAGATGCCGTGGGACGAGAAGAGGGAATTTCTGCTTACGCCGTCGCTTTGCTAATGGCTGACTAATTACCCAGCATTTTGCATCATGCACATTTACAACCGAGGGAAACTCAGGTGTTTCTCAGCGGTAATACCAAAGATTTTGGCAAGTTAGAAGTTCAGGAAACTTTACGTAATGCGGGTGTAGATCGGTACTTTATTCCGCACGCAAACTTTGCTTAATTGGTTAGAGTCAAGAAGCTAGGCGTGTTATTGACGATTAGACAACATGATCAGGCTTTTTACTCGGTTTTCCAGATTCTGGCGTCGTTGGTTAGCATTCTTTCTTGCCTGCATTAGCGCGATCGCGTTTCATGGCTGTAGTCTTTCACAATTTGAAACTGAAGCGGCACAAGTCCCTCAGGTAGTTATCAGTTCTCTGAGCGACCCCAAAACCTTCAACTATGCCGTTAACCAAGAGGTAAATGACTTCTTTGGCTACGCCTATGAGGGTTTAGTGACTACCAACGGCATAACAGGTGAGATTGAACCCGCTCTTGCCGAATCTTGGGAAATTTCTGACAACCAGCAGCAGATTGTTTTTACCCTACGAGAGGGGCTGAAGTGGTCAGATGGAAAGCCGCTGACGGTAGATGATGTGATCTTTACGTACAACGAGATCTACCTCAACGAAGCGATTCCTACCGATGCTCGCGATATCCTGCGGATTGGCGACAGCGGTGCTTTGCCCACCGTGAAAAAACTCGATGAGCGGCGAGTTGAATTTGTCACGCCAGAACCGTTTGCTCCCTTCCTCCGCAATACAGCGATACCAATTTTACCCGCCCATGCCCTGCGGGAATCAGTGCAAACAAAAGACCGAGATGGGAATCCTAAATTTCTTAGCACTTGGGGAGTCAATACTCCACCTGACCAAATCATTACGAATGGCCCTTATCGCCTCGAAGGATACGCCACCAGTCAGCGTGTAGTGTACGGGCGTAACCCCTATTACTGGGGCAAGAGTCCTCAAGGCGAGGCGCAGCCTTTTATCGAGCGCATCATTTCGCAAATTGTAGAATCAACAGACACCTCCATGATTCAATTCCGTTCTGGAGGGTTGGATGCTGTCGGCATCTCGCCAGAATACTTTTCTTTGCTCAAGCGAGAAGAGGATCGGAGTAACTTTACAATCTATGAGGGTGGCCCGACACTCAGCTCTAGTTTTCTGACTTTTAACCTCAACAAAGGTCAGCGTAACGGACGCCCATTAGTCGATCCGGTTAAGTCTCGCTGGTTCAATACGCTGGAATTTAGACAAGCCGTTGCCTATGCCATCGATAGGCAAACGATGATCAATAATTTGTTTCGGGGACTAGGTGCGCCGCAATATTCCAATCTCCCCGTACAAAGTCCTTACTATCTTTCTCCAGAAGATGGTCTAACCGTTTACGACCACAATCTTCAAAAAGCTAAGGAATTACTGTTAGGAGCAGGCTTCAAATACAATAGCCAAGGACAACTGCTCGACTCCGAAGGCAATCGAGTTCGTTTTGCCTTAATCACGAATGCCGGAAATAAATTGCGGGAGGCAATGGGAGCGCAGATTAAGGCAGATCTGAGCAAAATTGGCATTCAAGTGGATTTTAATCCCATTGGTTTCAATACCCTTGTAGACAAACTCAGCAACACCCTCGATTGGGAAAGTCATCTCCTCGGCTTTAGTGGTGGCGGCTTAGAGCCAAATGCTAGTGCGAATGTTTGGTTAGTTGATGGCGGATTACATGCCTTCAATCAGAAACCACAAGTCGGTCAACCTCCTATTGAAGGTCGAGAAGTGGCGGATTGGGAGCAGAAAATTAACGATCTCTATATCCAAGGCGCACAGGAGTTAGATGAGGAAAAGCGCAAAGCGATCTATCAGGAAGCACAACGCCTGATCAAAGAGTACTTACCGTTTACTTACCTGGTTAGCCCATTATCGATAACGGCAGTACGCGATCGCGTCGATGGCATCCAATACTCCGCACTGGGAGGAGCCTTCTGGAACATTCAAGAACTCAAAATTGAAGAATAACAACTGAGGTGTCTGTCCTCTTCGCCCTCAGCCTTGTGCTGGGGGTGACTCTTTTTATGGGCGGCTGCAACCCAACGGTATGGGACTATCTACGAGTTGAAGGTGATTGATTAATTTATTGATAAAGTCTACGCCAATGTGTTTTTAGCAGAGGGGCAAGAGAGTTTTTTCGGTCACGGTTTGAGGAAATGTATCCTAGAACGCTAGGATCGAATTTCCTTTGCTCTTCGCTTGTATCTCGTGACTCAACCTGAAGCCCTGCAATCTTTACTCGAATCTGTTGCCGCTGGTGACATTAGCCCGATTGTTGCTCTGGATAAATTAAAGAATTTTGCCTTTGAGTCAGTGGGAGATTTTGCCAAAATTGACCATCATCGCCGCTTACGGACTGGCTTTCCTGAGGTGATTTGGGGACAAGGAAAAACCCCGGAGCAAATTGCTCAGATTATGGAAGTGATGCGCGATCGCGCTGATGATATCGTAATGGCGACTCGCATCGAACCACAGGTATACACCCAACTGCAAATCAAAGTTCCCAATCTCAAGTATTATCCGGTTGCCCGCATTTGTGCCGTTGCTCCCAACACCCCAACACCCCAACACCCCGGCATCATTAGCCTGATTTCTGCGGGAACCGCCGATCTTCCTGTAGCAGAAGAAGCCGCCGTGACAGCCGAATTGTGTGGTTTCCAGGTGCGGCGTCTTTGGGATGTAGGGGTGGCGGGTATCCATCGCTTACTGAACAATCAGCAAGTAATCACCGAAGCCGATGTTTTGATTGTGGTGGCGGGGATGGAAGGGGCTTTGGCGAGTGTTGTTGCCGGACTTGCTGATTGCCCTGTCGTTGCTGTTCCTACCAGTGTTGGCTATGGGGCAAATTTTGGCGGACTGGCTCCTCTATTGACAATGCTCAACTCTTGTGCAGTTGGCGTAGGAGTCGTGAATATTGATAATGGCTTTGGTGGGGCAATGTTAGCCGGACAGATTCTTAGAACAGCGAACAAGTTGCAGCGATCGCTACCCTAAAAGTTACATCTTTTATACTAAACTTGCGGTTTCAGAAAATTTTTGTATGACTTCCCCTACACCCTCAATTCAATTTTTTGAAGGTCTTTTTGAAGAACTGAGTAACGTTAGCCTGCGACGCAACCGCAATTCCGGTCTCCGGACTGTCGTGATGATGTTCGATAAGCTAAAAGCAATAGAACGATTTAATAGTTTTACCAAACGCTCCACTAATTCCCTGCTGCTGACAGATTCTGAAGGAGAAATTCGCGTCGAACCTTCTTCCGTGAAATTCCGTTTTACAGGCCCAGAAGGGGATGATTTAGCACGAGTTGACTGCGCCTTTGAGATTGATCGGGAAGACCACTGGGAAAGATTCATGCGGTTTATGAATCGCTACGCTGAAGCCAATGGGATGGAGTATAGCGAACCGGGGGAGAAAGGTGAAGGGTGAGGCGCAGCCCAGGAGAAAATTGATAATTAGGGCTGGCGAGAACGCAGCTAGCTACGAAATATCAGCAGATTAGCAAGTTAGCAAAACTTGAACTTGTATAACAATTGGAGAGGAATGAGAACTCATTCTAAGTTGAGCATGAAAAATTCAAGATGAAAATAGCAATTACAGGGGCGACAGGCTTTGTCGGTAGCCGTTTAGTGGAACGGCTCCAGGCAGAGGGGCATCAAATATTGGTTTTGACGCGCAACTTGGCATCTGCCCAGAAAAAGTTTTCCAATGTACAGGTAGTGACCTATACCCCGACAGAATCGGGCCCTTGGCAAGGGGCAATCTCAGGCTGTGATGCAGTGGTGAACTTGGCAGGCGAACCGATTGCAGAGAATCGCTGGACACCAGAGCGCAAGCAGGAAATCCTCAATAGTCGGAAGCTAGGGACACAGAAAATTGTAGAAGCGATCGCCACATCAGAGCAAAAGCCTACCGTGTTAGTCAATGCGTCGGCAATTGGCTACTACGGAACGAGTGAAACGGCTACTTTTGAGGAAAGTAGTGCGGCGGGTGATGATTTTCTTGCGGAAGTTTGTCAAGCATGGGAAGCCGAAGCCCGCCAAGTGAAGGATGCAGGCGTGCGGTTAGTTATTTTGCGTCTTGGCATTGTCTTGGGAGAAGGAGGAGCGCTGGCTAAAATGATTCCCCCCTTCAAACTTTTTGCGGGAGGCCCCTTAGGAACTGGGAATCAATGGTTCTCCTGGATTCACCGGGATGACTTGGTGAGTTTGATGATCGAAGCGATTAAACGCCCAGACATGGAGGGAGTTTTAAACGCAACGGCACCCAACCCCGTGCGAATGTCAGAATTTTGTCAAACCCTTGGGGACGTTCTCCATCGTCCCTCCTGGCTCCCCGTTCCCGGCTTTGCCCTCGAAGCTTTGTTAGGAGATGGCTCAAAATTGGTGCTGGAAGGTCAACAAGTTTTACCTAAAAAGACCCAGTCCTACAGTTTTGACTTTCAATATCCCACAGTTAAACAAGCGATCGCGGACATTTTGAGCTAAACCTTGCAGAGACGTTGCAGGCAACGTCTCTACAACTTGTCACCCCCTGAGGGCGGGCGTACTGATTAGGGGAGCGATCGCCTCAACCAACCGCTTCTAAGCCCCAGCCTCTACCTCAGTTGGAGCCTCAGAATCATCCTTGACCCGATGAATATTTGCGCCCAACTGTCGCAACTTCAGCTCTAGCCTGTCGTATCCCCGATCTAGGTGATGCAATCCCTGGATAGTGGTTTTTCCTTCTGCGGCAAGGGCAGCGATTACTAGTGCAGCAGAAGCCCGTAAGTCTGTCGCCACCACAGGGGCACCAGAGAGCATCGACACACCTCGGATAATGGCGTTGTTGCCTTTGACCCGAATATCTGCGCCCATGCGACTCAATTCTGCAACGTGACGCAGGCGATTTTCAAAAACCGTTTCGGTGATAATGCTGTCTCCTTCACTCAGCGTCAGCAGTGCCATGAATTGCGCCTGCATATCGGTGGGGAAGCCGGGATAGGGCAGGGTTTCAATATCAGTGGCTTTCAGGGAACCAGGAATAAGCCGCACAGAATTGGGCCCCTCAGTTACTACTTTCACCCCTACATCTCGCAGCTTGGCAATGACAGCCGTGAGATGGTCGGGGATGACTGGGGAGAGGCTAATTTCTGAGTGAGTAATTGCCCCAGCAACTAAGAAAGTTCCTGCTTCAACGCGATCGGGAATGATCGAATAATCAACGGAGTGCAAGCGCTCAACACCAGAAATTACGATGGTGTTGGTGCCAGCACCGCGAATCTTTGCTCCCATAGCGCGGCAGAAGTTTGCCAAATCAGTCACTTCTGGCTCTTGGGCAGCATTTTCAATAATCGTTTCCCCATCTGCCAACGTCGCTGCCATCATCAGAGTTTCTGTGGCACCGACACTGGGATAATCTAGGTAAATTCTTGCCCCTTTTAAGCGTTTGCGACCGCCACCTGTCACATAGGCATTTACCATGCCGCGATCGATCTGCACCTCTGCACCCATGAGTTGCAAACCCCGGACATGCAAATCGACGGGTCTAGCACCGATGGCACAACCACCAGGAAGCGGCACCCGTGCTACGCCTAAACGAGCTAAGACAGGGCCAATGATGAAGAAACTGGCGCGGAGTTGACTAACTAGCTCATAGGGGGCTTTTGACTGTCCAATGTGGCTAGCATCAATGTTCAAATCGTCGCCATCGCGTTCAAGCTTGACGCCCAAAGACGACAAAATTTGACCCATCCGCTGAACGTCCATAAGCAAAGGAACGTTGCGAAGTCGGCAGTCTTGCGGACAAAGCAAGGCTCCCGCCATGATTGCCAAGGCTGAGTTTTTGGCTCCGCTGATTTTGACATGTCCTTGTAGGGAGGCTTTGCCCCAGACATGTAAAACTGACTTGTCGCCTTCGGGCAAAGACTGGGTGTCTGGCAGGCTCAGAGAGTGAGTGATGGGTCTATCCTCCGGAATCAACGAAATACGTTTGGTTTTTTTAAAATTTGGTTTCGATTCTACCTGAAAGATGGCAAATGTCCAGAATTGCGAATTGACTTTTTACTGGTAGGTGTTGAATTTTACCTTGTTTCCTCAAAAAAATCCGGTCAAAACAGTTGACAAATTACAAAGATTGCTGCAACGTAGAAGATCGCAATGCAATTGATCCAGTTTGCGGAACTGGCGGAATTGGTAGACGCGCTAGATTCAGGTTCTAGTGTCCGCAAGGACTTCCGGGTTCAAGTCCCGGGTTCCGCATCTTTCTTAGGTAATGAGTCGGTGAGTAGAAGGCAAAAAGGAGTCAGTTAAGATTAGCAACTTAATTCGTTGCTAATTTTTTTTCTGAAAATTCAGCTCAAGGACTCAGAACTTAAAGATATTTGGTCAAACCCAGCGAGAAAACTTTTCACCTCACCACTCAAAAACTTTACTAACCGACTCACTACTGTTCCCCTATACTCAGCACTCAGCACTCAGGACTTAAAAAATGCTGACTAGTCTTCAAAATCCTTTGGTGAAGCAGATGCGGAAGCTGACAAAGGCGAAAGCGCGTCGGGAGCAAGGTCTGTTTTTGCTAGAGGGAACGCACTTGTTAGAAGAAGCCTGTGCGGTCGGTTACCCCTTAGAAACGCTTTGCTGTACCTCCGAGTGGCAGGAGCGTCATCTACAGCTCTGGAGGGCAGCAGGGGAGCGGTGTCAGCGTATGGAATTGGTGAGTGAAGAGGTATTGAAGGCGATCGCCACTACAGTACAACCCGACGGAGTGGTCGTCACAGCCCCCAAAATCACCCCTCCTGCCTCTCTACCCATAAAAACCTTGGGATTAGCCGTAGAGACGCTACAAGACCCCGGAAATCTAGGAACAATCATCCGGACGGCAGCAGCAGTTGGGGCGGAGGGACTGTGGCTGAGTGCAGATAGCGTGGAAATAGATAACCCGAAGGTGTTGCGCTCATCAGCAGGGCAATGGTTTCGTCTACCAATGGCAGTTAGCCCCGATTTGAAAGCGACAGTACGCGATTATCAAGCGCAGGGAATACAGGTTGTAGCGACAACCCTGCAAGGGAACGTGACATTTTGGGACGTTGATTGGCAGCGTCCCAGTTTGATTTTGCTAGGTAATGAAGGCGCAGGCTTATCTGCTGAGTTGGCAGCATCAGCAGACCAGTCGGTAAAAATTCCCCTAGTTTCTGGAATAGAATCCCTCAACGTCTCAGTAGCAGCCGCTTTGCTGTTGTACGAAGCACAGCGACAGCGGCGATGAAGTATGAAGGGTGAAGGATGAAGTATGAAGGGTGAAGGCTTCGACGTGAGACTTCGGCGTGAGCGCGGTTCCTGAGCCTGCCGAAGGGCAGTCGAACGCTCAGCCGAACGTATGAAGTATGAAAGAGGTTATTCGTTCTCTTCCTCTCCCCTGCACCTCTGCACCCCTGCACCCCTGCACCCCTGCACCCCTGCACCCCTGCTCTCTCACGCATCACCAAAGTACTGATCCAGGTCAGCGGCGGCGTCTTCTAAAGCTTGGGCGTCAAGCCAGGTTTGGCTGTGGCGATCGCTTTTGATTCGGTTGGAGTTGGGTTGCTTGTCGCTGAGTTCCAACATATTTTGCAGTTGTTCTAGCGACTCCGAGAATGCTCTGTTGGCAGCACTACGATTATTTGGCTGATGATTGTCACTCATGCTTAATTTCCTAAAAACTGTTTTTAACTGCAGACGACGACCCTGTTAAAACTGGTACGGATAAAAGCATTCTCAGTGTTTTAGTGTTGTAGAAGCGTTGCTCACTGGGGGGCGAGCTTGCCAACTGAGGTGTCAAGCATCTACGATACAACACGGTCTTTGGAGATTATGCTGTTGCTATTGCTGGTATTTTCTTTCTTCAAAGCCGCTTCTCTCAGTGATTTTAACGAGAAACTTGCGCTCGTTAAGGAATCGCGTTGAGAATAAAAAGAGCGTGCGTTGCGACGCGCACATAGCATCATAATGACGCACCAGGAGAGCAACCGTGAGTCAGGGATTTGATTACGATTTGGCGATAATTGGCGCAGGTGTAGGCGGGCATGGTGCTGCCTTACATGCGGCGAGCTGTGGATTGAAAACCGCCATCATTGAAGCGTCAGACATGGGTGGGACTTGTGTGAATCGCGGCTGTATTCCTTCTAAAGCTCTACTCGCCGCATCAGGGCGAGTTAGGGAGCTACGCAACACCCACCATCTCAAGTCATTAGGTATTCAAGTCGGTGCTGTGGACTTCGACCGTCAAGGTATCGCCGACCATGCTCACAACCTCGTCAGCAAAATTCGCGGCGACCTGACCAACAGCCTCAAGCGCCTCGGTGTCGATATTATTAAAGGCTGGGGCAAAATTGCTGGCTCCCAAAAAGTCACAATCGCGACAGACGATGGGGAACGCACCATTACAGCCAAAGACATTATCTTGTCTACGGGTTCCGTTCCGTTTGTTCCACCGGGTATTCAGTTAGATGGCAAAACCGTTTTTACCAGTGACGACGCCTTGAAGCTGGACTGGATTCCTCAGTGGGTGGCAATTATTGGCAGCGGTTACATTGGTCTGGAGTTTTCTGATATCTATACAGCGCTTGGCTCGGAAATCACGATGATTGAAGCGCTGGATCAATTGATGCCAACTTTTGACCCAGATATTGCCAAGCTAGCAACACGGGTACTGATTAACCCCCGCGATGTTGAAACCCATGTGGGTGTTTTGGCAACGAAAGTTACCCCTGGTTCTCCGGTAGTGATTGAGCTGTCGGATGTAAAAACGAAAGAAGTTGTGGATGTCTTGGAAGTCGATGCTTGTTTAGTAGCAACGGGTCGCATCCCTGTATCAAAAGACCTCGGATTGGAGGCTGTGGGCGTTGAGACAGACCGCCGGGGCTTTATTCCCGTCAATGACCAAATGGCAGTCCTATCGGGCGGAGAACCCGTCCCCAACCTCTGGGGGATTGGCGATGCGACTGGGCAACTGATGCTGGCTCACGCGGCTTCGGCTCAAGGGGTTGCGGCGGTGGAAAATATCTGTGGGCGCGATCGCCGTATGGACTATCGCAGCATTCCGGCTGCCGCCTTTACCCATCCAGAAATTAGCTATGTGGGATTAAACGAACCAGCGGCGAAGGAGTTGGGCAAAGCAGAAGGCTTTGAAGTCGCGTCTGTGCGCTCGTATTTTAAGGGGAATTCCAAAGCGATCGCCGAAGGCGAAGCGGATGGACTGGCTAAGGTGATTTACCGTAAAGATACGGGAGAAGTGTTAGGCGTTCATATTCTCGGCATCCATGCTTCGGATTTGATTCATGAAGCTTCCAACGCGATCGCCCAGCGCCAATCTGTCAACACCCTCGCCTTTTTGGTTCACGCTCACCCGACGTTATCAGAAGTTCTGGATGAAGCTTATAAACGGGCGGCGGAAGCAGAAGTCAAAGCTTAATGACTAGTTGCGCTCTCCCTAATTCCCCAGTCAAAGCTTAATGACTAGTTGCGCTCTCCCTAATTCCCCAGTCAAAGCTTAATGACTAGTTGCGCTCTCCCTAATTCCCCAATTCTCTAATCCCTAATTGCCAATCAATGCAGATTCGTCGCCGTCCCCCTAACCCAGCCATTAACGTCAGCATCTTGCGCTATCAAGTTGCTTTACCGGATGCTGAACCGCTTCATATTTTAGAAGAAATCGTCTGGCAGAAAGAGGCGGAAGTTGAAAAATTGCGCGATCGCCTTCCCCTAAGAGAATTGCAGAGACAGGTGCAGATGCTACCCCCGCCTCGCAATTTTTTAGAGGCGCTGCGTTCTGGAAAAACACATCCGGCGTTGATTGCAGAGGTAAAAAAGGCATCTCCCAGCAAAGGCGTGATTCGTGAGGATTTCGATCCGGTAGCGATCGCGCAGCTTTACAGCCAAGGCGGTGCCAGCGCCATCTCGGTATTAACTGACCAAAAGTTTTTTCAAGGTAGCTTTGAGAACCTGAGGGCGGTTCGTGAGGTGGTAGAGTTGCCGCTGTTGTGTAAGGATTTCGTCATTTATCCTTACCAAATTTACTTAGCCCGCACCCACGGGGCTGATGCGGTTTTGCTAATTGCGGCGATTCTTTCCGACCAAGACCTGCAATATTTTGTCAAAATTGCCAATGCGCTACAGATGACGCCCCTAATCGAAGTGCATACCCAAGCAGAGCTAGACCGCGTATTAGCGCTCTCAGGCGTTACCCTAGTGGGTATCAACAATCGTAACTTGGAAGACTTTTCGGTCGATCTGCAAACGACCTGCCAAATTCTAGCAACAAGTCACCGCCAATTACAGGAACGTGGCATTTTGGTCATCAGCGAATCAGGGCTGCATACTCCAGACGATCTAAGGCTCGTGGCATCGGCGGGTGCTGATGCCGTTCTCATTGGGGAGTCCATTGTGAAACAACCTGATCCCGCTGAGGCGATCGCCGCTTTGTTTCTAAGTTAATGAGACACGGCGCTACCCCCTTGGGTAATCGCTCTTCACACTACCCCCTGGGGTAATCAGCAGTTTTGAGGTAGATCAGGTTTCATGAAGCCAATTCCCATTCCGTCTTATATCCACTATGAGATGCTTCTACAGCTGTTAGAACGCCAAACTGCATTTGCGGCAAATCAACAACCCGCCATTCGAGAGCAAGTGCATCAGCTGATCAGCACGCTTCGCAAAGCGTTGGCACAGCAAAAGCAACTTGAACAAAGCTGTCAGCGGGCGAGTTTGCCTGTGGAGTACCGTTGGTCGCTCAACAGCATAAATGTTCAAGAACCGCCATCAGATGGTTTACCACGACGCCGGGAACCGGAAGTCAGGAGCTAGTCGCTGGTGGCATAATCTGGGATGTCAAGTAAAGGCACCAAGTGTGAAGGATAAAGTATAAAGTTTCAACCCCATAAATAAATTCCGGGGCTGGAAGTTAGGACATAGTAATGGTTCGATGTTTAAACTTACTCCTACAGATATTTTTCTGCTCTCTGGTATAAAAAAGGGCTTGAGACTATTGATGGACTTTCGCTTTTTATCCTTCATACTTTTTGGTCAAGTAGGCAAATTGGTGTTTAGTGATAGGTTATGGGATTAGGGCAATCCGTTCGCTAAAGCTCCCTTGTTTACGTTGAGGCTGACAGCTAAAAGCGAATCGCTACTCGGAGGACAATTAAATGGACGACAAACTGATGTTGATGATTCCGGGCCCGACTCCGGTACCGGAACAAGTGTTGCTCGCACTGGCGAAGCACCCGATTGGTCACCGCAGCGGTGACTTTAATAAAATCATGGCGGAGGTGACTCAAAACCTCAAATGGCTACACCAGACTGAGAATGATGTTTTATCGTTAACCGTCAGCGGTACGGGGGCAATGGAAGCAGGGATAATTAATTTCCTGAGTCCGGGCGATCGCGTATTGGTTGGCTGTAATGGGAAGTTTGGCGATCGCTGGGCCGAAATGAGCGCGGCTTTTGGCTTGGAGGTGGATACCGTTAAGGCAGAGTGGGGTCAACCCCTGGCTCCCGAAGAATTTAAAGCCAAGCTAGAGGCGGATACAGACAAACAAATCAAAGCGGTAATTATTACCCATAGCGAGACTTCTACGGGCGTTCTTAATGACCTAGAAACGATTAACCGCCATGTGAAAGCCCACGGGGAAGCGTTGATTATTGTCGATGCCGTCACCAGTTTGGGAGCAGTAAATCTACCTATTGACAAATGGGGTTTAGATGTTGTTGCTTCCGGTGCTCAAAAAGGTTATATGATTCCGCCAGGAATCGGTTTTGTTGCTGTTAGCCCTAAAGCCTGGGAAGCTTACAAAACGGCAAAGTTGCCCCGTTTCTACCTGGATTTGGGCAAGTATCGTAAGGATGCGGCGAAAAACACCACGCCCTTTACGCCGCCTGTGAATTTGATGGTGGCGCTGCAAGTGGCATTACGAATGATGCAGTCGGAAGGCTTGGAGGCGATTTTTGCTCGTCATCAGCGTCTAATGCAGGCAACTCGCGAAGCGGTAAAGGCAATGAATTTACCCCTGTTTGCCCCGGATGGTCATTCTAGTCCGGCAATTACGGCGGTAGCACCAACGAATGTAGAATCTGAACAAATCCGCTCGGTGATGAAAAAGCAATTTGATATTGCCCTAGCGGGAGGACAAGACCACTACAAGGGTAAAATCTTCCGCATCGGTCATTTGGGATTTGTGAGCGATCGCGATATTCTCACTGCAATTGCGGCATTGGAAGCGACCCTACGCGAGTTGAGTTATGAGTCGATGAGCCCAGGAGCAGGGGTAGCCGCCGCCGCACGGGTGTTTGCTCAATCTTAGTCTTGGTATATACAAAAAAAGAGCGGGTTTATAAGCCTGCTCTTTTTTTGCTTTGAGATAAATTGTGAATAAAAACATTGTCTTCGTCTTTGAATTTGCCTGACACTAACACCAAGGCATAATCGCGGTCGAATCACTTGTTTGTTCCTCGCTGCTTCACCAATTCTTATACTGTTTCCAGCCAGTCATAGATTCGATCTAACTGCTCAAGGGTCACTAGACCATACTGCCAGAGAATCATTGGTAAAGGGCCAGGGTCTTGCTCACGGTATCGTTGCGCGATCGCTAACGACGCGGTGGAAATTGATAATTCTTCTTGGAGAAAGCGAAGAAATCTAGAATCAGTTGCAGGTGCCATCGTTCATTTCACCTCTTTGTTTAGGCTCTATTTTGTAGCTGATAGCTTCAGTCATTGGGTTATCAGTAGCCAGTCTTTTATCCGTCTACTAGTATTGGTTTTTTTTCTTAACTACATATTGAGGGAGAGAACCTTTTCTATGAGTGTTGGGAATCTCTCTTAAGTAGTGATTTGCGTTACTTGGTGAAGGTGATTAGCGGTTGAATCATCCGTGGTGATTTCCTGCCAAATCGCCTTGTTACTAAAGGTTTTCAGTCGAGAGAGAGCAAAAACTCCGCATTAGGGCTGCAAGTGACGGCAACCTAATTTACAGTTTTTAGCAAACTTGGTATAACTGCTTCCTGTTAAAAGTGCTTTAAATTCAGCTATGAGTCAAGCTAAAGCTTTAACTCACAACAGATTCCTTATGTCAAACTTTCCTCACACCAAGGCTTAGACGGCTTGCCGTTAAGTCTTTGTTCCGTAACGTCCTCACACCAAAGACGCAGTTATCTCAATAGAGTTGAGAAAGGATTCAATGGTTAAGAATATCCGAAATCTGAAGCTTTCTTCTCTGTCTTCAGAAAGAGTAACTTACTTTCTTTAGAAACGTTCTAAAAGTTTAAATGAAATTTTCGATAGTTACTATAAAGAAATTAAGAAGAAGGAGATTCTGTATCCGGAGTGGTACTTGGAGCGAAATTGACCTGAACGCGATCGCCTACTGATAAACCCAGTTCCGCAGCCCTACCTCCCCGAAGTTCAATCACCTGGTCAATTTCCACGCTCTGACCTGGCCCATAAGTCTTACAGGGTTCAGCTTTACAGGGAGGAACATCAGCCGCGATCGCCTTAATTTCCCCATCCCGCAAAAATACCATATCCAGAGGAATCTTAACATTCTTCATCCAAAAGTTGACGGGCCGGGGCGGGTCAAAGGGAAACAGCATTCCCCGACTATCCGCTACCGAGTCCCTATACATCAAGCCGATTGATTGCTGTTGTAGGGTACGGGCAACTTCTAGAGCGATCGTCTTACCACCCATTTTTGCCTGCGCTGTAATCGGCAGCGATTGCGCTGAAGAAATGGGGGCTTGTGAAACCTCAGAAGGGGGAGGCGGCAGGGTTTTTCCAGACTTTAGAGGGGTTTGGGCGCTTGAGGAGTCAGATGCCGAGGTCGAACAGCCTAGTAGCACTACACACAGCAGCACTTCCAGGAAAGCAGTCCAACGCAGACCTTTGCGGACGTTCTGAGCTATTGAGGTGGGATTCGGCAGTGACGCCACTAACCCGGCTGGGTTCTGAGTAAGACGAGAGCGTTTCATGGAATTATTTTGGGCTGTAACCACAGGGGATGTTATAGCATCTTTTCACCCAGTTTGTGGGACAGGGCGATCGGACTCTCCCCATCTGCTGTGGTTAAGACTCTCTCAACACGTATCCAACGCCCCGCACTGTCTGAATTAAACGCTTCTCACCTTCATTTTCGATTTTGAGGCGCAGGTAGCGAATGTACACTTCAATAACGTTGGATTCGCCCATGAAGTCGTAACCCCACACATTTTCTAAAATCTGTTCGCGGGTCAAGACTTCGCGGGGATGAGACATTAAATACTTGAGGAGTTCAAATTCTTTCATCGTCAAGTCAATGACCCGTCCGTTACGCATGGCTCTACGAGTTGCCAGATCCAAAACCAGCTCGCTAAAGCGTAATTGTTCCGAAGCACTAGCCGTGGGATGCAGGTAAAGGCGCACCATTTGCAGAAACGTCTCGGCGCGATAGGGCTTCAAAAAATAATCATCTGCCCCCGCTTCTAAACAAGCCACCCGGTCATCTACTGCTTCCCGCGCCATCAACATCAACACGGGCACTCGCGAGCCAGAGCGCCGCAGTTGGCTACAAAAACTTAGCCCTGAGTCTCCCGGTAGCGCTCTATCTACTACCACCATTGCCGGCTGGATTTCGCTAGCTTGATGCCAACCCGCACGGGCATCTGCTGCCACAACGGTTGTGTAACCCGCTTCTCTCAAATCGAGGCTGAGCCGTTCAGCTAAGGCTTCGTCGGTTTCGACTAGCAAGACGCAGGGGTTGTGGTCAAAAGTAGCAGGGCGCATAAGACAGCATTTAACCTTCAAGCGATCGCTCAAGGTAGCGCTAAAGTACCAAGACTAGTTTTAAGTTAGTCATGCCTACAGTGTACACAGCAAAACCTGGATTGAGTATATTTACTTGTTTTGGGTCGGAAGAGGGGCGATCGTGGCACACGGCACCATTCTGGAAGAGGATGGTAAGCGGCAGTTTCAGCTAGGCTATGAGTGGTTTTTAGGAATGCCTCTGTAATCGAACTATTGGAGTTCACATGGCAACTTATCTAGTTACGGGTGCTAATCGCGGCATTGGTTACGAATACTGCCGCCAAGTGCAAGCGCGAGGCGATCGCGTTATTGCCGTCTGTCGCACTGCTTCTGAGGAGTTGAAGCAGCTAGGGGTACAGGTTGAGGAAGGGGTTGATATTACCTCTGATGCTTCGGTTGCAGATTTACGCGATCGCCTAGGTGATACGACGATTGATGTTCTGATTAACAATGCCGGAATTATCAAGCGCGTGACGCTGGAAGACTTGAATTTTGACAGCATTCGGGAACAGTTTGAGGTTAATGCTTTGGGAGCATTACGAGTGACTCAGGCGCTATTGCCACTGCTCAAGGCAGGTTCCAAGATTGTGCTGATGACAAGCCGGATGGGTTCAATTGCAGACAATACCTCTGGCAGTTCCTATGGCTACCGGATGTCGAAGGTGGCGTTGTCGATGGCAGGCAAGTCGCTATCTCTCGATCTCAAAGGGCGTGCGATCGCGGTGGCAATTCTGCATCCTGGGTTAGTTCAAACCCGCATGACGAACTTTACATCGGGTGGCATTACGCCGGAGGAATCGGTGAAGGGGTTGTTGGCTCGAATTGAAGAGTTGACGCTGGAGAATACAGGTACTTTTTGGCACGCTAATGGTGAGGTGCTGCCGTGGTAGGTGCGTGACAGAGATTGGGGGATTGGGAGTTATTGCTTTAAGAGCGATCGCCCAATGGGACTTTTATAGTCGATAGTGAAGCAACTTTAGATGATATTCAAAAGCAGGCAAAGATTATTAATCCGTCCAGTGTATGCGGTTAGCAGTGCCATACACCAGACGGCACTAATATCTGTTACCTAAAAGCTTAAGAAGGATACTCAGCAACTACCTCTTGGTATTGGCATTCTAAATAACATCCTTTACCTTACCCATTAAGGACTCTGTGAACTTACCCCAGTCACTCCGCAGCTCTGAAAAATGTTCGCGTGGATTGTCATCCATTGATTCAGCTTTACCATAAGCAATGATGAGTAAGGTTAAAGCTTCTATAGAGCGCCTAGCCGCTTTGGTAGCTTCATCTCCAGAGATGCTCCCAGGCATTGCATCAGCAATACGACGAAGAGGTTCCCACATTTCTCGGTAAAAGCGATGCCGTGTATTAAAGGTAATAATCACTTTTCCGTCAATGTGCTGAGTATCTATCAGTAAATTACCTCGAATATCAACAAATTCAACAACAAACGGCAAGTCCTTGATAGTTTCTTGATATTCCTCTTGTTTCTTTTTGTCTTCACCGACAACATCACGTGCTAAATCTACGAAAATTTGCGATTTTTCTTGATTTGATATCTTGGTTTTAACACGACTTTTAGGCAGTGTTATGTTAGCTTCTTTAACTGCTTGAAGAACAAGGAGATTTTCTCCATTACCTTTATTTGATTTCCTTGCAACTTCACCCCAAATATTATTTAGAGAATTGCGCGCTTCCTCAATGTAGCTGTTGAGAAAGGTGCGTATTTCAGTTCGCAATTCATCGTGAGGTTCTACGCCACGTTTAACGTTACGAACTCCAAAATACGAATCTAACTCTGGTTTAAATGCAACTTCAATCCCAATAAATCGGTCGCGATCTTCAACACCTTTAGGAAAAATTCGAGGAACATTTGTGTAATTAATCTCACGGTTAAGACGAACAAAGCTGATGGCACCTTGATTATCTTGTAATCGCAGTGTTTTTCGAGCAAAATTATCATTAGCCATACCACGCTGGCGTGCTACCTCACTTGGATAAAGAGTAACTGTGACTGTACATATTGAGCCGCCAACTTTAATGTTCCCCTGTGCAATTTGAGTAGCAGAAAAATGATCTTTTGAAGCTTCTGGCAAAGGTAAAGAGTGTTCTTTGTTTTCCTTATTCGCTCCTTTTCGCAGACGTTGATAGTATTTGAAGATTTCCCGATCCGCCCATGTTCCTTTCATAAGGTAAAGAGGATCGTATGGGAGGAGATCGGTTCCATCAAAAGAAATACGAATTCCTTCATTTAGAAAATAACGAAACATCCGAGCTAGCTCATGTTTTACCTCTGCTTTCAAAGCTTGTGCATCAGAAGCTTGCTGACCTTCTTCAAGGCGATCAACTTTTGACCAAACTACGATGGTTCCAGAGCCTTTGGGAGCGTAGGTAAAAATATTATCTGGAATTGATTCTATATTCGGAAAAGCAATGCCAACTGTTTCACCTTCCCTTTCCTGAATTAGAGCTTCCTCCAAATCAAACCATACATGATGCCATTCTTGTTCATTTGTACGACTCCAAACGTCAATGCGCTGACCATAATTGAGGGCAGCAAGTTTCGCACCCACTCCATATTTTCCGATTGTGTCAGTTCGCATATAACGAGTTGAATATCCTAATTGGAGATAGTGTTGTAGGACATCAAGTTCCATTCCATCACCATCATCAATAATTATTATTTGGTGAATATGCCGCTTACCAGACTTAGTTTTAGATTCTTCAAAGTGCAGAGTAATATTGTTGGCGTTAGCTTCTAGGCTATTATCGATAACTTCACCTAGTGCGGCTGACAAACTATAGCCCGAATCCCGCAGTGACTGCAAAGCATACCCTGTTAAGACAACAGGAATTTTTTCACTTGAGGCTGGTTGGTTAGTAGTTTCTTGAAGTACCATAATTTTCTCCTGACCTGCTGAATTAAACTGAAAGTGATTCTAGTTGTCAAATAATCAAATGTTTTGGAATGTTTTACCCAAAGATCCCTAACTTAGAAAAAACCTTTGGGATCTTTGGGATTAAGGCACTATGCAATGTCCTGTGTCTCCAGGTATGTCTGCACAATTTGGCGTACTTTCTGACGCAGCCTGTTTGCAGTGCGTTGAGAAATGCCACAAGCAGACGCTGTATCGGCTAAACTTCTGCCATTGAGCAGATCATGGAAACATTGGCTCAAATTCTTACCGGATGCATATACTACTGCCCGCAGTTGTTCTTCTATCTCCAGCGCAACACAAGGTTCAGCATCTTCAGTCCAAGTAGGAGTGAACGAGGCTGCTTTTTGCCATAGACGAGTCTGACGGACTTTTGCCCGTCCGAGGCAGAACCTCGCATTTCTAATTAAGTCGTAGCGAAAAAACTTTAAGTTTTGTTCCTGGCTCTGAGAGTTGATCGCTAGCGAGATTGCATATTCGATAATCTCTGCTTCAGAGGAACCAGGGGTTAGCATCTGGAGGCGTTGCTGTAGCTCAAGAACAGTACGCCAGCGCTTGTCTAGGACTTTTGCCATTTGATTTTCTCCTTATTAGTACTCTGCCGCCCCTATACCGAGTGCAGCTTCGTCTGTATTCATTTTATACGGCACCACAATGAAGCGTTATGCGCCAAGGTCTGATTTATTCGTGTGAAGAGATTACTATCATTGCCCCTATTTTTTTGAGGGTGTTGATTTATTTGTTAACTCCGTAACATTCATTCCTTGATAGAGGCGATCACCCTACCCAAACCCCGTACAACCAGCAAACCGACTAGAGAGAGCGTCTTGATAGCAAAAGCAAGCGAACAACTATGTCGTGCAAAGCGCGATCGCACTTTCCCCACAATCCTACTTTGACTTTCGTTTGGACTTGGGGGGCGTTCGGTGTGCGCCAAAGGATTTTTCACTGCGGTAGCGAAGCCACACCCGCAACTGCTGCGGAATCTTGTCTTTTTGTTCTTTGATCAGCGTGTTGTAAAGGGCTAAAGCGCGATCGCGTTCTCCACTTCTATTCAGACGGATTTGAGCTAATATTCAACCAAGCTTCTAAATCTGCTTGATTATTAAAGTCCAATAGCGCTTCAGCCAAATTCTCTAATTGAGTAACAGATAATTGCTGGATGCGTTTCTGTAATTCTGTACTTACTACACCGATACGCCGAGAAAGCTGGCGCATAATCAGATCTTGAGCCGCTTCCTGACGAGCTTCCTCACGGACTTCTTGACGAACTTCTTGCTGAATTTCTTGACGAACTTCTTGCTGAATTTCTTCTCGAACTTCCTCACGGACTTCCTGATAGTACCTGGTCTTTTTCAGATCGCTGAGTCCAAACATTCTTGCCAACTCCTGACGCCCGATACGCGGCAATTTGTATAAAACAATTGTTTCTATCAAATCTAGCACTTCCCGCTGGGATGCTTCATCTGCAAGTTCGGAGCGTGCCTTTTCGACTAACTGTGTGACTCGCTGAGGAGTCCGCTTTTTCGTCTCGACAACCAACTTGATGATACCAACCCCTAGAGAAGTCTCCGGTGTCTCCTCCAGCTCATTTAGGTACAAACGATTGACTTGGAAACTTTCTAGCAAAATCTGATAAGGCTCTACTTCAGTTGGTTCTAAGCTCCGTCTGGGAAAGATAACAATTCCTCGCCAAGGTTGAGTCGGTGCATAGAGACGTAGATAGAGAAAAATCTCACAAAAAAAGCGAGCATAAAACTCTGGATCTTTTTGAAACTGAACTTCTAAGAAATAAATAGGTTTATGGGAGAGATTCGATACAGGAAGAAATACTCCATCAATCCTAAATGCCGTCTGTTTTAATTCGACAGAAGCAAAATTATAAGCATCGGCTTCAGACGCCTGACGCTCAATCAGTTCAAAAAAGGTGCCTGGAAAGGTTTGAAATAAACGATAAAAAATGGAGTCCGTTTTCATTCTGGCTTAACTAAGCATTTATTCTTAACCTGAGCGATTACAAACTCCATGTAGAACTCCCTAAAAAAAGAGCGATCGCTAATTTATTTCTTCGGGAATTTGAACGGGCATTACCGTCAATCTTTAAACTCCAAATCTACCTCGTTTCTGGGAATGACAAAAAACTAGGGCAACTCCACAGAAGTCGGTTTAGCAATGTGAGGCAAACCCCAGCCCAATTTTTCTCGCAGGATTCTGAAAAACTCTGGGGGTTGTACGCGGATAAAGCGTGCAGAATAGCGTGATCGCTCTATATGTAACCGATCGTCTGGCAAGACATAACATCCTGCATTCCCATCAACAACCATCACCATCTGATTCGGCGTGGCTGGCAGAATGCTCACTGGCTCAGTGTCAGCAAAAACTAATGCCCTAGAGGCGAGAGAATGGGGGCAAATTGGCACCAATTGCAGCACAGGTACCCCTGGTGCTACCACTGGGCCACCTGCACTCAGGGAGTAAGCTGTCGAACCCGTTGGCGTCGAAACAATCACACCATCTGCTGCAATATCTACAGGCGCATGATTGCCCACCTGAATTTCAAAATGGCACATGCTGGTCAAAGGTTCTCGGTGAATCACCATCTCATTAAGGCAAAGCGCCTCCCAGGAAATGGCACTATCTCGCCACACCTGCACCAATAGCATCGCCCGTTCTTCAACTTCATAATCCCCAGCCATGGCTCGTTCTAAGGCTTGGGTGAGCTGATTCAAATACACCTCTGTCAAAAAGCCCATGTGACCTGTATTCACCGCCAACAGAGGGATACCACAGGGCGCAACCTGGCGGAAGGCGGCTAAAACCGTGCCATCTCCCCCAAGAACGATCGCAAAAGCCATCTCCTCATCAAAACCAGGCGATGCCAGCCCTTCAATGGGAGTACGGCGAATCGGAGAGTCAGGGCGAGAATAGCCCAGAATGCCGCCAACGCCAGTTGCCATGCAGACATCCCAACCAGCATCACGCAGCTTTTCCTTCAGTTCCATGGCAACACGACAAGCCACGGGTTTAATATCGTTGTAAATAATGCCTGCTTTCGGCACGCTTACCAATCCGGCTAGAGTTCAAACGAAATCAGCAAATTAGCCAAAGAATTCTAGAGAAAAATCCCGGCGATTGTCTCAAATCAGCAGTCTACTCACAGAAGGTACTGGTCATATAGACAAAATAGCCAGTCTTTCTTGAGTAATTGCTGATTAAACAACCGACATGGAGCAGAATTCAGTTTTGCTTCTAATTAGCTAGGTTTATCGTGACATATTTTGCCCATCCCTGCGTCCGCCTAAAGAGGCTCCTGTAAAAATAGGGGCGTTTAGACTAGGGAAACAGGGGATGACGATTCGATATAGTGCCATGATGGGCTATTTTAATATCATCCCAGACGGCAGTGTTGACTAGGAAAAAAGTTCTGGGGTTTATTTGGAAGACTTGAAAGGCGTCTTTTTCTGAGACTTCTTTTTTCCTTTGTTTTTCTCGTAGTCGATTTCCTTGAGTTTTTTCATAATTCGGCTGAAGTACTCTTGCATATAGGCTTCTAAGGTCGTTGTCTTACTCTCATCTAGCCCAAACACCTTGTAAACTTCATCCATTGGCGCATCGAGAGGTTTACCTGATGCCAAAACCTCTGTAAATGCCAGTCTATCTGCAACATTCCAGCCCCATTGAAAAAACCGCAGCCCCCGGCGTATTGTCCGCAACAAGTTAAGCGGCATTCTGGCAATTTTGGCATCTCGTCCTGATAGGCGTTCGCACAAGCGGACAATTTCATAAGCTCCCCAAGCGCGAGAGCCAACGACGGGGAAGATTTGATTTTCTGTCTCTGGAACTTCCAGAGCACGGACGGCAAACTTGGCAATATCCTGAGTATCCATGTAGGCAATCGGTGCGCTATCCCCTGTAATCCACACAGCCTGTCCGTCCAAAATGGGAATAGCATACTGACCGATTAGCCCTTGCAGAAAGCCGCAAGGTCTTAAGATGGTGTATTTTAATCCAGATTCGGCTAGGAAAAGCTCTGTACACCGCTTAATTTCCATCAAGGGGACGTGGGAATAGTTCTGGGCGTTGAGAATCGAAAAGAAGACAAATCGTTCTATCCCCGCCGCCGCCGCTGCTTGAATCAGCGCTACTTTGCCGTCCCAGTCTACCTGTTTGATAGTCAGGTTATCAGTTGGGCGGGAGGTTGCCGCATCAATGACGGCGGTAATACCTTGTAGAGCAGGTATTAGTGTTTCTGGCTGACAAAGATCGCCTTGGACAATTTCGGCCCCCCACTCTTTTAAGAATGTTGCCTTTCTGGGGCTGCGAACTAGGCAGCGTACCTGATGCCCCTCGTCTAAGGCGCGACGAACTACCTGTCTTCCCAAGGTTCCAGTTGCACCAACCACCAATAAATTCATTTAATTAATGAAGAATCTTAAAGTTTCTATAAGATGTTATCAGAAATCCTCGGTTCATCTTTGCAAAACTTAGCAAAGGTGATTCCAGAGTGCGGTGTGAAGTGAGCCGAGACAGTCCCGGTAGTGCCTCACACCGACAAATGACCCTTAGAGAGACTCTTCTTCGCCCCCTTGGATTTTCAGTAATAAAAAGCCGATGCCTAAGCCGACCAGAATCAGGGTAAAGGACAAGACAGCCGCGTTAAAAATTTCACCGTTCATCGAGTTAAAGACTCCTATGCGATCGCCAAAACAGTAATCATCCAACTTAGTCTCCCATCACCACAGGACTAGTGGTGACTGGGTTACCCAGAAACACAGGGTATTGACACCTATATTCGGTATTTTAAAGCAGCTCAGGGCAAATCTTTTGAGTTAGTCATGAGTCCTTAGTTCTTAATCCTTAGTTGGGCATTGATAAAAAATGAAGATTGAGCAAAATTTCTTTACAAAAAGCCGATCGCCGCAGCTCAAACGCCCACGTTTAGCCGTTACCTTGGGAGATCCAGCCAGCATTGGGCCAGAGGTAGTCCTAAAAGCATTGGCAGATGCGGCAGTGACTCAAAATTGTGAGATTACGGTGGTTGGTACGGCGGCGTTGTTGCAGTCTGCCTACGAGGAATTGCGACAGCAGCTTCCTGGGGAAGAGGTACTAATCGATCCCAAACAGTTGTCCATTCTCGACGTGCAGTTAGATGGAATGACACAACGGCAGATTATACCCGGTACTGGTAATGCGGCTAGTGGGGCAGCAAGTTTTGCTTATCTAGAAACCGCAATTGCCCGGACTTTAGCGGGCGAATTTGATGGCATTGTTACAGCACCGATTGCGAAATCGTTGTGGAAGGCAGCAGGTCATCACTATCCAGGGCAAACGGAAGTGCTAGCACAATCGGCTGGAGTCGAAAAATTTGGGATGTTGTTTGTGGCGCGATCGCCTCATACAGGTTGGTTACTACGTACTTTACTTGCCACCACTCATATCCCTTTGCGTCAAGTTGCTGACACTCTCACACCAGAGTTAATGACCACCAAACTGGATTTACTTGTGGAATGCCTCAAGGCAGATTTTGGGCTGGAGACGCCTCGAATTGCCATTGCTGGACTCAATCCCCACAGCGGAGAACAAGGTCAGTTGGGGACTGAGGAGCAACAGTGGTTGATTCCCTGGCTAGAGCAAGAGCGCCAGAAACATCCTCAATTGCAGCTAGATGGCCCTGTACCGCCGGATACAATGTGGGTGAAGCCCGGTCAAGCTTGGTACAACAACGACCTGCACAGTGGCGCTCATGATGCTTATCTAGCGCTTTATCACGACCAAGGCTTAATACCCGTAAAACTGATGGCATTTGACCGGGCGATTAATACCACGATTGGTTTACCTTTCATTCGCACCTCTCCCGATCACGGCACTGCCTTTGATATTGCCGGAAAAGCGATCGCTAATGCCACCAGTATGAAAGAAGCCATAGGGCTGGCGGTGGATTTGGTTGATCAAAAGTCAGCCTCTAAGCTCTCTGCTAATTGTGATGGTAAAGGCGATGGAGATTTAGATCGATCAGACTTTTAAGGCTTCATCAAGAATCTGACGCGCTTCTTCTGCTTGGGACTTTGCCTCGCGGTAGCGCAGATTGGATTGAGCGAAGTTTTTCAGGGCTTTGAAGCCATCTTTGATACTGGCAATCTCGTCTTCGCTGACGTCTTTGTCACTAAACAAAAGGTCAATTTGTTCGCGCACCTTTAGCGCTTCAGCACGGGATTCCTGAACTTTGAGTTTTAGTGTGGCTAGTTGGTTGAGGAGCTGTACAGCTTGAATGACGGCGTCTTCATCACTAGTGGTTGTGGAGGAATCGGGTTCTTTCACTTCAATGAGTTGCTGAGCGCTAAAACCGTCCGCCAGGTCAGTATCAAGCTTGCCTGCATCCATGAGGTCAATTAGCTGATCCATGGCTTTCTCACGGGCTTTGGCAGAGTCTTTGCCAGGAACGCTCAGGATAACTTCGGGACTCTGAGCAAGAGTGTACTGAACCATAATTACGTTGGGGAAAGTGGTTTGACTCGGATTTGGTTAAGCTGAAACGATGGGAATTAACCAAGCCGAGAGTATGTTTCTTAATTTTAAGGTAAAGCGATCGCTATCCGAACCTTCGCAGTACTCCAGTCATAGCTGAAGGCTTGGCTGGTGGTGTAGCGGAGCGCGACCGAAGGAAGCAGCCTACACAATCTTATGGTATAGTGTAGACATGCTAAACATGACGTGGGAATTTAAGCTAGAGCCAACCGCCGAGCAGGTTTCAGGGATTGAGCACACTTTAGATGTGTGTCGCAATGTCTGGAATTTTGCGCGGCGGGAACGTAAAGACTGGCTGGATTCTCGGAAGTCTCCGGTGAATGCGTGCTCAATTCGGCAGGAGTTTATCCTGCCAGCCGACGCGCCATTCCCGAACTACCACGTTCAGGCCAAAGGCTTAACTAAAGCCAAGGCTGACTTCCCTAGACTCAAGACCGTCAATGCCCAAGTGCTCCAGCAAGTCCTTAGAAAGCTAGATGGCGCTTGGGAATCATGGCGGCTAAAGCGGTCAGGGTTTCCAAGGTTCAAAAAACCTAACCGGATGCGTAGCTTTGTCTTCCCTCAGATGCTCAAAAACTGCATCACGGGCGAGGGGATTAAGCTACCTCAACTGGGCTTGGTGAGGGTGCGTTGGTCGCGGGAGATACCGGATCTCTTCGAGGTGAAGCAAGCCCGAATCGTCCGCAAGGCGTCGGGTTACTTCGTCATGCTTAGCCTTCAGTCTGATGTTGAAATCCCCGCTGCGGTGCCTCACGGGCACCCCATCGGGATTGACGTTGGGCTAGAATACTTTCTTTCAACCTCAGACGGAAAACAAGTCAAGCGGCCTCGCTTTTTTGGCCGTCTGCAACGCAAGCTGAAATTGCTGCAACGCAGGCTGAAGACGAAGCACAAGGGGTCGGCTAACTGGCTAAAACTCCAGAAGAAGATTGGCAGAGTCCATCAACGCATGGCCGATACTCGCAAAGACTGGCACTTTAAGCTGGCTCATCACCTCTGCGACAGCGCAGGGATGATCTTTGTGGAAGACCTAGACTTCCGCATTATGGCCAAGGGGATGCTGGGTAAGCACACCCTAGATGCTGGGCTGGGTCAATTCACGAACCAGATCTTGCCCTGGGTGTGTTTCAAGCGCGATGTGTATTACGGCAAGGTTGATGCTCGGGGCACCTCTCAGGAGTGCCCGGACTGTGGTGCGGAGGTTCGCAAAGACCTCTCAACTAGAATCCATCATTGCCACAACTGCGGGTCAATCAAGCCTCGTGATGTGGCAGCAGGGCAAGTAATTTGCACCCGTGGGCAACGGGGAATAGAAAATGCCTGTGGAGTCGAGGTGGCGGGGGCTGAGGTCACTCAGTCTAGTCAACTGGCGCTGAAGCAGGAAATCTTCGGAGCGATCCGGGGAATCACCACGCATAATCTTTGATTTGTGTGGTGAGGATGTCAATCTCGATTGCTTGAGATTGCGAAATCCCGTGAGAGAATGAAGGAAAGACCAATCCACAATTCGGTAGACCGATGAGTGACGATCGCACAGCCGTCCTGGCAGCTAATCAAGCCTTTTATCGCGCTTTTGAGAAAAAAGATATTGAAGCGATGAGTACCGTATGGTCACAGGGAACGGGAAGTCTGTGCATTCACCCCGGACGCGATGAACTACGAGGGTGGAAGGACATTCGCCATTCCTGGGAACAGATTTTTAACAATACTAGCTATATCGAAATTGAGATGGAGATTCTCGCAACAGAAGTGCGTGACAATCTCGCTTATGTTGTTTTGGTGGAGAACCTGCTGCAAGTGAGCCGAGGGAGACGAGTTCAGGCTCAGTCGATGGCAACAAACGTATTTGAGCGTATGGCGTCATCGTGGTATCTGGTGCATCACCACGGTAGTCCTTTGATGCGCTGAAGCTTGGCGGGGATACTCGCTACAGACTCAATGTCACTCAATATTGGTGATTGTGTTGTTACCTGGGATGGCGTTGAATTGGACAAGTACGCAAGGCTCCAGAGGCAGCTAGTCATAAGAACACTAGATAATAAACGCTTCATAATCTCCTCCTGATAGTTATTAACCTATCTCTATAAACAGCTCAGAAATATACAAAAAAAGATCGTTAAACCGAAATAAATGCAATTTGTCGATATTTTGGTATTAACAATCACATAAGTTAGCTATATGAGGTCGAGAGTTCAGTAGTCATGACAGGAAGAAACGTCCTGTTATCACATCAAGACCACAGAATTAAAAACAATTGTTCCCTACCATTTCCAGAATTCTTGCCAACAACACATGACACGCAGGCACTAGCACAATTAAGTACAGATGACTGAGCGTAAAGGCGATCGCCAAGAATGCAGGATTAAATTGATGACAAGGGGTGATAATTGAAGAAATTACAGCATAGAAAGCGTTTTCGTCAGTGTTTGCCGAGGTATTAGTTTAATTCCAGCCCTAGCACTACTATTTAACGCTTACTGCTGTACGGATTCCGGAATATTTTTAAGCATTCACACCAAAACGCGCCTGTAGATGCAACGGCATAGACCAGCCGAAACATTACAGTAAAGGAGTAGCAAGCAACATTTTGTTATGCCTACCCTAGAGTTGAATATTACTCAAATCCAGGCTCCTCCAGAGCAGAGACCTGAGCAACCACCTGTCCCTTCCGAACCCGACCCAGAACCTGGCCCCCAACCGATACCGGAACCCACAAGGGAAACCGAACCTGACCCGGAACCTGGCCCTGAGCCGCTGCCAACTGAACTTGACCCGGAAGCGCCTTCTCGATGAGGTGTGAAGGATGAACGGCTATTTGCGGGTGGAGGCGTAGATGTCGCGATACTCAACGTAAATTTTGCCGTTTCTGACTTCTCTGCGGGTGGGTTTACCTGTCCAGATTTCGACGGAAATGAAGTCTTCAGATTGCTTGAGACGGAAGCTTTTGCCAACGGGTACTAGGTCATCAAAGATGATTGTCCAGCGAGACGGGCAGATTTCCCAGGCTTGCGGGGGGATGATGCCTTCTTGTTTGCGATCGCTATCGTAAATCGGGATTAGGGAATGAGGGCTATAAACAACTTTCGTGGGGATGGGGTTGACGCAGCGACCTTCAACCTTAACAAATTCAATCACGCTATCCCAGTCACGAACAGATTGGCGATCGCCTACCATCCAATCATCCTCACCGATACAAATCGCTCCCATCAACCAAGTCAGCTTAGACAAAATTCGGGTGATACGCGGGGTTTCCCGTCGAATTAACTCGATTTCTAAGGGCGTGAAATTGTTGATTTTAGAAACCCATCGGGGCGTCCACAACTCGAAGGAGAGGTTTTGATCAATGGGGACTTTGGTGAGTGCCAGATTAGGCGTAGATTGCCTCGGACGTAGTGCCTTCCGCAGTTCTGACTGAATAAATTCCGACATCAGTAGATGTTGCACGCCCTTGCATCTCCATATTTCAAAATATATTTTTCTACAGCTACAGAAAAATTCAGGAATTTTCTATGCAGCTTAAATAGGAGATGCACCCTGTGGCACCGCTAGCGCCAAGCACAGCCGATGCCGAAAAACCTAGGCAGCGAGAGTAAAAGTATTTTCTTTTTTAACTGTAATATTTTCTGGAGGCGATCGCACTCAACAAGAAAGGAAATCCCAAACCTGTCGGAAATATTTCCAGCAAGGCGATAAGGAGTAGATCTAGCGGATGGCGATCGCATCGCATAATGGTAACAATTCATATGACTCACCCCGCCTCTTCACAGCGGCTCCCGCGTCTCATACTCTCCCTGCGGTTCGCGCACTAGCGATTCTCCCACCCAACCCCCAATCACTTCATCAAAAAAACCAGACGACCAGCCTAATTCCTCTGGTGTTTTCGATGGCGTTGATGATTCAATGGGCTGATAAATTACCATGACTTCAAACTCCCGATTGGGTACTCCTACCGGAACATTTAGATGCAAAATGCCATCGTTCCCCACAAGCGATCGCGTTTTGATGCTTTTCATCATTCTTTTACCTACTCACTACTCTTTCAGAAAACTTGCTAAAATCCTACATTTTTGATTAATTGGACTGTTTAAAATACAACTTCATCCACTCACTCTATCCAGCCATTCAATCAGCTCTGCTTCGCTAGAAAAGTCTAGAAGCGCCTCTCCCAAATCTTCAACCCGCTCGATCTCTAGGCGGCTAATTCGCTCCCTCAAATCGAGCCGCAAAGTTCCCAAACGACGATTTAATTGCCGCAGCACTAATGCTACTTCTCTTTGTTGTCCCTGGTGCAATCCGCGCCGGATTCCCTCTTCCATCCAGCTTGTAACAATTTCCATAACCCTCTCCTCTTCAGTTAGTCCCATCCTATCAAGCTCAACCTCAAACGCCGCTTCCTCCCTTGCATCTAGCCGCAAGTAGGTATCCACAAACCCTGAAATCAACCGCATCCGGGCTGGATCTAGCTTTAGAGTCGCCAACAGACGTAAACACTCCGCCTTCACCTTCGGACGTTCCTCCGGTTGAATCTTCATTTTTGCCATTAATGCTGCTGCTACGGGATTGCGCTGCTGCAAAAAATCCCGCCAATTCATCTGATTGAGTTGAATGGTCGTAAAATTGAATTCCAACACCTTCAATTCTGGGAAATCTACCCGATATTGTGTTGTCTCTACTCGTTGTGGTTCATCGAAGGAAAACACCACAACTGGATAGACGGGTAACAAATACTCCTGATGCAACTTAGCAAAATACAAAAACATCCGCCGAGCAAAATTCGACTCCGTGTAAGACTGATTCTCCACATGGATAATAAAAAATGCCGACTGCTCGCGAAACCGCACTTGAGCAACAATATCTAGGAGTTTGCGATCGCCAGAGACAAGATCGGTAAAATACTCTTGGGGTAAAAAAGTAATAGAGTCTCGTTCCAGAAAACCCGCGACATCTGGCAGAAATAACTCAATGAACTCTACAAAAAACGTTGAGAGGAGTTCTTTGAACAACTGGTCATGGTTAATTTGCTCACTCATCCAGCAACACCATGAGTTCCGTCATCTCCTCCATCGCCGTTTGCAACCTCAGCATAATCTCTGCCGCAATCTCATCCGGTTCGGGCAAATCCTTCCCCGATTGCAAACTCTCATCCCTTAACTAGGATATATCAAGGTTATTCTCCCGCTTGCGGTTTAATCAACGACACCATGCAGTCAATCAGCGGACGCGGCGTAAAATACTGCCCTGCCCCGGACTTCTTCTCGCTGGCATTCTTTTCTAATAGCCCCTCGTAGAGGTCGCCTAACCCTTCCTCCTTGACAGAATACCAGTCCATTCCAGTGATTCCAAAGTGTCTCACTAGGACAAACAAACACATCCGTAATAACCCTTAATACATTTTCGCTATCTGGCTGATGTAAATCAATCGCTAATTGACTAACAAATTGCATCAAATGACTGTATTACAGGGGTTTTACAAAGTGAAGATAAAGACTTAGCGATCGCTAGTTCCCTTGTCCGGGAGAGTGGGCAGACTAAGAGAAAGATTTCTAGTGCAACCCACCTATCTAGCAACGAGGCGATCGCGTGACTGATTTTTCTCCTTTGGTACACGACACAACGAAGGCTCAAAGCGAAAGCGTAGAGACAGTGTTATCAAGATTAAAAAGCGGGCGTGTCTATATTCCTGATTATCAACGTGATGCCGAGCAGTGGGGTTCCCGTAAAAAATCACTCTTTATTGAATCAATTCTCAACAATCTGACAATTCCAGCATTTTTCTTCTGTGAAGATGAAAATCGCAATTATGAAGTTGTTGACGGACAGCAAAGACTCTCAACAATCTGGGATTTCTTTGAGAATAAACTTACAGTAAGTGATGACCCAAAAATCGACTATATAGCGCCTGCGTCAGCCTTGTATGCGGGGAAAAAGCATAATCAACTCATTCCGACACTGAAAAATATATTCAGTGATTATCCACTTACCATAATCTACCTGCCAAAAAATCTAGAGTTACAAACAAAACTGGAAATTTTCCGGCGTATCAACGAAGGTGGGACTCCTCTTTCAGGACAAGATATTCGTTTGTCCTTTTACATTCAATCTAAGAGTGTAACTTTCATACGCTTAGTTGGGATTTACAGTAGTTCCACGGAAGCTGCGATAAATGACTTAGAGACTGATGAAGAACCTGAAGTCATCAAAAAACCATTTCAACGAATGCTGGAACTAGCCGAGAAAAAAGGAATTTATAACCCTTGGGATAGCCTCCCATCAAGCAGAGACCTTTGGTATGAATGGTGGCAAGGTAAGGATAAGGCAAAAGGACAAACACCTTCCCTGATGTTTCTTTGGTATTTAGTTTGCCTAGAACGTGAGAAACTAGACGGGCTTGTTAAAAGACCAAAACATTTACCTGTTAACTTTGGAGGTTTAACTGAGACTGCTCTAGATATTTACTGCGCTCAACTTCAATATCAAGAGCTAGGTAAAGGTGTAGATGACAAAAATATATTATCTCCTTTTAAAGTTATACATGGGGATTACTTTGAGCAATTTGCAATTTGGATGCAGTTCATATTATCTAGAGGACTTCCGGGGATTAGTGTTGACAAATACAAACAGTTAGCTTTGTTCATAGCTGGAGCCGTTGAATTAAATATATCGCCCCAAAAGCTTACTGAAAAACAGTGGAAAAAAGCTGGGGAATTCATTCGCAATCCTCGAAAAACAGGTAAGGATGTTCTGAATGATGAGGACGGATATCCAGAACCCAAGGGACGTTGGGGAGGTGCAAAGGGACAAAAGCAGCAGTGCGAAAAAACAGTAGAGATTGTCAAAATCTTATTAAAATAATGGCTGTAGCAGATAGCTTAGGGGATTTACAGCCGTGTAATTCTAGAGCAAGAATCTTCCCCTTATCCTGGAAAGAAGCTTACTTTCGGCTCAATTTCAACTCTGAATTGAATGGGTATGTTTGCCCTATTTGCGGCAGAGTTTTTCGAGGTACAAAAGGCTTCAAAGAACTGAAAGCTGATCATCGTCACCCCTATAGCAAAGGGGGATTAACTGTATGGAATAACCTCCAGCTTCTCTGCTTACAGTGTAATGCTACGAAAAGCGATCGCACCTAATAGGGGCATGACAGTGCCATGTCCTCACGGTGCGCCGATAAACCAAGAATCCCCCTTCATTCATCGCCATAAGTGTCAAGGCTGAGCAAGCTGCCCTCTAAAAAAACAGAAGCGATCTAGGTGATAGATCGCTTCTGATAAGATTGACGAGCTTATGGCTTAGTAGCCTGCTTCTTCTTCGTATTCTGGCTCTTTGGTTTTTTTAGGGATATTGACTCGTGGTGGGTTGTAGGGTTCCGACTGCATGTCATCCTCCCAGGCATCACCCGAAAGTTCGTAATCTTCGTACTCGTCTACATAGTCTCGGTTGTCATAGGGTTCTGGTTCGACGTAGACAGGCTCTTCGTACTTAGCCATACGTCGTGGTGCTTCTAGCCGCTCGTCATTCCAATTATCTTCTTCGAGTTCCTCTTCATAGATAATTGATTCCTGCTGACGCTGACGCAGGGGCAGAGGTTGGGGTTCTTGCCAATCCTCATCCCACGCAGGCTCTTCCACAGGCATTGCGGTTTGGATGGGAGTGCGTACAGGAATCCCTGTCCCCAGTTGATTTTCGGGTCGCACGGCTGGGGTGTAGTAGGCTTCTTCTTCCTCTCGTTCCCAGGGGGGTCTGCCAATGCCAAATCGTTCTAATAGACCAACAGTCAGCTGAACAAGTCGCTCTTCTGCACCTTCAAAGACAATCAAGCGGTTGGGCCCACTACTAACAATTTCATCAATGGGCAGTTCGTAGGTACTGATAAATTGATCGGGGATTTGGGGCAAACCCAGCGAAGCGACATACAAACACGAAACTTTACCGTCTTCGACGTTAAACTTGAAGCCCCGGACTCGCCCCAGCGGCTCGCCTGTTTCGGTAATGACTTCGCTGTTAATCAGGCTGCTGTATGCATCCGCGTCAATATCCTCTACTACGTCTTCGTCATCGACCAGGATGGCATCGCCAAACTGTCGAACGCTGCTCAGGAGAATGTAGCGTGGCATCCCAGCGACGGAGAGTAAATTGTCTCGCAAACCCAGCGCAACGACCTCGCGCCGGTCGATATCTACCAATAGCTCCTTAATGACCCCCAGGCGTTTGGCATTATCCATCGTAATAACCTGGGTATTAAGTAGATCGGAGCGTTGTCGAGTTTGTTCAGTGGCCATTATGTCCTGCAATCGAAGATCTCGAATCGGTACTTTAAAATTAACGATAATTGACGTTACTATAAATGATATTTACCCTACCGGATAGCACTACGAGGCTGTAACTTTAGCCCTAAGACTTGAGTATATGCACCTCTGGCTTGGGTAACGCCGATTGCTCGTTCGGAAGATTCAATCATGGGTCGGCGTAAACTTACAACAATAAATTGGGCAAGTGTTGCCTGTTGTTTGATCATTCTAGCTAATCGCTCGACATTTGCCCCATCAAGAAACATATCTACTTCATCAAAAGCGTAGAAGGGAGATGGGCGAAAGCGTTGCAGGGCAAAGATAAAGCTTAAAGCGGTAAGGGATTTTTCACCCCCCGACATGGAAGCAAGACGTTGGACAGGTTTACCTTTGGGGTGAGCGACGAGATTTAATCCTCCAGAAAAAGGATCTTCAGGGTCATCCAGTTGCAAGTAGCCGTCGCCATCAGACAGTTCAGCAAATATTTTTTGAAAATTTTCATTAATTGCATCAAAGGCTTCTTTAAAGGCACGGAAGCGGAGTGTGGTGAAGTTTTCCACGCGTAATAGGATTTCTGTGCGTTCGGCTTCCAGGGTGGCGAGTTTGTCGGAAAGTTCTTGCAGGCGTTCTTGGGTGCGGTCGTATTCTGTCAGTGCCAGCATGTTGACGGGTTCCATGGCTTGCAGGCGTTTGGTCAGCGATCGCGTTTCTTTTTGCAGTTGCTCTAGATGCAGTTGCTCTGGTACGGCGGGTAAGGGTTCTGGCAGTTCCACTTTTGCCGCTTCCAACTGACTTTGCAACGCCACTAATGCCTCGCGTCGCTCCTGAGTAGTTTCCTGAAGTTTTTGCAGTTCCCAGGTTTGCTGCTGATGAGAAAGCTGACGTTCTCGGAGTTGCTGTTCTGCCGTGTCACGCTCCTGCTTCGCTTCTCCTAAGTGCTGTTCGAGTTGGGAGAGTTGGGTTTGCGTCTGCACAAGCTGTTGGTTGATAGCGGCTAGCTGTTCCCTAACTCCCGCCTCAGAAGCAATGACACCAGACTTTTGTTGCTGGTATTCTGACAATTGCCGCTGAGACTCGACGGTTTTTTCTTGCAGGCGTTGCTGCTGATTCTCTAAGTCTTGCAGTTGCTTTTCCGCCTCGCGCAGTGCTTGTTCCCGCTCATTGAGCTGGTTGGTAAGTCCTTTAATCGTGGCTTGGATTTGTTGCCATTCGCTGTGGGTTTGGGACTGCTCCAATTCCGCGAGTTGTTGCCGCCATTGTTGCAACTGCGCTTCTTGAGCGGGTAACTCAATATCGAGGGTTTGCAGTCGGCTTTGAGCTGTTGTGAGTTCTTGGGTGTACTGAGCCAGAAGCGATCGCGTTTGCTCCTGTTGCCTCATCAACCCGCCTATGTCCTTCTGCAATTGCTCAAAGCGCAGTTCCTGCTCTCGTCGCTGGGTTTTTGCCTCTGTTAACTCCCCAGAGAGTTGTTTCACCGCCGCAGAGGCTTGGTAAATTGAGGCATCGCAGCGTTCTAAAATCCGCTCTATTTCCTGGAGGCGGTTTCTCAACGCGGCTAATTCTGCTGACTCCCCAGCCTCCGCCGTGCCAAACGATAGAGCAGAACGCTGGTTGCTGCTCCCGCCAGTCATTGCGCCACTGGCTTCTAAAATTTCTCCGTCTAAGGTAACGATGCGATATTTGCCCAAGTAGCTACGCGCCGAGTTGAGGGAGTCGAAGACTACGGTATTACCAAATACGTAGGCGAAAACGTTCTTGTAGCGGGGTTCGCTGTCGATAAGGTTAATCGCGTAGTCAATGAAGCCGTTGGCATAGCGTAGTGCTGTGGTGTCGGAGAATCGGGGGGACTGAAGTTTATTTAGCGGTAAAAACGTTGCACGTCCAGCGCGTTTTTGTTTCAGCAGTTCGATTCCTATTGCTGCAACGCTGTCATCTTCCACAACGATATTCCCCAAGCGCCCCCCGGCGGCAGTTGAGAGCGCTAGTTGATACTGAGGTTCCACACGCCCCAACTGAACGACTAAACCACAAACCCCCGGTACACCTGTATTTAAAATGACTTTGGTGGCATAGGTGCCTTGGGCTTCCTGTTGGGCTTGGGCGGTGGCTTCGAGTTTGTCGAGTTGGCGTTGTTTGTCTCGCTGTTCGGAAAGCAGGCGGGTTTGGGTTTGTTGCTGGATTAGTCGTTCTTGTTCGGCGTTGGCGAGGGATTGGGCGAGGGATTGGATTGTTTGGGTGGAAGCGGCGAGTTTGCCTTCTAAATCGGTGGATTGGGTTTGTTTGGTGGCGATTTCTGGCTCTAGGCTTTGTAAGAGTTCGGTTTGCTCGGTTAGTTGCCGACTAACTTGATTGCTGCGTTCTCGCAGTCGGGCTTGTTCGGTACGTTGCGGATCGATGGTTTGCAGTAAGGTTTCGATTTGGCGGGTGAGGGCGGTTTGTTGCTGTACCCAGACATCGGAGGCGTCAGCGATCGCGCTGGCTTGTTCTCGGCTTTGCTCTAAGGCGGCTTGGGCTTCGTCCGTTCGGTGTTGTCGGGTAGCGATGAGTTGAACGAGGGCGGGTTGTTGTTCGGCGCTCAGTTGTGCCAGGGTGTGGCGGTATTGCTGAATTTTTTCTTCTGTCTGTTTAATGTTCGCTTCGGTTTGGCGGGTGGCGTCTTGTAGTTCTTGCTGTCGCCGTTGCAGTTGTCGCTGTTCGGCTTGTTGGGTGGCGAGGTTGGAGGCAATTGATAGAGATTCTTCTTCCCCCAAGGCTTTGACGCGGACGTTGAGCTGTTCGAGGTGGGTAGTGGCTTGGTTAATTTCCTGGCTGAGGTGGGTGAGGTATTCATTCAGTTGTCTGACCTTTTCGCCCCCGGCGGCGAGTTGTTCAGAGAGGTTCCACTCTTGTTTTTGGAGCGATCGCCACACTAAAACCGCTTCCCACTGCTGATAAGTTTGCAGTTCGAGGCGGAGTTTTTGGTATTTTTCGGCTTTGATGCGGTCTTGAGAGAGGCGATCGCGCTGCAAGAGTAATTCTCGCTCTATAATCCGACAGCTATCTTCCCGTTCTTTAACCGCCTCTAATGTCCCCTTTGCCTGCACAATTTTGCGGTCAAAGGCTGCCACGCCTGCTAGTTCATCAATAATCTCCCGCCGTTCCCGCGAGTTCATTGAGATGATGCTCGTGACATCCCCTTGCAGCACAACGTTGTAGCCTTCTGGGTAAACCCGCAACTCATTGAGGCGTTCGTGCAGTTCTGTCTGCGTGCAGGGTTCGCCATTGATGTAGTAGTTCGAGGTGTAGTTACCTTGCTTCGTCACCCGCAGTCGGCGGGTAACACTCCATTCCGTGTCTGTGTTCCGGTTTCCGTTAGTTAAAGCGACTTCGTCGTCGGGTGAGAATTCGGCATGATGTCCGTTATTGGTGACGAGGTCTTCATTGAACTCCTTACCCAAGCCATCGGCACCTCCCTCTATCCCCAAAGAGGTTGTCAAGATGCTGGCAAGCGTTTGATTCTCGCTACCTGCTGACGCCAAATCACTGACATCTGACAAGTCAAATGTCACCGTGACGCTTGTCTCAACGGTTCCGCGATGCTCTTTGTTGTGGTTGACTAAATCCGGCAACCGTTCTGCCCGCATTCCTTTGGAACTGGCAAGCCCCAAGCAAAACAGCAGGGCGTCAAGAATATTCGACTTCCCAGAACCATTCGGCCCAGAAACAACTGTAAATCCGGACAGTAAGGGAATTGCTGTCGTGCCACCAAAAGATTTGAAGTTGGTCAGTTCCACCCGCTTGATATGAACCATAGGCGCAGGGATTTAGAAAGTACAGGCGTATCAGGACAATAATTCTCAACAGGTTAGCACGGGCGTTGTAGGGAGAGAAGATTATTGAACCGCAAAGATGCAAAGTGTAGCAGAAAAGCGATTTGCTGGTTATATTCGCAGTCAAGCCTTAACCCACCCAGCCATTATCCCTAGATGCAACGAGCGATACCTTTTTTGAAACTATCCGCTTCAGTAGGGCTAACTCTCGCTTTAGGTTTGCTGATTAACTATCTGTCGAGCAAACCAGCCCCTGTCTTTGTTGATGATGCTGCCTTGCCCTGGTTAATTGTTGGTTGTGGAGTGTTACTGGCGATCGTAAATCTCAACTGGTCTGCTAACGAAGGTCGGTTTCCGCTTTGGATTTGGTTTGTTATTTTACCGCCTTTAATCGGCAGTGGAATTCTTTATTTTGAACTTAGAAATGGTCACATCCCAGCGCAGTTTGTCACTCCTGTGGGTTATATCGCCCTAGTACTGTTTCTCATCGGTGCCTTGTCGCCGATGGGGGTGATGCTGTGGCGACAGCGACTTCTCGATAGGGAAACATCTAGTCACGCTGAAACTACACCATCACCGCCAATGCAAGATAAATGGCGGCAGGAACTGTTAAAGGTCGTGGAGACTGAGGTCAACGTGCGGCTAGAAGACTCCCTGCACGATCGCGAGTTGATTTCACAATTGAGGGAAAATCAACGGGAATATAGACGATCTGCCAAAGCAACGCCCAACCCTAACCCAAACTTCCTCAATCAATTGCTGCAACCAAAGCGACTGCTAGAAGTCTTTGGAGTTGCAACATCTCCGTTTAACCGGGACGAGAAGATTATTGATGTTTTTGAACGCAATGATTTTGCGGGAAGATTATTAATTTTGGGTGTGCCTGGTTCTGGGAAAACAACGGCATTGCTGGAGTTAGCAAAAGATTTGCTCTGCCGTGCCAAACAGCAGCCAGAACAACCGATTCCGGTAATCTTTGAACTGTCTGACTGGAAAGATGACAAACAATCTATTACTGGCTGGTTAGCGGCTACGCTCAATTTCCGCTACAACGTTCCCGAAGCAACTACTCGCGAGTGGATTGAAAAAGGACAGTTGTTGCCACTCTTAGATGGTTTGGATGAGTTGGGAGATCGTCAGGCAAAGTGCGTTGAAAAGATTAATGACTTTCTGCAAGCCAATTCTGGTGGTTTATCGCTTGTTATTTGCTGCCGTCAGAAAGACTACATCAAAGGGAGAGCAACTCTAAACAAACTTCGAGGATCTGTTAATCTGCAATCGCTGACGGATAGGCAGATTGAGGATTATCTCAAGCGATTGAATTGCGGGCATCTATGGCAACCGATTAAAGATGACCCGGAGGGATTGCTGATGCTGGCAAGGATGCCGTTGCTCTTGCATTTGATGCCAGTGGCGTATCCGCAAGGGTTGGTGAACCCAAGACAACGCTTCGCTTCTCAAGAGGAACACTGTCAGTATCAGGACAAGTGCCGCGAAGAGTTGTTTGCGGCATACATTCAACGCAAACTGGAAGAACCCCATGACAACGAGGGGTATGAACCAGAGGAGGTAAAACACTGGCTGAAGTGGTTGGCGCAACAGTTGAAAGAGCGGAATCAGACAGAATTTTTGATTGAAAAGATGCAGCCTGACTTACTAAAAAACAATCAAAGATTACTTTACAAACTAATTTGGGGGCTATCTGTAGGGCTATTTTTGGGACTAGTTGCGGGGATATTTTTTGGGCTATTTGTAGGGCTATTTTTGGGGCTATATTTTGGGCTACTTGAAGGGCTAGTTTGTGGGCTATTTTTGGATATATATGCTTTTGGAATAAAGCCTGTTGAAACTCTCTCTTGGTCTAGTAAAAAGTTCAAAAGGGAATTGATTTTGGGGCTATTTTTTGGGTTAGTTGTGGGGCTAGTTGTGGGGCTAGTTAATGGGCTAGTTGTGGGGCTAGTTAATGGGCTAATTGTGGGGCTAATTGTGGGTGTGGGGCTAATTGTGGGGCTAATTAGCGATGAAATTAGAACTAGAAGCAAGCCCAATCAAGAAATAATTGAATCAGCAAAAAATATGATTATTATTAGTTTAATTACCTATCCAGCTTTTATTTTGCTTTGTTCAGCACTGGAGCTGGCTAGAGGGCAGGCTGTTGATTGGAGCAGTATGATACTTCGGGGAGTATCTATATCATTAGTTTCTGGCATTTTTTTTGCTGGCGTACCTGTCATTCAGCACTACACCCTGCGCTTCCTGCTGTGGCGGAGTGGGGCAATTCCCTTCAACTATGTCAAGTTCCTGAGTTATGCCCATAAGCGTAAGTTGATTAAGCAAGTGGGCGGACGCTATCGGTTTTTTCATGACTTGCTCAGAGAGCATTTTGCTCAGATGCCGTAGCGATCTTATGCACTTCAGCTTTCTGATGCCATGCGGGTAGAGAAAATTTGAAATCAGCGATCGCGTCCTACTTCAACGCCAGAAACTTCTGCAATGCCATTACCATATCCGGGGGCCAACGGCGGACATTTTCTACCCAATCCAAATCCTTGTAACGTCCATCTAAACCTACAGTGGCGACCCAGTTACTTTCCGCTTCACCGTATTTTCCTTTTTCCCAGAGGGCGGCGGTGAGGGCAGCACGGGCATCGGGAAATTGGGGGTATTTGCGGATAATGTTACGCAGTGTGTGGATTGCGGCTTCTCGTTGCCCTGATTGATAAAGGGCGAGGGCGTAATTGATCCGCGCAAAGGCAAAATTGGGGGCTAATTCGGTAGCTTTTTGGTAATCTGCGATCGCTGCCACCCAATCCCCTTTTCCCGCCTCCGCATTTCCCCGATTGTTGTACGCCATAGCATCGTTGGGGTCAAATTCCAGCACCTGGTTATAGTCAGCGATCGCTTCATCCCAACGAGCCTGACCTTCATAGGCTGTACCGCGATTTAGGTAAGGGTCAGGTGCATCAGGCGCTAGTTCAATCGATTTATTAAAGTCAGCGATCGCTTCTTCTAACTTATTTTGACTAACTCTAGAATTCCCCCGGTTACTCCAGCCCACCGGATTATCAGGCAACAGCTCGATTAACTGTGTCCAGTACCCTTCTGCCTCGATAAAACTTCCTAAATTGGTTGCACTAAAGGCTTTTTGCCGCAAATCATTCAGTTGCTGTACCTGCTGCTCGTTTAACTCCGGCATCTGCACCTGCGCGATCGCGGGGGACGCCATGAGCAACCCAGCCAATGCAACAATCAACGCACTCAATACCCTCAACAACCCGCGAATCATCAGAATGCCTTGTCCTACTATCTTTAGCGATTATCCCCCAGATTCGTTGCAGGTTGAGCGGTAGAAAGATGGAAGCCCAAAAGTTGAAGCCCCAATCAGTAAACTACACCCATTTCATCCTTCACCCTTCATCCTTCATCCTTCATCCTTCACCCTTCATCCTTCATCCTTCACCCTTCACCCTTCATACTTCATACTTCACCCTTCATCCTTCCCCCTTCACTCATAGCCTAAATGCTGCCGCGCCGCTGGAGTCGCTACGCGTCCGCGAGGCGTCCGGTGCAGGTAACCGATTTGCAGCAAGTAGGGTTCGTAAACTTCCTCAATCGTCTGGGAATCTTCCCCAGTTGCCGAGGCGATCGCTTCTAATCCTACAGGCCCACCATTGAATTGTTCGATCATCACACTTAGCACCAGGCGGTCTGTCCAGTCTAAACCGCTGGGGTCTACATTAAACACTTCCAGTGCCTCTGCTGCCACTTCTGGGGTAATCGGTTCCAGTTTCTTCACCTGAGCATAGTCCCGCACCCGCTTCAGGAGGCGGTTGGCAATCCGGGGAGTCCCACGGGAACGACGGGCAATTTCTGCTGCCCCCTCTGGAGTCACGGGAGCTTGCAATAGGTTTGCTGTCCTTTGCACAATCAAAGTCAGTTCATCAACCTCGTAGAAGCGCAAGCGTTGAATTAAACCGAAGCGATCGCGCAACGGCGAACTCAAAGAACCTACCCGCGTTGTTGCCCCCACCAGCGTAAACTTTGGCAACGGGATACTGCGGGTTTTCGCACTTTGACCTTTGCCAATCGTGATATCCAAACGATAATCTTCCATCGCTGGATACAGCAACTCTTCACTGAGGCGATTGAGGCGATGAATTTCATCGACAAATAAGATATCCCCAGGCTTCAGCTTCACCAAAATTCCAGCAATATCGCGGGGACGTTCCAAAGCCGGGGCGGAGGTAATGATACAGTTCACCTCCATTTCGCTTGCCAGAATCAGAGACATCGTGGTTTTTCCCAATCCTGGCGGGCCATAGAGCAGCAGGTGATCCATTGCCTCTTTTCTGCCTTTGGCGGCTTGAATGGCAATTTCTAAAACTCCTTTGAGTTCTTTTTGCCCAATGTAATCCGCTAGGCGATGGGGGCGGATGCCTTCTTCCTGGTTGTCAGTTTCCTCTGCCGTAGCGGTAGCGAGTAGGAGGTCAGTTTCTAGATCGTCTGGCTGTGGTGAGTGAAAGTTACGGCTACCTTTTCCTTTTTTGCTCGAACGCGGCTGCCGATCCGGGTCTTGAGACTGTTGTTTGAAAGAAGTTATCGCCATGTTGAAAAATAGTTTTGTGTTTGCACTAAAACACTGAGGCAGAAAATAGTTAGATTGAAGCTGGCGCTCAGTATGATGACATCACAAGAGCTTTAGGGCACACAGCAATGCTAGCTAAACGAATTTTACCTTGCCTGGATGTGAAAGCTGGGCGAGTTGTCAAAGGAGTCAACTTTGTTAATCTCCAGGATGCCGGAGACCCGGTGGAACTGGCGCAGGCGTATAATGACGCGGGGGCAGACGAGCTGGTGTTTCTAGACATCACCGCTACCCATGAAGACCGAGGTATTATTTATGATGTGGTCTACCGTACCGCCGAACAAGTTTTTATTCCCCTTACCGTTGGGGGTGGCATCCAAAGCTTAGAAAATATTAAATCATTGTTAAGGGCGGGAGCCGACAAAATCAGCATAAATTCCGCAGCGGTACGCAACCCTGACTTTATTAACCAAGCAAGTGCCCGCTTTGGTAACCAGTGTATTGTTGTTGCCATTGATGCCCGTCGCCGTAAAGATCCTAGCAATCCGGGATGGGATGTTTATGTGCGGGGCGGACGGGAAAATACGGGCATTGACGCTCTGAGCTGGGCAAAGGAAGTGGCACAACGGGGAGCTGGGGAGCTGTTAGTGACCAGCATGGATGCAGATGGTACGAAGGCAGGTTATGACCTGGATTTGACGCGGGCGATCGCCGAACAAGTCCAAATTCCGGTGATTGCATCAGGGGGTGCCGGAAGCTGCGATCACATTTATGATGCCCTGACTGAGGGGAAAGCCGAAGCGGCGCTTCTGGCTTCCCTACTGCATTACGGGGAATTGACGGTGTCCCAAATCAAGACTCATCTGGCGGAACGTGAGGTTCCTGTGCGACCTGTCTAGTTTTCTGGTCGAGGGGGAGAAGGCGATCGCTACTTTTAATCCGGCATCCGCCGCCTCGGTTCCAGCATAAAACTGAGGCGGCTGCTAAAATGGATAGACCGTTACATTTCGTAAAATATGTTAATTGCTATTCTCATGTTGGATGTTGCCCTCGTGGCTTGGTCGCTACATCTGATGCAGGAAGCTTTTGACTCCCAAGAGTTTTCGTTGATGCTGGCAGGAACCTTAGTCGCTATGTCAGCTGCTGCCATGCTAGTCGTGTATTTCCTCATGGGTAGTTATATTGGCTACTTGACAACCATTGCTCACTAACAGTGGCATCCCTGCGAGTTCCCACTGCTTTCAAAAAAAGTACTTGACGAAATCGTAACAGCTAAGGCAGTATAGAAAAGCACGTTTCGGGGCTATAGCTCAGTTGGTAGAGCACCTCAATGGCATTGAGGGGGTCAGCGGTTCGAATCCGCTTAGCTCCATAAAATTAATCAAATATAGTTTTACCGCTCAATCCTCGGTTTAGATAGGGATGGTGAGTGATGAGGCGATCAGCTTTGCTGCTGCTCTTAGGCGATCGCACCCATCTCCACAGGCACCCAAAACTAGGCCAGCGATCGCTCTTGTGTTCATTCATGCTGGCGCTCAGGCGGATAACCGCTATGACATAGCACGCGATCGCCGTCTCAAGATTCAATCGCTTAAAAAAAAGTGGGCATTGCCCACTCTATCTCTATAAAATTAGCGCTCTAAGAAGCGAAAGCGCGATCGCAATTGCCCTAAGCGTTGACGCGACGACGGCGTAAGAATGCCAACCCGCCAAGGCTCAGAAGTCCCAATGTGGCGGCAGGTTCGGGGACAGATTCAGGAACAGCCTGAATCTCACCCGCTGCAACTGGTAGCGTGGCAAGGTAGCCGCCCGATCCGTTTACTTCACCGTCAGTTCCTTCACCGATTCCTGCTGGTACAGTCATTCCATGCAGAACAATCTCACGCTTCATTAACGGGAAGAGGTCTTCTGAGGTGAAATCAATTCCGGCAATCGGATCGAAGAACAGGGAGTCGTTCGACAGATCGTAAGTCTCGGTGAAGCTAATCGTCCCATTTGGAGCAGTCGGGAATACTTGTTCGCTAGCAGATTCAGCAGGTGGCGATGATAGCGGTAAGATAATTGGGCCATAGAAAGGCAAACCTTCAAGCACCTCAATAAAACCGTCGCCATCGGTGTCTGCTGAGGGAGGTGGCGTAACTGAATTGATCGGCTGGCCTTCAAAATTAGATCCAGAGTTGGCAAATCGCCCGTGAATGTGCTGCGGATGCAACATATTTGGCTCTAATCCGGTGGCATTAATGGTGACTCTCAAAAGATTTTGAGCTTCGAGTACCTCTAGCAAAGCCGTCCCGTTGACACCAGAATTATTTAACGGTTTTAAGTCTGCCTTGAATGTCGCCGCGTCAACAGCGATCGCAGGCGCTAAGGCGATCGCCGTGCTTAGTAATGCCGCTTTCCCAAATTGCTTCATTGTGTTGTTCTGAATAGCTTCAAGTAATTTTTTCGCCGCAATCAAAAAGTATTTTCCTATCTAAATCGGTTGCTTCAATTTAGGAGTTTGCTTTTATTTTGAATTGCTCTAAAACTTTTAACCGACGCTGAGTTGTTCTAAATCTAAATATTTGAGATAAACGAACGGCGGTTAAATCAGGTCTTAAGTAATAAACTTACTGGAGTTATATATCAAAAAAATCTACTTAAAGTTGATACTTTGTTTCTATCAATAGGTAGTAGCAAATATAAGTAATAGATGTATCTATCAGATAAATATGTAATTTATTTTGCTTCATCAAAACTTTACCTAATATTTTACCTAATCTTTAATTAAAAGCAAAGAACAATATCGCTATTGTCGATCCCCTGCGACTTGCAAGCATTAATAGGACTGTTTGGTAAATTAAAGGATATCTCTAAGAGGCTGGCTAGTAGAGCGATCGCTCTACTCGCATAGCAGTCCTAAATGACCTTAGGGAAAATTCCTTCTAGAAGGGGTTTTGCAATGAGGAAGAGCTTTCCTAACATAGTTGCGTGACGCTGTTAATTAAAAAGAATAATGTCGGGTTGGACGCAGATAATTTCAGATGTAATGAGTCGGATCAATACCTTTTGGGATGCAACGAAAAAGCGCATCACAGAAGGGTTAGGCATTCAAGATCCAATTCGCATCATGCCCTATCGGGGTTACGGTACACCAGAAAAGCTTTACCTCAAAGGTCGCGTATTACAGGATGAAGAGATTAAGCTGCGGGAGGAAAACGCTTCCGTTTGGAAAAATCTCCGGAATATGTTCCGTCGCTTTGAATCGGATGAGATACCCAAGGCACGGTTGCAGGTAAACTTTAAAGACTTGCAGCAGGAAGTCATTGCTGATGAGGAGGGATTTTTTGAAGTTGAAATTCAGCCGCAAACAAAACTAAATGGCGATCGCTTATGGCAAAACGTACATCTAGAACTGCTCGAATCTCACCCTGAAACTCCACAATCCATTCAGGCTGAAGGCGAGGTTATTGTTGTTTCAGAGGGTGCAAAGTTTGGTGTCATCAGCGATATTGACGACACGATTATGCACACGGGTGCTACAGATTTGCTGAAGATGATCCGCATCGCCTACCTGGGTAACGAACGCACCCGCCGTCCTTTTGCTGGCGTTCCCGCGTTTTACCAAGCCCTTCAGCAAGGGCAAAGCGGGAGTGAAAGCAATCCGATTTTCTACGTTTCCAGCAGTGCGTGGAATATGTACGACTTGTTCGTCAAGTTTATGGACTTTAATGATATTCCCCACGGCCCCCTTCTACTTCGGGATATAGAACTCTCTCCCGCTAATCTGCTGAGCTTTGAGCATAAGAGCCACAAGATAGAGCAAATCGCGCCAATCTTAGAGCGCTTTTCGCATCTGCCGTTCATTCTAATCGGCGACAGTGGTCAAAAGGACGCGGAAATTTACAGGCAAATTGTACGCGACTATCCCGAACGCATCCAAGGAATTTACATCCACGACGTGACGCCAAACGACAGCAAGCGCAAGCAGGAACTCTCAGCCATTGCTGAAGAAGTGCAAGAAACAGGCTGCGAATACGTGGTGTTTTCCGAAATGCTGGCGGCGGCTAACCATGCAGCAGAACAGGGTTGGATTGCGAAAGAGGCGTTGCAGGAGATTGAACGCGATTAGGCGCTAAGGCGATCACTCACGGACAACTGGCGAACCTGCTCTTGGAGTTCTTGCAAGGACATGGGACTACTCCAACCTATGCTGGTGTTTGAATTCTAGTATGAGCGATCGCTCTTTGGATTCTCACTTACGCTCGGCTAGCTGGTGCTCTTATGCGATCGCGTAGCATACTATAGGCTAGTTATTCGGCTTATGACCCACTAAGTCATGCCTCAGCGAGACGCGATTCATAACATCATCAGGCAAGCTCTCATCAAGGAGGGTTGGGAAATCACGGACGATCCCTACGTCATATCCTATGGTGAGCGATTTCTCTTTATCGACTTGGCAGCAAGATTAGATGTCCTCAACGGTATTGCAGGACGCTTTATCGGTGCTAGACGCGGTAGTAGTCGAATCGCCGTTGAAATCAAGGAGTTTCGAGGCAACTCGGCAATTGCTGATTTGGAGCAAGCGATTGGTCAATATGTTCTTTATAGGCTACTCCTCGAACAGGTCGATCCAGAGCGTGAGTTGTATCTCGCTGTGGCAGACAAAACCTTTGACGGGATTTTCAGCGAACCGATTGGTGAGTTGGTGATGCGGGAGTTACCGATGAAATTACTTATTGTAGATGTAGAGGCGCAAGAGGTGAAGCGATGGATACCACCACGAGAGAGCGGGACATTGTAAAGCAAGTAATTCAACGATACGCCCAGTTTAAGCCTTCTCACGGCGATATTCGACTCGATACGGTATTTGACGACACGCAAAACCGCTATGCACTAATGCAAGTGGGTTGGGATAGAGGACGACGGGTGAGGGGAAATTTGATTTATGTGACGTTGAGTGAGGGTAAGGTTTGGGTGGAATATGACGGGATGGAACAGGGAATCACTAAAGATTTAATCGCCGCAGGTATCCCAAGAGAGCAAATTGTTCTTACATTTCTCCCTGAAGAGCAAAGTGCTGCAACTGCGTAAACTCAAACTATGACGATAGATTGCACCAGTGCCTACATACAGCCAAAACCAACACGAGCGATCGCTCCTATTTATGCCGTGCCGTTGCCAATCCGTTACATCTACACGTAAAAGAAATTGGTTTGAGCATCTGCAATCTGAACAAACCCTCCATCTGTGGGCAAAGACACCTTATTTCTACAGATTCAGTCATAGAAATAGTCACGACAATGGGAATACTGAAATCAGAAGTATGTAAAACAATACTGGAGGTACGCCATTTGATTGCTGATGCAGTAATTTTGCAACTGCCAAAAATTACTTTACACGCGAAACAGCTACTCCCTGAATATTCAGGAATCTACTACGTTCTGGATGAAAGTAATAATGTTTGGTACATAGGGCAGGCAAAAAATATCCGTAAACGCTGGCAAGGTAAATCTCATCATCGCATCTACCAACTGGAAGTTCAGAAAAAGAAACATTTCACTATTTACTATGAGCAAGTTAGCGAATCTCAACTAGGCAGCCTAGAGAAGCAACGCATTGAGAAATACCATCCGCATTTAAACTCTAGTCCGGTAAAGACGAAAAAGGTACGCCCAGTAGAAACACTATTAAGGGAAACCATAACTGCGATCGCTGATTTTGCATTCTTATTAGGAGTAGAGCCACCTAGAAAAGAAATTGAGTCTGAAATTAGCATTAACTGGCTAGCACAGAAGAAGGTATTAGGATTAAGTGTCATTCATATTTGTCTAGACTTAACTGCTCTCAAGGAAATATTTAAGCCAGAGTCAATAGAAGAGCAAGAAGCACTTATTAAAACAGCATTTAGCACTCGCAAGGCTTATGCTAGTAAATGGGATAACTTTTATTCTTTTATATATCGGCTCTCGATAAATGGCTATGTAGTTGAAGTTAATTACTGGAACCGTTTCTTTCCTAAAGAAGAACCCAAGGGGCTTCGAGAATATACGCAGACTACTTTAGCTCAGGAGACTATTAGGGCAATAACCCCTGAGTCACTTGCTAAAATTCAAAATCAGGCTGATCGAGAGGAGCAATCTGCTTTCTACCTAAAGAGACTCAATCCTTATAGCTCAGACCTTATAAAACCACTTTTCAATGAACTAGTGGATAGTGAGACTGCTAAGAAAATCATGGTAAATATTAGTGAGGAATACAAAGCAGGAATGCGCGGAATAGGTAGTCGCTCACGACATATTAAGTCCAAACTTATTAGCTCAGAATTTATTACTATTGAAGAGCTACTGATCGAGCGAGGAATTGACACCCAGAAATATAGTAGAGGTGGAGTAATCAACTTTTCTGGAGGCAGAGATCGAATGGGTCTATATATTAAATGTTTTAGTGTTGACCTAAAGCTTCCTGGTAAATATGAAACAGATGCTAATAACCAGAAGTATCCTGTTTATTATAATCTAGCCTACGGAATACTAAATAACAAAAAAGCAAATGCTGCACCTTGTCAATTTGATAACGTGTATCTTGTAGCTAGTGTTGATAAGAAGGGATGGCTCTTGGTTGAAGAGTATCTGAAAGATTTTGCTAGCCCTGCTGCTACTAACTTAAGTAATGGGGTAGGCTATATAGAGAAGTTCTATATATCTGCGCGTAAGTATATAGTGCCTGCTAAGGTCAATATAAAACTGGAGAGTATTGGATATAGTGCTTGGATTCCTTTTGGACTAACCGAGGAGTTTCCTACCTTTGTATCTGTTAAAGAAGAGATTCGTAAGCGGTTAGAAAGTTGTAGTTTACCAGGACTCAAATTAGCATTTAAACAGGAAACTATCGAAAAATAGTTTATGGATTGCAAGGCGCAAGCGCTTCTGCTAAACCGATCGTACGCTCTGGATGTAGAGAATAAACGGTAGGAGCGATCGCATTTTCCCCCTTTTGCCGCAGTCCTCAAACTGGCTTTAGCTCCAAACTGCGCCACAAATACCACGAAGCAATACTGCAATAAGGCTTCCACTTTTGCCCAAAACTTTCCGTAGTCTTGCGGTCAGGAAGTGCTTCAAGATCGTAGAGTTTCCGAATACCTGCACGTACACCCAAGTCATCCACAGGCAAAACATCCCAACGATTGAGACGGAAAATCAGCAACATCTGCACAGTCCATCGTCCAACACCTTTCACCCGCGTCAGAGTCTTGATAATCGCCTCATCGTCCATGGCTTCCAACTCCTCAATCGTCGGCAATCCCTCGATTGCATGATGCGCCAAGTCCTTGAGATAAGAGATTTTGGGGCGTGAGATACCCACCCCTCGCAAGGCTTCATCTGGCGTGTTCAGAACATCTTGTGCGGAAGGAAACTGAGTGTCAGGGTAAAGCTGGAGAAACCGAGTGTGGATGACTTTCGCCACCTTAGTAGAAAGTTGTTGGTGGAGAATTGACCGAGACAGGCAAAAAAACAAGTCTCCCTCCAACTCTTGCTGATTCAGTTGACATGCACCAATTCGGTCAATAAGTTGTCCCAGAATAGGATCGGAATCCTTAAGAAAGTCCATGGCGATCGAGTAATTCATCAACGCTGTCAATAGAAACGCAGAAGCTGTCGTGACCAACACATCAAGTAATTATAAGTAACGTTTAATCCGTCGTTAGCGCTTGGCTATCGCTCTGTTGCTAAAAATTGCTAAAACAGGAGTGGAACGGGCAATTGAGACAAATGAAGCCACTGCAATTGCCTGGATGAATCAACAACTTGAAGCCTTGGGAGTTGAGTTATCGGGTTAGAGTTATGTCAAAGGAAATCCGGTTCAGTGACCATGCCCTATTAAAAATCGACCTCTTAAGTGAACGGGGAATTACTATTGCTCAGGATTTTGTGGTTGAAACCATTCAATCTCCAGATACACGAGAACCGGGAGAAGGAGAAAAAATCACAGCACAGAAACAGTTGAATGAGAACCTAGTGCTACGGGTTGTCTACCGAGAATACGAGGCATTCATTTTAGTTATTACACTCTATCCAGGCAGGAGGAGCCGTTATGAAAAAAATTAGATATAGCAAAGATGTTGATGCACTTTTGATTGAGCTATCAGATGACGCGATCGCCTATGCAGAAGATGAAGGACGAGTAATCCTTCACTACTCAAACAATGAAAAATTAGTGCTGATTGAGATTTTAGATTTTAAGCAGTTTATGTCTGACGATATTATGGCTGAACTGATTTCAACGTCTTGATTTTTGCCAATTGCGATCGCACAAGCGCTGCTGCTAAGTGTAATCGCACGCTCTGGATATAGAGAATGAATAGATGCGATCGCCTCTAGTACCCTTTTTCCAGCCAGGAATGAACGATTACTTTAAGCTGCACACAGAACTTGCCGCATATTCCGCATATTCCCTGGCAATTCCATATGCATCGCCTGTTGAATGAAAACTGTCGGTACCGGAAGATTAGGCGTTGCTTGCACGGAGTAGGTGAGCAAGGTACCATCACCGAAATCTTGCAAGGTCAGGTCTGCCGTAAAATCGGTAAAGGTGCCTTTTTCTAGCCGGAATTGAATATGCTGTTCTGGCACCTCAAAGACATTCAGGTAAATTTCAACTTGAGCGGTGAGGAATACAAAGGCTTTTTGGGCAACTTGATACAGACGTTTGACCTGACCTTGATGCAAGACTTCGCTTTTGGTGACATCGGGGAAGTATTGCACCCAGCGAGGATAATCGGTTAGTTGTTGCCAAGCAGATGAGCGGGCTATTGGTAAGTACATTTGTGCAGTAACAGCACCACCCCAGGCTGAGTGCGCTCGCGTTTCCACCAAAATCTCTCCTTGCAAAAGCGCCTTTTGCTGGCTCCATGAGCGGTTTGGAACTGTATTATTCAAGTCTTTGATAGAAAGCACCATCATGATCGTTTAGCCACTCCTCAGCCTTTAAGAATACAGCTTAAATTGAGCAACATCAACTTTTATTGCCTAAGATAACCTTTCTAACAACTTATACAAAACTCTTCAAAGAATGTATAAAGCTGCTGTAAAACTTTCGATAAATTTACTACACATTGTTTATAAAAAATTCAGGCTCGTTGCTTCTATCACCAACTAGTCAAAAAAACTATTAATAACTCCCTCCAAAGAAGGAACCCTTAATAGAGCAACAGGCAAATCACAAGCAACTAAATTCTTTCGCTAATTGCTTTATATTACGCTAATACTAAAAGTGATAATTACTTCACTCGTCCGCTTCTAATCATACTGAAAATTAACCACAAGCCGATGACACTCGCCACCACAAACAAAGTCCCACTCACCCAAAAGAAAACTGGATTATCCGGGGCTTGGGAAAAAATCATCGCCGCACCAATCAAGATAGCGGCTGTCACAATACCAAAAGTTATTTGATTACCCACACTATGAAGACTGCGGCGAAAGGGTTCAAGCCCTCGCAGCGCTATGTTCCACTGCAATGTTTCCGAAGTCACCCGATCTAGTAACGTCTCCAATTGGCGAGGAGCCTCTAGGGATAAGCTTTTAATATCCAGGGCTGCTCTTAAAAGGTCTTGCAGGGGAGCTTGTCCAATTAACCGTTGCCGGAATAAATCTGCCATTAGGGGTTTAACTTGTTCGATCAAATGGAAATCAGGGTCGAGTTTGCGAGCTACCCCTTCTAGATTGGCAAGAGTTTTGGCATACAAGCCCATGTTGCTAGGAACACGAATTGCGTGTTTCCGAGCAATTTGCAACACTTGATAAGTTAACTGACTAAAGTTAATTTCCGATATGTTTAGGTTGTAGTAGCGTCGCAGCAATCGGTCAAAATCATTTTCTAAGTGAGCCAGATTCACAGGGATAGTAGACTCTGCTAGTTCCAAGGTTAATTGGCTACACCGCTTGCTATCTAAATTGGCGATCGCTAAAATTAGTTCGATCAAAATCTGTTGAGTGCGCGGGTCTAAACGACCCATCAAACCAAAATCAATCAGAGCAATGCGCCCATCGGGAAGATAAAACAAATTTCCGGGATGAGGGTCAGCATGAAATATGCCATCGATATAAAACTGCTGAAAATAAGCTGTGATCAGTAAATCGGCAAGGGCGCGGCTTTCGGCTTTAGCCTCGTCCACTGTCCCCCCCATCTCAGCCAGTAACAGGGGAACTCCATTCAGCCACTCCATGACGAGTAACTTTTCACTAGTCAAGTCCCAGTAAATTTCTGGAATAACCAGTTTTTGAGGATTGAACCAGTAACTTTTGGAGAGATTGCGCCGTAGTGTATCCGTGTAACTGGCTTCTTGGGTAAAATTTAGCTCCGCCCGCAGCGCACTAGCGAATTCCTCAACGACAGAGATGAGATTGTAATACCGTCCCACAGACGTGCGATTCACTAACCTTGCCAAGCCGCGAAGCAACCGGATATCCTGCTCAACAACTCTATCGATGCCGGGTCGTTGAATTTTTAAAGCCACCTCACGCCCATCTATCAGCGTGGCGTGATGGGTTTGGGCAATCGATCCGGCTGCAACAGGCTGCTGATCAATGACGGCGAAGATTGTTTCTATCGGGTGTAGAAGCTGTTTGCGAATAACCGCTTCTACCGCCTCCCAAGGGACTGGCGGAACCTCAGCTTGCAGGGAGGTTAAGGCTTCAATATAGGACGGCGATAACAGATCGGGGCGCGTACTGAGCAGTTGTCCAAGCTTAACGTAGACAGGGCCAAGATCTACCAAAATATTGCACAGCACTCTAGGGGGTGGTAGTGAAGGTTCTTCAGCTTTCCCTCCCAGGAGAAGCCCTCGCATATAACCCCAACCGTGTCGGAGAACTACTTGGACAATTTTTCTTTGACGAGAACTGGTTTTGGGACGACCTGAAAACACGCGCACCTTTACCTAAATGGGATTTTATCGGAATGAACGGGTGAAAGATATCCTATTGGCTCCGACGAGAGCAAGACAACTCACAACTCTAACTTTAAAGCTCCTAAGAGCGATCGCGCCTCAGCATTGAGATATGAGTACTTTCTCCAAGACTCAAAAACAGACACAGCACCATCAGTTTAGATAAACGCACTATTTGCGATCGCGCCACTGTATATATGCGTTAAAGCCAGCCTAGGCGATCGCTCCCATGATTCTCTACATCAATGAGTGCGATCGCCTTACGCTCAATAATTGAGTTTGAACCTACTCAAAGCCTTGTAATATCAGTACTTGAGTTTCTGCATCAACTCCTGGGACGCGATTCACCGCACTGAGAACGGCTAGCAATGAGGCAGTCACAATATTAGAGTGGATGCCAACACCGTATCGGGAACTGGGGAAACGATCGCCAGCAATTTCAACATAAGCGATCGCAGACGCATCGCTACCCTGACTCAGCGAGTGTTCCTCATAGTGGTGAATGCAAATTCCCAGATTGAGCGCATTCAAAAACGCATCAATCGGGCCATTGCCCCGCCCAGTAAGCCTTACAGGTTGTCCGTTCACCTCTAGTGTTGTGGCGATCGCCTGTTCTCCACTTTCCGTTTCCGACAAGTGATGAGAGAGATAATTAAACGGCGAAACAGCTTGCAAATACTCCCGCTCAAACAGTTGCCAAAGATCAGCGGCAGACATTTCCTCACCGCGAGCATCCATTGCTTGTTGCGCCACCTGACTGAACTCGATCTGCAATCGTCGAGGCAACACCAGATCGTAATCGCGTTCTAGCAAGAAAGCAATGCCACCCTTACCGGACTGACTGTTAACTCGAATCACCGACTCATAGGTGCGTCCCACATCTGTTGGATCGAGTGGCAGATAGGGAACTTCCCAAATTGCCTCCGATTTCTGCACCGCCAGACCTTTCTTGATTGCATCTTGGTGGGAACCAGAGAAAGCGGTAAAGACCAAATCTCCCACATAAGGATGGCGGGGATGAATGGGTAGTTGCGTACAATCCTCTACCGTTCTCGCCACTATATTGATGTCAGAAAAATCCAAACCGGGGTGGATGCCTTGGGTGTAGAGGTTCAGCGCCAGCGTCACCAAATCCACATTTCCGGTGCGTTCGCCATTGCCAAACAGACAACCTTCCACTCGATCCGCACCTGCCATTTGCGCCAGTTCTGCTGCTGCAACACCGCAACCGCGATCGTTATGCGGATGTACGCACAAAATTACGCTATCCCGTCGCGCCAGGTGACGATGCATCCACTCGACTTGATCGGCGAATACATTCGGCGTTGCAACTTCCACGGTTGCTGGCAGGTTGATAATTGCTTTGTGCTGCGGTGTGGGTTGCCAGACATCCAGTACCGCATCGCAAATATCTTTAGCAAAGTCTAGTTCAGTCGTCGTAAAGTTTTCCGGAGAATATTGGAAATACCAATCAGTATCCGGTTGTTCTGCGGCAAGTTCCTTCATCAGTTGCGCTGAGGATGTTGCCATCTCGATAGTGCCGAGGCGATCTAGATTAAAGACAGTGCGACGGAAGACTGGAGAGGTGGAGTTGTAAAGATGCATGATCGCTCGTTTTGCACCTTGCAAAGATTCAAAGCTACGGCGAATCAGATGTTCGCGAGCAGGTGTCAAAACTTGAATCGTGACGTTATCTGGAATTAATTGCTGCTCAATCAGTTGGCGAACGAAATCAAAATCGGTTTGCGAAGCGGAGGGAAATGCAACTTCAATTTCTTGAAACCCAATCTCGACCAAAAGCTTGAACAGACGTAACTTGCGTTGAACGTGCATCGGCTCAATTAATGCTTGGTTGCCATCGCGTAAATCGGTACTGAGCCAGATGGGAGCATGAGTAATAGTTTTGGAAAACCAAGTGCGGTCGGGTAAGTTAATGGGCGCAAATGGATGATACTTGGTTGCAGGACTTTTCAACACGATCGATGTCTCCTATATTTTTGGTGTTTGTGAGATGTTGTGGCGATCGCAATCGAGTTAAACCAAGAGTTGTCAGGTTGCCACGCAGACCCACTCTGACAACCCACTAACAGTCGCAGTAACATCTCAAATGCTGTATGAAGTCGCATAAGAATCTCCAAAAAAATTACTAATGAATGGAATGTGCAATCAAATGAACCTGATGACAGCGAGTCACAGGTACAAAGATAAAGTCTGGTTGCAATACTTCTCGTTAACCTCTCCCCAACCCCTTTCCTGGTAGCTGAGGGAGGTTAGGGGCGTTAGGTCTGCCTTAACTGACCTACACAAACAGGCTTTAGCTTAGAAATCGAAAAATTGGGTTGAAGTGGTAAAAAATTATTTGCGCCCAAGGCGCAGCAGCAGCCCTAGCCCTAGTAGCTGGCTAGCGAACAGATGTAGAGATTGCTGCTGTGAAACCATGAGATGACGACGATGAACTACGGATATATTAGCCCTAGAGAATGTAGGGGTCAATATTCAAATTGAAATACTTGCCCCTATACCGTCAATCCGCTGGCGATCACACCCTAGTAGCTTTTAGCTGACCTGATTTTAGTGTCGCCCTACAAAACTGTGTCGATTGAACCCACCCCAGAATTTAGTTTTCGGCTAAAAGAATTATCCTATCTTGAGGTGCAAAGCTAATGAGCTGATCTTTTTTGGGATTGATCGTAATACCATAAGCTCTTGCTGTATTGTTAGCATCAGCTTTGCAACGATAGCCAATGGCCGATTCACCGCGTTGCTTGGCGGCTTCAACAACCGTGTAAAAATTGACGGGATGATCGAGGGCAATATAATCGCTGACAGGCTTGAGATAAATTTCCGAGCCTTCTGGACTAAATAGATCGGCAAACACAGCATTAAGACTTTTTTGTTCGGTAACTTGAGCCAGCAGGCGGCTGACAATTTGTTCGCTAATCACAAAATCATCGGGGCGAGTAACTTGCGCCAGCGCTTGATTTCGCACATCCAAAATTTCGGTGACAACCTGAAAATTGCAATTGTTGCGATCGGCAATATTCCGGAGATAAAGCAATGTAACTAAGGTTTGAGCATCAGCTCTCTCTGGCTCTAAGTCAGAATTGCACAGCACGAGAACATGATCGTATTTAGTTAAGTCGAGGTTTTCCAGCACCTGACGCTCAGTGGGATCTCCCTGACGATACTGCACAATTTGTTGTTGTAAGTTGAGAGATTCAGTTGATAGATCGACCTCGGCGGCGGGAAACTCTGCAACAACAGTGACGCTAGAGCCGAGTACAACATAGCGATCGAGTAGCTGAATAATGCTAATAACGCGATCGTTCCAACCCAAAATTAATGTGTTTTCTGGTGCTCCGATAGGATTTTTATCCTTAACTTGAATCGCTTGACGAGCGATTGGGGGGTCAGACAGTGGCGATAGATGAATGGTATTGTCATCTTCACTAATCAAGACGAGTTGTTCGTTAGGTTGTAGCGGCGTGTTGATGGGTGGGTTAAGCTGGATAGTTCCGTCAGAGTACCGAATCCCCAGCACAGCAGAATCGTTGTAGGCTAATAGCGCATCACCGTAGGTCTTGCCTTGTAAAGTTGGTTCTGCTTTGAGATAAATTTCATTCCCGCTAAAGTCAAGCAGTTCCATATAAACCATTGATAAACCCGATTGCCGACAAGTTTGCACAACGATCCGCGAAATTAGATCGTTGGTGAGTAAAACCTCTATGTCATTCCGTCCGATCAGGTTAACAACGTCGAAACTCTTGGAGTCTTGAACTTGAGCAACGATGTGATAGGGTTGGGCGATCGCCCTAGGAATACTGGTAATTGCCAACAGGGTTTTGACGAGTTGAATATCGGCATATTCCTTAGTCGCGTTCAGTAGCACCACCGCTCGTGCACTTTGAATGCTGACCATACCCAAGTCAACGATATTGCTGGGGCTACCCGTGCGACAAACTACGCGAATTTTGGGACGTTTACCCAGGACAGTGGAGAGGGCATCTTCCATCTGCACTTTGTCTTCTTCGCTGAGGATGACAATACAAGTACCGGGTCGATTGGCGTTGGCAAGGGCGAGTTCTGAAATGAGGGTAAATACTTGCAGCGACCAACCTAAAATTACGATGTGCTCGGTTTCAATAACGCGGGAACGTCCTTTGCGAAGGTCTTCTAGCTTCGTGTCGATGCCACTGCTGAGAACGCCAATCAGGGTACTGATGATGAAGATGCCCCCAAAGGTGACGAAAAGCATGGCAAAACGAAATAACCAACCTGTATCGCCGCCCATCGTACCTGCGTCTAGGGTACGCATGAGCACGCCCCAAATCGCCTCTAGAGGGTTCAGGCGATCGCTACTTTCAGGAGCAATCCCTGTTAGGCTGACCAAGAATCCCATTAAAAGGATAAACGCTAAAGAGGTTAAAGCTAAACCACCAATCAGGGCAGCCGTACCTCTAGACATGAAGCTGTCGAACCCGTAATGTATGCGATCTGAAAAGCTAATCTTACTCATCTTGCTGGAAGTCTCCTTGGTGCTGGGAAAATAGTTTTAGGTTTACCATTGAAACCACTCATTTTGAATGGATTTTTGAATCCCTAATATCTTGAGGTGATGTATAAAAGTATTCCCATATTTCCCGGCATTAGTTGTACGGTTTGAAAGTTTGTCATCTTAGTTTTAGGGAATTGAGAAATATTGACTTCTGTGTTGCTTAGAGTAGTAGTAATCTCAGGCATAGAGGTAAGCCAGATTTTAGTTTGAGCCTTGTATGATAGTTCTTTATCCGCTTTCAGATTTCCTTGATGGCAATTGTGCTATTAGCGACTTGGCTCCTAGCTATTTCTATGAGGGGCGTTGTCCTCAAAGTGGCGATCGCCTAAGACTTCCTCGCACTGCTTTGGCAGAAGCGATCGCTGATGGTTTAATGCAATACCTTGCCAAGGATGACCGTTATTCCTCTGAGGGCAAGATGTATGGAGTATTGCTGGTGGAACTGCCTACTGGTGAACAACGAGTACTCAAAGCCTTTTCCGGTCTGCTTTTTGGTCAAAGTGTTGTTGAGGGTTGGGTGCCGCCAATTCCGGGACGAGACGAAGTTGCCTTAGAAGAAGCCCGCACCTTAGCTGAGTTGGAGGCGATTAAGCAGGAGTTGATTGCCCTGAAGCAACTGAGCGAACGGCAGCAGTATGAAACGCGTCAGAACGAGTTTGATCCTCTATTGCAAACAATGAGCGATCGCCATCGACATGACAAACAGCAACGATACGAAAGGCGTCAGAGACTCTGCCAAACCCTCACAGGAGAAGCGCTGAGTGTTGCCCTCGAACAACTCGACGAAGAAAGTCGTCGCCAGGGAATCGAGCGACGAATACTCAAACGCCAGCAGCAGATGGTATTGCAACCGCTCAAAACTAAGATTGAAGCAGCGGATGCGCGGATGTGCCAACTCAAACAACAGCGTAAAAATTTGTCTCGCCAATTGCAGGAGCAATTGCACGCGGCTTATAGCCTGACTAATTTTTCCGGACAGTCTCTATCGTTGCAGCAATTGATGCCCAGAGGCTCAATGCCCACGGGAACCGGAGACTGTTGCGCCCCAAAGCTGCTGCACTATGCGGCAACGCAGAGACTAAAACCCCTGGCAATGGCGGAGTTTTGGTGGGGGTCATCCGTTCGGGATAAAGTACAGGGAAAATTTTATGGAGCTTGTACAGAGCGTTGCCAGCCATTGATGGGGTTTCTGCTTTCGGGATTGTCTCAGTGGACTAGGGCGTGCGTTCCAACTTCCCCGCCAGATCCAGCTCCCCCTAAATCCCCCTTGGAGATCCCCCCCTCACCCCCTTGGGGTGTACACACAAGTCGGGTGAGAGGGCTTTCCACCGTTCGATCCCTCCTAGCCAGGGTTAAAAAGGAGGGAACAGAAATCTTAGTCCCTCTTTTTAAGGGGGATTTAGGGGAATCAGACAACCTTTTACATCCTGGTAAGAGATATGTAGCCCCTTGCAGGGGAGGGGTTCCTATTATTTATGAAGATGAATGGCTGATTGCTGTCAACAAACCCCCCCAGTTACTATCAGTACCTGGTCGTTATCACCACACCTTTGATAGCGTCCTCAGCCGATTGCGCCATCTGTTGCCCGATGGCATGGCGCTGATGGCAGTGCATCGCCTGGATCAAGAAACATCTGGTATCCTCTTGCTGGCACGCGATCGCTCCTCCCATCGCCAACTCAGTCAGCAGTTTCAGCAACGGCAAGTACACAAAATTTACGAAGCTGTACTTTCCGGTTCTGTGACAGTTGAGCAAGGTGCGATCGCATTACCCTTGTGGGCAGATCCAGAGAATCGCCCCTATCAGAAAGTCGATGAACGGGGTAAACCCAGCTTGACTCACTTCCAGGTGATCGCGAGGAAAGGAGACTGCACTCGTGTAGAGTTTATGCCGCAAACAGGACGCACCCATCAGTTGAGGGTTCACTCTGCCGATCCCAGAGGACTGGGAGTGCCGATTTTAGGCGATCGCCTCTATGGATGTCGGGCTGTAAACAGTCGATTGCATCTGCACGCCAGAGAACTGCACCTTCAGCATCCGCAATCTGGACAAACTCTCCATCTCCAAGCAAAGACACCGTTTTAAGGAGCGTTGATTTTGATCGCCAGGGGGAGTAACTGACACCAAAGCCGGGGAAGCAAATGCAGGAAGCGATCGCCTAATACCAATTCTCCAAATGCTTGCTACAGATACTTTTCTTACTCCTTTTTTTAAGCCCTGTTGGGGGGATCTCTGTGTAGCCCTTTAAAAGGGAAACGGTATAACTCTCTACTTCGCCAACACCATTCCGCCATGAATTGATTAAGTTAAAGATAGAAGCCGACGCTCAATTTCAGCCCTAGGACGATCCAGTGTTATGCCACAGCCTACCCTTTCCCCAAAAGAAGACGAAAAACTCACAAACTTGAAAACCGAGGCTCCGAAGACTAAGAAGAAGAAAGGGAAGTCACTTCCTCCCAAACTGATCATCAGGCTGGGAAAGTTTGTCTGGACAACCATTTGGCACCTGATGATGTCGAAGCTGGCACCGCGCAATCAGTCAGGCGAGTACGTGCGTCCCAGCAGCCAGTTTCGGAACTTCGTCGGGACGGAGGAAGGAAATGCGTATCCACCAGCAGTAGGGCGCTACACACTCTATGTGGGGATGAGTTGCCCTTGGGCACATCGAACTTTGGTAGTACGAGCGCTCAAAGGGATTGAGGATGCCGTATCGGTATCTATTGTGTCTCCTTCACCACTAGAAGGCGGCTGGGTACTCAACCAAGAGGAAGAAGGCTGCCGTAGGCTAGCCGATTTGTATGAGCTAGCAGAACCGGATTATGGTGGGCGCTCTACCGTTCCTGTACTGTGGGACAACCAGACGAAAACCATCGTCAACAACGAGAGTGCAGAAATTATTGTGATGCTGAACTCGGAGTTTAACGAGTTCGCCAAACATCCCACTCTAGACCTCTACCCGCAGGAACTGAGGGAGAAGATTGACGGGTGGAACGAGAAGATCTATGACTCGGTGAATAATGGCGTGTATCGCTGCGGCTTTGCTCAAACTCAAGAGGCGTACAACCAAGCCTGCGATGAACTATTCGCCAGCCTGGATGAGATTGACGCTGTGCTAGAGAAGAGTCGATACCTTTGTGGAGACAGGGTGACGCTGGCAGATGTTCGTCTCTTCACAACATTGTTTCGCTTCGATCTTGCCTACTACGGGCTATTTAAGTGCAATCGCCGCAGAATTCAGGACTATCAAAATCTAGGGGCATACCTGCGCGACTTGTATCAGCTTCCCGGAGTTGCTGCTACCTGCAACCAGGAGAGTGTAAAGCAGGACTACTATGGCAACCTGTTCCCCTTAAATCCGGGCAGCATCGTCCCTTCTGGCCCTGATATGACGAGCCTCCTGGAACCGCATGGTCGAGAGAGCATCGGCAAGGAAACCATTAAGCAAAATTGAACGCCAGATTTTATTGATAAAGTTCAATCAGCGTGGAGATTAGGACTTCATTTTGTTCCGGGGTGCCGACGGTGATGCGAAGCTTGTCTTCTAGTCGGGGCTGCTTAAAATAGCGGACGAGGATGCCTCGACGCTTAAGGTTTTGGTAGAACGATTCCGCCTCTATGTGCTGCGGTTGAACGAGTAAAAAATTAGCTTGAGACGGCAAAACCTTAAATCCTAACGACTCTAAATCCTGGGCAACTTTAGCTCGCGATCGCTTAACCTTATCGGCATTAGCAATTTTATAAGCTTGGTCAGCGATCGCCGCCGCTCCTACCCTACAGGCGATCGCGTCTACGTTGTAGCTGTCTTTGACTTTAATTAATCCCTTTAGTAGGGTGGGATTGGCGATCGCAAACCCCACCCTCAATCCAGCCAGGGAATAGCCCTTAGAAAGGGTACGTAGAACGATTACATTGTCGTACTTCTGCACTAAATCTAAGGCATTTTCTTCGGCAAAATCTACATAAGCTTCGTCGATTACCAGTACCCCCGATAGTTGCATCGCTAGCTGATCCAACATTTCTCCTGGCACAGCCGTACCCGATGGACTATTGGGAGAGGCGATGAACGTCACGGCTCCCTTGGCTGCAATCAGCTCATCAAGCGGTAACTGATAATCTTCTAGATAGGGAATCTCTCTGGGTTCAGCATCCTGAATCTGAGCCAAAGTCCGATACAGCACATAGGTTGGCGTCGGATACACCACCGCACGCCCCGGTTCCGCACAAGCACGAACAATCATCGTCAGTAGGTCATCGCTGCCATTTCCGACTAAAATCCAGTCTTGGGGTATGCCTAGAGCCTGACTCGCCGCTTGCCGAAAAGGTTCAGCCATCGAATCTGGATAGCGACGCAACCATTCCCCATTCATTTCCTGCATCACTTTCAAGGCTTGAGGAGAAGGAGGATAGGGATTTTCGTTCGTATTCAGTTTAATGACGTTGGCTTCTGAATCCGGCTGTTCCCCCGGCTCATAGCCAGACATCTCTTCAATAGTGCGGCGAAAGTAGGTCATAACGTTGAGGCATCTCGCTACTGGCTTGACAAGATTAATAATAGTAAAGGGAGTTTGGCATTGAAGGCAATGTGCCTGTGCGCTCCCATCATGGCAATATCTCAATAACACTGCGGGTATCAAGTCATCAAAAAATGGTTGAGCTATCGAGAGCAGAAATTGTTGGGGCGATCGCTCAAACAAGAAGAAGTCATGGAAGTGACCAATATGGCACGACGCATTGCAGCAATTTTGTTGCTAGAACCTGAATTAGATGCAAAATATGAAGCGGTGAAACAGGCAACCTACCCTTGGTCAGCCCAAAAGCAATAGATAAGGGAGGAAGCGTTAATGTCTGAAGTTACTTTGAACACTGAACAAAGGAGAAATCAGCATGAATATTAGTGTCAAAGATCAATTGCTAAAAGAGATAGAAAAAACATCCGATTCTACGCTTAAAGAAGTGCTAGATTTCTTGCTGTTTGTCAAATTTAGAGAACTTCAACAAGAGCAATTAGAAATCAGCCTATTGAGTGAATCCAGTTTAGCGGAAGATTGGTTAACCCCTGAAGAGGATGAAGCATGGCAACATTTGTAAAAGGCGATATCGTAGTTGTACCTTTTCCCTTCTCAGATTTAACCAACGCTAAAAGACGGCCTGCATTGGTGCTTGCCGGATTAACCAAAAATGATTTGATTCTTTGTTTGATTACCAGCCAAGCGGCAAATGACAACTATACAACGCTAATTGAAAATAACGATTTTGAAACTGGAAGCCTCAGTAAAACCAGTTACCAGAAGAACTTTGAGCGGGATGGAAGCAATGAATATGATTTGTAAAGGACAAGTCAAAGATATAGAGCGAGGCGATGTTGTGGCTCAGGCAGCATTCGGGTGTCAAATTTTGGGAGTAGTGGCATAGCCTGGTTCTCCACAGAAGAGCTGTTTGTCTTCACGTATTTACGACACAACCCAAGATTTGTAGTTCAAGTTCAATCGTATTCAGATTAGCAACAATGAATTTTTTTCTCGGCTGTGCTGTTTGGGGGTACAAAGGGTGGGTTGGCGAACTATTTCCCCCCAAAACTTCAGCAGCAGATTTTTTACACCTCTACAGCCAGCGCTTGACAGCAGTTGAAGGCAATACAACCTTTTATGCCGTACCTGACCAAGCAACTATCGCGCGTTGGGCAGCACAGACAACAGAAGGCTTTAAGTTTTGCCCCAAACTGCCTCGCCAACTCACTCACGGTAATCTGCTGGAACCTTCCATCCCCGGTGCTTTGAAGTTTTTAGAGCAGATGCAGGGGCTACAAAGCCGCCTCGGCCCCCTCTTTGCTCAACTTCCCCCCAGCTATGGGCCTAGTTTGCTCAACGACCTGACGGCATTTCTCAAAGCATGGTCTTCCCAAGATGCTCCCCTCGCCTTGGAAGTGCGCCATCATGACTGGTTTAAGCCACCTCATGCTGACAACTTGAACGCCCTTTTGGAACAACTGGGTATTGGACGGGTGCTGCTCGATACCCGCCCTGCCTATAGCGGTTCAGCAAATTACCGCGTCTCCGCCGACCCGCGAAAACCCAAGGTGCCACTGCAACCTGTCGTCACCGCCCCCTTCACCTTGATTCGCTTCATCAGTCACCCTGAACGGCAGTACAATCAAGGGTTTTTAGCCGAGTGGGTAACGCTAGTTGACCAATGGTTGCGCCAGGGTACGCAGGTATATTTCTTCGTCCACTGCCCGATTGAAGTCCATTCCCCCGCAACTGCTCGTTACTTCCAGCAGTTACTTGAGTCACAGGGCGCACCCGTACCGCCTCTCCCCTGGAACGCCATTGACTCATCGCCAACTCAGTTGAGTTTGTTCCCACTGGAATAAAAAGAAGCAGGCAGCAATCTTTACTACTACCTGCTTCTATTAATGTCTAACCGTTGAGAAGAATGAATCTGCTACCAAATGAATGAATGGGTCTAGTTAACAATAACTAAGCGCCTACTTGATGCTCTTGCTTGTCCTTCTTTCCTTTGCTCAAGCGCAGACCACCTAGCCCAAACAGCAGTAAGGAAGCAACCGTACCTGGTTCTGGAATGTCCTGAGGATCGCGAGGCTTTTTGGGGGGTTTGGGTGTTCCTACTCCTGTGCCGCTAGCACCGTTGAAGCCATTGCCGTCAATACTTTGGTAGCGGACGCCAAAGTTACTGAGAGCCAGTTTTTTCACATCACCGCTATAGGCAAGGGTCGCTGTGAACTTGCCAGGAGCATCAGCAGTTTTAACACCACCATTACTACCTCCCTGACAGGTGTTCCCGTTGGTGAAACAGACATCAACAGCACCAAACTGGTTGGGGAAGGAGCCGCTTCTATCATTGGTGAAAATCCCTGAGGAGCGTGTATTGCCGCTACCGGACTGACTTCCAACTCCTAGTAGAGGTAGATCGACATCAAAACCTAAGGCAGAAGTTCTGGAGTTGATGCCATTACTAGAGGTGTTGTCTAAGGTGATTTCAAACGCCGCCTCAGTTTTAGCTGTATTCCCAGTTCCAATGAGTGTAAACCCTAGGAATTTAAAGATGGCACTAGAAGAAAGTCCGGTAACGTTGTTTTCATTCACGTTGCCACCAAAGTCAACTGTGAAGTTTTGACCGATATCCCCAAGACCAACTTCAACGGTACCGCCACTAAAAATGAAGGCTGAAGCCGAAGGTGCGATGACGAGCGAACCCATCGCTACTGTCGATAAGACTGATAAACCTAACGCTACTTTTGAAAAAGTTTTTGTCATTTCCTTTAACTTTTATTGGCTCACTGCCGCCAGATAGGTAGAGTTGTAAACGACGCTACTTTTTCAAGGCGTCTGTAGTCAGCATAACCACCAGTTTTTTGAACTGTCTATACAAAGCTTTGAATCTTCTTGATAGCTTTATACGCTATTGAAATCATTAACTTTATATGAAGAATGGCAGTAAAACTACGTAAATTGATTCCTAGAGGAGTTTTTAATGGTGCTTACTTCGTAAAAAAAACTCCAACAATTACTAGTTGGAGTCTTAAAACTCATGAACCCATCGATTTTGCTACCGCGAAATTACGGAATTCCCAAGATTTTAACTAAACAATTAATCAACCTGAGCATTAGGATTCGACATATTGAACGAGCTGCGATAGGTTTTGACGCAAGGTTTCCAGCCCCAAGCATTTGCTGGCGGAGATAAATACCGCTTGGGGAAATTCATCTTGGGCTAGGGCTAAGGTGTCGCTATCAACCGAGTCAATCTTATTGAAAGCGACCAAAATGGGGCCGGGTGTTACAGGCATGTCTGATAGAAGGGACATCACGGAACGAATATGACTTTGCCACGCTGGATGGGACAAATCCACAACATGCAGTAGGGCGTCAGCTTCCGTGACTTCTTCTAATGTGGCCCGAAAAGAATCCATCAAAGGTGGCGGTAGTTCGTGAATAAATCCTACCGTATCAGTTAGCAGTATCTCTCGCAGGTTTCCGGTGACAGCGTCAGCAATTGGGAGGCGTCGTGTCGTGGGGTCAAGGGTAGCAAAGAGCTGGTCAGCGGTATAAACTTCCGCATTAGTTAAGCTATTGAGCAGCGTAGACTTGCCAGCGTTGGTGTATCCCACAACAGCGACTGTTGGCACTTCATGTTGCTGACGTCGTTGCCGCAGTCGTGAGCGGTGAGCTTGTAACTGGTTGACTTCCTTTTGCAGTCGGGCAATGCGACGCTGAATAGCACGGCGTTCGGTTTCTAGCTTGGTTTCACCAGGCCCACGGGTACCAATCCCACCCCCCAGTCGTGACATCGCTTGTCCCCGACCTGTAAGGCGAGGCAGCATGTACTCTAACTGGGCAAGTTCGACTTGTAATTTCCCGGCGCGGGATTGGGCGCGTTGGGCGAAGATATCCAGAATTACTTCTGTACGGTCTACCACCCGAACACCAGTTTGTAATTCTAGGTTGCGGACTTGTGCGGGGGAGAGGTCGCGGTCAAATACGACTAGACTTGCTCCTAGGGTTTGCACAGTCAGGGCAATTTCTTGTACTTTACCTGCACCAACAACCGTTTGGGGATGAGGACGCGATCGCTTTTGTTGCATCGTTTGTACAACTTCCCCTCCTGCTGTATCTACCAACCGCTCGATTTCCGCTAGACCATCTTCAAAGCGGTCTGGTGTCACATCATTGGTCATTACCCCCACCAGTAGTACCCGCTCGTGGTCTGTGTCTACCTGCTGGGCAACAAATTCCCGACGAAACTCGGCTTCGAGTCCTTCAACTATGGCAAGGAAGTCTTGCTGGCTCAGAACATCCAGATCCATCGGTGTCGAGATACTCCAATTTGCCCCAACGCCATCCGACGATTGCCCATTTTCAGGGCTTTGACTCATTAGCGGAGAGTGGGGAATCAGATGAGCCAGATAGATTTCTTTGACATAACCTGTTGCACCGCCGCCTCGCCGTTCAAATCCTGAGCTGGTAACGTTCAAAACAACTAGCGCATCAAGCCGCTGAATTGCCATTGCCGTCAACGCGGATTCTCCAGGAATCTCCGACTTAAGCTGGGTAGAAAGGCAACGAATGCCACACAATCGTTCTGCACCGTAACGGGGTAATTCCAGAGGTGGAATCTTGGTCTGAGAAGGCGTACCAACCCCAACTCGCAGCACTTGACCCCGGCGATTGACATAGGCACACAACGGTTGCTTGATGTCAGCACTAATTGCTGCCAGTCGTTGGGCAAATTCTGGCGTTGTGAAGCGATCGCCTGGTAATCGCTGGTGATACAGTCGCTGTAGTTGCTTCAGTTGGCTGGATTTTAGACCCTGAAGGTTTCCGTAGATGGTTTCGATAGGCTTACAACCTCAACAAATCCTTGTAGTTTTATTTTACTAAAACGAATCCTGTGAGATGATGCGGATCTTTCACCAAATAACACTAATCCGTTCTTGATTTAGAACATGAAGGTTTTTGCCCTCCGACTGCAGCCAAATCAAGATTTAAAAGTTAGCTTGCAAGACTTTGCCATTGAGAATCATCTGCAAGCGGGGTTTGTCTTAACTGCAATTGGTAGCCTCAAGCAAGGGTTGATTCGCTTTGCCAATCGAGACACGGCAACGATTTTGCCAGAGAAGTTAGAAATTTTGTCTCTCAATGGCACGCTGTCAGAATCTGGAATTCATTTGCACATCGCTGTAGCAGACGGAACGGGTAAGACTAGGGGCGGACATCTCGTAGAAGGATGCGTAATCTACACAACGGCTGAAATTGTCATTGGAGAAGCAGAAGGCTTGACGTTCTTGAGGACGGTTGATCAGCAAACTGGCTTTCGAGAGTTGCAAATTGTGCCGAAAGATTTAGCTTAAATTCGCCAACAAACAGAGTTTCAAAAGCCAAATAGTTTTTCAGTTTCTGCAAGTGCTAACTTCCGAACTTACACGACAGTACAAGACCATTTGATTTTGCTAAAATAGCATATAGAGAGCAATTTTAAAAGTAGCAAAGTTTGCAGCTTTAGCCCTTCACAAAGTTTCTCTAAGTTTTCTCTATATTGTTACATTTCAGCAAAATATCCATGATTATTTCTAGCCAGAGCCATTTGCATTCAGGGACAAGTGCAAACCTTTTAGAGCGTCCTGATTTTTTGGAAGATGAACAGTTTAATAGTCACAAAACTGAGGAATTAGTTCTTCAGCATAGCCTGCATCATCAGTTAGTTGAAATTGAGCATTGCTGCACTACCGAACGAGCCGCTAATCTCTTAGATGTATCTCACGAGACTCTTAACCGCGCCAAACGAGAAAAACGAGATTTTTATGAGCGGGGAAGCTGGATTGCCTATCCAGTCGTGGAAGTAGAGAGGGGATCTCGGCTGAATGTGCGGAGAAGACCTAATTTTTGGCGAGTTTTCTTCCGAGTTTTACCCGACGAATTGGTAAATAACTAGTTTCTGAATTTAATCGTCCCTAGGAGGCAGCGATCGCTGTCTATTTTTTATTATTTCTTTAGGATCTAGGAATAAACCTTTCCCCATCTAATTAGTCACAAACTGGGTTTTAAATCACCCGACTGGAGTACACAAGTGGGTGATGTGGATCGAAGAGCAACCCGCGTACCTTAGGAAGTGTCAAAGAAAAACTTCACGAGGCAAAAAGATGCAAACTTCTGATTTCCAAACCAACGCTACTGCTCAACTCAATAAGCCAGTACTTCAGCAAGGTTCCAGAGGAGAAGCTGTTAAAGAACTCCAAACTCTTCTAACAAAATGGAATACCTATACAGGTGACATTGATGGAATTTTTGACTTAGTAGTAAAACAAGCTGTTATTGCTTACCAACGCCGCGTATTTTTAGTTGAAGATGGCATCGTTGGTAACTTAACTTGGCAGGCATTATACAAGGGTGCCCCAGTTAATATGCCAGTGCTGAAGCAAGGTAGCAAGGGCAAGCAAGTTCTGCTCGTTCAGCAACAGCTGAAGTCTACCGGGGAGTATCGCGGTACGCTCGACAGTGACTTTGGCCCGGTTACCAAAGCGGCGGTGATTGCCTTCCAAAAGCGTTCTAATTTAGTGGCTGATGGAATTGTCGGCGATCGCACTTGGCACGCCCTGAGCAAAATACCTCGCTAATTCCCTGCTTGTCGGCTGCGATCTGTGTGATTTCCTGGCAACTAAAGCTCTTTAGCAATCTGGGCTTTAGCTTGCTGCCAAAGTGTTTCCAACTCAGCTAGAGTGTAATCTGAAAGGGGGCGGTCTGCGACTGCCTCCATTTTTTTTAACCGCTGAATAAAACGCTGGTTTGTTCCTTGCAGCCCTTCTGTGGGATCGAGGTCATGCCAACGGGCAATGTTGATCAATGTAAAGAGTAAGTCTCCCAACTCAGCTTGCTGTTCGGCTTTGCTTTCTTGCTTTAGTGCTTGTTCAAACTCTGCTAATTCTTCGTGGTACTTCTCCCAAACGCCTTCGATGTTCTCCCACTCAAACCCGGCGGCGGCGGCTTTTTGCGAAATCTTCATTCCAGCCATTAGGGGTGGGAGTTGGCGGGCGTAGCGACTGAGTTTGCGACTGAGTAGCTGCGTCTGGGCTATTGTTTCTCCCTTCTCCGCCGCTTTGATTTGCTCCCAGTTTTGGTGAACCTGCTCGACACTTTCCACCGCCACATCCCCAAAGACATGGGGGTGACGGCGAATCAGCTTTTCGGTAATGCCTCGCGCTACTTCTGTCAGGGTAAATTGCTTGCTCTCGCTGGCGATTTGGGCTTGCAGCACGACTTGCAAGAGTAAGTCGCCTAATTCTTCCGCGATCGCGTTTTGATCTCCACTTTTGATCGCATCCACTACTTCATAGGCTTCTTCAATCACATAAGGAGTCAGCGATTGCGGTGTCTGCGCCAAATCCCAGGGACAGCCACCATCGGGCGATCGCAACTGAGCCACCACCGCTATCAACTCCTGAATCGCTGCCAAAGCATCAGCCTGAGACGTTTTCTGCAAGTCCTGGGAACTAGACATAAAGGAAATTTTAAGACCACTTAACTATTCTTAACGCGATTGCGGTTGGCTGCCAAAAATTTCATCCTTCAGCCTTTATCCTTCTTTGTTTTTGGCGTGCGCTTCTTCACAGCAGGCTGACTAGATTTGCGAGTAGTGCGGCGCGATCGCTTCTTTCTCAATATCCCCTGCCATCCCTGGCGTTTAAAGCGCTTGTAGCCAGAACCCAGCTGATCGCTCAGGGTATGGCTCATCGCCCCCAACTCTAACCCCACAAATAGCGCTAGCCACTGGGCTTGGTACTGAAGGATCGATCGCTCTGCATCTTGCCCAAACTCCTGCCAGTTCCACCTCACCTCTCGGAATACCTGCACCACCGCCAACCCCAACACCCCTAACCCAATAATCCACACCGCCAGATAAAGCACCCGCAGTGTCGTACCGATAATCAGTCCGTGGGAAAACAGCGAGCGATGGCGCATTACTTTCTGGTAGGGAATCCATATCCACCGCAACCAACCCCAGCGCTTAAAGGGGCGCGAGTACAGGTCTAAATCTGGACTCAGCATTAACCCGCTAAAGAGAAACCCACTAGAGACAATCAACGTTAGATCGCTACTACGGGTTACTCCTAAGCTGATGCCAGTTACTAGCGGCAAAGTCCATAAGGTAATGCGATCGTGTGTTTGTCCAGAAGGCATCAGTTTTTTCGCAACTCATGTTAATCTAAGTAAGTATCTTACCGGGCGGTTAGCTCAGTGGTAGAGCGCCTGCCTTACAAGCAGGACGTCACTGGTTCGAATCCAGTACTGCCCATTTACTCGGTTAATTTACAGTGACTAATTATGTGTCGTCGTGACAAATCAATGTCGCCGAACTGCCAGTGACAAATTAATGTCATATTTCTAATTCTAAGAAACTAAAATGTCCGCAGTTGGTAGAGTTTGACAGGGGTTTGGCGATGGCGACGATTGAGGGGGGGTCGCCTGTTGTGGCTTTTTGGAGCGATCGCATTCGCCAACGCTTGGCTTAAGAACTGGCTCTAAGGCGCGATCGCTTAAACTTGTGGAGTTTGAGTTGGAAGAGGCGATCTGCGCTTGGCAGTAGCGCTTCAGATGCAGAACTCCAAAAAATCCCCCAACGGCTGAACCAAAGGGCGAAGCGTAGGCTCAATCTCCCCTAATATCAACTCTTCTCATTCACGAGCGGCTGATGACAGAATAGGATGGTCTTCGGTCTTGAGGTATAGGATGATCTTGAACAAAAATGGCTTCTATATTCCAAGAGATTCAGCCGTTTACTAGATGGCGGCGTAATTTAGCTCAATTTTTAACTACCCTGACTGAAGTTCTCATAAAAGATTAGATGTTTGAGCAAACCTTCAAAAATATTGATGACGTTCTCTGGAAGGAGGCGGGCTGCACCACAGAGCTAGATTATACGGAGCAAACGTCCTGGCTGCTGTTTCTCAAGTATCTGGATGACTTGGAGCATGAAAAGGCGCTAGAGGCGGAACTGGTTGGGAAACCTTATGAATTTATTATTGATGAGGCGCATCGCTGGTCAGTGTGGGCAGCCCCCAAAAAAGCTGATGGGACGTTGGATCATGATAATGTGCTGATTGGTGACGATCTGATTGATTATGTCAACCGTCAGCTATTCCCCTATTTACAGGGATTCAAGCAGAGGGCTACTAGTCCAGACACAATCGAATACAAGATTGGGGAAATTTTTAGCGAGATTAAGAATAGGTTTCAAAGCGGCTACAGCTTGCGGGATGCACTGGAATATGTCGATGAGCTACGGTTTCGATCGCAACAGGAGAAACACGAGCTATCCCATCTCTATGAAGCCAAAATCAAAAATATGGGTAATGCGGGGCGCAATGGTGGGGAATATTACACACCGCGTCCGTTGATTCGAGCGATGATTCAGGTGGTGAAGCCGAAGATTGGCGATCGCATTTATGATGGGGCTTGCGGTTCGGCGGGGTTTTTGTGCGAGAGTTATGAATATTTACGTCGGGGCTTCGACTTCGCTCAACCGAACGGTAAGCTGACGACAAAAGAGCTAGAGACACTTCAGACTAATACCTTTACGGGTAAGGAAAAGAAGAGTTTGGCGTATGTGATTGCCATCATGAATATGATTTTGCATGGCATTGATGCACCAAATATTATCCACACCAACACCCTGACGGAAAATCTCAGTGACATTCAGGACAAGAATCGTTTTGATATCATCTTGGCAAATCCGCCATTTGGGGGGAAGGAACGCAAGGAGGTACAGCAGAATTTTCCGATAAAGACTGGGGAGACGGCATTTCTGTTTTTGCAGCACTTCATCAAAATGCTGAGGATGGGCGGTAGTGCGGCAGTGGTTATCAAAAATACGTTCCTCTCCAATTCGGATAACGCTTCGCGGGCGTTGCGTCAAGAGCTTTTGACTAGTTGCAATCTGCACACGATTTTGGATTGTCCGAGTGGGACTTTTATCGGGGCGGGGGTGAAAACGGTGGTGCTGTTTTTTGAGAAAGGAAAGTCCTTTGACGCTGTTCCCTTCGACTTCGCTCAGGGAACGGGGATGCCTTTATTTTCTCAAGGAAAACCGTTAAGTGAGGGAATGGCAACTCAGAAAATTTGGTATTACCAACTCGATCCGGGGCGTAGTTTGGGTAAAACTAATGCGCTGAATGATGACGACTTGCGGGAGTTTGTGGAGTTACAGGCTACGTTCGCAGAGTCGGAAAAGTCTTGGCTGGTGGATATTGCTGATATAGATCGGGTGACGTTCGATCTGTCGGTGAAGAATCCGAATAAGGCTGAGGAATCGCTGTTACGAGAACCGCAGGAAATTTTAGATGAAATTGCTGCGTTAGATGTAGAAAGTGCGGAGATTCTGGCAGGAATTGGAGGGATGGTATGTCGTTGAAGATGAATACTAAGCAGTTGCCAGAGAGATGGACTGAGAAGAAATTTGGTGAAATTGCCCTCTTAAACCGTGGTCATAATCCACCCAAAAGCCAATTTATTCATAAACCAAGAGAAGGTTACGTTAGATTTTACCAAATTCGAGACGGCAACAACGACGACTATGAAGTGTATGTTCCGGATACGCCTAAGCTGCATAAAGTAGAACCTGATGACATTTTAATGGTAGCTTACCGACATATTGGTAGAGTTTTTAGAGGTGCTAAGGGAGCATTTAACGTAGCTCTCTGCAAAATCACCAACAAAGACCGTTCCATTATTGACAATGATTATCTTTTTTACATAATTCCAACTGAATTTGTTCGCGGTGAATTAATGAAGCAAGCTGAACGCTCGTTAATTCCATCCATGTCGGTTAAGCACCTGGCAGAGATAAAAATTCCAGTTCCACCACTTCCTGAACAAAAGCGGATTGTGGCAATTTTAGATGAGGCGTTTGAGGGGATTGATAGAGCGATCGCAAACACCAAAAAGAACCTCGCCAACTCCCGCGAACTATTTGAAAGTTATCTAAACGCCATCTTTACCCAGAAAGGCGACGGATGGGTAGACGCAGCGATTGAAGATCGTATCAAGTTTATTGATTATCGTGGTCGTACACCCAATAAGACAGAAGGCGGAATGCGGCTTATTACGGCTAAAAACGTAAAAATGGGATTTTTACAACTAGAACCACAAGAATTCGTCAATCCAGATATTTATGATGATTGGATGACTAGAGGAATTCCCCAAAAAGGTGATGTTTTATTCACGACTGAAGCACCACTAGGCAATGTGGCTCAACTAGATACAGATGAAAAAGTAGTTTTTGCCCAAAGAGTCATCATTATGCAGCCAGATGAGAAATTCATTAACAAAACTTTTTTGAAATTCCTGCTTCTATCAAACATAATTCAGCAGCGCATACAGAACAAAGGTACTGGAGCAACAGCACAAGGTATTAAAGCTAGTTTACTCAAAAAAATTCCGATTTCATTTCCTTCTGATCTTCTTATTCAAGAAGCTATAGTTTTAAAACTTGAAACTCTTGAAGCCGATACTAAGCGACTCGAAACCATCTACCGCCAAAAACTCGCCGCCCTCAACGAACTCAAACAATCCATCCTGCAAAAAGCCTTCACTGGCGAACTCACCGCAGACACCCCAAAAGCTGCTAAAGAGGCAATTGCAGCATGATTACCCTAGAAACCCTTGAAAAATGGCTGAATGCACCTGCTGAAACCGAAAAACTTGAATTTAAACAAGCCAAGCAGCAATTTAATAAAGTTGACTTACTCAAGTATTGTGTAGCATTAGCCAATGAGGGAGGTGGATATCTAGTTTTCGGCGTAACCAATAAGCCACCACGTCAAATTGTAGGTTCCCAAGCTTTTCCATCACAGACTTCCCTGAATGAAATTAAATCCCGTATTGTAGAAAAACTCGGATTCCGCGTAGACGTAACAGAATTAGCCCATCCCAATGGTCGAGTGTTAGTCTTTGAAATACCACCTCGTCCTGTAGGACAAGCTTATACCTTTGATGGTGCATACTTGATGCGATCTGGTGAAGATTTACGCCCAATGACACCAGATGTACTCAAGAAAATTTTTGCAGAAGACCAACAAGATTGGTTTTGCCAATCTGCTCGATCAGAAGCCAGCCCTGATGATGTAATCAACCTTTTAGATACTCAATCATACTTTGAACTACTAAAAATTTCCTACCCTACTACCCGCGATGCCGTCCTAGAAAGATTGCAGAACCAACATTTAATTAAACAAACAGCACAGGGCTGGACAATCACTAACTTAGCTGCCATCCTGTTAGCAAAAAAACCAGATGCCTTTTCCCCTACATTAGCTCGTAAAGCACCCCGTGTAGTTATTTACGAAGGTATAGATAAGCTGAAAACTCGTAATGAAATAACAGGTGTTAAAGGTTATGCAGTTGGCTTTGACGGATTAGTGGATTTTGTCCACTCAGCAGCACCGCAAAATCGCTTCATCGAGGAAGTTGTGCGGGAAGAAGTAAAGATGTTCCCAAAACAGGCTTTACGAGAACTGATTGCTAATGCTTTGGTGCATCAAGATTTTCTAGCAACAGGTACTTCAGTGATGATCGAGATGTATAGCGATCGCGTTGAGATATCTAATCCCGGCATTCCGCCTATTCAGGTAGAGCGATTTATTGATGAATATCGCTCCCGTAACGAACAACTTGCCGACCTAATGCGACGTTTCGGTATATGTGAAGAAAAAGGCAGTGGCATTGACAAAGTTGTAAGCGCAGCAGAGGACTTTCAACTACCCGCACCAGATTTTCGAGTGGGTGAGACCCGCACCACAGCAGTACTGTTTGCCCATCAAGATTTTGCCGATATGAGCAAATCAGACCGAATTCGAGCCTGTTACCAGCATTGCTGCTTGCTATTCGTCAACAATCAACGAATGTCTAACCAAACCCTACGAGAGCGGTTTCGTTTAAGTGAGTCAAAGGCAAAGGCTGTCATCGTTTCTCAGATTATAGGAGCTACTAAGGAAGAAGGCTGGATCAAGACTGATGAATCTGAATCAAGCTCTACCCGTTATGCTCGCTATCTTCCCTTTTGGGCTTAGAAGCAAAAAAGTGATTAATTGCAAATCGATATCAGCCCCTCTCAAAACCTGAAACCCTTACAGAACAAACAAAAAAGTGATTAATTGCAAATCGATATCAGCCCCTCTTAAAACCTGAAACCCTTACAGAACAAACAAAAAAGTGATTAATTGCAAATCCAGATGAGCGAAATATGAACGAAGCCGAAACCCGCGCCGAACTCATTGACCCTGCACTCAAAGCCGCAGGATGGGGAGTTATCGAAGGAAGTCGCATCCGTCGCGAAGTTATCGCCCCTGGTCGCTTAGTTGGCAACGGTAAACGCGCTCAATCAGACATCGCCGATTATATGCTGGTTTATCGGGGTGAAAAACTCGCCGTCATCGAAGCCAAAAAACGCGACCTACCCGACACCGAAGGTTTAGGACAAGCCAAAAAATACGCCGAAAAATTGGAGACTCGATTCGCCTACTCCACAAATGGCATCGGTATCTACCAAGTCGATATGCTCACAGGTGCAGAAGGCTACATCAACCAATATCCCACCCCCGATCAACTGTGGGAAGCCACTTTTAGCCAAGATAACCAGTGGCGCGATTTATTTGCAGCCATCCCCTTTGAAGACAGAAGCGGTACATGGGAAGCCCGTTATTATCAACACAATGCCATTAAGCACGTCCTAGAAGCGATCTGCCAAGGAAGAGAGCGAATTCTATTAACGATGGCAACTGGTACAGGCAAAACCTTCATTGCTTTCCAACTCGCCTGGAAACTCTTTCAAAGTCGTTGGAACATCAGCCGAAAACCCACCCGTCGCCCTCGAATTTTGTTTCTAGCCGATCGCAATATCCTAGCCAACCAAGCCTATAACTCCTTCTCTGCCTTCCCCGACGATGCCCTTGTCCGCATTGACCCTAAAGCCATCAAAAAACGGGGTCGAGTCCCCAAGAATGGCAGTATCTTTTTTACCATTTTCCAAACATTCATGACTGGAAGGGATGAAGAAGGTAATCCTACCCCTAAATTCAGTGACTATCCCCCCGACTTTTTCGACTTCATCATCATTGATGAATGTCACCGAGGCGGAGCCAGTGACGAAAGCACTTGGCGCGGCATTTTAGAATACTTCTCCCCAGCCGTACAACTGGGACTAACTGCCACCCCCAAACGTGCCAACAACGCCGACACTTACGCCTACTTCGGCGAGCCAGTCTATACTTATGCCCTCAAAGACGGCATCAACGACGGGTTTCTTACTCCCTTTAAAGTCAGACAGATCGAAACTAACCTCGATGAATATATTTACAGCCCCGACGATGAATTAATCGAAGGTGAAGTAGACGAAGCGAGAACCTACACCGAAGCCGACTTCAACCGCATTATTGAAATTAGCGATCGCGAACGTTACCGAGTGCAACTGTTCATGGAAGAAATTGACCAGAATCAAAAAACTCTGGTGTTTTGCGCCAACCAAGACCACGCTCTAGCGGTGCGAGATTTAATCAATCAAATGAAGATTAGCACTAACCCCAATTACTGTGTTCGCGTCACCGCCAATGATGGGAAACTGGGAGAACAGCACCTCAGCACTTTTCAAGACAACGAGAAAAATATCCCCACGATTCTCACCACGTCCCAAAAGCTATCCACTGGGGTTGATGCCCGAAACGTTCGTAACATCGTGCTGATGCGTCCCATCAATTCGATGATTGAATTCAAGCAGATTATCGGTAGAGGGACTCGCCTATTTGAGGGGAAAGACTACTTCACTATTTATGATTTTGTTAAAGCCTACGAACACTTCAACGATCCTGAATGGGATGGCGAACCCCAAGAACCTGTAGTAGTCAAAAAGCCTGAAGGTGCAGATACAACCAAAGGTTTCATAAAAGACACTAACAAAGGTAGCGTGGAAACTCCAGAAGAACGCCGCCCTCAAAAAATCAAAATCAAGCTAGCTGATGGGAAAGAACGCACCCTCCAGCACCAGAGTTTTACTACTTTCTGGAGTCCAGACGGTAAACCCATGACCGCCGCAGAATTTGTAGAACGTCTGTTTGGCGAAATTCCTGAACTATTCAGAGATGAAGACGCATTAAGAGAACTCTGGAGCCGCCCTGATACCCGTAAAGCCCTATTAGAAGGACTTGCAGAGAGGGGCTACGGGGAGGAACAACTCACGGAAATTAGCCGCCTGATTGATGCTAAAGAAAGCGATTTATATGATGTGCTGGCTTATATCGCCTATGCCTCTACACCCATAAGCCGCCGAGAGCGCGTCCTCGCTCACAAGTCGTTAATCTTCTCGCGGTATATCGGCAAACAGCAAGAATTTCTCGACTTTGTACTGGAACAATACATCAAAGCAGGGGTAGGGGAACTCGATCGCACTAAATTACCTCAACTGTTAGAGCTGAAATATCATACCGTTGGTGATGCGGTTACAGCATTAGGAAACGTTGCAAATATTAGGGAAGTATTTATCGGGTTTCAGCAGTATTTGTATTCCCAGGAAGGAGCAGCGTGATTCAGAACACTCTGGCTAGTACAAACCTTTAGGCATACCAAAATGCAAGCTGAGCGATCGCCTCAGCTTCTCAGGCTGACGAGATACTCGCTTCAAGTCGAGTATTCTTAATTAGGCGATCGCTCATTCATTCCCTCCCAAGTTTTCCAGCAACACTTGCTACGCCTCAATCTGAGAAGTGTAACTAATGGATGCGATCGCTGATTGAAGGCGATCGCTTTTTAAGCATCCTACTAATAGTGCTTCATCACCCGTGCCATTTCTCGCTCATCCTGACGCTTCTTCAGGCTTTCGCGCTTGTCGTGGAGTTTCTTTCCTCTCGCCAGCCCCAGAGTCACCTTTACCAAACCGCGCTTCAGGTACATTTTTAATGGCACTAGGGTTAAACCCTCTTGTTCTACCTTGCCAATTAGTTTGTTAATTTCCTTGCGGTGCAATAGCAATTTGCGTGTCCGACGCGGGTCATGATTGAAATAATCGCTGCTGCTTTGGTAGGGAGAGATATGCACGTTCAGCAACCACGCTTCTCTGTTGCGAATCAAGCCATAGCCATCGCGCAGGTTAACCTTACCCGCTCGGATTGATTTGACTTCCGTTCCCTTCAACTCAATCCCTGCTTCAAAAGTCTCCAGGATTTCGTATAGAAATCGAGCTTGCCGATTGTCACTAACAATTTTATAACCGTCGTTTTTTTCACTCATATCAACAAAATTAACGTCTGATGCCAGGAATTGTGATCATAAAAGTAATTCCTGACGTTGTGCTTTCTGTGTTACAACCTGTCACACCAAGGCGTCCACATCTACAGGTCGTCTTTTGAGGGCAATATTTTGTAAAGAAACGTTAAAGACTTGACATTTACCTCCAAATTAGTAACAATAGATACAGAAAGTAAATCGTTCATCTCTCAGCGTTCTAAAGACAAAGTAACTGGAAACGGTATCGAGAGACGGAAGTACGGAGTTATCCCGAAGGAACGCGCCTCATCTCACCACAGTTCATTACAGAGGCGAAAACCATGAAACTCTCTTATCGCGGTATTAGCTACGATTACAATCCCCCTAAGGTTGAAGCTACTGAAAGCAAAACCGTAGGCAAGTATCGGGGCTTAGACTGGAGATTCCGGAATCTGAAAAAGCCATTCGTACAACAGGCAACTGTTGATCTAAAATACCGTGGCGCAGCCTACCAAGCAGCGATCAACCCGGAAGTTGCAACAACTTTGTCAACTCAAGACAAAGCTCGCTATCAGATGCTCAATCAAGAACGTGCGGCACTGAACCGTCAGCGGGCAATGTTGAATCGTGCAACCGCTGAACTTGCCTAAGTAGCTAATAATTTCAGCATAATCTAATAAAAGAACCCCCAGCTAAAACTAATGACTGGGGGTTCTTTATTTTGGGCTTTTTAGGCGATGTGGCGCTTTGCAGAAGATAATTTGTTATTTTTTTTCGTGTTTTGGCAATAACTGCTGGGAGACATTGCGATTCAACATTTGCTGTCCTCCTAATCCCAATAGCCAAACAACCACTACTACCCAATGGATGAGAGCGATCGCCCAAACAGACCCCGTCAGAGCGTAGACTACGGTACAAACTAACCCCAAAAGCCCTGTCAACAGGAGAAAAAGGGGATTGAGAAATGTAGGATATCCAGGTGGATAGACAGTCAGCGCACTCAACGGATGATAAAGGATAAATAACAGCAGACTCAACGCCGCCCAAAAGCACCAAGTCTGCACATCAACTCCTTCTGTGGGATGGGGTATCAGCAATACTCTAAACACCAACTCCTCCAGCAAGGCGGGAGATATCAGGCTAGTGAAGGCGAAGCGAAAGGTTTGCCCAGGGGTCATTTCCTTTAGGGTAAGGAAGTTTGCCTTTAAAAAGCCTTGCTGCCAGCCCAAGGGTAGTGCAATGAGTCCATAAGCGAGGAGCATTCCGGCGGATAACAACCAACCTTGAGGATGGGGGACGCAGCTAACCGCTTCAATCACGCGGGAGAAGGCGTTGGGAATTATATAAAACTGTCCAAACAGTTCTGTCGGTGCGAGGGGGCTAATATCAGGGTTCCATCCGCCAACTTGGTTGGTGCGAAGAAACCAAAGTGTCGCGCCATGACGGAGGAACAGGCTGATTATTTCATCGTGTGCCACTCGTGGTAAGACTGTTCGCCAACTGAGAAGTTGGGTGAGCCAACTGTTGTCCCGAATAAAGCGATCGCCTGCGGGAATTCCTGCTATTTCAGTATTTTTTTGCCAGTCTGAGCGCACAATCCCTAAGGGAATTAGCTCTTTTCCCAGGTCTTTACCCAGTTTTACAAGCTGCTGAAAGCGCAAGGTTTGAGGGTGATCTGGATGTGATTGCAGCCATGATTGAATCGCGGGGGTGGTACTGACTTGCTGTTCAATGCGTTTGATCGTTCGATACATCGCCTGACTAGAATCTTGAACGCAAGAGAGGGCAGGAGTTACCATGGCTGCGCCCGTCCCGTCTCCCGTGCGGTAACGCGCCATCATGATATTGAGTTGCTGTTGCAGTTCCCGTAGGGGTGAGAGGGAAACAGTACCAAAGTTGTAGTCTTGGGCGATCGCATCTAGTTTGACTAAGACATCCGCAACTGGTCGATTACCCAGCCAACCTCGCTGCAAGTTGCCCATATAATCTGCCCAGCTAACCGTCCCCGCAATGATGGCGTTGGGATTGTGGGCGTAGACTTGTTGATACTGAATGTCAAACCGTAACTCATTGGTGAAAGGATCGCGCACCACCTCCGCTAATCCGTAGGCAAAGTGACCTGTAACCGTACCACCGAAGTTTGGCTCTGCCTTCTTGCCACCAATGCCGCCAAAGAGGTGAACCACGAGGGCGCGATCGCCTTCTTGCCATTGGGCGATCGCCTGTTGCGGTTGAGGCTTGCTAGGGTCAACCAGAACCTTGGTAATTGTCCCTTTCTTCGCCTGCTGCCAGTTTTGGTGATTAATGTAATTTAGCCCGGCGGCTTTGCCCAACAGCACCCGATCCGGTTGGAGTTGAAACAGCGATCGCGGCGCAATTCCCTGCACCACAAACACCCCTTCTGCATTCTTGGCTCCATAGATGTACCACCCACTTTTTCCGGCGGCGGAGTGTTCCAATTGCTGCGGGGTTGATTGATAGCGACCATCAGGGCTGGGTAACACCTGGGGAATGCGAACGACCTCTTCGGCTCCATCAAACTGCTGGGAGGCGGGGTTGTAGTGGCGCACCCGGAAGAATTCCTGAGATAGGGAAGGTGAGGGTTTCCCCAAATCTTCGCCACCCCTCCTATTAGATACAGGCTTTAGCACCTTGACTAAGCCATAGAAGCGACCCGTCACTTGAACAGGTTCCTCTGCAATCCTCAGTACAGTTGACTCTTGACTCGTTGAAGTTACCGTCACTTGCTTGAGGGCAACAATGACATCATCTTCAGGTCTTGCACCAGCGAGGGATTGTAACGGGCCGACTTGCGGACGGTGGTTCAACCGGGTGGGATGGACGTTTCCACTGCGCTGACTCTTTTGGGCATCTGGCGTAAAGTTGACATCTTGCGTCACCATTTGCACATACGCCTGTACATCTGGTGATTGGCTCCACTCTAGGCGCACCACTTGCCCCACCAAGTTTTGAGCTTCTGGGGGAGCATTATAGACTTCAAACTCAACCCAATCGGATGCCTTCTGCGTTGGCGGTTGGGTTGGCAGGATGAGGCGTCCTAACCAGGGGGCAAGGGGGCGGTAAAGCTGAGAGTCAAGGCTTTGTTGGAGGGGATAATAGTCCGGGTGATTAAACGGCGACTGACGAGCGATCGCATATTTCGATTCTGCTGTCTGATTGTTGTCCCCAAGGCGAGTCAACCCCCCGATACTGACAATCAGCACCACCAGAACCACAAAAATCAGCCACAGTTGTTTTTGCCTCTGCCCAAGGCTCCGCCTTATCCGTTGTTGAACCACGATCGAGCCAAATTAAATAGATAGCTATAATTTAGCTCGATCGATAAGGCGATTAATTCCTCTGCTTATAGCAGCCGCCCCATAGGTTAAGACATTCCTGATTCTCTAAAACCAAGTGCTGGTTGAATCTTAAACGCACCGACTCACCGACTCAGGACTTTGCTCTAAAGCCGCTTATTCCCTGGTTTGACTGTGCTGGATTTGCTGCAATAGTTGCTCCTCGCTGAGGGCGGGTTCTAGACAGGAGAGTCCTTGACAGACTAAACCTACAGCATTGGCAGGAAGTTCGGAGGTTGGGGCTAAAACACTGGCGGGTAAGTAGTGGGCAGTCAAATCAGCCAAGCGATCGGAAGTGGTGCGAACCAAAGTACAGTAGCGATACCAATCGAGAGCCGTAAACAGGCTAGGGCAAGCTTGGGCAGCCTGATTCATGATGCTACCAAAAGATTGTAAAGTTTGCTCAGCGCGATCGAGGTATTGCAAGTCTTCAGTGGCTAAGGCAAGGCGGACTAAGTTAGCCACGGCTACACCATTAGCGGCGGGTGTAGCGTTGTCCATATAACTACGTTCCCGCACCAGTAAGTCTCCGCTAGCGTCCACGGCTGCATTGTAGTAACCTCCCAGTTCTACACTCCAGAGAAATTCGTCAAACTCTTCTTGGACTGAGAGTGCCTTTTCTATCCAGCCGCTTTGTTCGGGAGTACAAGCCTGTAAATCTAGTAAGGCTTTGATGAACAACCCATAGTCTTCCGACTGGGCTAAGACGGCGGCGTGTCCGTCGTAGTTGAGGCGATGGAAGCGTCCATTTACCCACTGGTTATTCAAAATGAAGTTGGCAGCATTGGTTGCCAGTTCCAGGTACTCCGGCTTTTTAAAGACACCGTAGGCCCTAGCTAGTCCTGAAATCATCAAGCTATTCCAGGCGACAATCATCTTCGTATCAGTGACAGCAGGAATGCGCCCCGACCAGTTTCCGGTTTTAGCTTCTTGGTTGTTGCGGGCAGGGGGAAAGGTGTCTAAACTCTCTGCTGTTGCGCCATAACGAGCTTGGAAAAGTTTATCTAAGGCGGTTTCTACGGTATCACTGAGGCGATCGCTATTCCATCGCTGTAAAACAATGTTGCCTTCAAAATTTCCCTTCGGCGTAATCATAAACTGCTGTTTCAGTTCCGCCAACTCTGCTTCTGTCAGCAGTTGTTCCAGTTCGGCGTAACTCCAGATGTAAAACGCCCCTTCCTCCGGTTCGACTTCATGAGGATTAGTAAAACTATCCGCATCCTGCGCGGCATAGAAGTAACCCTCCGGTGCGGTCATTTCTCGCTTTAGCCATTGCACCGTTCCCGCGATTCCTCGTTCAAAGGCAGGTTCCTGAATGCCTGCACTCCATAAATTTGCTAAATACTCGACGATTTGTCCATTGTCATAGAGCATCTTTTCAAAATGGGGCACCGTCCAGGAGGGGTCAACAGTATAGCGGTGGAACCCTCCAGCAACCTGGTCATAAATTCCGCCTTTAGCTAAATCGAGTCCCCGTTGTGTTGCAGCTTGCCTAGGGTCATACTGCGACTCAAAATTAAACCGGGTGCTGCGTAGTACCAGATCCGCATAGGGAATCATCGGGAAGCTGGGGCCTCCGACACTACTGCCGCTAATGACGCTGGTATTTTTCTCTAATCCTTGCTGGAACAACTCTGCACTCAACTCTTGAGAGCCAGGACGTAGTGTTGCCTGTTGCAGGTTTTCTAAAATTTCGGCTTTGAAGCTTTGCAGCTTAGTGGTTTCAACATCGTAGAAGCGGCGAATCGATTGCAACACCTGTAAAAATCCCGGTCGTCCGTAGCGCGGCTCAACGGGAAAGTAGGTACCACCATAAAAGGGTACCCGGTCGTCAGGGGTGAGAAAGACATTTAACGGCCAACCCCCTTGTCCGGTCATCATCTGCAAGGCTTGCATATAGATGCTGTCAATGTCGGGGCGTTCTTCCCGGTCTACTTTGATCGGCACGAAATTCTCATTCATGTAGTCGGCGATCGCTACATCGGAAAACGCTTCCCCTTCCATCACTGTGCACCAGTGGCAGCTAGAATAGCCAATTGACAAAAAAATGGGCTTATTCTCAGTTTTTGCCTTTAAAAGCGCCTCATCAGACCAAGACCACCAATCAATCGGGTTTTCGGCATGTTTGCGGAGGTAAAGGCTTTGAGATTCGGCAAGGCGATTAGTCATGGGAACAGATGATGGTAAGGGTAAGGGATAGATGCACTGCAAGATCGTGGCTTAAGGCTGAGGGAGGCTTGAGAATGCCTAGGTTTGCAACCCCGCCCAATATTGCCAGCAGATTTGGCGGATGTTTGGCGTCAGCCCCTTTGTTGTCAGTCTATCGTCAGGAACAAATCCATCATCTGAAGATCGGTAGAGATAGTAAGTCAGGGATCTCAACCGAAACGCGATCGCGTGAACTCCACAAAAGTAACCTCAACCACATAACAGCCATACTTCCTTGGAAAGACGCGATCGCACAGATGTCTTCCTAGGACTGTAAAAGTTGCGATCGCTGGCGAGGCAATGACTGTCAGTTAGTCATCAATGATAATTGTGGGTGAATGGCGAGTTACGGTTGAAGAAACCGCCCCAGCAATCGACGGAGGAACACCAATGACCGTTACCATTCCCATTCGTGCCATTGAACTCACTCCCGGTAGCACGATTAGCCTTCATAACCTTTCCTGGCAAGACTTTGAAGAGATTCTTATCGAACTGGGAGAAAAGCGCAGCACCCGCATAGCATACTACCGAGGAACGCTTGAAATCATGTCTCCTTTGGCACTGCACGAACGCCCCCATCGCATTATTGCTGATATTGTCAAAGCTATCTTAGATGCTCAAGGAAAGGACTGGGAAGATTTTGGATCAACGACTCTGAAACAACCAGAAATTGCGGGAGTGGAACCTGATACCTGCTTCTACATCCAGAATGCCAGTCGTGTTCGAGGTTGCACCAATATGGATCTACAGGTTTACCCACCCCCCGATCTCGCCATTGAGTCTGATGTCACTTCAAAGACGACTTTGAATGCTTATAAAGCCTTGCGCGTTCCAGAAGTATGGATCTATCGGAATTGCCAACTGACGATTTATCTTCTCCAGAACGGGGACTACGCCGAATCATCCATCAGTTCTATCTTTCCCGATCTTCCCATCACCGAAATGATTCCCCAACTGGTACAAAAAGCCATTGATGAGGGAACCAGTCGGATGCTGCGCGAACTGAAAATACAAATAAGTCAATAACTGGAAGGACTGGAACCAAACTAGATAAGCAAAATATGGATAGTGCCACTCGCCTCCAGGAGATTTTAGTTGATTCGCCAATTGGTGTTGTGTTACCTGCGATCGCGCTTTTGAATCTCCCCGACTGGTGGTTAGCTGGCGATGCAGTACGAAATACGGTTTAGCGATCGCTATTTGTCAATGATTGTTAGTTATTAATGACTTCGATATCTTTTCAGAGCATAGGGAAAGCTTGATGTGGGGGTTTTTAGAACCGAGAGAAAATAACAAATTTTTGGCAAACCTTTTCTGCCTGTTAAGGTTAAAAGGCTCTAACAAGAGTATGGAAATATGAACTCAAGGTCAAAACCTAATACAATTCTGCGAAAAGAGTTAGCTGTTGTACCTTTGTTTCTTTTTTTTCTCTCTGCTTGTTTTTACAAGGTTTAGTTGGTTTTGCAATTAATCCGTTTTCCCGCTTTTCCAATAATCCTGAAAAGAAAAGCCATCCGAGCATTCTACTTGTGTAATCCCCTGCTGACTTAATTTTAACGCCCTTTTCGCTAGAAAAAGCCTCAACTATTATATTCCGCAAATTCTCTCTAGTCATAGTTTTACTTTTGTTAGCTCTCAAGTGCTGATAAATTACTTTTGTTACAGCATAATTCTTTAGTATTTCTGCTATGTGACCAGCGATTTCCATTTCCTCTGATTTTGCTAAGTAGGGTTGAACTATTACTTTATATCCTTGAACAGATACCATTTGTAAGTTTTGCAAATCTAAGATAATATTATCTGTTTTACTTTCCGAAAAATTAGTTTTCTTCTCTAACTCTCGTCGAACTATACCTTTAGAACCTTCTTTTTTTATAAGTTTAAATACTTTCAGTGCTGTATTAATAGAATTTCGTATTCTATAGCCAAATGCACGTTCAATATCTAAGAAATGGAATAAGCTTAACTGTTCACCGGATTGGAATAAGCTTAACTGTACTCCTGAAAATCTATCGTAAAAAGTCCTATTTAGCTTATTTGCAATTTTCGAGATATCATAATACTTTCTCTCTCCTATTACTCCTGTATTTTCTTGATAGAAGCTGTAATTTAGTTTCTCTACAACCTTTAATAAGCTTTTAGGCTGTTTTTTGAAACTCGCTTCTAAATTTTGATGTATCAGCTCATCTAATGACCAAATGGGAAATTTAGTATTATCAAAATTTTCAGGAATTTGAGTAACAATCGCATCAAGTTCCATATAACTTGCATAAGCAAGCTCTATTGCAGACTCTGAATTTCTAAGCTTGGATGTTTGCAGATTCCTTATAAGGCTATGATTAACAGGACAAACTTCCACTACTTTTTTTATTCCAGAAATCTCTTTTTCGGCATCGTTCTCACCTACCAAGTCAATGAGTAAGAGGTAGATGAGATCTAAGCCTCTTGGTGTTATGTACCCTTGAATTTGCTTGAAACGCATCAACTCCCAGAGATGATCGGCATCCTCAACAAATCCAACTCGATTGAGTAGCAACTCTTGAATAAGGAGGTAAGAAACCAAAACTCGTCGCATTACTCTTACTGCTCCTGATACTCAAGGGGAGTTTTGGGATTGGAGGCTTTTGGATACTTGTCAGTACCTATTCGCTTGCGTATATCTGACGGTGAAAGCCCTTCCTGTTTGACGTGTTTACCCTGTTGGCTAGATTGGTATTGAGTTTCAATGGTTTCCTGTTCAGGTTCCCATCGCATCAGATCTCCCGGTTGGCAGTTAAGAGCAGCACAAAGCTTTTCGAGGGTCGTGCGTTCCAACCGTTCTGGCACATCCTGAGAATTTTTCAACTTGGAGATTGTGACAGGATGCATACCAGTTGCCTCTGTCAAATCCTTATTTTTCATGTGCCGCTCAGCCATTAGCACATTTAAGCGCCATTTGATAACCATAGTTCTTCCTTAACGAGAGTGGCTCTGTTGTAGCCAGCGCCAACCTGCTTGCGCTACCCACAGAGCCAATTCCTCTTGAGTTCTAGCTTTATTAACTACAGCTTATCATTTTTTAGCAACAGAGTAGACAATATTAGCCACAGCGACTAATATTATTTTTATTAGCTGCTGTGGCTAATATATAAGCGGCTAAGACTAAGAAAAAGCGAGTTCAGTCTAGGGGAACACTGCTCCTCATCAAACTACCTGGCTTCAAGTGCTAATTCGAGCAATCCCAAGTTCGACACTTGCTGTCTGAATTTGGATGGCTCCCAAGCTAGCTTTCTGGTTAAACAGCGTTAACAACTTAAAAATCATGCCTAGCCTTAAACTGTCCCCAAACAATGATTTTTCTCAAAAGGACTTGAGTGCTTTGGATCTAAGCCACCGCGACCTTAGTCACTCTAACTTGTCATGTTCAAAGTTCAACGGAAGCGATTTGAGTCATTCCCGGCTAAATGGCGCTAAATTACAGGAGGCTCAACTTTATGGAGCCAATTTGACAAAGGCAAAGCTTTGTGGCGCTCAGTTACCTGATGCTAAGTTAAATGGTGCTGATTTAACTGGCGCTGATTTAACTGGCGCTGACTTTACTGGTGCTGACTTGCAAAGAGCGAATTTGAAAAACGCTAACCTAAGCAGTACAGACTTGAGCGGCACGAACGTTCAAGGTACTCAATTTGGAGGCAGCACTGGACTAACTGAAGATGCGAAGCGCGACTTGAAAAACCGAGGTGCAATTTTTAAGGATGCAGCGCCTGGAGTCCAAGATATCAAATGGTGGATGCAGTACGTTTTAGTACCGCTCATAGTTGCTGGCATAGGTGGGAGCGGTATCGTGGGTATTATCAATGCCCTAAATAGTGAATCTTCTTCATCACCAACGCCTACACCTACAACCCAATCTACAACTCAAGGTATTTTATCACTCCAACAAACTGTGAAAATCCCAGTATTAGAATTCCTCCGAAATGAGGCAGAGTGGACAACCTCCTACTTAGATAAAGAAATCAGGGTAGGACGAGGTGCAACAGGCAATCTGTTTGTGTTTCGTCGTGAGTGAGTTGGGCGTTTTGGGCGATCGCGTTCTATCAACTCTGCAATTATGGAGAATGCGATCGCTCACAAGTAAAATCCGCTCGTTCAAGTCATCTGAAGCCCCATATCGAAGGTTCCCACATAGCCTTGTGCATCTTGGGTAAGCTGGAGCATCAGTTGCGTGTCTATGTTTTGATTAAGCCCAACCAAAATTACAGCTTGCCCTTCATCTAAATTACAGTTTGGTAGTTCGAGCTAGTGACAGCCAGAGACATCTCTAAAATGTCGGGGATCTAAACCGCAGGCGATCGCCTGAACTCCACAAAAGTAACCTCAAATACACAAAGCGCCATACTTCCTTGGAAAGACGCGATCGCACAGATGTCTTCCTAGGATTGTAAGAGTGGCGCTCCCGTTCGGGCAGCGATCGCGCTATCGCACAGTTTGCACAGACTGTCTATAGCGAGAAAGAAGCACAATCCACAGCTTTTCTAGCGTGGAACAGTTCTATAGGAGTTTGAATGGTTATGAACAGTTCACCGAACCGACCTCTAGCTGTCGTGACAGGTGCCACCAAAGGCATCGGTTACGAGCTTGCCAAACAGTTTGCCCAAAACGGCTTTGATCTCCTCGTCACAGCCACCGGACCGAGTATCAATGAAGCCGCTCAAACCTTTGAGGGACTGGGTGCCAAGGTCGAGACGGTGCAGGCTGATCTTGCTACTTATGACGGTGTTGAGAAACTCTACAACCAAATTAAGGCGACTGGCAGATCGGTAGAGGCGATCGCCATTAACGCAGGAATTGGTGTCGGCGGTGATTTCGCCCGCGAGACTGACCTGAAAGACGAGCTGAATCTCATCAACCTGAACGTCGTTTCATCTGTGCATCTCGCCAAACGGGTAGTGAAAGATATGGTCGAGCGCGGCAAGGGTCGAATCCTCTTTTCTTCGTCAATTGCTGCCATCATGCCGGGGCCGTATGAAGCAGTCTACGCGGCTTCCAAGGCATTTGTACACTCCTTCTCGGAAGGGCTACGCAACGAGTTAAAGGATACAGGTGTCACCGTCACTTCGCTCATGCCTGGGCCAACTAGTACCAACTTCTTCCATGGCGCGGGAATGGACGACACCACGGTGGGTGAAACACAGAAGGATGACCCGGCTGAAGTCGCTAAACAGGGTTTCGATGCTCTGATGGCAGGCAAGGATCACATCATTGCCGGTTCGCTCCTGACGAAGATTGAGGGCAATATAAGCAAGGTTTTGCCTGATACCGTCAAGGCTGAACTGCATGGCCTACTGACTAAGCCTGAGTCGGCTAACAAGTAACCCACGCAACGCTTTTGTGATGTATGTAAAGGCGTTTTGGCGGATATTCTCTACCGACCGGAGCAAATGCAAGCATCGAGTGAGGTGCAGACATCAATACCCGTAGACAAAAAGTAGTTTAAAGCAGAACATTTATGCATATTCATCATCTTAATTGTGGCTGCATGTGCCCGGTCGGTGGGGCGCTCTTCGATGGCTTTAGTCGTGGTCTAACGGCTCGCCTCGTCTGCCACTGCTTGCTTATCGAGACAAACCAGGGACTTGTTCTGATTGATACTGGCTTCGGTCTACAGGATGTCCAGTCGCCTTACTCGCGGCTCAGCCCTTTCTTTATTCATTTCAACGGTATCCAGTTCGATCGCAAGTACACAGCGATCGATCAGCTTGAGCGGCTGGGATTTTCTGCACGGGATGTGCGCCATATCGTGCTGACCCACCTCGATTTCGATCATGCGGGTGGGCTGGAGGATTTCCCGGAAGCAACTGTACATGTAATGCAGACTGAAATTGACGCCGCGCAGGATCGGCACGGTTTCATTGCCAGAAGGCGCTATCGTCCAGAGCAGTGGGACGAGGTAAAACGCTGGAAGTTCTATTCACCGGGGGGCGAACCCTGGTTCGGCTTCGAGGCTGTCCGCGATCTTGAGGGACTACCGCCGGAGATTCTCCTAATTCCGCTTGCTGGTCATACACGGGGTCATGCTGGCATTGCCATCCAGACACCAGAGGGTTGGCTGCTGAATGCAGGCGATGCCTACTTTTACCGACACGAGATGGACTCCGACCAGCGACGCTGCACGCCAGGAATGCGTTTCTACCAAACGATGATGGAGGTGGATCGTGAGGCGAGGCTCCACAATCAAGATCGGCTACGTGCATTATCGCGCGATCGCAGTAACGACGTGCGCCTCTTTTGCAGTCACGATGCGATCGAGTTCAAAGCGTTCGCCGACCAGTCCAGCGACTCCGAGAACTTGAGAATTCATCATTCATGAGGTCTGGGTCGGTCAGATTGATTGAAGAAGCAGAAGTAGAGCGATCGCGCCGAACAACAGAAGATTATGCTCAGTTAGTCTATTATTTTGATGTTTGAGGTCAAGGCTAAAACTGACTCCTGGTTCAAGGTGCGTCAGAAGATTAATAATAATTAGGCAATTTGCAGCGTACTGGGTTCAGGAATGGATTCACCTTCTGCTTGCCAAGCTTCCAAGTACATATCAATTACTTCTTCACCGTTACGAATTGCTTCCTCACGAGTTTTGCCATGAGTGCAAGGCATAACAACGCGATCTGCGCTAGCTCTTTCAGAGCCGCTCCGCTAACGCAGCAGCGCTTCGCTATCGCTAAACTCTGGAATCGTGACTAGGAAAAGCTGATCTTCATCAGACCATTGAACAATCATGCTGTATCGACTCATGAATCTTCATCCTTTTCAATCTCAAAATATTGCTTAGATCTAAAATCTAAAGCTCTGTGGTACATCACTATAAAATATTCCTCTAATTTTCTGTTGTACTGTTTATGCTGTTCAATAATTAGACTCAAGTCACCATCAATCAAAAAACGCTCAAAGAATAACCAACCTAATAAATGGGCTGTAGTTTGCACTCTAGGGTGAGTTAAGACTTCTTCCGCAAGATTTCTTGCATTTTTATCATCAGTTAAACAAGCCTGATAAGTCTTTTTTGCAAAAGCAATGGATGCCAGTTCTCCTTTACCAAGATTCTTGCGCTTCTGTAACACCTCGATTTCTTGTAAGTCTTCAATATCTAAGTGATAATTCTTAAACTTCCCATTCTGTATTTCTTGTCTTAATAGATTTTGCAGTGCAATATCTTCAGGTTTAACTTCTGTTCGAGGTTTGTATAGGCACTCATAATAAACGAAGTCAGTGCAGCAAAAAGAGCAGCCTACAGAATATGCTGTTGTACGAAGGAGTTGGGATGAAATTATATTCCAAATCGCGCAAGTATCAACGACATTAAACTTGTGAAATTTAGATGGGTCACGCTCAGTTGCCATACTTTAAACCTCTCCCATAGAGAGCTGCCATTGCATCTAGCTCACGCTCACTCACTAAGAGCATCTCTGCCAATCTACCTGCTGATATGACATCTTGTTCATATGCATCAAGGCAAAGACTGACGTAAAAAGTGGACAATCCTCTTTTCAATGATTGTTCTCGACGCTGACGAGAGCCTGGAGATAAATTTGCTGGCAACTCTGGATCGATTTTTCTATCTCCTGGCACTCTGACAGATTTAATTTGTGTTTCGATAGATTGTGATATGAGATTTGCATTTCTTAATGCAATTGCTAAAGCTTCGGTACTCACTTTCAGTCTGTTTGCCCAATCAATTGCTTTATCAGGAGTCCAGTTACTTGAGTCTGGAATATTATTTAGGAAATCTGGTGGCATGAGATAATGAGATGCAAATGTATTTGCTCTGACTTCCACAAGATTACTTTTATCCCCTGTAAAAGAAACAATAAAATCTTCTTCTTCATCTAAAATTGCATGAGCTGATTCATGAGCAGCCGTAAACCTTTGTCTGTATACATCTTCACTATAGTTAATCAAGATACATTTTCCAGCCGTAGGGTGTTTAATATATAAGCCAGAAATGTTTGAATTACCTAATTGGCGACGAAATATATGAAATCCTAAAGTGCGAAAATCCTCATAGATATCACTCCCTACTTGAATAAAAGAATAACCAAGGTGTTTTCTGAGCCTTGCGGCGGCTTTCTCACCATGACCTTTAAAGTAACTTCCAATTTTAGAAAAGCTAAAAGGTTTGTAGTCTCTTCTAGGAAGAGAGTTAAGCAAGAATTCCTCACATTCACATAAGAATAAAAACTCTTGTACAGCCCGACGATCTTCTTTGGAAAAATAATCGCCATGTCTTCTGTATAACGTCTCAGTTTGTTCAAAGGGAGCTACTTTTTCATTGGAAATGAAGAATTGGTAATCACATTGATAGTAGTCCGCTAGGATTAGAACCTCATCTCCTGTAGGTCGTCTTTCTGCACTTTCTAAAGCGGCTAGAGCTTGAGTTGATATACCTGTTACTGCTGAAACTTCGTCAAGAGAAGTTTTGAGTTGCTCACGATATTTCTTCAGTTTTGAACTAAATAAACTCAGATCAAATGTCATAGAGTAAAATCCTGGGAGGATTCTTGAGCTAAGATAACTCTACAAGGAGAGATGCGGTTGCTGCACAAATGAGGTCTGTTCTAGTGCTGCCAACCCTAAGGGAGCAACACAGCGATCGCTCACCCCATATTTCCAGTCAATAGGTCAGTCACTGCCAACCACAAGCCTGGAAACACTTGGCTTTGAATCACCCCGTTCTCATCAGCTGACAATGGAACAGACTCAGATGTAGAGAATTTGATTTTCCATTTCATCATCTGTGAAGACTTGTGCTAAAGCTAGGTGTGGTAAATTTCATACACTACACAGAAGCAATCTAACGACTGCGTTCAGCGGTGGTAAATAACCTTGAACTGCACATTAAAGGCTTGATTTTGTCTGCTGCAACGTGATTGTTAGATGGCATTGTCTCCCGACTGCGAACTACTGCGAACACGCTCAACAAATTCAGGATAGTTTTCCAAGTCCTCTAAAGACTGTAACGGTGGCATTTCAACCCAATTCGCCTCTGCATGTAACTTGTCTACGTAAGCATAAAACGCTTCTTGGTCATCCCGATGAGCCAAAACGTAGGCATGTAAATCTTTCTGACTCATTGCCTGAAAGTTAGGTTTGCTCATTGCACATACCTCCATCTGCCGTTGGGATATATCTCAATGATATTCTCCTCACCTGCCAAGAAGAAGACATTTCCTGTGCGCTCGTCCACACGAACAATATTTACAGGTAAGTAAAGTTTCGTAAACCAGCAGCACAAAACAAAGCACTGGGTTTTTTGTTCTGACGTAGGAATAATCTCTGCTCCTCATTACCTATCACCCCGCAGAATATTATCATCTTGTGTAAACTACTTCTTCAGAAGCATCGGATGGTTAATCTTGGAAGTTGGGGAGCTTATCTGTCATTTTTACTGGAGATTATTCCGAATACCAGAGTTATCCATCACCAAAGATATTATGTCGCACTCAGATGTCTAACTCTTTCATTTGGCTCTTTGTTAGTAAGTAGCAATTAAACAGACTCAAATTTCGTAATACTAGCGAATAAGGCAGCATAACACCGCTCTTGAAGAGAGTTTTACCGCATAAGAGCGATCGCCTGGACGAGTCTTCACCCGCACGCAAATCCTGGAACACATCTGGGGCTACGATTTCAATCCCAATACCAACGTTGTGGATGTGTGCGTTCAACGTATTCGTAAAAAAATTGACTCCATCGGTGGCGCGGGTTGGATCGAAAGCATTCGCGGCGTTGGCTATCGATTTCGCCAATCAGAGTCTTAGAGGCTGCTTCTAAAGTAATGTTAACTAGCTAGGTTGCCTAACGATTGGATAGATCCCCCCTAGCCAGGGTTAAAAAGGGGGGAACAAAATCTCTTGAAAGTCCCCCGTGATATCAAAGGCGAAGCAACATCTAGCTTCCCCCTTTTTAAGGGGGACGGGAGGGGGATCTCCAGGAATTTACAATTCTTTAGAGACAGCCTCTTACCAATTGGGGTGTAACAAGTGCGGCGTATAACTCAATACCAAGGCAAAGCAAGGGAGAATTCACGGAGCTGGTGAAGTGAGATTGTTTAGATAAGGTGTTGAGCTGAATCTCCCCTACTCCCTCTGCGTCTCATCTAAGACTGCAACAAATTTGCCCTAGCTTGATCGTAGGCTGCTCTTTGTTGCGGAGTAGCCGAACGCAAACATTCAGCATGGATGCGTTCCAAACTTTCCATATATTCCTGATTTTTGCCCAAAGTTGGATTGGTGCGTGTAGCGGCAACAAAAGCAAGTTGAGCGCGTAAGGGCAACTGATGGAATACTTCTAGGCGAACTTCCAGATTAGACATAGTTTTTTCCTCAATAACTCTGTTTTAAGAGTAGAAAATAGATGAAGAACTGTAAATGACTTAAGTTTACTGGATACCCCTGTCCGATGCTTTCTAACTTTTTGAGTAATTATTTAAAATGCTGCTTTCAGAACGCTTTACCGAGGCTCTGACCTTTGCCACCCAATTACATGCCGAGCAAATCCGTAAAGGAAGCGGAGTACCTTATGTTGCTCATCTGCTGGGAGTTGCCAGCATTGCCTTAGAGTATGGGGCCAATGAAGATGAAGCGATCGCCGCCCTTCTCCACGACGCCATTGAAGATCAAGGGGGTGACGCCACGAGAACAGAAATTCGCCGCCGTTTTGGAGACACCGTCACTGCCATTGTTGATGGCTGCACCGACGCCGACACTGACCCTAAACCCCCTTGGCGGCAATGCAAAGAAGACTATATCGCCCACATACCCACCGCTTCTGTATCCGTGCGGCTCGTTTCGGCTGCCGATAAACTGCACAATTCCCGCTCTATTCTCAAAGATTACCGGGTTTTAGGTGACGCCCTCTGGGAACGATTCAAAGGTGGTAAAGACGGCACTCTTTGGTATTACCGCTCTTTAGTTACCACGTTTTCTGGGGTTGAAGTTACGCCATTAATCGAGGAGTTAAGCCGAGTCGTTTCCGAACTCGAACAGCTAGTTGCAAGTTGTGATGCAGAGTGATGGGATGAATTGGCAACAGGCTGATCGATCTCTGATTGCCTAGCTAGTGAGCCGATTAATTTCAGTCGGAACTCCTTCGACGGATCTGCTCTTTGCTGATTTGAAAACCACTTTCTTTATTGACGGAGGTTATTTATTCAATTCAGGAAAGACGGCGAATTTGTTAAAGACGTACAAGCTGTTGCTCAACTTAACAATTCCCGCGAAGAAGCCGAACGTGCTATCCGATCCATATTTGAAGTACTGGAAAGGCACAATACTAGTAATTTCTTAGGAGCGAAGACGACATCTTTGCTCCTAAGAAACCTGTATTAGCTAATATCTAGGCAGTGTTTGCCCGGAAATAGTCTAAATTTCTGAACCACCGTGAGGGCTGGCACCGGAGGAGGTAACGCTATTGCGGAGGAAGGTTATTTGCTGCTCGAACTCGGCACCTTTTAGCGCTTCTAGCAGTTCTTTGGCTTTACCTTGCAGTTGGTAGTCGGGGGGCATGGGGACAATCGTGGTGGATTCCATGCCTTGTGCCAAGCGGTACCAGAACAGCAGCTTGGTGTTGTCGCTTAAAGAGCCGTATTCGCGGGAAATAGTATTGTCAGCGTTGTTGAGGAAGTCACGCTGAAGTTGGAGCTGCTCCTCGTGAGACTTTTCCTTCACTTGGTTGAACAGTCCTTCGGCAATTTCATCTCCGGCAGCTCCAGGAGCGGCGGGGGTGATGGATTTGCCCATTTCGGTGTAAACGAACCAAAGTAGAGCGAGTTGGTCGTCAACGTTCAGGTTTTTGAATTCTTGTAAGGCTTGGTCAGGGTTGTCTTTTAGATATGTCATAAATGCATACTCCTATGGATTTCAAGGGTTCAGAAACTTTTTTTATTGGCGGTGAAATTAAAACACGTTTGATTAATCCACTTAGTTCGTCGATATTCAGGTTCCGAACCAATGTCCATGGTGAACAAAATATTGAAGCTGTACCCCTGCAAGAAGGCATAAAGATTAAAAAACATGAAGAAAATTAAACCCTGCTAAAGATAGAGGTGAGTAACGGCAATTGCATAAGAGTTGTTAGGAGGAGTTAATTTAAAAGGAATTTTGACATGAGTAGACGTTTAGAAGGGAAAGTGGCGATTGTAACGGGTGCTGGAGCTGGCATTGGTGAAGCGATCGCGCACAAATTTGCCAAGGAAGGCGCGAAGGTTGTTGTCAGTGGACTTCCTGACGATCCAGTCGCAGACGTAGCCGCCGCGATCAAAGAATATGGCTCAGAAGCGATCGCCTATGCAGGTGATGTCTCAGAAGCCGCTCATGCTGAAGCTTGCGTCCAAGCCGCGATTACGGAATACGGCAAGCTAGACATTTTGATCAACAACGCCGGAGTCTTCCTCGCCACGGCAGAAACTCAGGACTACCCCCTGGAAGTCTTCGATCAAACCCTCCGCATGAATCTGCGTTCAGCATTTTTGATGACCAAGTATGCTCTCCCCCACTTACAAAAAACTAGGGGTAACGTCGTCTCGGCGGGTTCAGAAGCTGGCTTCAACGGTTTAGCGCAAAACACCCCCTACGGCGGAACCAAAGCCTGGATGCACTCCTTTATGAAAGGAGTTGCTGTCGAGCAAGCCAAGTATGGCGTCCGTGCTAACTGCGTCTGTCCCGGTGCAATCGACACCGCTTGGACGCACAAAGAAGACGGTCCCATGGACGCGCAGATGGAAGAAATGCTGATTAACGCCACCCCTATGGCGCGACGAGGTACTCCTGAAGAAATGGCAAATGTTTATGCCTTCATTGCGTCTGATGAAGCGAGTTATGTCACCGGGGCTTTATGGCTAGCCGATGGCGGTGTCACCGTAGCCAAAGGTGCAGTCGGACAACAAACCCCCGATGAATTCCGCAAAGCACCCCAGGGCGAACTCCGTCTGGATCATTCCAAAGAAGGATTGGAAAACAAAAACCTGCAAACCATTAAATAAGTGGCGTTTCAACTTCGCACCTGCAACCACTGACGATCAAGCCAGATTCCTATTTCATCCTTTAGGAGAGCCAGAGTAAAACACTACTGACTCTAAAGAGGGAAGAAAAGAACCTAGGGGATATCCATACTAAGGAGTCCTGTTCTCCTTGGGTGCTTGTCCCCTAATAAAGATGGGGAAGGAAGAACAATAACGATTCCCCTAGCCCCTTTTTCCAAAAGGGGGAGCGAAGTATTCTTGGCAACTGAACTCTAAGCGGTGACGAAGTGAAAAGTAAATGCTGATTTAAGGAAATAACTAATGACATCAAGAGAAGAAAACTTAAGCGATCGCGCCAATCGTCAAGAAACGTCAGGAGTCAGTGATACCGAACGTTGGGCATCATTGATTAGTGGCGGTGCGTTGGTACTAACCGGACTCCAACAGCGTTCCTTACGGGGGATACTCACTGCCGTAGCTGGTGGAGGCTTAGTCTATCACGGTGCGGCTGGGCAAAAAAGTATCCCAGATGCCGTCGGGCTGAACAAGAGCATCAAAGTTGAAAAGACGGTGACGATTAACAGATCCCCCGCAGAGCTTTATAGCTTCTGGCACAACTTTGAGAATTTACCCAGCTTCATGAAGCATCTCAAGTCAGTGACGGTAATCGATGCAAAGCGATCGCACTGGATTGCCAATGCACCTCTGGGTGCCAGTGTGGAATGGGATGCGGAAATTATCCGGGAGCAAGAAAACCATTTAATTGCCTGGGCATCTGTAGAGGATGGGGATGTTGATAACTCTGGTTTTGTGCGCTTTCAGCCGGCAACAGGGGGACGAGGCACCGAGATGAAAGTGGTGATGGAATACAACCTACCAGGAGGTGCTGTGACGGCAGCTCTTTCTACTCTCTTTGGCGAAAATCCGGAACAACAACTAGGAGACGAGTTAAGCCGTTTCAAGATGTTGATGGAAGCAGGAGAGATAGCGACGATCGAAGGTCAACCTTCTGGAAGACGTTAAAACTAACTATTTTCTGGTAAAAGAATTGAAGGAGAAAAAGACAACATAGAAACTGTTGTCTGCAAACTTCAAAAACAATCAATGAGGATTAAAGAATGAGTGGAATTATTTCTATTTTAAGAGGCATTCGCCTACACAAAATTTTCGCTGTTTTATTAGCAGTTAGCGCCTTTCTAGTAGTTCCTGCGTTTAGTGCCAGCCCATCCCTATATGCACGGGCGGATCAAAGCGCGTACACAGGTGGCGATCGCTACGCAGGTAGTGACTATGTAGATAAGGGCACTATAAAAAGAGTCCAACAAAGAGCCGAAGACCTGGGTGATAGTGAAGAGCGACCCATTGGTGATACAGGCTTAAAGAACCTTAAAAAACTGGGCGAAAATATTCCTGAGACTATAGGATTGAATGCTCGTCAGGGTTTCTTTGGTGGCGATCCCGACAACTTAGATAAAGATAATGTTGTGGACAACGCTAAAAGAGCCGTAGAAGGAACCAAGCGAGCTGTGCAAGACGCCGTTGATTAATTTTTAGTACGAGCTGCAATTGCAATCAGGGCAACGTTAGGCGTTGTCCTGAGATTTCAAAATTAGACATTAAAGGTGGTTTATGAACACAATAATTCTCTTTCTGCGCCAAGTCAGTTTATCAATGGCTAAAGTGGTTCACTTACGTCAGATTTTGACTGTTTTTTTAGCCGGAGTTACTTTCTTTGTGGGTGCGGCTTTTAGCAGCAACCTGCAAGCACAAGCGGCATCAATGACGCCAGAAGCTACCCAATACCAGGTAGATAACTCGGCGGCGGGTGCAAGCAATCAGTATCAGGCAAAACCAAAGTCTGACTTGGGAGATGCCTTGGACAATGTTCGCGAAAAGCTAAATCTTGACGAACCTGTCTATGAAGGGACAAAAGTGTTTGGCGAGCAAGTTAAAGAAAAGGTTAGAGAAACACTTGACGGGACAAAGCGGACTGTAGAAGACGCCACGTCTTAGATCAATATTTGACGTTTGATAATTCCCCATCCGTGCATCTTAATGTTTTAAAGGGTTTAGCTGCTAGGGGAGCGGTTAGTAGTATCTATGCCTCTGCTGACAAGATACGGATGGGGGCATTATCAAATTTTTTAGACAACAAGAGGAAAATATATGAATGATACAACTGTCAAAAAAGTGAGTGCCGAAGTTTCACCTCATGGTGAGATGGGACAAAAGTACCTTGTCTCTGGCAAAACTGTTTCCATGCGCCTGTGGGAAAATCAGGAACCTAATGAAGGGAAAGAAGCGGCAACACGGGATTATGAAACTGTTGGCTATGTAATTAGTGGTCGCGCCGAGTTGCACCTAGAAGGACAAATGATTTTGCTGGAATCTGGAGATTCTTGGCTAGTCCCAAAGGGCGCTTCTCACAGCTACAAAATCCTAGAATCGTTCACAGCGGTTGAAGCAACCAGTCCTCCGGCTGAAGTCCACGGACGAGACAACGGTTAAGCTAATTTAAAAGTTAATTTAGGTTGACATCACGCTTTTAGGGCGAAGCATTCATTGGTTAAATTATTGAGCCAATGACGAATGCTTCGTTTTTTATTTTTAGGTATATTTCTATACATAACTAAAGTGTAAACTTTTTATTTCTCAACATATTTTAACTTTTATACCACTAAAGATTGAGGCACGAAAAACATCGGACTCGATACCTTGGAAACCAATTGACACAATAATTTAAGTGTCAAGATGTAGTCGGTTTTAGAAAAGGCATTTATTACCTTATAAACCGATAAATTTACAGAATTCAGGAAACTTTTTCAAATGTTTTATCACAAAAAAAGGATGCAGTATTTCACTGCTCCAGAACAGCCGAATGCGGTCTATGCCAAAAAGCTTCAAGAGCTGATTGGTGGCCCCTATGGCGAGATGACCGTCATGATGCAGTATCTATTTCAAGGCTGGAACTGTCGGGGCCCCGCAAAGTACAAAGACATGATGCTGGACATCGGGACTGAGGAAATCGGGCACATCGAAATCCTGGGGACGCTGATTGCCCACCTTCTGGAAAAGGCACCTGTATCAGAACAAGAAGCAGCGGCTAAAGATCCAATCGTTGAAGGGATCATGGGCGGCATGAAAGCCGAACATGTAATTATGGAGACCATGAACCCACAGCACGCCATTGTCTCCGCTGGGGGAGCGTTGCCCGCTGACAGTGCCGGATATCCCTGGAATGGTCGCTATGTCACCGCTAGCGGTAACTTGATGGCTGACTTCCTCTCCAATGTCCAAGCTGAGGCACAAGGACGATTGCAGGCAGTACGGCTGTATGAGATGTCAGATGATCCGGGAGTAAAAGATACTCTGAGTTACTTGATCGCCCGCGATACGATGCACCAAAACCAGTGGCTGGCAGCAATTGAGGAACTGAAGAGCGACGGGCTGGAGGATTTACCTGTTCCTAGTTCTTTCCCGCAGTCCCAGGAGAAGCAAGAAGCGAGCTACCAGTTCTGGAACTTGTCGGAAGGTACAGAAAGCTCGGAAGGACGTTGGGCAAAAGGGTCAAGCCCGGATGGTAAGGGGCAATTTGAGTATGTAGAGAATCCTGAACCGCAGGGAACGGAACCCAATCTCCCTCAACCGAATCCGATACTGCACGCGACACCCAAACATCGTGGCTAAGGCTTTTGGGTAGAAGACTAGCATTTTTGCAGTGAGGCGATCGCTATTAAGAGTTAACTGCTCTCAAAAGGCGATCGCCTTTTGTTTAACGACGACGTGCTTGTAGTTTGCGGTAGACATCACGAATATCAACGTTGTGGTGAGCTAGAGCCACTAGGCTGTGATAGAGCAAGTCTGCAACTTCTCCAGCGATCGCGTCTTTGTCATCATCCTTACAAGCCATCACGACTTCTGCTGACTCTTCCCCAATCTTTTTAAGAATCTTGTTGTCCCCCCCAGCCAATAGTTTGCAGGTGTAGGAGGTGTCAGTGGGGTTGTCCCGGCGATCGCAAATTACCTCGAACACCTGAGACAGGGTATCAGCCGGGGGTGGTGCCTTGGTGCCATCGACTTGGTGAAAACAGCTCCGTTCTCCTGTGTGGCAAGCAATATCACCGATTTGTTCAATGCCGATCAGTAAGGCATCGCTGTCACAGTCATAACGTAGCGATTGCACTTTCTGAATATGACCGGAGGTTGCGCCTTTATGCCACAATTCACCGCGCGAGCGACTCCAATACCAAACTTCCCCGGTAGTGAGAGTCTTTTGCAGGGATTCTTGATTCATCCAAGCCATCATCAAGACGGTGCCATCAAGATAGTCTTGCGCGATCGCAGGCACCAATCCTTGCTCGTTGTAGCGAATGTCATCAAGGGGAATGGCTTGGCTAAGGGAAGGAGTTTCAGCAAGTGACATTAGGTTTACAACGCGTTGCACAGAGTTGGGGCAGTTACCAATTTGTATGGTAAAGCACTATTGACCATCCGCACTAATTCATTTCGCTCTCCCACCTAGGAGAAGGACGAACCCAGAACGTTGTAACTGTTGTGAGGGTGGGGCTTCAAGGCGATCGCGTTTGATTTTATTAGCAAACCTTAAGCATTCTTTAACTGAATCGCTCGTAAAGATTAACCTTTACTTATGTCATTTTTGCTAAATACTTCTTTTGCCTTGACTCCTTGTAATTTTTATCAATTCGTTTAAATTTAATTCAGATTAACTCCAAGCTTCGCCTGTGTCCGTACCCCTATTTGTAGATATAGTAATTCTATCTTGTGACAGATACACCCCGCTAATTATTTAATCAATATAGTTAGCCAGGACATCTTAATATTTCTTTGCTTGCCTCGTTATCAGGTTAAATCTGCTGCTCAAAACCAGCAACATTACCACACTATTCTTATATCTCATGAATAATTCCACGAAAAAGATAGGCTATCTACTGCTTGGCTATCCTAAACTTTCAGAAACGTTTATTCTCAATGAGATTTTAGAACTAGAAAATCAAGGATTATCTTTACAGATATTTTCTCTACGCCATTCCATTGACAAAAAGATTCATCTCGACGTTAAAAAAGTAAAAGCAAAGGTTACTTACATCCCTTCATTACACCCAAAGTTTATATTTAAAGACGCGGCTCGTTTACTATGGGCACATCTGAAACTCTTTTTGCAAAATCCCAAGCGCTATATTAATACTTTCCGGTTTCACCGATCTCGATCAGAAATCAAAAGTATCCACGCCAATGACTTTTTACAAGCTGGATATCTTGCACTAGACCTAAAAAAAGCAGGAATATCCCACCTCCACGCTCACTTTGCGGATATACCTGCTTCTTTAGCAGAAGTTGCCTATCGTTTTTGTGAGATTCCTTATAGCTTCACTGCCCACGCAAAAGACATCTATCTCTCTCCACCAGAGACTCTCGCACGGCGTATTAATGAAGCAAAATTTGTCTTGACTTGTACAAAATATAACCAGAAATATTTACAAGACATCTCCGGAAATAGTTCCTCAGTACATCTAGCTTATCATGGTTTAAATTTGAACCGTTTTCAACCAAGTCTAATGACAGAACCGGTAAAAAATGAAATGCCTTTAATTCTTAGCATTGGGAGATTTTGTGAGAAAAAAGGATTTCCCGATTTACTTAAAGCCTGTCATTTGCTAAAACAAAACGGTCATCAATTTCAGTGCGAAATTGTAGGCTATGGTTCTTTGCAAGACCAAATTGAACAGCTTATTACAAAATTTGGCTTAGATGATGTGGTGACGCTGGTGGGACAATTAACTCAGGATGAGTTAGTTGAGCTGTATCGCCAAGCGGATATTTTTGTGCTTGCCTGTCGAGTGGCGGAAGATGGCGATCGCGATGGCATTCCTAATGTTTTGATAGAAGCGATGGCAATGAAAACACCTGTCATTTCTACAAATATCTCCGCCATTGCTGAACTGATCGATCACCGCGTGACGGGTATTTTGGTACCGCAGAAAAATCCTCAGGCTTTAGCCAAAGAACTCGAAACCTTAATTACCCAGCCAGAATTGTTGCAGCAACTCCAGCAGGCAGGACGAGCTAAGGTCAGACAAATGTTTTCGACAACGAGAAATGTTAAGCAAGTGAAAGATCTGCTTCTAGAAGCCTTAGATGAATCAGCGCCAGCAAAAGTCGGAACTCCTCCACAAGAAGTGTCCGCCACCGCAACGAGACGCTCAAAGCCCATCAGCCGCTAAAGTCATTACCATCATTGGTTTCAGGGTGCATCTAATTGTGGTGTGTGCGATCGCTGGCACCAATCCTTGCTCGTTGTAGCGAATGTCATCAAGGGGAATGGCTTGGGTAAGGGAATGAGATTCAGCAAATGACATTTTGATTAGATTTAGGGAATTACATACCAACCCGAAGTCCGTTTCACCACTTGGGCTAGTTTGGCTACAAACCTACTTCTTTCTTCTCAATACCTGTTGCAACAGCAGTAGGTATAAGCCAGGTTTAGCATCGGTTCATTGTACCTTCTTTTAAAGAGACTTCTAATTGGTGACGTGTAAACGCTGACAGTGACTAGGGTTCAGCGATACCATGTCCTCATCGTCAACGCTTAAATGATTCAATCTCTGCAACCAAATTTGAGTGCAACCCAAGCTGCTATACAATCTTGCTGGATCGTCTATGGGTTCTGCCAAGCATGGACGAGGTATCCAGGGGGAAAAAGATGAAAACTGAGGGATCAGAGGTTTTTGTTTTTCCGGCATCGTTTGCCCAGCAGCGGCTATGGTTTCTCGACCAGTTGTTTCCAGGCAATACTTTCTACAATGTGTCCGCCGCCCTTCGCCTGACAGGTGTGCTCAACGCGGCGGCGCTGGAGGAGACGTTCAACGAAATTGTGCGTCGCCATGAAGCTTTGCGTACCACGTTTAGGATGCTTGAGGGGGAACCTGTCCAAGTCATCGCCCCGACTTTAACCCTACCCCTGTCAGTGGTAGATTTGCGGAGTGCCTCAGCAATTGAACAGGAAGCTGAAACTCGACGGCTGGCTATCGAGGAGCGATCGCGTCCTTTCGATTTGTCTCAGGAACCGTTACTACGAGTGATGCTGCTACAGCTAGCCGCTTCAGAACAGGTAATCTTGCTGAATCTGCACCACATTGTCTGCGATGGTTGGTCTATTGGCGTACTCATTCAGGAACTAGGAGCGCTGTACACCGCCTTTGCCAATAATAAGCGATCGCCTTTAGCGGAACTACCTATCCAATATGCCGACTTTGCCCACTGGCAACGCCAATGGCTACAGGGTGAGGTTTTAGAGGATCACTTAGGGTACTGGAAGCAGCAACTAGAAAATCTCCCCCGGCTGGATTTACCCACTGACCGACCTCACCCAGCGACTCCCACCTACCGAGGGACGACGCAATTTCTAGAGTTGCCGAAAAGCCTAAGCCAGCGACTAGAAGCACTCTCGCAGCGCCAAGGGGTGACTCTGTTCATGACCCTCCTAGCGGCATTCCAAACATTACTCTACCGCTACACACAGCAGACAGATATTGTCGTGGGTTTACCCATTGCCAATCGCAACCGCCGGGAAATAGAGGGGTTAATTGGCTTTTTTGTCAATAGCCTGGTGCTGCGTACCAACTTATCAGGCAATCCCCCATTTCTGGAACTGCTGGGCAGAGTCCGGGAGGTAGCGCTAGAAGCTTATGCCCATCAGGACTTACCCTTTGAGAAGCTGGTAGAGGAACTGCATCCAGAACGCACTCTCAGCCACCACCCCTTATTCCAGGTGGCGTTCAGCCTCCAAAACACGCCAATTGAGGCACTAAAATTGCCTGGGCTTACCCTGTCGCAGATGGACGTTGACAACCCTAGTGCCAAGCTTGATCTAGAGTTCCACTTGTGGGAATCGCCGGAAGGTCTTAGAGGACAGGTAGTATACAGCAGCGATTTATTTGATGAGGCTACCATTACCCGGATGCTGGGACATTACAACACCCTGCTGCAAGGTATTGTCACTAGTCCAGAGCAGTGCATCGGTGAATTGCCGCTGTTAACAGTAAGGGAACAGCATCAACTACTAGTGGAGTGGAATCACACCCGCCGAGATTACCCCCAGGAGCAGTGCTTTCATCAGTTGTTTGCAGCCCAGGTAGAGCAGACACCTGAGGCGATCGCTTTAGTCTTTGAAGACAAACAACTCACCTATTCCCAACTGAATATCCGAGCCAACCAACTCGCTCATTACTTGCAAAAACTTGGGGTAGTTCCCGAAGTTCTCGTCGGTATCTGCCTAGATCGTTCTGTGGAAATGATTGTAGGACTGTTGGGCATCCTCAAAGCGGGTGGAGGATATTTGCCCTTAGATCCTACCTATCCCCAAGAACGCCTTAACTTTATGTTGGAGGACGCTCAAGTATCCATCTTGCTAACTGATTCCCTGAATGCTGCACTTTTTCAAGGTTGGGGAGATCTCCAACAGGGAGGGACTATAGTTTGCTTGGACAAAGACGCGGAGATGATCGGTTCTACTCTTCGAGAACCCTTTTTGCGGGGCATAACTGCGATCGCTCAACCCAATCAGCAGAACCCCACCAGCCGCGTCACCGCCGATAACCTAGCCTATGTCATCTACACCTCTGGCTCCACAGGAAAACCGAAAGGCGTTCAGATTCAGCATCGAGGGTTGTGCAACTTAGCAAAAGCCCAAATTGAAATCTTCAACCTCAGCCCTGGTAAGCGCGTTCTGCAATTCGCCTCCTTAAGTTTTGATGCCTCAATCTTCGAGATCGTCATGGCACTTTTGACAGGAGCAACACTCTATTTAGCCAAAAAAGCATCCCTTCTGCCCGGACAATCCCTGATCGAGCTGTTGCGGGACAAGGCAATTACCCATGTGACGCTCCCGCCTGCTGTACTCACAGTTTTACCAACAGCCGAACTTCCTGCACTACAGACCATTATCGCCGCCGGAGAATCCTGTTCCCCAGACATAGTAAGGCGTTGGGCAGCTAATCGTCAGTTTTTCAACGCCTACGGGCCAACTGAAGCAACTATCTGGTCAATGGTTGCAGAAATCCCAGAGAACAGCACTAAGCCAGTCATTGGTCACCCTATTGCTAACACGCAAGTCTATATATTAGATGCCCAGCTACAGCCTGTACCGATTGGAATTAGGGGCGAATTGTACATTGGCGGCGATGGACTAGCGCGAGGTTATCTCAACCGCCCGGAGTTAACGGCTGAACGCTTTATTCCTAATCCTTTGAGAAAGGCAGAAGTCAAAGGTCAACCGGATGAAGCAGAAAATTTACTTCAGACTTCCTGGAATACGCCCCCCTGGGAGCTAAGACTTGATTCTGCAAACCGTCTTTATAAGACGGGTGACTTGGCTCGTTATCGACCAGATGGCAATATCGAGTTTTTAGGTCGCATGGACGATCAAGTCAAGATTCGCGGCTTCCGCATTGAGTTGGGAGAGATTGAAGCAGTGCTGAGTCAGCATTTGGCAGTGCGGGAGACGGCGATCGTTGCTAGAGAAGACGTACCTGGTACTCAGCGCTTAGTGGCTTATGTGGTTCCCTCCCAGGAGACATCATTAATGCTAGGAACGCCAGGATTTGCCCCTGCACTGCGACAATTTTTAAAAGAGAAGCTCCCTGAGTACATGGTGCCCTCAGCTTTTGTGGTATTGGAGTCGCTACCGCTAACCCCTAATGGCAAAGTAGACCGTCGTGCTTTACCTGCACCTGACTGGCTTCAGCAACCGAGGGAAAAAGTTTTTATTGCTCCTCGGACTCCCACACAGTTAACATTGGCAAAAATTTGGGCGGAAGTCCTTCACCTAGAGCGGGTGGGGATTGATGACAACTTCTTCGACTTGGGAGGAGATTCACTGCTGGCTGTACGCTTGGTGGAGCAAATACACCAGCAGTTTCAGCAGGAGTTGCCACTGTCTACGCTGTTCTTGAATCCCACGGTTGCAGCCTTAGCTAGCACTCTCAGCTCAGAAACCGATCTGCCTTGGTCGCCATTAGTTCCTATTCAGCCTGCTGGTTCAAATCTACCTTTTTTCTGCGTCCATCCCATCTTTGGGGTTGTCTTTCCCTATTATGAATTGGCGGCTCATTTGGGGGCAGACCAACCTTTTTACGGGTTGCAACCCCTCGGCATTGATGGAAAACACCCTCCCTTAAACCGTGTCGAGGATATGGCGGCTTACTACATTAAGGCATTGCGGGCAGTGCAGCCGGAGGGGCCCTACTCTCTTGGGGGGTGGTCTTTTGGGGGTTTGGTTGCTTTTGAGATGGCGCAACAATTGCAAAGGCAAGGGCAGCAAGTGGCTCTACTAGCTGTGCTTGATACTCTGGCACCCGTCTCTGGGAATAAACCTTCTTTGTGGGCGGGTTGCAAGTTTTTGATCACTACAGTGGGGCAGTCTATATGGCCTTTTGTCCTAGATTATTTTTATCTATTGACTACTCCTAATCAGCCTCAAAGCGATGCGGCTCAAGGGGATCGGTTTGGCTGGCGCAATGCCTTTGGTTTTCCCCTATTCCGGCGCGTTTTTCAACGGATGGGAATTAATCGCTCATGGCAGTCCCTCTGGGGACGGGCGGCTTTATCTAGCCTCATTCCTCAATCACAAAAACGGCAGATATTACGCGAACGTTCCATTCGCCCGCTGTTTCCTGTTTTTCAGGCTAATAGCCAAGCAACTCTCAGCTATGTGCCGCAAATTTATCAGGGCAAAATTACTCTCCTGAGGGCAACCACTCAGGTGAGCGGGACTGATGGCGACCCAACTCTGGGATGGAGTCAGCTAACGATGAAGGAGGTAGACGTTCATCTGGTTGCTGGTAATCACCTGACTATTTTGAAGAAACCCCATGTTCAGGTGCTTGGCGAACAGTTGAGGCGATGTCTGGAGAAGGGAACTAATACTAGGGCAAACACATCTTATTGAGCCAAAACCTTAGCGAGATAGGCATTGTTCCAACTTGCCTTCGACGTGCGACCAATATGTGTAAGTTTAGAGATATTCTCTAAATAATAACCTGGAAGCGAGTCAACGTTTGCCGCACTTTCACTGTTAGAGGTAGCAAGAACGATACGCTTAGGTTGCAAGAAAGATTTATGGTTTCAGTTTTGTGGATAAAGAGAGACTGTCAACGATGTTTTACAAGCTTTGCAGATATAGTGAAATTTTAGGTATGTGTTTATTTCTTTAGTTTATTAAACAAGTATTCTTGAAAAATATGGTGATTGACGATAAAACAAAATATAAGTTTCCAACATTTCAAGCGATATATTTTCCTTGGAATTAAATAAAAAACCTAACTCATCTTGAATTTCCTTTGCTTTAGAGTTTGGCAAACGCGAATCAATGTGCAATCGTTCCTTAATTGTTAAATCCGGTACGTTGATTCGTCGCGGCTCTTTCCAATCTATATTACTAAGTTCCCATTTATCTATATTTGTTTGATTAAGAAATTCTTGATTTTTAGCGCTCTCAAGTAGGATGCCTGTCACTGTAAGCATTTGTTGTCCATCTGCATATGAAAAAGCACTTAGAGGTTGAAAATAAATATCAGATTTTCCTACCATTGCTAAGTTAGCCGCATACTTTAGAACAAGACAAAGTGCCTCTGGAAACCTCTTTTCTGTCATCATGTTTGCTGTTACATCAGCCAAAGGAAAAATATCTCCTAACATTGTGTTCAATTTATTGATTCTCGAAGCTTGCAGCTCAAAGGAATTCATTCCTTTATGAGATGCAACATAAGAGGCTGGATGAGAATTGACAGTTATTTTAATAATATCGAGTGGCTCTAGCTTGTTAATAGTAGCCTGGAATTCCTCAATCTGCTTTCGTAGGTCAGATGGTCTAACGTAATCTAGCCAAATGATAGTTGGATCTGTTCTTTGAAATTCGTTTATAAAGTCGTCGCTAGATTGCTGAATACAATCAATACAGTTGTGAGGCTGGTTAAATTTCTGCCTATTGTAGACTTCTGTATCTTCTTCTATAGAGATCATATTGCCTATTCCAAATCGAGAATGAATATATTTGAAGTCCTCCAAAGAATGCCCACCAAAGCCTATATATTTGTAATGAAAAACATCACAATCTGAATACTTATCTATTTTTGATAGTAACTCCAAAAATGCATACCTATCAATTGCTTTGTTAGGTCGTAAATGATAAGGAATTGATGCCCCACTCATTGTCTAGCCTCTCTCAAGATTTTTTCAAAGCATTCATTACCAACCTCTGAAGGTTCACGCTCAGAGTCTTCAAATAAGTACTCAGCAACTATTGCGATCTCTTTTTCATGTCTGGAAAATTTTATACTTTTTGTATTGGATTTACTATTTTGGATTTGTGGCATAGGTAGAGAAGGAACATACTTTCTTTCATGACTTCTATGTCTAACTTTTATCCACTCTTGACTTGGAATCTCTTGAAAAAGTTTATTGGGGTCAACAAGCTGGGCTTTCTCTACTCTTGCCTTTTCTTCAACAATATTTGTTTTCCACTTGTTAGTATACGACGTAAATAATTTAAGCCCTTCTCGCATAAAGTCCTTGACATACAAATAGATATCAGAGGATGAATCTATACCTCTTTTAGTAGTCGTAATTGGCAATTTTCTCGCCTCTTTACTGCGAAAGTATACAACCCCTGAAATTGCAATAAATTGAGGATGATAACTAGGAACTTTCTCCTCTCCCCAGCCAGTCAAACGAGTTTTATCGCAATAGAGTACGACACGATCATTGCAGACAATAGTCCAACCTGCTGCTTCACTACTTCTCCTATTACCTACCATCTCATCATTCACTTCCTCTTCACTAGCCGTAGCTCTATAAAAACCAATTGCCAGTTTAATTTCAACTCCATCTTTATCTAATTCATAAAGGTAGGGAGCAATAGTACTTGATTTGTCCATCTGCTCAACACCATCCCAGAGAAGATCTAAAGGCTTGGGAGTAACTTTTACTTCATTGATCCAGACTGTGAAACCTTTGTGAAGGATATAACTGTAATGATGAGAAATTTTATGTACGAGAGAATTACTTAGCGTAGATTGCTGTGAAGAAAATGCCTTAATAATACTAGGATGTAAATCAGATATTTTGATTAACGTCCCATTGTGATTTAAAGTAGATTCAATTAGTTTAAATGGCAAGTTCCAATCCTTATCATTAGTTAACCATTCAGGATGAATAGTAACTTTAAAAGAATCAGTGTTTGTTTGCGATGTTACTTCGCTTGAGCCTCCCATTTTGAAGATTGCTCTTTTCATTCCAATGCCATAAGTCCCGATCGTATAAACGTCATTATCGACATTATTATTAGGTCTTCCCATCCTAAAAGCATAGCTTCTAGCCACCTCTAGTGGTATACCACCGCAATTATCCTCAATTATGAAACTTTCGTTTGAGAAGGTTAGTTTTGCCCAAAAATTTTTATACGGCTTCTCGGAAGGATGATTATCTTTAATAGTTCGTTGTATTCCATCAATACAATTATCTAAAAGATCAAGAATTGCATCTTCAAGTTCAATGTCGCGAGTAAGCATCTCTACAAAAAAGCTTTTTGTAGGTGATGCGTTTAGTTCATCTGGTCGCTTTCGCTCGTTAGGTAACGTCATGTCTAATCCTTCACTGATTTTTATTCAGTAATTGAAAAACTACCTCAATTCCACTAGAGACGAGATCAGCTCTTCCAATCGAACTCAGAGGGTTTACTTACGATTGTGATTAAACCGGACTTGGTTGGATGCTTGAACTGGCGATGACTGCCCCTAGTTCTTGCCAGATTATCAGCCATCCTGTTCTATTAGCTTAATCACGTCCCTAACTTTCATGCTGAGCCTCTAGCACCATTGCACCCTTTTATCCTGCCAAAATGTGATCGCGTCCCTAACGTACTTGACAAAAGCAGCAATTTGTGAGATTAGGATGGAGTGCAGGCGATCGCATCTTCCAAGTTAGACTCCACGAGAAAAGAGCGATCGCCTTGAATCTGCTGCCGCCGTTTACCATACGCTTAAGGTTCTTAACCTATACCTATAGATCCGTTTATAGTGATCTACAAGAAATATTTATGAATAAATGTTTACAAAGTTTAATAAGATAATCACATAGACAAATAAGTATTTTTTCCTAATGCCATGATAGCGGCTCAATTTCCCTGGCTTAGCGCGATTGTCCTGCTCCCACTCGTTGCTGCACTGCTGATCCCTTTTCTGCCGGACAAAGACGGCAAGCGCGTGCGCTGGTATGCACTCGGCGTGGGGGTCGCAGACTTTGTATTGATGTGCTACGTCTTTTGGAAGCATTACGATCCAACGAGCGCTACTTTTCAACTTGTAGAGAAATATACCTGGCTGCCTCAGTTAGGCTTGAACTGGGCAGTTTCCCTCGATGGAGTTTCAGCCCCGCTTGTGCTTCTGGCAGGATTAGTGACAACACTCTCCATGTTTGCGGCGTGGCAAGTCAATCTCAAACCCCACCTGTTCTATTTCCTGATGCTGGTGCTGTATTCCGCACAGGTAGGGGTATTCGTCGCCCAAGACGTGCTGCTGCTGTTCATTATGTGGGAAGTAGAACTAATTCCCGTCTACCTACTCGTTTCGATTTGGGGTGGACAGAAGCGTCAGTACGCCGCGATGAAGTTCTTACTATATACCGCCGCCGCTTCTATTTTTATTTTGGTCGCTGGTCTGGGAATGGCATTCTACGGCGACAATCTGACCTTCGATATGGTCGAACTCGGCTTAAAGGATTACCCCCTTACTTTAGAACTGCTGCTTTATGCAGGATTGCTAATTGCCTTTGGTGTCAAACTAGCGGTTTTCCCCTTGCACACCTGGCTACCGGATGCACACGGCGAGGCATCTTCTCCCGTATCGATGGTATTGGCAGGTGTACTGCTGAAGATGGGCGGATACGGGTTGATTCGCCTCAATTTAGGACTTCTTTCTGATGCACACGTTTACTTTGCACCTGTATTAGCGATTCTAGGCGTTGTCAATATTATCTACGGTGCGTTTAACTCTTTTGCCCAGACGAATATGAAGCGTCGCCTCGCCTATTCCTCGGTTTCTCACATGGGATTTGTCCTATTGGGGATTGCGTCCTTTACCGACTTGGGAGTCAACGGCGCAATGCTGCAAATGATTTCTCACGGTTTGATTGCCTCATTACTATTCTTTTTAGCTGGAGTGACTTACGACCGCACTCACACGATGTCCATGAAAGAAATGGGCGGAATTGCTCAGGCAATGCCGACTGTGTTTGCCCTGTTTACAATGGGTGTGATGGCATCGTTGGCGCTGCCGGGAATGAGTGGCTTTGCTAGCGAACTGTCGGTTTTCATCGGTGTAACGACAAGCGATATCTACAGCTCAACTTTCCGCACCGTGACCGTCTTTCTAGCCGCCGTGGGTGTCATTCTGACCCCGATTTATCTACTTTCGATGCTGCGACAGGTATTTTACAATTCTGGTGAAGTCCCTACCTGCGACATTGCACCTACCTGCGATATTACGGATACAGATTTGCAGAATCAGGGAAATCAGGAGCCGGTTTGCTTTGGTACAAACTGTAGCTTGCCGATAGATGCAGCATTTGTCGATGCCAGACCTCGTGAAGTGTTTATTGCCGCTTGCTTTCTGGTGTTGATTATCGGTCTTGGCGTATACCCGAATATGGGTATGCAAATGTACGATGCAAAAACTGTTGCAGTCAATGCTCAGGTTCGCCAATCTTATACCCAAATCGCAGCCATGAATCCCCAGATTTATGCGGGAGGATTCTCAGTTCCTAAGGTTGCTGAGTCGGAAGTAACGCCCGTTTTGGGAATGGTAGAGCCTTATTCCAGGTAAGCGCCGCATGAGTAATCAATCCTTTGGTAGCCGGCTGTAGAGGCATTTTGCTCCTACCGAGAGGGTTATCAGCTACCAAAGTGATTTTTTGGCTGCGCTTATCGGCTCAATTGCGATCGCCTTTACCTCTGTAGTTCGTTAAACGCTGATTCTCTCAGGGGCTTAATTGGCAGCCCAATTTTTACTTATACCTTCACTAATTTGTTATCAGTAACTATTGTCAGTGACAAATAATTAGTTAATGTACAGCAGTTTGTCGCCGTACAGTAGTAGTAATCTCTGTGTCTAAAATCGGTGGAAGGCGATCGCATCCAACAATTACAGCAGCAGATTCAGACATGGCAAGCGATGCGGTCAAAGTTGGGAGGGAATGAATGAGCGATCGCTTCTCCTTCTGCCGAGTTGCCCTGTCATCGGATGGAGTTGCAATTTCAGTCAATGGTAGGGTGTGAAAAGCCTCAATTGAGGTTGCTGTCGAAGTGTCCCAGGATTGGGGCGAGGTTTAAGATCCCGAAAGCTTTTTGAGTAAGGTGTTTTTCTTGATAACGGCTAAAATCAGCGGCGGCAGATAACCTTTGCCGTAACACCGATCCTCGAACCAGCCGTCCGTTGTATTGTGTTGTTAGGTAGCTCATACAGTTGATTGCTGCTCAATATCACTCGACAACTTCTCCAAAAACTTAGCAGATTGCTCAAGCAAGTCGCAGAAGACTCTTTGTAGCTCTTTTTCCGATAGCTGAAGCCTCTTGACCAGTTTTGAATAATTACTACCTTTTAGGTGAGCAACACCAGACGAACGAATATTTTGAATATCTCGAAGCAGAGCTAATCCCTCCTGGCAATCAACAAAATTCTTCTCCTCAAGGAAAACAGCAAATTTTGCTATACCTCTTGGAGGATCAGGAATAGATGAAATATTTTTTCCAATTTCGTTCTCATTCAAAGCATCTATGAGAACTTTAGCTAGTGTGAGAATTTGCAAGTCGAATTCTGATTGACTATTATTCAGTGGAACCCGAAGATTTTGGAAGAAATGAGAATCTTCAGATGAGAGTTCGCGAAATAAAGACCAACCATACTTAGCTTTCCATTTTTGATTTAATTGCTTATATCTTTGCTTAAAATTTAAATCTTTCCCTTGAGGATCAAAAGGTACACCAAGAAAATCTCGCATATACTTTGTCGTACTTAGTGACCCTTTTGGAGTGATATTAAAAACTTTCCAGTATGCTCGCTCTTTAGCGGGAAGATCGCGACCTAAATCGCCTAGATAGACTATAACCACATTTTCATGGTTGTTATCCATGCGAAGTCCCCAGCTCACACCACATCTTAGATACGAATCTTCCACTGAAAAACGCTCAGGGTCGTTATAGTATTTTTGAAGCACATCACGCTTGAAATAAACTGGTGTGAGATAGTGGGGTGCATCAGGATTCGCGCCAAAATTATTAGCTAATTTATTCCCATTGCAGGTGAAAGTAATAGGATCACCATCAGGAGTTTCACCTATCTGGAATTCCTCATATATTTCCGTTTCATCTTCACTATAAGGCCAAACTCCACTTTTCGACTTAGGGTATGGAAGAAGCAACTTCTTGCCATGAAGATACGATACAGTGCTGTAGTTACTATAACTAGATGTTTCAGTTACTCCAAATTGATAAATTGTCTGCTCATCGTTATATTCACCTCTTCGTTGGTCTTCTGGCACAGTAGAAATATCTAGGTTAGAGTAACGAATATAATCAAAAAGTAATGCAAGATGTGCATTTTTAATGGCAATAAATTGCCGAATTTGCTTTAGACGAATCAAGATTGTCTCGTTTTGAAAGCGAATAATAGTTTCTTCTTCTCCAGATTCATCAAATTTCAAAAACTCATTTTTCCTTGGCTCATGGTAAAGGTTATGAAAAAATCGAAATTCTTCAGATATTTCAGGATGGCTTTCCCTAAACCCAACATAATCTCGAATAAATACTAGGGGTTCTGCATCTGCAATACCAAACCTACTGTACTCAACGGTACCATTTCCAAATCTGACACAACCTGGAAATCCGCTGCTGATATCTACTTCCCAATTTGTAGTTTGTAGGGCTTCAGGAACACATTCGTTAGGAATTAATCCGGAGTAAAAAAATTTAGTATCTTGTACATTTTGAGAGTAATGATAAACTTTTATCCAGGTCTCATCGCCAAGACGATCCTTAATGTATTCACGTTCCTGAGCAAATAGCGCGTGTGATAGCTCTCTTGATTCTTCTGTCATTCAGATATAGCTCAATCGGCTTTTCCTGCGTCCTTAGAGTTCCTTAAGTGACTGTAATTTTGAAAAATGGACACAACTGGACTCGAACCAGTGACCCCCACGATGTCAACGTGGTGCTCTAACCAACTGAGCTATGCGTCCGTAACGGTCTACAAATATAACAGGTTTCTTGCTAAAAGTGCAAGCTTTAAAGCGCGATCGCTTTTTCTCTCATTTCTGCCCCAGCAAAAAAAGGCCATCGGCATTTTAGAGGTAACTGTGTCTGCTAAAATATCGGGGTTGTTCAGCTTGATGATAAGCGTCTTTGAGTCAATCAGTAGACATCTCCAATATCGACGTATTGGCGCAAGAACTCGCCACAATTCAGCAAACGAGTTCTAAGCGAATTGCCCTTTTGGGATCGCGCCATGTTCCGATTACTCATCAGCATCTGATCGAGATGATGAGCTATGCCTTAGTTTTAGGTGGTAATCGTCTTCTTACATCTGGTGCAACTGGCACCAATTCTGCCGCCATCCGGGGAGCCATGCGGGCAGATCCTAGCTTGCTGACGGTGATTTTGCCCCAGAGTCTGGAACGCCAGCCTAGAGAATCGCGAGAGCAATTACAGCAGGTGATACATCTGGTGGAAAAGCCGGAAAACGACAATCTCTCCTTAGCAGAAGCAAGTGCTCTGTGCAACCAAGAGATTGTATCTCGCTGCCAACAATTAATTTGTTTTGCGTTTCACGACAGCCATACACTGCTCAAAAGCTGCGAGGACGCAGAAGACCAACGCAAGGTGGTGACACTGTTCTACTTCGACTAGGCGAGAAATTTGTCAGCGATCGCAATTTTGCTTAACTCTATTGCTATTGCTGTCTCGCTTTATCTGCCCTTCCTCGTCGTGGGCTAAGTCTCTATGAGTGTGGGTGAGGAGTTGGGTAGGTAAAACTTATTTAAAGCGTCTACGACCTTTGTAGTAGCAGCATTGATGGCGTCGATGACGAATCCCGATGCTGCACTAGCCACCGAAGTGGCGATCGCTTTGCCTTGTCTGCTGATACTGCTATATTTTCCCCATTTCCCTGAGGCGATCGCTCAAGTTTGGCATCAGTTCTTGGGGTCGCGCGATCGCAATTTTCTACAGTCTAATAATCACAACATTACCCTGGAGTCGCTTTAGCACTGTCTTGAACTATTGCCCCACAGATGGTAATAAATTGTCATGCGTTCTAGTGTAGTCCGTTGGCGATGATGACTTAAAACGAAGGTCACTGACTTGAGTGGACAATGGTTGTTTTTGAGAAAAACCCAGCTTGGGGGGCTTCCCCCCAATCCCCCCACTGGGGGATGAGTGCCTCCCCCAGACCCCCTGCACAAGGTTTGATCGGTTGTGATGAATGTTTTTGAGTTAGTACTATTCGACTTAAAATGAGCGGCACGCAATTGATCAAATCGGCTATTTATCGAGTAATACTAAGCACTGTCCTTTAAAATTCCTAAATTAATTATGGCTTCAACATACTCCTTTGATGTCGTTAGCGACTTCGATCACCAAGAGCTAGTTAACACTGTCGATCAAGTTGTACGGGAAATCAAAAGCCGCTATGACCTCAAAGATACTCAGACCACTCTAGAGTTGGGGGAAGACACGATTACCCTCAACACAGATAGCGAGTTCACTTTAGAGTCAGTTCACGACATCCTTCGCACCAAAGCCGCCAAGCGCAACCTCTCCCTGAAAATTTTTGACTACGGCAAAATCGAATCGGCTAGCGGTAATCGGGTTCGCCAGGAAATTAAGCTGGTTAAAGGCATTAGTCAAGAACTGGGCAAAAAACTTTCTAAGTTGATTCGCGATGAATTTAAGAAAGTACAAGCCTCCATTCAAGGAGATACTGTCCGGGTTTCCAGCAAATCCAGAGATGATTTACAACTAATCATCTCTCGACTAAAGCAGGAAGATTTGCCCGTTGATTTGCAGTTTACAAACTATCGCTAATGGGTTGCTAAGTGGACTCCCCAGAAATAAAGAAGATTGACCGCCAGCGAGAGCATCAAGCTAACGAGCGTACCTTTTTAGCCTGGTTGCGTACCTCAATTGCCTTGATTGGTTTCGGATTTGCGATCGCCCGCTTTGGTCTATTTCTACGGGAATTGCAATCCACCGTTACCGCCAATCCAGGTACTGTAACAACCCCTGCTTCCTTCCTGCGTTCTCAGACGGTGGGGATTGGTCTGGTTGTTGTCGGCATTACGATCATTATCTTTGCCGTGTGGCGCTATAACCAAGTCTTTTGGCAAATTGAACGCGCCGCCTACCGTCCTTCACGGCTGCTTGTGTGGGTAACGGCGGGAGTTGTTTTAGTTTTGGGGGTTCTTAGCATTCCTCTGGTGCTGTGGCGACCCTTGCCTCCTGCGGCTCCGTCCTCCTCAACGAGCCGCCGAATGAATACCGTTTCCCCTCCTTCTTCATTGCCCCTCGTCCGCAGCTTCTTGGAGTTAGCTGTTAAACATAGCGATCGCAACCAACTGAATTAAAGATGGCGTTATTGGTATGCAGTTTAGCGATCGCCTTGACATCTTTTAGACCTACAGGGCTTGTGCAGATAGTCGCAGCACACACCAATTCTCTAGTAGGGGCATGGGCATAGTCCATGCCCTTATAGTTTACCGACTGAAATTAGAGACTCGACATCACTTCCCGTGCCGCTTCTAATGTGCGGTCAATATCCTCATCAGTATGCGCCAACGACGTAAAGCCAGCCTCAAACTGCGAAGGTGCTAGATAAACTCCCCGCTCCAACATGCCGCGATGGAATTGACTAAACTTCGCTAAATCTGACTTCTTGGCATCCTCATAGTTGTGAACAGGTTCTCCGGTAAAGAACAAGCCAAACATGGCGCTAATTTGACCGCCATAAGCCGCGTGACCTGTTTCCTGGGCAATTTGCAGCAAGCCATCAGCAAGCTTTTTGGTAATCCGATTTAGTTGATCGTAAGTGCCAGGTTTTTGCAGCAATTCCAGGGTTTTAATTCCTGCGGTCATCGCTAGAGGATTACCTGAAAGTGTACCCGCCTGATACATCGGCCCGGCGGGAGCAACCATAGACATAATGTCTTTACGTCCGCCATAAGCACCAACTGGCAAGCCGCCACCGATGACTTTACCTAGGGTTGTCAAGTCCGGGGTGACACCAAATTTTTCTTGAGCGCCACCGTAGGCAATCCGGAACCCTGTCATCACTTCATCAAACACGAGTAACGCCCGATGCTCTTGAGTCAGCATCCGCAACCCTTCCAGGAAGCCCGCATCTGGAGGAATAAACCCAGCATTGCCGACAACTGGCTCTAAAATCACCCCAGCAATTTGATTGGGGTTATTAGCAAACAGCGCTTTAACGGCTTCTAGGTCGTTGTAGGGAGCTGTTAAGGTGTTGTTGGTTGTTGTCTTGGGGACACCAGGAGAGTCAGGTAGCCCCAGCGTCGCCACTCCTGAACCTGCTTTGACCAGGAACATGTCGGCATGACCGTGGTAGCAGCCCTCAAATTTAATAATCTTGTCGCGTCCGGTAAAGGCACGCATCAAACGCAGGACGGACATGCAAGCTTCTGTACCAGAGTTGACAAAGCGCACCATTTCAACGCTAGGAACGCCATCAATCACCATTTCTGCCAGCACATTTTCCAACACGGAGGGAGCGCCAAAGCTGGTACCTTTTTCTAAGGCGTCGTGCAATGCTGCAATGACTTCAGGATGGGCATGACCGCAAATCGCTGGCCCCCAGGAGCCGACGTAATCAATGTATTGGTTGCCATCGACATCCCAGACATAGGCTCCTTTGACACGGTCAAAGACAATCGGTTGCCCTCCTACTGATTTAAACGCTCGGACTGGGGAGCTGACTCCTCCAGGCATCAGCTTCTGAGCAGCCGCGAAAATTTCTTCTGATTGGGTTGTTTTAAAAGAGGCGGTGGAAATCAATACGTTCTCCTTGATTGAATATTTAACGGCAAGCAAGTGGTGAAAGAAATCACCGCGTCCGAAAGTCTTCACAGTACTTGCTTCGACTTCCATGCTAAATGTCAGCCGTGACTAAAGGCGAATGCGCCATCAATTATCCTATCTCTAGCGATCGCGAATCGAGATTGTACACAAAAAATTCAGATTGAACCTATTGACAGTTTGACACTCAGCGCTATAAAGACGCTGATGCTTGGATCATAGATCCATCGGGTTGCCTGTGCCTGCTGCTATTTTTTAGCCGCGTCGAACTGGCGATCGCTAGAGAAAAGTTCTTCCTACAGATCAGGAGATGAGGATAACCGCCAACCTCACCCAACCTTCAATACTTCAACTGTGTTAACTTAAAAAAGTTGTCTAAAATTCGCACATCCAGGGTTTCGGGTGTTTCCTCATTACTGATGGAAATCCGCCTGGGTGGAGGATAAACCCGAATCAGGAGTTAAATCATGGCAGTCATTTCTTTGGCTCAAATGCTGGAGTCAGGGGTTCACTTTGGTCATCAGACCCGTCGCTGGAACCCCAAGATGGACACGTATATTTATACCGCTCGTAATGGCGTGCATATCATTGACTTGGTGCAAACTGCCCAGTTGATGGAAGATGCCTACAACTACATGCGGACAGCATCAGAGCAAGGCAAAAAGGTACTTTTTGTGGGCACAAAGCGGCAAGCCGCCGGAATCATTGCTCAAGAAGCTGCCCGTTGTGGGTCGTACTACGTTAACCAGCGCTGGTTGGGCGGAATGCTCACCAACTGGGAAACCATCAAAACGCGGGTAGAACGCCTCAAAGATCTAGAGCGTCGCGAAACCAGTGGAGCCCTCGATCTCTTGCCGAAAAAAGAAGCGGCGATGCTACGTCGGGAGTTGAGCAAGCTTCAGAAGTACTTAGGCGGCATCAAACTGATGCGTAAAATCCCCGACATTGTGGTGATCGTAGACCAACGGCGGGAATACAACGCCATTCTTGAGTGCGAGAAACTCGCGATCCCCATCGTGTCAATGTTGGATACCAACTGTGATCCAGATGTAGTTGATATTCCCATCCCAGCTAATGACGATGCAATCCGGTCGATTAAGCTGATAGTGGGTAAATTGGCAGATGCCATCTATGAAGGGCGTCACGGTCAGCTCGAATCTGAAGACGAGGATTACGAGGACTTTGAGGGCGCAATGGACTACATGGATGAAGACTACGTCGATGAAGCTGATGAAGCGCCTGAAGCTAATAAATCTGACGAGGATAGCGCGGAATAATAAAAGGGTAAGTACGTTTATACAGGGATAAAAGCACAATGGCGGAAATTTCAGCAAAACTCGTCAAAGAACTGCGCGATAAAACTGGCGCAGGGATGATGGATTGCAAAAAAGCGTTGAAAGAAAACAACGCTGATATCAATAAAGCCACGGAATGGTTGCGGCAAAAAGGGATCACCTCGGCTGAGAAGAAATCTGGTCGTGTGGCAGCAGAAGGAATCGTAGATAGCTACATCCACACTGGCGGTCGAGTTGGTGTGTTGGTGGAAGTCAACTGTGAAACCGACTTTGTTGCTCGTCGCGAGGAGTTCAAAGCTCTAGCACGGAACATTGCTATGCAAATCGCCGCTTGCCCTAATGTTGAATATGTCAGTCTTGATGACATTCCCTCTGAACTTTCCGAGAAAGAAAAGGAAATTGAGATGGGACGGGATGACTTAGGCAAAAAGCCCCAGGAGATCAAAGAGAAGATTGTTCAAGGGCGAATTGAAAAACGCCTTAAAGAGCTGTCTTTGCTCGATCAGCCTTACATCCGCGACCAAAGCATTACGGTAGAAGAGTTGGTGAAGCAAAGCATTTCCCAACTTGGCGAAAACATTCAAGTACGCCGCTTCGCTCGTTTTGTGCTCGGTGAAGGGATTGAGAAAGAAGAAAGCAACTTTGCTGAAGAAGTCGCTGCACAAATGGGCGGCAAGTAAGTCAGGTAAACGCTAAAAAGCGAAGGACAAAAGGCAAGAGTTAGAAAAACAATTTCTTTCTTTTGCCTTTTTAGTTGAGGACTTATACCATTTCCCTTTTAAGAGGCTACGCATAGATCCCCCTCAACCTCCCTTAAGAAAGCTACGGTGTACACACATTTGTTACCAGGATGCAAAGGGTTGTCTGATCCCCCTAAATCCCCCTTAAAAAGGGGGACTAAGATTTCTGTTCCTCCTTCTAAATCCCCCTTAAAAAGGGGGACTAAGATTTCTGTTCCTCCTTTAAAAAGGGGCTAGGGGGGAGCAAACGGTGGAAAGCCATCTCGCCCGACTTATGTGTACACCGTAGTCTTAAAAAAGGGGGAGCAAGAAAAGTATCTGTAGCAAGCAAAATTTATGGAGACGGGACAGGGGCGCTGTGTCTTGCCCCGACGACAGAATCAGCGTTTTCATAGATGATCTGCGTCAGAGACCGTTTATTGGACTTGATAGAGTGTTATGGCAAAACCAATTGAGCAAATTGAGCGAGACATTGCCGCCTTAGAAGAGGCGATCGCTAATCTGCGTTTAGAAGTCCATGAGGCTTACTCCCACTATCTCAACTTATTAGGTCAAGCGGTGCGGCAGCAGCTAATTATGGTGAGCTACCATATCTGCACCCAAGGCTATCCCAAATCCTTTGTCAGTTTGCCGTTTGCTCAACGACACAAGCTCCAGCAAGCGCTCAAGCAGCTATGCTCTGAGGCACAGGAACAGTTACGTTTAGCTTTAGACGCACCGGAAACAAAGACTGAATCAGAAGAAAATCCGGAGGCAATTTTCCCACTCCCCAGGCAATTCCCTGAGGATTCAAACTCACCCATTGCTCCAACGCTGGGAGACTTAACGCTGAACTTAGACTCTCCCTCAGATAGCGAGCTATCTTTTGACTTAGACTCCTCCTTGACGCCGGATACCAGTGACTATTCTTTCGAGTTGGAACTTCCGGCATTAAATCAGGATTCATTTCTTTTATCTCCTGAAACCAGCGAAACGGAGGAAGAGGCTCCGCCCTTATCTAGTGCTGAACAGCTTGTGCAGTGGCAAGGGCAAATCGAACAGGCGATCGCGAAGATTCTGAAAACCGCCTCCCGTGATGCTAATCGCCTGCTGCAGCAAAATAATATTCTTCCCCAGCAACTTCCAGAAGCCGTTCTCGAAGCCGCCATGCGCGCCAAGGGAGCGATGGAGGTCACACCAGGGCCGCCGAATCTTCTAAACTTGTTGGTGGAACGGCAAACTGAGGACAAATTAGAAGACTCGACAATCACACCCCTACTGGCGATTAATTTGCGATTATCAGAAATTGAGTTTGCTGACCCTACCTTAACGGCTAAACGCAGTCAACTCCGCCACCTGTCTAGCAAAGCGATGCAGCTGCGGCGGCAGGATCGAAAACAACAGCGAGAGTTAGCGAGCGCTCAGGCAGAATCCGCTTGGCGATCGAGTTGGTTTGATGAATAGGGACTCAGAAGGCAAAATAAGGTAAAAAGCATTACTTTTTACTGGTTGCTCTCCTGATCTCCTTAGCCTTGAAATTGACCAAAAGGAGGCGAAGATTGGAAACGGAATTGCCAGATTGGGTGAGGCTACAAAAAGCCCTAGCCGTGGAAGCACAGAAGGGTTTTACAGACTTGATGGGCAAGCAGTACCGCTTCAGTGAGTTTCTTTGCCTGAGTTTGGGGAAAAAATCTTACCATCTGCGGGAAGAAGAGCAGCGCCAGTGGCGATCGCTTGCCACGGAGTTTGCCCGTTATCCTCAAATGGATATTGAAGCGCGGCAACACCTAATCGCCCAGACACGGCAGTTTCTCCATCAGCTTCAGCACAACCCAAACCTCCGCCCAGCCTCACCGTTATCTCCACCGGATCAAAGTCTGGAAACGGGCAAGTCACAATCTCACTCCGTAAAAGCCAAACTTCCCCGCACAACACCCGTCGTTCAGTCCCACACCAGCGATCCCTACGGATTGTCTCCCCGCACCCCTACCTTGGAGCAGCCGTTAGAAAAGCTAGACAATATTGGCCCCAGAAAAGGTGGATATTTATCTCGCCTGGGGTTACATACAGTGCGGGACATCCTGTACTACTATCCCCGCGACCATATTGACTACGCCCGTCAGGTGACAATCTCAAAGTTAGTAGTTGGCGAAACGGTGACGCTAATGGGAACGGTGAAGCGTTGTAACTGCTTTACTAGCCCCCGCAATAAAAAACTGACAATTTTCGAGTTACTGATCAAAGACCATACAGGTCAACTCAAAATCAGCCGCTTTTTTGCTGGCAATCGCTATAGTAGCCGGGGTTGGCAGGAGCAGCAAAAGCGCCGTTTTCCTCCAGATTCGGTGGTAGCGGCGTCTGGATTGGTGAAAAAAAATAAGTACGGTATTACCCTAGAAGACCCGGAACTGGAGGTTTTAGATGGCCCCGGCGGCAGCATTGACTCGATCAAAATTGGTCGTGTTGTGCCTGTTTATCCCCTGACGGAAGGGGTACCCGCAGATTTGGTGAGAAAAGCAGTCATTGCGGCTTTGCCTGCTGCTTTGCAGATCAAAGACCCCTTACCTGCGGGATTGCGGAACCAGTATGGGCTGATGAAATTAAAAGAGGCGATCGCTAATATCCATTTTCCCCAAGATAGCGACACCTTAGCCGCCGCCCGCCGCCGCTTGGTTTTTGATGAGTTTTTCTACCTACAGCTCGGCTTCCTCCAACGCCGTCAAACCCAGCGAAAAGCCCAAAACAGCGCCATTCTCGCTCCCACAGGTCAGCTCATAGAGCGCTTCTATCAGCTCCTTCCCTTTAAACTCACCGGGGCACAAACAAGAGTCGTCAACGACATCCTCAACGACTTACAATCCACCAACCCCATGAATCGTCTGGTGCAGGGGGATGTGGGTTCTGGGAAAACCGTCGTTGCCGTTATTGCCATCCTCGCCGCCGTTCAATCAGGCTATCAAGCTGCTCTGATGGCTCCCACTGAGGTTTTAGCCGAACAGCACTACCGCAAGCTCGTTAGCTGGTTTAACCTCCTCCACCTACCCGTCGAACTGCTCACAGGTTCTACCAAAGCCGCCAAACGCAGGCAGATTCACGCCCAGCTCGAAACCGGAGAACTCCCCCTGTTGGTGGGGACTCATGCCCTAATCCAAGACCCCGTAAACTTCAATCGCTTGGGTTTAGTCGTAATCGACGAACAGCACCGCTTTGGCGTGCAGCAACGGGCAAAATTACAGCAAAAAGGGCAGTCGCCTCACGTCCTCACCATGACCGCTACCCCCATTCCCCGCACGCTAGCACTAACATTGCACGGCGACTTGGATGTTAGCCAGATTGATGAGATGCCGCCCGGACGCCAGCAAATTCAAACCACTGTCCTCACGGCAAAAGAACGCACCCACACCTATGACCTCATCCGCCGTGAAATTGCCCAAGGATTTCAGGCTTACATCGTTTTGCCCCTAATTGAAGAATCAGAAAAACTCGATGTCCGTTCCGCCGTTGAGGAGCATCAGCGACTTTCGGAAAGTATCTTTCCAGAATTTCAGGTGGGGTTACTCCACGGACGGATGTCTTCTGCTGAGAAAGATGAAGCGCTCAACGCCTTTCGGGACAACCAAACCAAAATTATTGTCTCAACTACTGTGATTGAAGTCGGTGTTGATGTCCCCAATGCGACAGTGATGCTGATTGAAAATGCTGAGCGTTTTGGTTTATCCCAACTGCATCAGTTACGCGGTCGAGTTGGTCGCGGCTCTGAGCGCTCTTATTGCTTGCTGATGAGCGGTTCTAAGACTGATAACGCCCGTCAACGCCTAAGCGTTTTGGAACAGTCCCAGGATGGTTTTTTCATCTCCGAAATGGATATGCGCTTTCGAGGGCCAGGGGAGGTATTGGGTATGCGTCAGTCAGGGTTGCCAGATTTTGCACTCTCCAGTTTAGTGGAAGATCAAGATGTGTTGAACTTAGCGCGAGATGCCGCCGAAAAGGCAATGCTGCGGGATGAAACCCTGGAGCAATATCCTTTACTGAAGGCTGAGTTGGAGTATCGCTACTCCCGCTTACTGGGTGGGACAATTTTGACTTAGTTGAGCGGGCTTGGAATGATAGGATGCGATCGCGGCTGACTAAATCAATGACAAACGCCAGCTCTAAGTAAATGCGGTCAAAGGGCAGAAGTAGTTATTGAGCGATCGCACTCCAGCGGACAACTTAAATTATAAAAAACGACGGCGTCCTTGGGAAAGCTTTAAATTGAGAAGTGACAATAAATTAATTGGAGAACCTCAAACATTTGCTATTGAATATTCAGTAGTAAAATTCCTTGGATACATTCCTTACGGAGGATGTAGACTTTGGTTTGATGGTAAATTTTTAGGTGATATAGAGGATTTTACTCTGCTTACAGCTGTTGAAGCTTTTCTTTCACCAATTATTGAAAAGAAAGATTCTTTTCGTCTGGACGCTTCTTTTTTGAATTTCTCGGAATTCGATATATTTGAACGAATGAAGAATGGAGAAATAAACGGGCATTCTTACTTGCCAATAGAAGGCTTTGACGCTTTTTATAATTACGTTTATTATCAGAAAGATTTTTTTTACTTTCTCTGGATGCTCGATCCAGACATGAAAGATTGGGAAGAGTATAAAAATTTTCCGACTGATTTTTTCTCGGCAAAAGTGTCCATATATACATATGAACATGTTGTTCTTGAATTTAGAAAGAATCTGGGAAAAATGTGTCCACAGATTCTTTTTTAAGCAGCCGCGCTCAGCTTTAGTCTTCAGAAATTAAGGTCTTCGAGAATATGTGTAACCCCAAAATAAAAATATCCTTTTTCTGTAAGATCGGTCTGAAACAACGTAAATTCGTGAAAATCTAGCAAAGTGACAAAAGAGGGGTATTGCTCCCAGCGTTCCCCTGAAATGCCTACTCTGGTGTAGGGTCTGCGGCAGTTTGAGGCTATCTTCCTTGGGGGGACAGGAAATGATATTAGTTGTGGGGCGATCGCACTCCAACGGACAACTTAAATCACAAAAAACGACGGCGTCCTTGAGAAAGCTTTAAATTGAGAAGTGACAATCCAAAAATTACTAAAAATAGCACTAAGCCAATCGTGCAGGCATAGCTAATTTCCAAATTAGAAAACGCTTGTTCATATAAATAGTAAACAACTGTCTTAGAACTATTAAGTGGCCCTCCCTGAGTCATGATGTAGACTTCTTCAAATACCTTTGTGGCGGAAATTGCTGAAATAACCGCGACCAACACTAGATAAGGTCGCATTAAAGGTACAGTAATATCCCAGTGCTTGATGTAGCCATCTGAACCATCCAAAGCAGCCGCTTCATAAAGTTCAGGCGGGATAGATTGCAAACCCGCCAAATAAATCACCATGTAGTAACCCAACCCCTTCCAAATCGTCACCGCCATCACGCTAAAAATTGCCCACTGAGGGCTAGTAAGCCAAGGAATTCCTTCACTAAAACCGAGTTGATTGAGGAGTTGATTGAGCAAACCATTTTCTGCATACAGCCATCTCCAGGCAATCCCCGCCACTACCATTGAGATGACCACAGGTGTATAAAAAGAAGCGCGGAACCAACTAATTCCCCGGAGTTTTTGGTTGACTAAAATTGCCATTCCTAAAGGAAAAATCACTAAAATGGGTACGACTCCTACTAGATAGATAAGAGTATTTCCTAGGGTTTTCCAAAACACTGCATCTGTCCACAAGCGTTGGAAGTTTTCTAACCCAATCCACAAGGGTCTTGCTGTGAGGTCGTATTCATAACGAGTAAAACTCAGAAAAAAGGCTTGCAATGCTGGCCAAAATACACTTAACCCCAAAATAAATAGGGCAGGTAAGAGGAATAGGTAGGGAGTAAGACGTTTATTAGTCATTAGTTGGTGGGGATTGGTTAGCCGTGAGGAAGCTGTTGCACAAGATAACTTTGCAGCTTTTCTCGATCCCCCCTAGCCCCCCTTGAAAAAGGGGGGAACCGGAGTCAAAGTCCCCTGTGATATCAAAGGCGAAGCATCTTCTGGCTTCCCCCTTTTGAAGGGGGACGGGAGGGGGATCTCCAAGGGGAATTTAGGGGGATCAAACACATTTTGTATCCTGGTAAGAGATGTGTATACACAGTAGGTGTGAACGCAAAGGGGAGTAGTAGCCAAATTTGATCGCATTCAGCACGTCAGCAGTTCTTTCACGCTAGAGTCTGGCGTACAAACTTCTCCAAGCGATCCATACCTTTCTCAATTGAGGTCATATCGGTGGCGTAGGAGAGACGAATGCAATCATCGTCACCAAAGGCAATGCCAGGAATTGTTGCGACTTGTTGAGATTCTAGAAGGGCGTTGCAAAAGTCTAGGGATTTTAGACCGCATTTACTGATATTGGGGAACAAGTAGAACGCTCCTTCTGGTACAGGACAAGTTAGTCCAGGAATAGCTTGGAGACGCTCTAACATTACCTGTCGTCGTTTGGCAAAGGCGAGGCGCATCTCTTCGACGCCATCTTGGGAACCTTCCAAAGCCGCGATCGCCCCATACTGAGCAAAGGTACAGACATTTGATGTACTGTGACCTTGAATGGTGGTCATTGCCTTAATTAGTTCGACGGAACCAGCTAGGTAGCCCAAACGCCAACCCGTCATCGAGAACGCTTTGGCAAACCCACTACTAACGACGCTGCGCTCAAATATGTCTGCTCCGAGCGAGCCAATACTTACGTGTTCTGTGCCGTTGTAGAGGATTTTTTCGTAAATCTCATCAGAAACTACCTGGATATTTGTCTCAACGACTACCTCTGCTAGGGCTTTGATCTCTGCTGGAGTGTAAACCATCCCCGTTGGATTAGAGGGAGAATTGAGGACAAATAGCTGAGTGCGAGGAGTAATCGCAGCGCGTAGCTGTTCGGGGGTGATTTTGTAGTTTGTCGAGGTATCGGTGGGAACAATGACGGGGGTTCCTCCGGCAAGTTTTACCATTTCTGGATAAGACAGCCAGTAGGGAGCGGGAATAATCACTTCATCCCCAACATCAATCATCGCTAGCATCAGGTTGAAGAGAGAATGCTTACCGCCATTGGTGACGATGACATTTTCGGCACGGTAATCGAGATTATTTTCTACTTTGAGCTTATGCGCGATCGCTTCTCTTAACTGCTGTTCCCCAGCCGCAGGGCCATACTTGGTTTTACCTTCATCCAGGGCTTTTTTAGCAGCGGCTTTGATCGGCGCTGGGGTGTCAAAATCAGGTTCCCCGGCACTGAAGCTACAGACATCTATTCCGTCTGCCTTCATCGCTTTGGCTTTGGCGGAAATTGCCAGGGTTAGGGAGGGTGGAACTTGACTAACTCGTGCTGCCAGCTTCATGCTTGTGTCCAATCCGGTTAATGATATTGATCGCGCTCAGGCTAATAGTAAGGAGCAGTTAGCCGGAGCTTGAGGTGTAGATGATTTCAAGTAAATGGAATCAGGAATTTTAGGCTTATGTAGTTACAAGCACACTTCCTCTAGTTTTCCAGAGTAGCTTGCGATCGCCATGGAAATTGGCACTTTTTTTACTTTTTCACCTTGGCAACTCGGTTGTTGCTCCTTTGCAATAACTGTAAATAACCTCGATCAGAAGGTGATGTAGAAAAAGCAGCCAAATTGAAGAAATGTTACGGAATGGATACTTACTTTAACTGATATATTGTTTGGCTCGATACCTCCGCACTACCTATGGAGTTGAATTAGTATTCTCGACACGAGTGTACTGAGGCAACAATGATTGACCAGCTAAGTCTTCCCGCACCGGGCACTCTACTAGCGGCTGGTTAAACAAAAAAGTGTCCTGTCCACCTGCACTCTTATCCCTGTCGCTATAGGGTGTTTGTAGATGTTAGATGTTGACTGCTACGGAATCCTAGAGCTGGAGCCGAGAGTTTCCCAGGAAGAGCTTCACCAAAGTTACAAAGATTTAGCCTTTGTGTGGCACCCAGACCGTTTTATGGGAAATGCTCGGCTACAACGAAAAGCTCACGAAAAACTACAGCAGATTAATGCTGCCTATGCTCAGTTGCGTTCCCTCAGAAGAGCGGCACAAGCAACGGTTTCCCCGCCGCCCGTCTCAAAGCCATCCTCTCGTCCTCAGCCTGCAGCTAATCCCCAGAATTTCCACGAACCAAGAGTTAACTCCAGAGACTACAGGTACGAATCAAGAGTTAACTCCAGAGACTACAGGAAAGCTCCTCAGCCGCCTGTGTATGTTAGCCGCTTTGATGATTGTGCGTGGATAGATTAACACTCAAGAGTGTTGAGTCCTGAGTCCTGAGTAGGGGAGAAAGTATGAAGTATGAAGGGTGAAGTATGAAGTATGAAGGGTGAAGGGTGAAGTATGAAGGGTGAAGGGTGAAGGGTGAAGTATGAAAGGTAAGAGGTTCTCCCCTGCTCCCCTGCTCCTCATCTCAGGGAGGACTTTTTTGGTGCGATCGCGTTTACTGGAAGTAGTCAGTCTTCGGCAAAACTGTATGAATAGCTTCCCCTCCAAACTTCGCACCGTCCTCCTAATTTTGTTGGCTTGCAGTACGTTATTCTGCTCTTCCCTGACGCCCCCAGCCGCTGCTAGTCCGGCTCCGGGAGCGGGTTTAACGACCCTTAGAGCCATGGCAGCCGAGTCGGTTCCCTATGAGGAGGCGTTGAATAATTCTTTGCCTACACTGGTGGAGTTCTACGCTGACTGGTGTACTAGTTGCCAAGCGATCGCACCGACTTTGGAGAAATTGCACGATCGCTATGGTTCGCAACTCAACTTCGTCATGCTTAACGTTGACAACCCCCAGTGGCGACCCTTGCTCAAACAGTATCGCGTACAGGGCGTGCCGCAATTTTTCTTTCTTAATTCCGAACGGGTTGTGGTTAAGACGTTAGTCGGTGTAGTCCCAGAACCCGTTCTTGAGCGATTGTTTGAGCAGTTAGTCACTCAATAAGTTTTTAGCCCGCGTTCACCACCACTGAATCACCCTCAACTTTGGCTTGATAGGCTGTCAGAGGCTCGTTAGCTGGGCCTTCTAGTACTTTGCCATCCGGTGCAAACTTAGAACCGTGACAGGGGCAAGCGAAGGCTTTTTGGTCAGGATTCCAATTCACCTCGCAGCCTGCATGGGTGCAGGTGGGATTAACGGCGAGTAGAGAGTCCGGTGCAGTGGGGTTGCGGATGACGAGTAGGGGAGTGCCAGCCAACTTTTTATTAATTTGACCATTTTGCTCTAACTCAGCCACCGTACCAACGGATTGAAATTTATTAGTGGGACTACTCTGACTGACGGGAGTTTCTGTCTCCGGAGAGCAAGCGGCGATCGCCACAGGTAAAAAACTCGCTAGCCCACCAACTCCCACCCAACTTAAAAATGTCCGACGATTCATAAAAACCTCAAGATTTTTGCCTGTTTAAGGTTTAACAGACAGACGCCAACGAATCAGGATGGTACAGCATCAACCTTAAGGATGAAGTATTCCGGCTTCAGAGGCAAGTTATGCAAAAAATGCATAGAAATCATGCCTTTTATTAAGAATTTGCAACATTTTGTAATTAGAGATACAAATTTCTCTTTGGCGTTTGCATACCTTTAATCAACAAGCAGAGCGATCGCATCCACCCCACCCTCTGAATAACGTTTTAAATATTTGAACAAGCTCACAATCGGCAGTGCCTAGCCAGGAATAAGCCTCAATAAATCCTACCGCCCTAAGCAGTCGTAGTCTTTTCAAGCATTCACAAACACTGTCTTTCTACCCAACCGCAGCGCAGCGATTGGGCAACCTTAACTGTACTTAATACCCCCCCCACCATCCCTTACCCCACTCGACCACCAGCATGACGAAGTTTACTAGACGGAAATTCATCCTCACAGCCAGCGCTGCTACCGCTGCCTCTTTCTTAGTCCACGGCTGTAGTTCCGGTAACAACGCAACAACAGAGGTTGACAGTGCAACTGCCGTCAATCTCAGTCCCGCCGATACTCCAGAAGTCACCACTGCCAAGCTAGGATTCATTGCCCTAACAGATGCTGCTCCCCTAATTATTGCGCTGGAAAAAGGGTTCTATAAAAAGTACGGCATGACGGATGTAAAGGTAGAAAAGCAAGCGTCTTGGCCTGTCACCCGCGACAATTTGGAACTCGGTTCAGGGGGTGGTGGTATTGATGGAGCGCATATCTTAACCCCCATGCCTTACCTGATGTCCTTAGGTAAGATTACTCAGCAGCCCGTACCCATGTATCTCCTGGCACGGTTAAATGTCAACGGTCAGGCAATTTCAGTGGCTAATACCTACAAGGCGCTAAAAGTAGGTCTAGACAGTACTCCCATCAAACAAGCCTTTGCTCAAGCTAAAGCTGGCGGTAAAGGAGACCTCAAGGCTGCCATGACCTTTCCCGGTGGTACCCATGACCTGTGGATGCGTTACTGGTTAGCCGCAGGGGGTATTAATCCAGATGCAGATGTTTCCGTCGTTCCCATCCCACCAGCGCAGATGGTTGCCAACATGAAAGTGAACGCCATGGAAACTTTTTGTGTGGGTGAACCGTGGAACGCGCAGCTAGTCAACCAGAATGCCGGATATACCGCCTTAGTTACAGGCGAACTCTGGAAAGACCATCCCGAAAAAGCCTTTGCCATGCGAGCAGATTGGGTCGATAAACACCCCAAAGCCGCTAAGGCAATGTTAATGGCAATCCAAGAAGCCCAGCGATGGTGTGACAAAGCCGAAAACAAAGAAGAGATGTGTGAAATTGTCTCGCAGCGCCGATGGTTCAACGTTCCAGCCAAAGACATCGTCGAGCGCTCCAAAGGCAACATTGATTATGGCAATGGACGCACAGAACAAAACTCCCCATATCTGATGAAATTCTGGGCAGATAATGCCTCCTATCCTTATAGAAGTCACGACCTGTGGTTCCTCACAGAAGACATTCGTTGGGGTTATCTACCTGCTGATACCGACACGCAGGCAATTATTGACAAAGTTAACCGGGAAGACTTGTGGAGAGAAGCGGCTCAAGCAATAGGTGTTCCCGCAGCAGAAATTCCCACTAGCACCTCTCGCGGCGTTGAAACCTTCTTCGATGGCGTCAAATTTGACCCAGAAAATCCAGAGGCTTATTTGAAGAGCCTCAAAATCAAGAAAGTTTAATTAGGATTAGCCCTTAGCTGTTAACAGATTGCCGGGTGATGAACACATTACCAATGAGAGTGATGGTGCTAAGCGCAGTACCAAAAGCGATCGCTAAGGGCTAATTATGAATTTCTGAATACGCATCATTACCCACAGCTAGAAAACCCATGGCAACCAATCTCGATACTCGTCCTCAACGCCGCAGTAGATCAAGAACCAATATCGCCTTGAGGAAGCCGTTTCAAAAAATTATCCGTCCACTGATTGCCATCATCATTTTTCTGGTGATCTGGCAAATTCTTACCTCAAGCCCTGACTCAAATTTGCCCAGTCCTCTGAAAGTGTGGCAAGACACCTGGAACCCTCTGATTATCAATCCTTTTTTTGATAATGGTGGGATCGATAAAGGCTTAGGGATACAAATTGCGGCTAGTTTGGGACGGGTGGCAGTTGGCTTCTTTCTGGCGACCTTTGTGGGGATTGCCTTGGGGATTTTAATTGGCAGCAGTTCCTTTATGTATGATGCGCTAGACCCACTTTTTCAAGTTTTACGCACCATTCCTCCTCTTGCTTGGTTGCCTATTTCTTTAGCTGCCTTTCGCGATAGTCAACCTTCAGCGATTTTTGTAATTTTCATTACAGCAGTTTGGCCGATTATTATTAACACTACGGTAGGCGTCCAACAAATACCTCAAGATTACAAAAACGTTGCCCGTGTGTTGCGACTCTCTCGCCAAAAATATTTCTTTAAAGTTCTATTTCCCTCCGCCGTACCCTACATTTTTACGGGTTTGCGAATTGGCATCGGGTTATCCTGGTTAGCGATTATTGCGGCTGAAATGTTAGTCGGTGGTGTGGGAATCGGCTTCTTTATTTGGGACTCTTACAATAGTTCGCGACTCAGTGATATTATCCTAGCGCTGGTTTATGTCGGTTTAGTGGGTTTGTTGCTAGACCGGATGGTTGTATTTATCGCCTCAAAGGTTGTTCCTGAAGACCAAAAATAAGTAGGAAGTGTGCGATTGTTGGGGGCGTAGTTCAGGATAAAGGATGAAACTTCAAGTCCCTTTTGACACTTCACCCCAATTTGATTAAATGTTGCTACACATCGCCCACAAAGCATAAAAATGCTTCCTGACATTAAGGGGAGAAAAAGGGATGGAAGGAGCAATAAAAGCGTCTGTAGTAAGCATTGAGAAAATTGGAATCACACTTTAATTGCAATTCGTTCAACTTTCACTTTTTTAAGCCATGTCTGTCTTTGTTGAAATCGATCGCGTTGACCGAGTATTTCCCCTCCCGAATGGTGGCAAGTATATTGCCCTCAAAAATATCGACCTGAAAATTCGACAAGGGGAGTTTATTTCCTTAATCGGACATTCAGGTTGCGGCAAATCCACCTTATTAAATATCATTGCGGGTCTGGATCAACCCACTCAGGGTGGAGTGATTTTGGAAGGACGGCAAGTGACTCAACCCGGCCCCGATCGCATGGTAGTGTTCCAAAACTACTCCCTGCTTCCTTGGCTTAGTGTTAGGGAAAACATCGCTTTGGGTGTAGACGAAGTGATGGCACATCGTTCTAAGGATGAGCGTAAAGGGATTGTGGAACACCATATCGATCTGGTGGGTCTGCGACAGGCGGCTTCTAAGCGACCGGGTGAGCTTTCGGGGGGAATGAAACAGCGTGTGGCGATCGCTCGTGCTCTGGCGATTCGTCCGAAGTTGCTGTTATTAGACGAACCCTTTGGGGCGTTAGATGCTTTGACTCGTGGCGGCTTGCAAGAGCAGTTGATGAAAATCTGCCAGGAGAGTAAAGTCACCTGCATTATGGTGACTCACGATGTGGATGAAGCCCTGTTGCTATCCGACCGGATTGTGATGCTCACGAACGGGCCAGAGTCCCACATCGGACAAATTATTGATGTGGAAATAGCGCGACCACGCCAACGCCTAGAGGTGGTGAATCATCCCAGCTACTACCAATTGCGGAATGAGATGCTTTACTTCCTCAATCAGCAGAAAAAAGCGAAGCATCGGCAATCCAAGCTGCCCCAAATTGTTGCCCGCAATGGTTTAGAAAAAGTCAATCTGGAGATTGGCTTTATTCCGCTGACGGATTGTGCGCCTCTGGTGGTTGCCAAAGAAAAAGGCTTTTTCGCTAAATATGGCTTAGAAGAAGTCACTTTGAACCGCGAACCGAGTTGGAAAGCGATCGCCCAAGGAATCGTCACCGGACGCTTGGACGCCGCCCAAATGGTGGCTGGGATGCCCCTATCCCTGACGCTTGGGGCAGGCAATAAGCCCAAAATGCCCGTGGTTTGTGCATTAACGCTATCCCGCAACGGCAATGCGATTACCCTCAGCAAGCAGTTGTACAACCAGGGCGTCCGCACCTTAGCCGATTTCAAATCCGCCCTGCAAGCGACGCCGGACAAAGTTCACACCTTGGGGATGGTGTATCCTTCCTCCATGCACAACCTGATGCTGCGTTACTGGTTGGCATCAGGGGGAATCGATCCCGATGGCGATGTCAATTTGACGGTAATTCCACCACCGCAGATGGTGTCCAACTTGAAGGCGGGGAATATTGACGGCTACTGCGTCGGCGAACCCTGGAACTCTCGCGCCGTCTACGAAGACTTGGGCTTTGTCATTGCTACAGACCTAGACCTTTGGGCGGGACATCCAGAGAAAGTGCTAGGGGTGCGCGAAGAATGGGTCAACAAGTATCCTCAAACCCACATTGCTTTAGTGAAGGCACTTCTGGAAGCCTGCGAATACTGCGATGATTTGCGTAACCGGGAGGAAATTCTCGCCCTACTAACGCGCGAACAGTATGTGGGTTCCGCGCCAGAGTACACTCGCCCTGGCTTTATCGACCCCTATGATCGCGGTATGGGAGAAGCCCCTCAGCAATTGCCTCGCTTCAACCAGTTCTACGTCGATAGAACGAACTACCCCGATCAGGTAGAGGGCTTGTGGTTGATGACACAACTGGCTCGTTGGGGGATTATTCCCTTCCCGAAAAACTGGGTGAGCATTTTAGAACGAGTGCGGCGAATCGATTTGTTTGGTGCTGCTGTACGGGAATTGGGTATGCCAGATGTCGGACGCGATCGCGATTCCATCCGCATGTTTGACGGTACCGTATTCAATCCAGACAACCCCATCGACTACCTCAACAATCTAGAAATCAAGCGCCAAATCCGTGTTGAAGAGATTGATATTGATGATTTAGTTACCCCAGTAGCCTAAAGCTAACGTTGCAGGTTGGATCTGTGCAAATTTTCACCTGCTAACCTTCAACTCTCAACTTGCAGAACGTCCCCCTTCAACCTTCTTCCTATACCTCATGGCAGCAATCAACACTGGCAACCTTCTCAACACCCCATCCCATCCCCCAACTCCCAAGACTGGAGATCCCTTGCTTGTTATTGAGGATGTTTCAAAGGTTTATCCTACGCCCACAGGTTCCTACACTGTACTGACAGGCGTCAACCTCACTGTTCATGCAGGCGACTTTATTTGCTTGATTGGTCACTCTGGCTGTGGGAAGTCAACATTACTAAATATGGTGGCGGGTTTCTCGTCACCTACCCATGGCGAAGTGCGGCTGAAAAAACAGCTAATTACCGAACCGGGGCCCGACCGGATGATGGTGTTCCAGAATTACGCTCTGCTGCCTTGGTTGAGCGCCTTTGACAATGTTTATTTAGGCGTGGATTCAGTTTATCCCCACAAAACCCAGGCTCAAAAGCGGGCAATTGTGCGGGAGTATCTGGAAATGGTGGGACTGACAGACTCCGTTGATAAACGACCTTCACAGCTTTCCGGGGGGATGAAGCAACGGGTAGCGATCGCCCGTGCTTTATCGATTCGTCCAGAAATCTTGATTCTCGACGAACCCTTCGGGGCATTAGATGCAATTACGAAAGAAGAACTGCAAGAAGAACTCTTAAAGATTTGGCGCGAAAGCAAAGTCACAGTCTTGATGATTACTCACGACATCGATGAGGCATTATTCCTAGCCGACCGGATCGTGATGATGACTAATGGGCCCGCCGCTCATATTGGGGAAATCATAGACATTCCCTTCTCTCGCCCCAGAAACCGCGCCCAGATTATGGAAAATCCTCAATATTACGAACTCCGCAACTACGCCTTAGACTTCCTCTATCGGCGCTACGCTCATGATGATGCGGAATAGTCGTTAGTCGTAGGGTGGGTGATGTCTGCCCTACTACTTTGACGCACCCATCTAGAGAAGCCCAATTGTTAGGGCTTTAGTACAGAGATCGAACTAAGTTTTAGCGCCTACTCCTAGAAGTAGGCGCTATCTTTTTAGGGTTCAAAGATCAGCTATTCCACAAATAATCCTGCACTTTATGTAAAAGACGCATAACCAATATGTGATTTCTTCATATAAAGATACATTCTGTAACTTTATATACAAATCTCCCCTTGGCGTTTGAATAACGTGGTTTGCAAAGAGTAATGGCACCAAAGCGCTCTTGATGAACGTTCGCACATCAGAACGCCACGTACTAGGAGAAACCCATGATCAGCGCCGCCAAGCCAGAGACAAGCCTGAACAAGTTTGAAAAATTTAAAGCCGAAAAAGACGGGCTTGCCATCAAAGAACAGCTTGAGCATTTTGCTCAAATCGGCTGGGAAGCGATGGACAAAACTGACTTGGAACATCGCCTCAAATGGATGGGTGTATTTTATCGCCCCGTTACTCCCGGCAAATTTATGCTGCGGCTGCGGATGCCGAGTGGAATTTTAACCAGCACTCAAATGCGGGTACTTGCCGAAGTCTTGCAACGCCACGGTGAAGATGGCAGTGGCGACATCACCACCCGCCAAAATATCCAGTTACGCGGTATCCGCTTAGAAGACGTACCCGATATTTTCCAGAGATTTCAGAAAGTCGGCTTAACCAGCGTTCAGTCCGGGATGGACAACGTCCGCAACATCACAGGCTCCCCTGTAACGGGAATTGACGCCGATGAGCTAATCGACACTCGCGAACTGGTGCAGCAGGTGCAGGATATGATCACCAACAGTGGTGAGGGTAATCCAGAATTCACCAACCTGCCTCGCAAATTCAACATTGCCATTGAGGGCGGTCGCGATAACTCTATCCACGCCGAAATTAACGATATTGCTTTTGTTCCTGCCTACAAAGAAGGGCAAATCGGGTTTAATGTCGTGGTTGGTGGCTTCTTCTCCGCCAAACGCTGCGAAGCGGCAATTCCTTTAAATGCCTGGGTGACTCCTGACGATGTAGTTGACCTGTGCCGTGTCATTTTGGAGGTCTACCGCGACAACGGACTGCGGGCAAATCGCCAAAAAGCCCGGTTGATGTGGCTAATTGATGAGTGGGGCGTGGAAAAGTTTCGCGCCGTGGTGCAAGAACAACTCGGACGTACCTTGCAATCCGCCGCAGAGAAGGACGAAATCGACTGGGAAAAGCGAGATCACATCGGTGTGCATCGTCAAAAGCAGTCAGGATTAAATTTTGTCGGGTTGCACATTCCCACAGGTCGCTTCTATGCCCAGGATATGTTTGATCTGGCGCGGGTGGCAGAAGTTTATGGGAATGGTGAAATTCGCCTGACGGTTGAGCAAAATGTCATTATTCCTCACATCCCGGATTCTCGCTTAGAGGCATTTTTAGCAGAACCACTGTTGGAACGTTTTTCCATCGAGCCGCAACCCTTGGAGCGATCGCTAGTATCTTGTACCGGGGCACAGTTTTGCAACTTTGCCTTGATTGAAACTAAAAATCGCGCCATTGACTTGGTTAAAGAACTCGATGAATCCCTCACTATTACTCAACCTGTGCGGATTCACTGGACAGGTTGCCCTAACTCCTGCGGACAGCCGCAAGTTGCCGATATCGGCTTAATGGGAACCAAAGTCCGCAAAGATGGTAAAACCGTTGAAGGTGTAGACCTCTACATGGGTGGCAAAGTCGGTAAAGATGCCCACCTCGGCACCTGCGTACAAAAAGGCATTGCTTGTGAGGATTTGAAGCCTGTGTTACAGCAGTTGCTAATCGAGAATTTTGGTGCAAAACTTCGCCCATGAAGGTAAGAGTTTAAGTGATATAGCAATCCTAAATGGGTTGTAACAGTCTCTGTTCTATTCCTCTAATTTCTCCGCATCTGGTGTGGTGCGTTGTTCCGCAAATTGAAGCGTTTCTGAAATATTAGTAGAGTCCTTAATCGTAAGGCTAGGGACTCTATTTTTTTCTTGACTTACTTTGTTGAAAAGTACGGCAATTTGCTTTTTGTTGCTCAACTCAATGTTTATTTGTCTAGTTTGTGCGATCGCCGCTTCGTTTTAGATTGATGCAAGAAAAGAATGGTTGCTGTGCAAAATCTTCATATTTATTAGTATTTTGTAACAAAGTATACCATTTCATGTCTTGAAGAATGTGATGCTTAATGAAGCAAATAAAGAATTAAACTTACTGGGATTAGTGATGACAAAATAATTAATTCTTATTTAAGAGATTAATAACTTTCGTCAAATCATCTCTTTACTTCTAAGCCGAAAACTGGGATCAAAAACAACACTCGGTTTTCCAAAATAAGTTTAGTGAAAGGAAGACTTTTACTTCGATCAGCCTCAATATTTCAAGCTACAAATTCAGCAATGGCTGATATTCTTTTCACCAATCTGCTCCCTATAATTAAGCCGCAGTTTCTACTTAAAGAAGGTAATTAATGCTCAAAGAAATCTGGTCATTTCACGGCAGGTACCGCATCTTACACATGACGTGGTTTGCCTTCTTTCTCTCGTTTGTGGTGTGGTTTAACTTCGCTCCCTTTGCCACAACAGTTCAAGAATCCCTAGGTCTAAGCACTACCCAGGTACGAACTCTTGCCATTTGTAATGTGGCTTTAACTGTTCCCGCCCGCATCATCATTGGTATGTTGCTGGACAAGTTTGGCCCCCGCGTTACCTACTCGGCGCTACTCGTTTTCGCAGCAATTCCCTGTACCATGTTTGCGCTGGCGCAGGACTTCAACACCCTGGTGGTGAGTCGTTTGCTGTTGAGTATCGTCGGTGCGGGGTTTGTGATTGGAATTCGGATGGTTGCAGAGTGGTTTCCCCCCAGAGAGATTGGACTTGCCGAAGGAATTTATGGCGGTTGGGGTAACTTTGGCTCGGCGGCGGCGGCGTTCGCTCTTCCTTCTGTGGCGCTGGGATTAGGAGTTCTATCTGGAGGACAAGCCAACTGGCGTTTAGCGATCGCGCTTACCGGAATTGCGGCGGCGGTTTACGGTGTCATCTACTTTTTCAGTGTCCAAGATACGCCCACAGGTAAGGTTTACCAACGTCCTGCCCGTCACGGTGGCATAGAAGTCACCAGCAAGCGGGACTTCTGGTTCCTGCTCGCCATGAATATCCCCCTCACAGGCGTTCTCGCATTACTCGCTTGGCGCTTAACTCAGGTGGGTTTCCTCAATTCAGTGGGACTAATTATTAGCTGGCTATTCCTGCTCGGTTTGTATCTCTTCCAAGCTTACAAATGCTGGGATGTGAACAAAGAACTGATGATCGGCAAGAAGCACTACCCCGCTGAAGACCGCTACAAGTTCAATCAAGTTGCCCTGCTCGAACTGACTTATTTTGTGAACTTTGGCTCAGAACTGGCAGTTGTGTCCATACTTCCTGCTTTTTTTGAACTGACCTTTAGCTTGAACAAAACTCAAGCCGGAATGATTGCCGCCAGTTATGCCTTTATGAACTTAGCCGCCCGTCCTGGTGGTGGTTTAATTTCTGATACGTTGGGTAGCCGGAAATGGACAATGACGATCCTCACAGGCTGCATGGGCATCGGCTATTTCCTAATGAGTACTCAAAATAGCAACTGGTGGCTCCCGGCGACAATTGTGATTACTATGGCTTGCTCCTTCTTTGTACAAGCTGGAGAAGGCTCCACCTTTGCCATTGTCCCCCTAATTAAGCGTCGAGTCACAGGTCAAATTGCTGGAAATGTTGGGGCTTACGGTAACGTTGGGGCGGTCTGTTACTTAACCCTCTACAGCCTTTTACCAGAAGGCGCTTTAGGAAATCAAATTTTCTTCCAAACCTTAGGAATTTCTTCTGTGGTTGTGGGGTTCCTCTGCTGGTTCTTCTTAAAAGAACCCAAGGGTTCGTTTGCCGAGCATCATGAAAATGAAGAATTAATTATCTCGCCAATAGACGTCAAGCAAGTAAATCGTTGATTAACTCAAAGGAGCGAGGTAAAAGCGCCATCAGGAAATGGGGCAATCCTCAAAAAATTGCCCCGATTGCTCTGGTAATGAATCAAGTAGTCCCTAATAATCAGCAAGGGTTCTATATTTTTTTTATACCCAAAGGTAGAGATTTATCAAAAATATTCTCTCGGTAAAAAGTGTCTTTTGTGGCAATTGGGTCAACTTGTAACATTTCCTACGAACTCCACTGAAGAAGTCGATTAACCTAACACGAGTAAAGTCTTTTCGATGGCTCCCAGAGCAAGTTAGGGGCAAATCTTCCGGTTTCTCAAAGGAGCAGGACGCCATAATCCGAGGTTCTTTTATGACCAGCACTGATAAAAAGCTAAAACTTAACAAAATTGAGCAATCTAAAGCCAAAAAACATCCTTTGTTGCTAAAGCAGGAGCTGGAACAATTCGCTCAAATAGGCTGGGAAGCCGTAGATGACTTCGATCGCGAGTATGGACTTAAATGGCTAGGTTTTTTCCATCGCACGGTTACTCCGGGCAAGTTTATGCTGCGGATGCGGATTCCTAATGGCATTTTGACCAGCACTCAGATGTGCGTGCTAGCAGAGATTGTGCAACGCTACTGCCAAGGCTCAGGGTTTCAAGACCGGGGTAACGCTGACATTACCACGCGGCAAAATCTCCAACTGCGGGGAATGCGAATCGAGGACATCCCAGATATTTTTGATCGATTACTCAAAGCCGGGTTAACCAGCGTTCAGTCCGGTATGGACAACGTCCGAAACATTACAGGTTCTCCAGTTGCAGGCATTGATGCGGATGAATTGATTGATACTCGTGGGTTAGTCCGCAACCTCCAAGACATGATTACGGGGAACAGCCAAGGCAATCTTGCACTGAGTAACCTGCCCCGGAAGTTCAACATTGCCGTCGCTGGGGGGCGCGACAACTCCGTCCATGCAGAAATTAACGACCTAGGCTATCTTCCGGCTTACAAAGAGGGCAAGTTAGGGTTTAACCTGCTCGTCGGCGGTTACTTTGCTCCTAATAATTATGTAGCAGCGATTCCCCTCAATGCTTGGATACCTCCGGAAGAGGTCGTTCCCCTGGCAGAGGCAATGCTAATTGTCTACAACGAAAACGGTTCAAGGGCGAAGCGGCAAAAGTGCCGGATGATGCATCTGATTGAAGATTGGGGTTTAGAAAAATTTCGGACGGAACTAGAAAATCAACTGGGACATCCCTTAGAACCCGCCGCCGAGAAAGACGAAATCGACTGGGAAAAGCGCGACCATATTGGCGTCCACAAGCAAAAGCAACCGGGGCTGAACTACGTCGGCTTGCACGTCCCCATCGGTCGCCTGTATGCCGATGAAATGTTTGAGCTGGCACGGCTGGCGGAAGTTTACGGTGGGGGTGAAGTTCGTCTCACTGTTGAGCAGAATTTGATTATTCCCGATGTTCCCGATACCCGTTTAGAGACGTTCCTAAACGAGCCGCTTGTAAAAGAGCGTTTCACTACCGCCCCAGAACAACTCAACCGGGCATTGGTTTCCTGCACGGGGAGTGAATTTTGCAGTTACGCCATGATTGAAACCAAAAACCGCGCCCTAAAGCTGATTCAGGAACTAGAAAGCGAGCTAAACCTGCCCCGCCCGATACGGATTCACTGGACGGGTTGCCCGAACTCCTGCGGTCAACCGCAAGTAGCGGATATTGGCTTAATTGGCACCAAGGCCCGTAAAGATGGTGAAACTGTGGAAGCGGCTGATATCTGGATGGGCGGAAAGGTGGGGAAGGATGCCCATTTAGGGGAAGAAATTATGAAAAAGGTTCCCTGCGATGAACTCAAAGACGTGCTGCGGGGGCTACTGATTGAACATTTCGAGGCACAACCGAACCGAGAAGCCGTGCGAGAGAAAACCACCGTCGGTTAGCGAGTCGCTACCTTTCTCCTCGTTGCTGTTAATGCTATTTCGCTTATAGGAAGGTTTGGTAATGCTCAAAGAGGTTTGGTCATTTAGCGGTCGATATCGCATCTTACACCTGAGCTGGTTTGCGTTTTTTCTATCCTTTGTTGTTTGGTTTAACTTTGCGCCCTTTGCAACAGCGGTGCAAGCTGATTTAGGTTTATCTGAAGCTCAAATACGGACGCTGGGGATCTGTAACGTTGCTCTTACGGTTCCGGCACGGATTATTATCGGCATGTTGCTGGATAAGTTTGGCCCGCGTCTGACTTATTCGGCGCTATTGATTTATGCGGCGGTTCCGGCAATTGCCTTTGCCTTAGCACAAAACTTTAGCCAACTCGTGATTAGCCGCTTGGCACTCAGTATTGTGGGAGCGGGATTTGTCATTGGTATCCGCTTGGTAGCCGAGTGGTTCCCCCCGAAAGAGATTGGACTCGCCGAAGGCATCTATGGCGGCTGGGGCAACTTTGGTTCGGCGGGGGCAGCCTTTACCCTGCCTTCAATTGCGGCGGCGACGGCTTTTTTAGGAGCAGGACAAGTCAACTGGCGCTTTGCGATCGCCCTTACCGGAATTGCTGCTGCTATTTATGGCGTTATCTATTACTTCAACGTCGAGGATACTCCCCCCGGCAAAGTTTACAAGAAACCTGAACGTCACGGCGGGCTAGAAGTAACCAGTAAGCGGGACTTCTGGTTCTTAATGCTGATGAATATTCCCTTAGTGGGCGTCTTGGCGTTACTCGCTTGGCGCTTAAGCAATGTCGGTTTCCTGACTCCAACCGGATTAATCATCACCTGGTTGCTACTTTTGGCTCTTTACGCGTTTCAGACCTACAAGTGCTGGGATGCCAATCAGGAATTGATGACGGGTAAAAAGCGCTATTCGCCTGAAGAGCGTTATGCCTTTAATCAAGTTGCCGTTTTAGAGGTGACCTACTTTGTCAACTTTGGTTCAGAGTTAGCGGTTGTTTCCATGCTCCCGACATTTTTTGAACGCACCTTTGGGTTAACCCCAGTACTCGCTGGTGCGATCGCCGCCTCCTATGCCTTTATGAACTTGGTATCTCGTCCCGGTGGCGGCTTAATCTCCGATAGTATGGGAAGCCGGAAATGGACGATGACCGTGCTGACGGCGTGCATGGGAATCAGCTATCTACTCATGGGTACTCTCAACTCAAATTGGTGGCTGCCTTTGGCGGTGCTGCTGACGATGACTTGCTCCTTCTTTGTGCAGGCGGGAGAAGGCTCCACCTTTGCAATTGTCCCCCTGATTAAGCGCCGAGTCACAGGTCAGATTGCGGGTAATGTCGGCGCTTATGGCAACGTGGGCGCAGTGTGCTTTTTAACTCTCTATAGCCTCTTACCCCAAGGGACGGCGGGAAATCATATTTTCTTCCAGACTATAGGAATCTCCTCGCTGATTGTGTCGTTTTTGTGTTGGTTCTTCCTGAAAGAACCGAAAGGCTCCTTTGCAGAACACCATGAGGGTGAGGAACTGGTAATGCCAGGAATTACGCATCAAGAATCCTTTAAAAGCTAATTGCCACCCCTTTTAGCATCTAATCATTAAGCGCGATCGCCTTTATAACAGCTATGACTGACTCCACTAAAACCCTTTGTCCCTACTGCGGCGTTGGCTGTGGTCTGGATGTAACGCCACCCGCGCAACGCGGTCAGGCAACTAATCGTGACAGCGAAGGGAGACCGATTTGGAAAGTACGAGGCGATCGCGCCCATCCTTCGAGTCATGGGATGGTGTGCGTTAAAGGCGCAACAATCAGCGAGTCTTTAGACAAAGACCGCTTGAAGTATCCGATGATGCGGGATTCTTTAGATGAACCGTTTCGACAGGTGAGTTGGGAAGACGCCCTAGAGGCAATTACCAATCGGATGCGTAAGCTGTTAGTCACCAAAGGTGCAGACGCCATCTGCATGTACGGCTCCGGTCAGTTTCAAACCGAAGACTACTACATCGCCCAAAAACTGCTCAAAGGCTGCTTGGGTACGAATAACTTCGACGCCAACTCCCGGCTGTGCATGTCCTCCGCTGTATCGGGCTACATTCAAAGCTTCGGGTCTGATGGCCCCCCTTGCTGCTACGAAGACTTGGAACTCACCGACTGCGCCTTCTTAATTGGCACCAATACGGCAGAATGTCACCCGATCATCTTTAACCGCCTACGGAAGCACCACAAAAAAAATAAAAAAGTCAAAATGATTGTGGTTGACCCCCGCCGCACGGAAACCGCCGAAGCAGCGGACTTGCATCTGGCGATTCGACCCGGCACCGACATTGACTTACTCAATGGCATTGCTTACCTCCTGATGCAATGGGGACACTACGACTCGGTGTTTATTGACGAATGCACAGCGGGATTTCCGGAATTTTCCGAAGTCCTTCAGCACTACCCACCGGAAACCGTCGCGCAACGCTGCGGCATTTCCATTGCAGATTTGGAAACCGCCGCTCGGTACTGGGGCGAGTCGGAGCGGGTGTTGTCGTTGTGGTCGATGGGGGTGAATCAGTCCTCAGAAGGCACAGCCAAGGTGCGGCATATTATCAACCTGCACTTGATGACGGGAAATATTGGCAAACCGGGGGCGGGGCCTTTTTCTCTCACCGGACAGCCAAATGCGATGGGCGGACGGGAAGCTGGCGGTCTTTCCCACATTTTGCCGGGATACCGCTTGGTGAAAAATCCCCAGCATCGTCAGGAAGTTGAACAGCTCTGGGGGCTACCTGCGGGGCAAATTTCTCCCTATCCCGGTCGCACGGCTTGGGATATGATTACGGGTTTGGAAACCGGGGAAGTGGGTTTGTTGTGGGTAGCGGCGACGAATCCCGCTGTGAGTATGCCCGATCTTGAACGGACAAAGGCAGCATTGAAGCGATCGCCTTTTACGGTTTACCAAGACGCCTACTACCCTACAGAAACCGCCACCTACGCTCACGTCCTCCTTCCGGCTGCCCAGTGGAGCGAAAAAACTGGGGTGATGACCAACTCCGAACGAGTGGTGACTCTTTGCCCGCAGTTTCGCAATCCTCCCGGAGAAGCAAGAGCCGACTGGGAAATCTTTGCTGAAGTCGGTCGTCGCCTGGGGTTTGTGGAGCAATTTTCCTTTAAAAATTCCCAGGAAGTCTATGCCGAATTTACCCAACTGACGCGGAGGCGGCTGTGCGAATCAACAGGCATTAGCCACGAACGCCTGCAAGCCCACGGCCCAATCCAATGGCCCTGTCAGGAAGGGGAAGAGATTTTCACGGCCGAAGCCAAGCGCCTCTATACCGAGTTCCGCTTCCCAACTCCTGACGGACGAGCGCGGTTTTCCGCCTATCACTCACGGGGATTAGCAGAACCACCCGATCCCAATTATCCGTTGGTCTTAACGACAGGACGCCTTTACGGACATTGGCACACCCAAACCCGTACCGGACGCATCCCGAAAATTCAACAGATGCACCCCAATCCTTTTATTGAGATTCATCCCCGCGATGCCAAGCCGTTAGGGATTGAAGAAGATGCCTGGGTAGAAGTGCGATCGCGTCGTGGGTTCGCTCGTTTCCCAGCCAAAATTACCAAAGCGATCGCTCCTGGTACGGTCTTTGTCCCCATGCACTGGGGCGCACTTTGGGCAGACAACGCTGAAGCCAACGCCCTCACCCACCCCCAAGCCTGTCCCGACTCTCTCCAGCCGGAACTCAAAGCCTGCGCTGTAAAGCTTGTCCCCGTTGCCACGATTACCGAAGGCGAGCAATTCCAGCCCGCTGTCGATCAAATGTTCTCATCCCCATTGTCTGTCTGAGGAGCAGGGGAGCAGGGGTGCGCTCACAGGTGTAGGTTTTTTACAAAAGAGAGAAGGGCAAAAGTGGAGGAGGGAAAATAGGTTTAGTGTAACGCCGAAAAAATCAGGTCAGAAAATGTGGAAAAACCAATACCTGAAACAATGGT